>Ga0307515_10000554_pt1 | contig 88273 bp, 75 predicted proteins | sample 17_EM_MG_FD_194513 | JGI IMG/M metagenome (GOLD analysis project Ga0307515, IMG submission 194513) | Populus trichocarpa ectomycorrhiza microbial communities from riparian zone in the Pacific Northwest, United States - 17_EM | ecosystem: Host-associated > Plants > Roots > Unclassified | place... | reverse complement strand
ACTACTTATTCATCTAAAAAGAGTGTAAATAATACTTTACTTTATATTTTGCACCAATATGAAGAATTGCAATTTATTACTTCATTATATACAGTAAACAGTATATAATATTTGAATCTATTCCTAAAATCTACATATATGTAATGTCTATTTCATTTAACAAGTATCGATATTTCTTGATCCAGTTATATCAATTTTTGGTGACGTATATAGTGAATACTTGAAGATATAAAAAAATAGTAAAATATTATAGTGATAGATATTAATTCGATATATTGATAGTTGGTAGACCCATTTCTGTAGATACTTGCTCAACTGCAGCTGCGTTCTACTAGAGTATACTGGTATTTTGAGAAAACATATCTAAATTGCTAATTGTTGGCAGTTATTTTGATCTGAAGAGGTAAATAACCTACAGATTGTAAATTATTCGTTATTAGTCAAACAAAGCATATTGCTACCTATCTAGATTTGGATATTTGAAGTATAATTCTTATGTATCAAAATATAAATTTACTGAAATTGTAAACAGTCAAATATTATTTATATACGCAAGTAATCTAATTCATTCACAAACTATACATTTCATCATTCACAGTACTAAGCAATATATTACAGCAACAATTCAATATATTAAATCAAAAGTTATTATACAATTGACAATTTCACTAAATTGATATTATCAAGTTGATAAAATTTGGACTTTAATATTTCAATTCTTCTGTGCAGATAGTAAATCTCTGGAATATATACCTATACTATATATTTCAAATTCCGAATAATTCAAGTTGTTCATTATAAATGCTTCACAGTTTGCAGTAATTCATTTAGATTTCCATTTATGGTACGTGAGAAACTAATTGTAATATCAACTATATTTCTTCTTTCTCAACTACATAATTTACAATAATTACTTTCTTACCCTAGGACTATGAAATCAGCAAAACTGATGTCATCCATAATAGTCACAAATTCCAATTTAACTAAACTGAGTACTAATTAATAGACAACACAACAGTAACGATTGTACAAGCCAAAAATAATTAGATAATGTAAGTGGGAGACATGATATATCAACTAATAAAGGTGTGCACTTTTCCAAGAAAAGCAATACAGACAAATGTATTACTAGATTTCTGAGAAATAATATAAAAACTAACTATATAGGATATGCATTTGGATTATCATCAACAACTGTTGAATGGGTAGGTAAAGTATATACTCTAACTATGAGTAGTATTATAAAGTATAATATACCAATACGAGGATAATAAGAACACCCAACCAGTGACCCAACTGTTAGAAATGGAAATATTCACTTAATGTATTAAAATTGCAAATATTTCATACTGATATTGTTAAGATGTACAGCAGTGAACAAATTGTAGTATTGAGCTATTATATTGTTGAGTGTTTATATATATTTCATTATATATGAAGTAAACAATTACACTGCATATAACATATAGCTGAGAAGATTGCAAAAGACAAATTATTTTCATCAATTGTGAATTTGCTTTAAAATATATGTCTGAGCTAATATTTGAATATACAATAACAGTTAAATTTAAATATACTTATTTACAGCAGGAATATATCCAAATGATTGTCGGTCCAGATGATTGAAAGCTGATCTGGTCTATGCAATCGAAACAATTTGATGGATATTTGTTATTAATCTTACACCCAACTTATACTATGTATCATTCAGTTTTCATATTTCCAATCAATTGTAATTATAAGTAACAGTTTGATTGATTTACTTATAATATTGAATTGCCATTCTTATTGCTCAATAAGATTCTGCCCAAATATTCTGATCACTTCCTTTCTTTCATTTAAAATGATATGTATGTTGTAATTGTTTATTCGTATGATATGGCAGATAATTAAGTCAGTGAAAGTCATACTGATGGTAAATAAGGTATTGTAAGTGGAAATACTATTACTTTTATACAGTTGGTAATACCAAAGTAGCTAACTTATTTAGTAGTAACCAAGATCGGTGGAGATGATTTAAAGTACTTTTGATGCTGATGAGAACAGCTTGATAATTGATTATTTTCATTGAATCTGGTATATGATATAATTTATAATGATACTACCTGGAAGTTCACTTTATCTAATAACGAAATATAAGAAGTGGAAATTTGTCTCATTATAAGCTTCACAATATCTAGTTGTTTATATACTTCAATTGATACTCATTTGGAATTTGTAACAATAATACTTCCAAGTACTATATTTATTAAGTTTAAAATATTAGAATTTGTAATATCTGATATTATTATATTAAAACACAATACAGTAACAGTATACTGTAAATTGACATGACATTATTAGTGACAATATACCAAATATAAATCTAGATTTATATCTATTATTATTGTCAAAATTCTAGCTAGCTACTTTTTAATTCAAAGTAACAACCATAGATGGAAGTTATTATTCTCTAATGGTAGTGTTGCAAACATCATCTCTGATGAAATTTCTTTAATTTATTGAAGTATATTGTTCCCGTCCGATACTTAGTATATAATAGTGCAATTTGCTTGTCTCATATGTGTTACATATATCTCCATTAATCTGAATATTAGTATATTGTGGTTTTATTTGAGTCTCATTAACTTATTCAATCTATATCAGGTTCGGTTAAAATTTGTAAATAGTTTGTCATTGTGAAGCACAAAATTGTATTGCAATAAGCTTTGATGAAATGAAACTTTGTATTCTTCAGTCAATACCAAACAGCTTAAAAATTAATCAATGTTTTATTATATACTTTAACAATCTAAGATATCTCTAATGATTCCACATGTGCTATCATAAGGATCAAGAAATATTGTTGTTTCTTCGTTTCAAATCATCTCCATTGTTCTTGGTTTGTTTACTAATGCAGTTGTAATGTACAATAATGGAAATCAACTTCAAGTGGAGATTTCATGAATACTTTCCCTTACTGGTTACTTGGTATAGTTTGGAGCTTCTTATGTTATGGTAAATTTGAATTGGAGATTGTTCTAGCTCTGTATTCCCCAGTGGGGGATATACTAGTTGTTATGAATCCATAAAGTGTTGATAGTATTTGAGTTCCAACTTCCTTCTTTATTATTTGTTTCTTCATTCTATTGCAGGTTTGCATTAGTTTAAATACATTTAATACTATAGGTTATTATACCTTACTTCAGCATATTGCATAGAATGCATATATTGAATGTAATAAGAATGTAGCACTGCATTGTTCAAGTCAATATCCCAGTATATTTTCTATGGTACATGATAAATCCATAATGGATAATAATACCATTTTGAATACTATACATAGCTAGAGTTGATATTTTAGCTACATCCTGTATTATTGTATATTAGCTGCATTCTGTATTATTATAAATTTGTAGAATCCTTGCAAATACTGCATGAAAAAAGCAAATAACACAATTGCAATATTACTCTACTACTTATGCTGAATAATATTATTAATAATATATCCATATAAAACAGAATTTATTTCTATTATATAAAAAGCAGTAATTTACTGTATTACTTTTTCTCTACCAGTTTACACACTCTCACAGTACACCCAGTTAGTTTTCTATGATAGTGACCAGTTTGTCAGAGACATCAGCTGATTATAGAGAGTATTGTTGAAATATTGATTTCCAGAGAAGGTTGTATTCTAAAGTACAGGTACTTTTATGATTTTATATATGGCATTCAGAGTATGCCATGTATATAATAACATGTACTGAGGCGGCATCTCAAGTTGAGTCTTGAAAAATTATTGTCATTAGGAGTTCAATATTCCATCAAGCTGTGTGCTGAGAATGTGATTCATTTTTACAATACTCCATTCATTAGCTATGCTCTATAGGGTAAGAATACACCACACACACACAGTTAAATACAGAAACAAATAAACTGACCAACCAACCAACAAACTTGTGATACCCATACTTCCCTCATTATAACCCTGCGTGGCCACTACACAGGCAAATTGTGATATCATTGTCTGAGGATGGCCATTTATATATCCAAAGCTATCCATGTTCCCAGATGATAAGTGAAACAACCTGAATATAAATCTTAAATTAACCTACAACTGATCTCTATTACCATATACTCTTTGCTATTTTGAACTTCATGTGCATATTCTTAGTAAGGGCTTTGGCATATATATCTGTCATATATACATCTGTTTGAACATAGGGGTAGTGAATTATTTGTCGTTGTAGAAGATTACCGATTTGATGATAGCAAATGATAAGGTGCTTAATTCAACGTTTGATAATTCCGGTGGGAATATGAGTGAGAGCTCCCTGATTGTTATAGTTGATTGGCAGTGGTGGTGAGTCACTCTGAGAACTATGGATATTATTTTGTAATTGGAATAGCCAGTTTGCTTCACTGGATGCATCCTAACTAGGAATGAATCTGGACTTGGGAGGTGAGATGGAAACGAGGCCCTGTTTCTGACTGTGCCTTCAGATTTCCTACAATTCCTGATCACAATTAGATCGCTTTGTTGAGGCTGGCTGACTGCACAATCATTGGGCTAATAGCGATCTGAAGATTCCATTATATTTCAGCCAATACCAATGCAAATGCCATTGCCATTAATATGAAGTCAAAAATGGGCTGTTGTTTCATGTTACTGAAAAACTCTCTTACCCAAAGTCATTTGGCTGGTAAAAAGCCATCAGTTGTAACAGGAAAGAGCTAAAATGTCATCTCAGATATCTCACCAAGCTGCAAGTGGTGAATGCATTTGTGATTCCACAAATAGTTTGTAGTCAATAATATTTTCCAATTCCTTCACCCCATGAACCTTGGCCAACTGCCACTTTACATGGGGAACCGTGGGTGTCCAGGCATCATGATTATGCTACAGGTCGAATATTCCGAGCCGTGTAGTAATAGAAACTTTCCGATTGAGTTTTACTCTAGCACTATTATTGTGGATCATGTTGCCCACGCATAGGAGAGCGGGGCTGTGAATTGTGACAATATATTTCTCTGAAAGTTTTACTTTGACTTTTGCTGTGGCTTAGCTAGCAGCCTCTGGATATGACATTCAAATATCATCAACAGAATGAAGTATCGGAATGCTATCTCTGCATAATTCGATGTTGGGATTAGACAAGGAATGTGTGAACCCAATGGAGGCTAGAAAGGTATTTATATTGTCACACAACAACCATGGAGCTCATTTGAGATGATAGAGACCTTTCCTATGTCTGACTACAATTTTTGGTACATTGAAGCTTTTTTCCAATCCTTCTGGTAAAACCATACAGATGTCAACACAACCAATTATCAGATTTAGAGCTGCGTACCTACATCCTAGTAATCCAGATTACAGCTGTAACTCCCAATGTGAGTGATGAGATACCATAATGCTGTTAGCATGCAAACAGGGGAATAAGTCCCTGCAAAAACAATCTGCTCATATCTGTTTATGACTAGCCATCCTTTGTACTTTGTGAACCTTTCTGGGTTGTATTTACACTTATCTACACAGATAGAGCCAATGGTTTTAACTTGCAGTTGCTGTGCTTATGGAGAGTTGAAAGCAGAAAGATAGTATTCAGCAGAATTGCTGTGATTTCTTCCTGCATGGCTCTATTCCAGTAATTATATTCAGGGTGATCCATAGCTTCTGGAATTGTAAATTGTTCTTGTATGGATGCCATTATCACCTCTGCAGAGGGTTTACCCTAACTTGTTGTTACAATACTCACTACAGGCCAAGCTGGAAATGTCTGTGGGAATTGGCTAGATTTTTCGAATCGTGATGCTGATCACCAGGCAGTATGCACCTCACTCTGGTGGCACCTACTGTGGTCAATGATATCTGCATTGGCTGCCAAAAGCTGAGCGGATATATCAGCTCAGCAGAGGTACCAGCTGTAGGTAATGTTACCTACATGTGCTACCAAATAATTGGTAATGTGATCCTCCTGGCAGTGGCACCAGCTGTGGGTGTTGTCAGCTTCCTTATCAGAAACTTCATTCATGTGAGATGAGCATAGCTTACATAACTATGTCCATTGACTATCTTGTGGTCCAAAAGGCTGAACTCTGATACTGATTACATCTCTATATTCTTCATTGGCTGGTAGTTGAGACACAGCAGGATTCAAATAATTGATATCTGGCTGATGTGACATGTGCGAATATCTCTTGTTGTCAAAGCTGACATCTGATTGGGCTTTCACCCTGTGGAATCCAGATTCCCTGATCCTGCACAAGGTCTTTGAGTAAGATGTGTAGAATACGATCATACAGAGATTTGACCTCGGGTTGAATTTTCCTCCTTGTTGAACTTCAGCAATAAGTCAGCGGGTGGAATATTCAAACGGACATATTTTGTAGAGTGGAGCTTCGTATGATATCTTGTGGCTGGTGGCATGCTGCATACGTTCACCAAATCCATGCAGCAGATTGGTGGACATCTCACATGGTACTGGATAGCCAAAGTGGTTGATTCTTTTCAGGTCTTCACTTGGTGTTCTCTGATAGAGATTGACTGTGATATTTACTGTGTCTCCCCAGAACTAAATAGGAGCTTGGAAATCAATTATCAACACCTTCATCATGTCAGTTATTGCATCAATCATTCGGTTGGCAGCACCATTCTTCTGTTCAGCATTTGGAGAGCTCTGGTTGTATGTCATATTGCAGGGCACAAGAACAATTCAGAACATCTTATTATTATATTCTCCCCATCCATTGTTACACCTCCACAACTTCAACTTGTACCATATTGAATATACTGAGGGATGAAATAACTGGAAAGTGGGCGTACAGGTCTCAGTTTTAATACATGTGAGCAGCTGAATGAATGTGTATCTCACGTAGGTATTGATGAATAGCTTAAAGTAACGAATGTCCTGGCAGGTCAATGTGGAGAAGGGTCCGCATACATTGGAATATCTGTGTTCAATTGGCAGTGTAGTGTACCCAACTGGCGCTCTATTAAATATCAGCTTATACATGGCCTGGATGCAGACTGTGCACCTAGAATCATTCTGCGTATATCCCTCCATTACAGACTATGATAGTAGAATTCATATAAGTGAACTGTCAGTACCATGTTCATAACAGTGACACTATGAGATACTTCCCTATGGACTGAGTTATGGCAGTCAAAGGTGCACTAGGTGGACTTGTAGATACAATTGCAGGAGCCTCCGATGGATGGATTGTAGACTATGTACAATGTACTCTTGAAAGTGAGCAATCTCTCTAGTGGTTTCGGACAGTAGTTGTTAATATTTGTGGGATTGTGGAGTCTATGATATGCATGAAATTGATTAAATTTCCAGTGAAAGTTCGGAAATATGGCGAAGTTAGGGTGCATTGTGCATTTCTAAATATAGTTGTATGGCTGCCCAAATCAAAATTGTCAATTGACAGGAGGGAAAGTCAAAAGGCAGAAGTATTGAGAACATCGACTTGGTAGCCGTGTTTGGAGTAAATGAAACCACAATGAGCAGCAGTGACTGATTTGTATTCACAGAGTTTAATTATTACAGCATGTGAGTGCTTCACAAATGTTGAGACACTACTGCAGTCATTGCACGTTTGGTGTAACAGTCCAAAGGAAATGATCCAGTTCGGGGCAGCATTGGCAGTCAGAGCATGAGTAGTTTGGCAAATGGAATCGCAGTATCAGACAGTAGTGAGAGCTTCTGTGGCAGTAGCTTCCATCATACTACACCACTATTTAATATAATTGTAGCCGAGAAAATTGAATTGAATGTAGCGTGGGAGCCTACACTGGAACCAAAATTAAAGATTATTTCATTGGCTGTTTCCTCCCTCCTGAGTGTGTTTCCATTTTGTGCATGCATTAGCACTATGGCTCTCAATGTTGCAATTGGTGCAGTTACTCTCATGGCTGTTTCTGGTTCCACTACTTGCAATATGTCCACTGTGTCATCCGGATCCTCAACCCTTGTCTCAGCCAGGACAGATACCTTCTTTGATATGAAGGGTGGCCCACATTCATGCATCTCAGAGTTCATTGCCAGTAAGGTTGAATGGAGTTTCTTCCTCTTTGGGATGATGCATTGCCTCTTGGGATGTAACTAGATACCTTCAATACTTCGGGATGAATAGTATCATCCTATACTGAGATGGTAGTCATGTGAATATTTGTGAGTATATATTGCAGTCTGAGATTGCATCATCAGTATGGTCTTCTTGTAATCAGCAGTCACAATATTTGGTGAAATATTCAATGAGAGGTTTATCCTTCTGTGGTTAGTAAGCATGGAACTGGCCAACAATGCTGTGTCTATCAATATAACATCTATTAATATCCAGGCTGGTTTCGTGTGTGTTCCACGTGTTGTAAAGAATTCTTACAACTTTAACCGTGCACCAGAATGCAGGGGAAAAGAACAGTGTGACCATAGATTCAGTTTTCACTTCCTTAGATATCTAATTATCATAGTCATCAGTATGGTTAAAATCAAGTAGCTACAGTTCAGGATTATCTCTGGTGGGAATTGTATTTACTCCAGTGGCTGATAGAACTAGAATTATCACATTCCTTTCACAGTAGTTGGTATAAGTAATCCTAGGGAAGAAACACCACTTGGTTTTGTTGAAGGTGGGCTCTGAGCAAGGTAACAAGAATGACATTGAAAAATTGTGGTGATGGTTCATGATTGGTATTGAGTTGTTACTGCTGTCTATGTGGCTGAGGCTATGGTAGCAAGGTTTATGGTTCTTGAGACTCTCTCCAAGAATGTAAAAGAGATCATAGATAACATCAAGAGCACTTATGTAGTAGTAATAACCAGACTCATCACCTGTTGAAATACTAATTGCTAGAAACACTTGGATTCTAAGGTATGGATACATTCATCATCTTAGATACTGTAATTACAGTATAACTTGTATAGCTGAAAGTGCACTGAGCTGGCAGCTCCAGCTGAGTCTGGACTCACCATCCACATCAGAAGATCATGATCACCCTCAGTCCAGCTGATGCTCATTTGCTGTATTACAGGTAGGTGGTCCACATATATAGCAAGTATAATCCTAAGCAATCTTTAATTAAGTATTTGTTAGAATACTCCAGTTGAATATATTAGAAAATGTAAGTTAGTAAAAATAAAATAATATTCTTATATTGGAAAGAATAATGTACTTAAATTGCTGGGTAACACTTTGGTATAGTTATATCAGGACTAGCTTTCAAAAATTAACTGTATATACATTTCACTTTGCATCTTGATTGGCCCATTGCAGTACCTTCTCTTGACAGCCATCAGTTACTGCATAGACCTGTAAAGTACATTTTCTCTTGAATCCAAATTCAACTATTGAGTTTAGCTTATTCATGGAACCTATATTAATTTGAAATTATTGTAGCTGCAATGATAACAGTGATATGACTGCAATCGGCAATCAGCAAGCGACTGAGGCTTTTACCCAGAATCTTGTTCACTTTTGCAAGTAACTTGAAAGTATTTACGCAGATTGACAGATTTTATGGCAATATCAGACAATGACTCCCTACAATATTTCAGACACAATCCACATAAAAATGACACCATAAGATATATATCATAGTGCACTGAGATTGACAGACTATACTGTTGGAGATTACTATGATACTGTAACTGAAGCAATTTCAGATTGTATACTGGAGTGAATCTGAAAGATACTATACCAATAGCAATACCCACACCATTCCTGATATTGATACCAATTCAAGAACTAATACTGGTACTGGTATAGATACAGACAGTATGAAATTTGAATTCCACATCTGCTATACGACTTGGTCAATATTATGTGAAAATGTCAGGAGTCTGTAATCAAGATGATTTGAGGATAATCTGAAAATACCAGGAGAATAAAGTGTAAATGATAAGAGAATGAGAAAAGGATAATAATAGGAATATCAATATTTCAACTAGTTGGAGCAGTACCATTGTTGGAAACAATTAGCAACCTGGTAGCTTTATTCTAGTTAATATAGTAGAGCTAATTGATATTAACATGACTGGTCAACATGATAGTTATACCATAAGTAGAATATTATCAGAGCTGGGTAACAGAGCAGAGCAACTAGGGCACAGTTTCATAATAGCACCAAGCTTGTACAATACATGGGAGCCACATTAGGTACAGAGCAAAATATCTCGACACCTGAGCAGAAGCTGTGAGATTAGAAGGAGTTAAACCGAGAGGGTGGGTTATGATCTTAGTTGGAAGCAATCATTTGCACCAAGCCAAATGTAGAAAAGATCACTCAGTGAACTGTTAGCCAGCTAACTATATTGTAAAACTATATCAAGGCAAGCCCATATGAATAAATAGTATATACCTATATTTAACACCTCATACTATCATGTATCAACATTCAATTAATGGTCAATAGTTATATGATCCCTTGAATATTGCATTCGCATCTATTGAAGAATTGTTGTCATGCTCCAAAGTTGGGATACACAAATTATCTGAATTGAAAAATCAAAAGGGTGGTATTGGGGATGTAAAATCATTTGAAAACTATATTTAAATCTTCCAGACTGTCACGTACTTTCAGATATTCACTGGTCCTTTTAAGTAAAGTAAAATACTCTCACATACTCTTTTTACATTTTTATGTAAATCTAAAATCTTTTGCAGTTGTAAAGGTTTACTCAGAATGCTATAATATTGGTATAATACAATGGATTGTTGAAAATATACTGTGATATTTGACCAGATTACTTGGGGTACCATCAATTGTTTACTTTATTTATCTAGAGGTGGATTCTAGTATGTAACAAAAACAAGTCATTCAATCAAGCATTTCAATTTTGTGTTACAATAGAAGGTGGCAATTACAATAACACTGGTAAAGGTTTAATATATGATGTATTTTGTAAATTTGATGATGTGAGATGCTGATATGGCCAAATATACTGTTTAAAGAACTTGAGCACAATAATGAAGATGAACTAGAAAATAGCCCAAGGGCTAACTCCAAGCTGGTGCTTGCCAGAATGGAAAATGGCAATTTATGGAACTTAGATATGTACTGATAGGTAGTGAGTATATAAATCTTCAGATTTGTTATAGAATGGAATTAAGTAAACTTCCAGCCAAAACATAGTGAACTAGAAGAAGTACTTACAGAATATGATTAGACCATGTTGAGATTTCCCTTTCATCTAGAATTGCCTGTACAGGGTGAGGGTGATATAGTAAACTTTACAGTTTATGATCAAGTAAAATTGGTGTACTTACAGGCAGTTGATTTTGAGGTAATTGATCTGAAAGCAGATAATCTGGAAAGAATTCTTTCCAAGGTAACTGAGTTGGTAATCAATGATCAGAAGTAGAACAATGTAAACAGCATGCATTTGCAGGTAGAGTGTCTGAAGATAGATATTTCGAAGATAGTTAATATGAAGGTGATTGACTAAACTAATAATAACATATGTCTGCAAAATCTATTCATGATTTGACAACAATACTGGGAGGTATAGTAAGCAAGGCTTCAACGAATTTGCCACAATTCAGAATAGAAGAGAAGATGTAACAGATAAGAGATATGGGATCAAATATATTTTGATACATACTGGCAGCATAAGAATGCTAATTTTGAATAGATATTGGAGTAGGTGTCAATATCTAATTATACCATGAAAAGGGAGAGATGAATAACTGAACTTAGTTTTTTCAGTTGATGGTAACATGGTAGATGAAAATAAGAAAGAAGGGAGATGGAGACAGGAATATCAACTGGAAAACCTTGGGCTTAGTAAATTTTGTCTGGCAAAGTTGATAAACCAAATTTAATCTAAAAGGTAAAAAATATACCCAATGAGGCATACAATCACATACAATATATTGTATTCCTTATTTTCCATCTTTTTCAGTATTTTTACATCTCATCCCATATCCCTCCTCCATCACTGTCAATGTAGCTTACAACACTACTACATCAAGAGAATATAAATAATAGTAATCTTGCTATATCTTCCATATAATAATCATTAGTTTATACTTAGTATAGTATCTATCCGAAATATACTCTCACAGTTCTACAGTTGCTCCTGCAGTATAGTTAAGATTAAATAATAATTTTGAAATATTCTTTTGGCTTCTATCTGATTATTTCTTCCTTAGAAATCTTAAAATACAGGTATTTCTCATTACAAAGTTGCACAGGCTACAAGTATAGCAATCGTTTAACTCATGTCCACTTAATGTAGAATGGACTGAAAGCTACTGATAGCTTTTACTGGGTTCCAGGTACTTACAAATACTCTGCAGCCACTTGGAGGCTGCATTAAGTACTCTCTGTTTCTTTGAGATTAATCTACAGCAGACTTGAAAGCTTCTGTATTGTGGAGATATACACAAAATCCCCAGCGATTTGGCTACTCGAATAGTCTAATTTTGAATCCGGTGAAACCTCTGGGCCCATCTCCCTGCATATCAGACAGTCACTCTCCTGTTGATTTAAAGCAATTTTAGATACAATTCTTGAACAGAAATTTAAAGTAGGAAAATTTGATAATTTCATACTAACCGCCAACTATTAAAACAGTTGTAATGTATGTATTGGTATAATTCTCACCCTAATGTATGAATCGTGGCTACCCTGAATGGAACAGTAGCTTGAATCAATTGTTACCTTCATCTGGAGGGATAACACAATGATTTTGCACTATGCTGCTATTTGTATCACATTTGAACTTCTTCAGCTGACAATTAATAATTGATACGCTAATGGATCATTAAAAGTTCCACTGTGAAAAAGAAACCAAAATGACATTATAGCTGGGATGGATTGTCATCTCAATTTGCCAACAGTCATTGCTAACATCAAACATGAATTATGCCGAAGCCTTGCTGATATCTATATTTATAAGAGTCATTGCTTTCAATGTTTCTGTTCTTGGTCAAATTCAGTTTTCCTTTTTATGATCATGACTGGTATTGCAGTAATCATTTTATATTTAGGAATGCATATTTGGTAGTGTACACAACTCTTCAACAATACACTGCACCTGGTATCATTACCATATTCAGGGCAATTATGCATCATAATGATATTTGATTTATCTGGCCTCATTCCTATCTCTCTACAATCAAAACAGGATAGTTTATCCACTTTTAACCAACAGTCAGATTTCAATTGTTGTTGGGTTGGCTGATATAAGTTTTGAATTATTTAAAACACAATGAATTCCTGACTATATTAGTACAATACTGTTTAGTTCAATCTAGAGTAAGAGTCAGTGGTCATGAGATTGCCAGTGTGGTCATCGCTTCAAAATACTCTCTAATTTTGGTACGATCCTTACTTGCTTCAGCATATTCATAGTTGCATTTGCAGCGGAGATGTCCAATGGATATTTCACATTGTTCTTTTGAATGAAGAAGTGAATACTTCTGCTGTGGCCCCCTGCATACTGGCATAACCCTATCCAGAGAGCCTTCTATCATCTAAATTTCTATGGAAATCTCTGGTTTGGATATGCAGAATAGGCAATCCTGCTGGACCTTGGGTTCAGACTTCAACTGGATGAAATTGGGTCGCTTGCAATTATTATCGATCATTTCACACTTCTGTTTCACATACGGGAGAGTATATTCTTAATTTGCTAACATTCCTAGATGTGATTCATTCTCCTTTGTCAAAATATATTTCTGGTCTTTAACTTTATCATTCTCAAGTGTCAGCATTTTACATCATTCTACATTGGAACTCTTGAGGATGAACTATATGTCTGAAGGCTTGGGTCTTGACACAGCTTGGGTGATAGCTCTTCCTCCCCAGTATGATCTGGTATCTGGTGCATGTCCACCCAACATGGGATCAGATTGTAGATTCTAAGTAACATATTTGTCATACATATGTATGTGGACTGCGTGAGTGATTAAATCTAAATTGCACTTACCAGATATAATGAACAAGGAAAATTGTTGGTTTGACAAATTTCTGAATCATGGAACTTTGGGAATAGGAAATAAATACTTTAGATTGACTTCTGATTATCATCATTTCATTTACCATTTCCTCCTCTCCCATCAACCACTTTTTTGTGATCATTTTCTTATCTAACTCCTCTTGTATCAGCTCTGTTTCATCTTCCCACATATTTTATCAGATACTATGTCCATCCAATAAGCTTTTTGACTATTATTATAACCTCTCTCCTCCAACTGACTGTTTTCTATTTTCCTTGTACTGTTCCTCCTATTTACCACAGAATAAACCCATTGCCTCATCAGAGAAATTTATTTTGGTTACTGGAAGCTTCCAAGAGTGTGTGAGAGGAGGAGTAGTGTAAACTTAGAGGCATCAATTTCTGGAGAGAATTGGACTCTGGAAGGGAATTTTCACTGCCCTTTGGAGTGAGTTGAATCTTCGATGAACTGTGGAGGAACACTGTTGAAGTGATTGGGCTAAGTTTGGGAACACATCGGAGCACTGGATAGATGTTTGAAAGCAGCTGGGCATGTCACCCAGGCAAGTTGGGAATCTGAAAGACACACTGAGAGCTGCCAGAATTGTTATGGATATTCATTGAGGGAGCTACAGGCATTGTTGAGGACTCTCTTGATGTACAGGAGCGATGAATTGCCCTCCACAGTGAATATGACACATGGATTACTATTCAATATCACTTCTAAATCATACACCTTATACTAGCTAACAATTTGTTCTTTAACAATTGACTTTGTGCATTTCCACTTTAATGATCCAAAGAAAAAGGAGTCAGATTTAAACATAACAGCAGGTACACTGAAACAATAACCCGACTAAGTAATCGGATGATACTACTTGAACATGGTGTCAGCGTCATTCACTACATCTCCCATTTCATTCAGGCAAACAGAAGCCGGAACACACAATTCATCAACAGCTTAAAGAAGCTGGAGGATCTTCCTTCATTAGCTGAAAATGTGTAACTGTGTAAACATATACACCCATGTATGGCATTGTAGGAAGGTGTATCAGTAGATATGGTTGCTAACATGGATGTCAGTATAGTAGAGTAGTAAAATGGTAGTTAATGTAAGGGAAGGAAATGTAAGATTACTGCAAGAGATCTAAGGCTCATAGTCAGCGAACTATATAAAGCTGGTGTCGCCTGGCCCTGAACACATTACATGGAGCGGTGCCATAACATTATCCTCCGCATTAGGTGTGGACCCCCAGGGCTGCGGAAATCCGTACAATAGTAGAAAGGAAAGGAAACAATCAAATGACCATTCAATGTACGCAAATGTATAAGTCCATAAGTCCCAGAACCGATCAGTACTGCTCTGGGCAACCGTTCGGCTGGCCTGGTGTACTGGGAAACTCCATCTCCACTTGACTTATCACCGGAGGTGGTACAAACCTGTGCCGATGCCATTTGTACCAGGCAGAGATCCAAAGAAGGAATGAAGCAAAGAGAAGAGAAAGGAGGAACATCCTAAGTGACCCTATACTCAATATCTCCACTTCCAGAATGTCCGGCATCTGACAATCCAACCACAAACTCATAACTTGTACCGAAGTGAAGGTCATCATTGGAATTACACGCGGTCATGTTGGTGAAATCCCCAATCATTGTATGAGTGTCATTGTAAGCAGGCGCTATCATGAGTGGCTTCTGCTCGGTGCTCATCACCACCATTGCCATTGCGATTGGTATCACCATTGGCAATTGCATTGGTATATCTAACTTGCCAGCATCCCAGTAACTGGTCATATTCACTATACCTCAAAGTGTGCTAGCACTCGAGCTCTCTCAATTCCTTATGTACAACTCCACCGGCCCAGCCTGTCAGTGATCATTGTTGCTGCTTTGGCAGCTTCTGCTCTCGGAATCAGAGCCATCAGTAATGGTCGATCCTATATAACCTCGTATCTATCTAGTAAGTGTCTCATGGAATGGATATTCATACGACATATATTTTCAAGTGTGTTTATACTCTCCTGAGCCCTTGTGCATAGCTTGGTCGGCTAGTCTTGACATCTCAGAACATCTCTTGCAGCCGGTAACTCGCACAACATCTCCATCCTTGTTGGTGCTGTATTCATACTCCTTCAGCATGCACCACCCAGGAGTATAGGCCTCCACTATGGTTGTTCGGCATCCAGTTCGGTAAGCCATTTGGTAAACATCCCAGTCGGTGCCTTCAGTTGAGGGCTCCCAACAATCCTCTGATTCGATCTAAATTGGAGTGCTTCGACTGTGATCATGGTTGGTGTTAAATCTGAGTGAACATCTCTAGGTAGTTGTCTCGACTGTATCTCATGATGCCATTCAGTAAATGTCCCTTGTCATGCCGTTCGGTGACTTTCGCTCGCCATGCCATTTGGGAGACTACTAGGTCCATTCAAAGATATTCTTTGGTCATATTCCGGATTGCGTTGGTAGACATTATTGCACTGATTTGCCATACATTATACCTGCTTGAAGTCCGCATTATCTCTCCGGTTCTTTTGCAGTTGCACAGATCATCCTTTTGTTCGGTGCACTTGTAGGTAAGTTTGACATCCGCACTGTGGTCAGTACAGTTATCTGCAATTGCTGGTTCAGCTCGCCAGTTTTCCTCCCGGTATACTTTCCCCTGCTTCTCCAGGTGTGCTTTCTATCACATGTCCAGGTATCCATATCATTGTGGCCTGAATTCACTTGTCGTTTTATCTCCAGGTGCATTGGTTGACTCTTTTCCACATATGCTTGTCGACTAATCTCCAGTTGTGATTCTCTGCCAGTAAATGCACTTCAAGGTGCTTTATCCCAGCACTTCCGCCAGGGTGATTATGTGCAGTAGGGGTTAGTTTTGATTCTGGTACAGTCAGCCCTGTTTTGTAGATCATAGCTCTGCCAACGGCTAATCCATTATGGCTTATTCTGGTGCCATATCAGTTGGTTGGGGTGGATTCTGCGGTTGATTATCTGTAGCAACTGTATATCTCGGGATTGTTGAGACTGAGTCAGGATCTTTTGTGGCATTGTAAGTTGGACATGTGGCTTCTTGATTCATCTGTAGGTGCATTAGCCATCACTTCCCCGCATGCACATGCCGCTGCTAGCCTTCACCATTAGTCAATGTGTTTCACTGTGTGTCGTTGCTGCACTTCCAGCATGGTAATTGTTTGCAGTAGGAGTTCTTCCGATTCTGGCACTCTCATCCCTCACTTTAAAGATCGTTGCACTGCTGATGACTTATCTCATCTGGCATCGGGATGTGGGGTATCAGTATCGTAGCTGTGTGACTTGCAATCTGATTTGTAATTGTATTCGGTGATGTGACTTGGGCATGTAGCTGTGTAATTCGGCATCTCTTCATAGTGCTCTTCATAGTGTACGGAGTAGTGCTCTGAATACTACTCAGTATCGTATTCAGTGGAGCTATGCCGCCAGCGCAGTGTGTATCGTCATATGTGAATTCGATCAGAACATAATGGCATGAAATCAGAATAAGTGATGTCGAACAGGGTATAACTTCACATAACCTTAATGTCTTCACATTGGAAAGGAGATTGATTGTCACACCTCTCCCATGATCCATCTCCTGGGATTGATCTGCAGCCATCCATCTCATATGATCCAGCTCAGTCACCCATCCATATCTGGTCACAATTCTTATCTGGCCGCAATCCACCTCCAGATAGGATGCATCTGTTGTAAACAACCTCTGGATGCGATCCCAGTCTTGCGGTGATCCGGCTCCAGTGGCGGTCCATCTCTGGCCGCGATCTGTCTCTTCCTGCAATGCATTTTGAATTGAGCCATTCGTTTCCTCTATGTGTGTAAACGTGCTCTGAAGGGCCGAATTCTGTGACTTCTCCTCCGGCTTTGTAAGCTGTCTAAAGGTCAAGTGTGCTGACCTCCATAATGTCCGCAATCCATTGACTCTTCTTCGCACTGCCATACTGAGGAGACATATTGTCCATCATAAAAAAATACCCACTCCATGATCGGGCCATATGAGAGGGGATCGTTAAGTCCAAATCCAGATCCATAATCCGGCTCTTGGGCCCATCATCATTCCACACAATTGCAGAAATACTGTTCCACTGCACTCAACTCCAATAACTTGTAAATCCGCCATATGACCAATTGTAACCGAGCTCCAGGTCAATTGCATAGTCAATTGACCGATGCGGGGCGAGTGTCTCCGCCTATGCTTTCCTGAAATACTCCACGAAATCTCTGTATGTTGCTTCGAAAACTAACTGTGCTCCATTGCGTGTAGGCACCATTCTAGTTGTTGTGCAGGCTCCATCCGGAAACGTTACTTCTCAAGTCATAACAATGATGCAGGGTTAAGGAGGAATATCCAGGAGGCCAGAAACAGAACAGTGTACCGCAATATGGCCCAGCCTGGCCATCCAGTTCCTCCCTTGTAGTCTTGGCAAGCAGACAATTGTTTCTCACATATACCCTTGGGTGCCTCTTTCTTGCCGCTGATGCCACTGCTCTCTGCTCGCCCGCCCAGCACCTGGAGACTATCTCCGTCACCCTGAGTGATGTGTTTCATAGTCACTCCTAGCCGCCCTTTACAATCTGCGACTCTTTGGATGAATGTCCAAATGACCTGCTCACTGGCCAGTAGATTGTCAATAGTAATAGCTCCAGGAATTTGAGTATATGAAGTACAGTCACTGTCGGAATGCATCTCCTTGCTAACTGTGATCCAGGTCCATTCTCAGCGCATACCTGATGGCCTGTCAGGTCCACTGCCACCTCCATCGCTTAGCTTGAGGTTGCAGAGCGAAAAGTTCAATGCTTTGTAAGTCAATGCTAAGATTCCTGGCCTGGTACTAATGCAACTCCTATTAGTCTCCAGCTTACAGTATATCCACTGCAGCTGCCACCATGTGTATGAATAAGCTCACTGAGTGAATCACATACTTGTCATACCCAATTGGGACTGTCACACAACCAAAAACTGTCCTTGCCTCACCGAATTTGGACTGTCTGACAACCACATAATGTCCATTCCCCCGTGGGCATACAATACATCAATTGAATCTCCACACCTTAAACATATGTAGAATCTACTGGTCTGCTGAGAGTGCCCAGATGGTCCGTTCTCCGGTAGCCCAGTGGATCCTTGGAACCCTGGCTACAAATGAAAATTATCTCCATCGTATTCCTAAAGATCCTCATATGCGTTCGTATTGGCACATATCCGTAAACGCTCGTTTGAGATATATCAGCATTCGTTGACATGTTTCAAGAAATTGAATTGAGTTTCCATTGTTGGCTCTCTCTCCTTACAATGATCCGATTCCATCATCCAATCAGGGGTCTAAGGTGACAAATGACAATGGTAATCTTGAATCATAATTGCTAGACACTGTGGATCAACCGGAAGAAACCGTACTTACCATTCGGAGCTTCCACATGAATATCGATCGCTGCTCCTCTGTTGCATCGATGGCTCATTCTGAGTGGTAGTTGTTGCCCTTCTGAACCTATTGCTGAGACTCCTAACCATCTGTAATGCAGAAAACTTCAACAAGGCGTGAAGAAGGCAAATGGGATTGGAACTGCCATTGGCAGGATCCCAAGATGTGAATCAAATGTATCATGTACATCCACCCTGATCCTTCCTAGGTGCAATTGATACGAGGTATGTGCCCATTGATGCCCTTTGCAGCGTCCATAATGTAGGTGACTCGATGCACTCATGTACAACGTAATTGTGATCCCAAGTGCCATTGGTGATGAGAATCAACGTCTATCGCATGTAATTCGTAGACCGCCTCTGCAGAATTCCAAGCTTCGGCATTGCCAGTGATGTGAATATCAGAGACATACGGGCTCCGTAATCATTCCTGTCATCATCAATTAGCACAATTTGATCGTAACTAATCATATCTCAATGATGCAGCGATCATTACCCTCCCTTCAAGATCTCGTATGATGAATTCATCGCAATTGACTTCGACTGAATTGGTGGCTGATACGTCTGTTGGCCAGTTGCCCTCTGCGATCTAATGAAATTGACTCTACCATTAACCGCAATGGGGTTTATTCATAAAGCCACAGTGCCTCTGCACACTGTTGTTGTTGAACCCAGAGGACATCAGGTTGTAAGATGTCGTGACACCTCCCTGGCCGATTGGCCTCTGGCATCCCCACAAGATCATCTCTGCTACAGTAAACCCTAATTTGCCAGACTTATGAATGCAGTCCGCTTGTTCAATCAGGCCCCCCAAATCTGTATGATAATTCGTTCGTATATTGTATTTCTTGATAGCAAGGAATGTGGTAATTCATGAAATCACCTTGGTGCATCAGCAACGACCCTAGTTGCCGTGAGGAACACCGGGGTGTTCCGGACGGCTCTGACGGCTCTGACGGAACATCGTACCCTCTGACGGAGAATTACATGCTACCCGTCGCCGAGGCGACAGGTCCCGTTGCACACATACCTCCTTCACTGTGTGGTGACGTATAAGCACCATGAGAACGACACGTGTGTTACACTCTTCGCAGTGGCTGCAGTGTTGCTGAAGCTGATTACACAACGCCTGGCAATGTTTAACACCTGGCGATGTTTATGTCTTTCTCCAGCCGCCACTTCTTTGGGAATGCTGCAGGTGTGCCTGGAAATCATAGCTACAACTTATCGTTCAACGATTTTCAAAACTTATGCATTCAGTGTGTATTCTCATCTATGTATCTAAGTATCTATATAGCTACCTATCTACACCTCCGTTACCCCTGAATCTCCGTACACCCGCCGTCGCTCATTGATGATGTACTTGGAGGCCGCGATCGAGCGAGTTGAGATATGCACTTGGAGGCCGAGATCGAGTGAACTCAGAGATGCACCTGGAGGCCAGGATCGAGTGAACTCAGAGATGCACTTGGAGGCCGTGATCGTGCGAACTTGGAGGCCGTAATCGAGCGAGTTTGGAGATACACTTGGTGGCTGTGATTGAGCGAGTTTGGAGATGCACTTGGAGGATGTGATCAAGCGAGTTTGGAGATGCACTTGGAGGCCAGGATGAAGTGAGATTGGACGAGTACTTGGAGGCGGTCGATGGACGGTGCGCCCGGTGCTGAGACTCTATTCATCAGTTAGTTAACTCGCAACCGTGGGAATGTGACAATGTGACTTTACTTTTGGGCTCTCATGGAGAGCTGGCTGATGTCGGTCGATCGTGTAGGGAGGTACGCCGGAAGCTGAAGCTACATTCACGGGTCAACTTGTAATCATGAGAATGAAGGGAAGACAAACAATCTTGGGTGGATGCTGTACTCAGTGTATGCTGTACTCGGTGTCAACTCATGATCATGTCATGGAGAGATAGAGAAGGATGACTTAACTTTGTGTTCTGCGATGATGGTTGAGTTGTGCACAAGAAAGAGAGAGATGGGGGATGAAGATGAGAATGATATGGAGGATATGAGCGGATATGAGAAATCAGGGGTACGACTTGCCTGATTGTGTTGAGAAGACCTCGGATCGGTGTTAGTTCGCGCCGGATCGGGACTCGTACCTGCCATATCGGGGATGGTCAATTGACTCGCACACGAAATTCTCTAAGTCCCAGTCTCTCATGATGATTTCCCCCGATCTCTGACTATCTTCTGCTCAACTCTTCCGTCACCTAAGAACACGAATTTAAGTCATCCCTCTCTATCTCTCCATGCCATAATCATGAGTCAACACAGAGTACAGCATACACCAAGTACAGCATCATCCGAAGATCGACAGTCTCCCGCTCCCAGCCAGTTTCTCATCCAATTACAAGTCAACCAATGAATAGAGTCTCAGCTGCCGTCGCGCCTCCCTCCAAATCGACCGCCTCCAAGTACTCCTCCAATCTCGCTCGATTATAACCTGCAAGTGCATCCCCAAACTTGCTCGCTCACAGCCTCAGAGTGCATCTCCAAACTCGATCGATCACAGCCTCCAAATGAATCTTCTGAGTTCACTCGATCTCGGCCTCCAAGTGCATCTCTGAGTTCATTCGATCTCCGTCTCCAAGTGCATCTCAAACACGCTCGATCATGTACATCTCCAAGGAGCGACGGCGGTTGTACGGAGATACAGGGGTAACAGAAGTGGACAGAGTGATGGGGAGTATATATTCGGCAGACCCCGGAGTAGATAGACATCATCTCATTTCCATCTCCTCTTATCATACAATGACAATTCACACTCTATCATTCCAAACTTTTGGTATCACTCGCTCTGTCCGGGATCCACGCAATTGCGTGGATCCTCATGGCAGGGTAGTAGCATATCTTCCCACCTTCCTACGCTCCTTGAGCTTAATGTAGAAGGAACGCGAGGAGAGATTTTCGCAGCGTCACCCATTGCATTGCAATCCCGATGCATGCATGTACCCAATGAACCCATTCCGACGTATGGTCACAGTTGGCCACAACACCAGAGTGTGTGTTTAAAATACGAGACTGACAGAGTGAGACGAAACGGTGAAACGGCGATCGGAGGGCGATATGTGACGCGACTCGTGGTCTTGACGCCGCGGGCGGAGTAATCTGCCACCGGGGTGTCTCTGACGGCCCCGACAGAGTGCGTCCACTCTGACGGAGCTATTCCGCCTGGACGGAAATGTTTTTTGCTGATGTGAAATGTATTGGACATTGTAAGAGCGATACTGGTATCCAGGCATACGCTAGTATTAGGTGTTGAAGGTAGGTATATAAGTAGAGACGGTTGCAAACGTGGATGTCAATATTCTCGAGTAGTAAAAAGGTATTTAAAGGAAGGTATTTTACGGTGAGAATATTGGTAGAGATCAAAGGCTAGTGGTGAGCCAACTATATAATGCGGGTGATACCTTGCACTGGACACATTATTTGCAGCCCTGCCGTTACAATCTGGTGGGTGGGTGAAATTGGATTGCAATGATGTTGGGCTGGATTTGAGATATTGAATGAAGGAGTAATGAGATGTTAGCTAACTGCAAGTCAAAATGGGGCTTGAAAGGCTATATAATAATAGAATGGGATGAAAATGGCAAGCAACTACCCAAGGAGATGAGGAGTGCCAAGATGGGGAGTGCTTGTGTGGACAAGAGGAGTACATAGAAGGTGATGGAGACACTGAGAATAAAATACAAAAGTGCTAGTCTAGGCTGAGGAGTGTAGCCGATGGGGATTAGGAGGTGCGTATTCTCATGGAGGAGCACACATACTAGTCGAGGAGTACCAAAACGGCGAATGGAGCATGAAATGAAATCAACAAGCATGAATCCATGCCGAAAATTGCAATAATGGGGATGGAGGAGTGCCCATACCTGCGGCGGAGTGCTGCAATGCTGGGTAAGGAGAACAGAAAAAAATATAGGTGAAGGAATCTAGATCTTGGAGTGCCAGTGGTTAGTGAAAAGCATCCAATCCAGCAGAGACTGCAAAATGAAGCGCACAGGGTGCAGAAAGAATTAGAGGAGGGATAAGCCAGTATGAGGAGTGCCGGTGGGGATTAAGAAGTGCCAACAGGGATTAAGGAGTGTTGATCTGGACAGAGTTTGTGCCGATGAGAGTGGTGAGAAGTATGAACCACAGCCACAATGTGTGATTGATGTGTGCAGTGGCTTCTGGAGTAACAGTAATCATGGGGGATGGGCAAAATGTGCATTGATATTCATCTTGCGGAAATATATCTGTAGCCTTCTTCCCTCTGGCATATGATAATGGCACGATAGCACGTGACGTGTCCAGGGCTGGGTAACACCCTCTTCATATATAGTTGGCTCACCACGAGCCTTAAATCTCCAGTGATAATTTTACCATTATACAACTCTACAGTATTGACATCCAGGTAGGCAACTGTAACAACAGATATTCCATCCTACGAGGCCATACACAGGTGTATATCTTTACATTGTCTTTTGACATGCACTCTCAAAATGCTGCTCTTGTGATGGAGTCTGAACTGTCCGATACATAGATCCAAACACACTACTTTTTCAATATCGAATTAAGTGAGGTTTCAAATTTGCCAAGGCTGTACATTTACAGACTAGTGTACATTTAGTTACCTTTCTCCAATGGCCAAGTTAACATCAATCTTACTGGCACAGGCATTCTTGTGGTGGCATTCACGTACAGATAAACCTTACATTGAAATAGTAGCAGAGTCTTGCACGGGATAAGCCACGTCTGCCTCTAAACCATCTGAGTTCAGTGCTTCCACTGATTCAATGTTGAAGAAAACATGCTGAGACTGAAGAGCATAATAATATCAAATGCACAATGAACTTGGTATATACACTGTGGTGGCTGAATTGTTGCCCTGAGGCACATCTGGACTGGAATGAAATATCCATGATGAATCACGTCTTGTTCAAGCTGGCTTGATACAAATGAAACAATATTATACTTATCTGAATCGCTGATCTCAGGGGCACATGATCTTCAATCATTTGCCATGAAATGCAATGTAGTAAAAGATGCGGCTTCTCGGGTAATTTCCAAGCTGTGTTAAACAATCCCGCAAATTGTGACCCAGAATGGAGGTGTGTATACGCAGGTGTCATATGCTAGCAAATAATGTGAATTTGTGATGAGTATGTCAGCTGTGTCTCATATTGTGATACAGGCATACAATACCACTGAGACTGTCTTTATTAACAAATGTGATGGGAGATTATGCACTAATTGATCTGAGATAACAAGATACAAGACCCATGATTGAATCCATATGCAGGATTCTCCAGTATACTTGAAAGTAATTCTATTAGAATTGATATATGAACATAGCCACAGGTGTCTGGAACACGTCAACATTGCGATTGACAAACCATTTGAACCACTATGGTGCATCATTCCAGATCAGTGTAACATGGCCAATTATGCGAAAGAAGCAGTGAGTGGAAATGTGAAAGTATAGCCCCAGGCTGCGCTGATTTGAACATTTCGAAAACAACCAATACATTTCGAGTGGAGGCAGTATCAGTCAATCAGTGCCAGCAAAACAAGTTAACAATACTCTTCTCCATCTAAACAGCACACCCTGTAATATCGCAAAACAAGTGCTTATCAATTGCCTTCATCTCATATTTGGCATCAATCAATCATCAAGATCAGCAATGACATCTCACTCTATTCAATCCTGATTTAAGAAACAACAATTCCTACATCAAAACTTTGAATCACAGCCAAATGACTAGAAGTGATACTTGTTCTAGACACTGATGTGTGCCTTACAAATGACTCTGTGTTGGTCCTTTGTACGAATGGAGAACATTAGGTATGATTAGTGTTAGCAACGAGTCTGGGTGACCTGCCAGTGGCCTGGATTTGGACCGGAAACACGGTTCGGTTCAGTTCCATACCTGTCCAAAATCCCAACCCACAGCTGATTGGCAGTCCAAACCCGGACCCATATCCGTTAACCCACCCATTTCACCGGATTTGGCCACACCTGTCGGGTTCAATCTCCAGTTCTGCAGTATGGCTTGTTCTATTCATGGTTGCAGGCAGATATCCAACTGTCAATCGTAACATATTACCGATGGTACGTCATTGTTCTTTTTGGATGTACTGGCTGCCATTATAATCAAAAAATTGAGAGACACGATCCCTGCCCCATCCTGGAAATGAGCATCAACAGAGCATCCACAATTTTTGGTCTTGCATCTTGGGTAACCTGAGTGGCGATTAGTTGCACATAGTCATAACTGAGGTAACGGCCTCCATTACAGGCGAAAGAGGAAGCGACACGCTCCCTGTCCCATCTTGAAAATGACTGAGAATGGCGCATCAAAAATATTAGGTCTCGCATCTTGGGTAATCCGTGTGGCACATCATCGCAGACCTCAATCAAGGAGGAATTGGGAGCCTCTCTAGGCAGATAAGCCAGCGACATTCCCACAACAGCCTCCCGGACAGTAACAACTTATTTCATTTACAACGCTGCGACAAACAGTTCAACAGCATTTTGGCCTAGAAAAATGAACAAAACATTGTATATAGACAATGTCCGACACATCGCACTTTGATTACCCATGATGAAAGGCCAAATGTCATTGATGCTCCGTTGACGTCCATTTTCATGATGGGACAGGGAGCGTGTTGCTATATCTTTTCCCTATAAAGCCAGCCTTTGATTATGTATAGTAACGACGAAATCGCGTGTGAATTACCTGACCTACCAGACCAAAATTCATCAAAGTGCAGTTGACGCTCATTTTCAGAATGGGGCAGGGAGCATGTGGCTCTCTCTTGTGCCTATAAAGCCAACCAGTACCGCATTTATGAATGGCGGCAACTAATCGCCACGCAAATTACCAATGATGCAAGACCAAGAATCATTGATGCTCCATTGAAGCATCTTTTGCCCTGGGAGTATCCACAATATGTTATCATTTAATTTGGCATAGTATATGATTAATAGTGTTTTGGCAGCATTTGTACTGTCTTCATGTACTATCTCCTTCATTACTACATTGTTCTTTAATAATACATATAAATATATCCTTTAAAATATACATTAAAGGGTGCACAAATTGTAGATAATAATACAGTCAAAAATCCCAGTCCATTCGAACAATATTCTTCATCACAGTCACGTTCGCTCAATAAGCGGCTGTTATCTGCAAAATGGATGTCAGCTGCATTACCACGCGGCAGATAGTGTACTAACCAGTGGATGTTCCTTCATCAGTCAGCAAATCTCAATCAAAATCTCCATCGTGGTTGCAATCCTTGGCATATGCATTGAGAATGAACATTTGGGCTCTGGATAGTGAAGTATGTATAAACACATATCCGGGTCGCACAGCGTGGAGTGCGGATGCGTGAGCACCCTCATCATCACCCAGTGGCAGAGGTGGCATTCCGGGCGGAAGTGGCGCCAGTTCAGGTGTGGGCTGTCTGAGTCGCTCATGTGGAGGTGCACCTGTGCCTTCGCGCCTCAAGCATGTCTGGGGATTCTGTGCGGTGCCATTTTGCCAAGGAAGGCAGCCGTCCATTTGATCTGCCCGAAGCATTGCTGGCTGTCTTTCCATCGCTGGCTTCAGATCCATACACCCAGGGAACTCAACTCCCTGCCTCATCTCTTCTCGGTCTACGGCCCGATGTTTCTTGATTTGGTATTCTCTGTCTTCTATTGTGGCATGTGAAAACCCTCTGTTGGCCATTTTGGCCATATTCAAGGCAAGGCGCATGTCAGACTGTTCTAGCTGTACCTGACCTCCTTGCCTTGCTATAGTTGCAGACATGTTGAAAACCTACAAGAAATTAGTTGCAGCATCTGCATATCAGATTTGGCTATTAAGTCTACCATATACCCTTCCATAGCATCCTCTAAGGTGATTAAAGACAGTTTCGTCCACTCTCGGGGAGGTGTATCAATAAATTCATCTGCGAAAATCACACCGTGGACAACATCATGAAGTTCGATTTCGCAGACTGCGCTGAAATATGAATTGGTCAAACATGGAGCTCTCCCCTTCCGGGCAGCTATAAATTCATCACACAGCTCTCCACTTACACCAGCTGTATGTCATATTGTTAGTTGACGGCAGTCAACCTAGATACAACAATACTCACATCTGATCTGGTGCTGCTTCTGATTCTTTGTTCTCCCGGTCTTACAGACACTTTATGATGGTGTGTCCAGGGTCATATTTTCGGTGGCTGCATTGACAATGTTGCAGTGGACTAGGTGGTGTCTGTGTTGTAGTTGGGTCTCAGCGGGAGGTGTAATGGATGATGCGCCTGTCGTTCTGCACGATTCCGATCCACTCGCACCTTGCTATGGTGATCGAGGAGCCACGATTTGCTGGTTTGGAAGTGCAGAGATGATGATAACAACAAGAAGTGGAAAGTCCTGAGGAAGATGATAACAAAAGGAAGTGGGAAGTCCTGAGGAATATATAGTTAGCTTCATGTCAAAATGGAATACATAACAGCCAACTTGCACTGTCTACACAAGATGAATCCTGCTGCATTTAGCTGCAGGTTGCATGGGTTTCCCAGTGTCCTGTGATTTGCACCAACTCGGTCCGTTGTTGTGAGTTTGTTCACAGCAAAGAATGAAGGTGAATGAATGCTGAAATGTTGTGTTTGTGAGATAAACACAGCACATTCTTCAACCGCAAGGATGTCTCCTCATGCTTGTCTCTTGAAATCCCCGGGATATTCCATGAAACAGATGCTAAACAGCATGTCATGATGCATGGTTAGCATTGCTATTCCCAATGTAGTGATGGTCAAAAGGCAGATTTAGCTTTGTTGAAGTTGATTCAACTTACCAAACTCGACATAAAAGACGCAGCTTGCCTTCATGTGGTCCATATCTTGCAACATCCAACATCATGCCAATCAACAAAGTTAACACAAAATACAATGGTCAATGCTCTGAAAAAGAACCTTTCACCACTACCGGCCGGCAAATATGGTAAATTGGCAAAGCACTCCACCCAACAATGGCATGAAGCAAATGAAGGCGAGAGTGGCTTGTAAGCTGAAAGGGTCCAAGTCCTTGGAGCATTGCATAGCTTGCGATCCAAAATCACACTTGCGGCAGAGAAACACCAAGGAACACACATCTTAAGCAACCTAGAGATGGAGGAATGGATCGAGGATTATGTGGATAGAGAGACCGCTCTGGCAAGAATGTGATAGGAAGACGCAGAGACAGCAATGAAGCAGCAGCAGGAAGATATGAGAAATGCCGAAAAGGCAGGATTGACAACCACAAAGCCTGAAACAACATTTGAGGAGATGTTGAATGCCATCGAAGAGAGTCTGAGCAATCTTGCAAGTTCCGATAATTGGGAGGATGGCAAAGACAATGATGGTGATGAAGAAGATCATGAGCTGGGCAAGCGGAGCGAAAATAATGAACCTGGCTGGGTGATGGGCACAATCTACAAAACAGTACAGCATCGCATGGGGTGTTTTCCACAGAGGCAGATGAGGCTTGACGAATTGACGCAACCAGGCTGGGGAGACGCACCCAACTACTTCAATGAAATAGATCAGAAGTATGGGACAACCGAATTGCAGGAACCGGCTGTCGGTCAATTGCAAACGGAACATGATACACCCTCATTTGCACTGATGACGTTTTGTGAGCCTATGGAGACTCTTGACAGTGTCCCCGGAAAATCACACATGCTGCATGTCCCCTCTCTAGCAGGGAGCAGTCATATGAGGCTAGGTTCGCACATACCTCAGACACAGAAATGCATTCTGTCTCTCCCGCCCAACACAGCACCCAATTTGTCATTGATCAACAACTCAAATCCTGTTGAATTCGAAAGCTTTTACCCCTGCATACAGCGTCCCAAGCTATTTACCATATAGAAATCAGATTTGGACGAAAAAATGGTGAAGGCTTCTGTGTCACCGCACGAGTGAGTAGGCATAATGATGATTTTAACAATGGATCTCTTTGAAAAGCAATATGTGTATCTCTTTTGCTAAATGTCAGCTTGTTATTAATTTCAGTGACCAAAATGTGAGACATGACAATTCGTCTGTGCACATGCGAGGGTCCGATTGGCTATGCCGAAGTTCTAGACGCCAAATCAAAAGGATTGAGGACCAATGCACTCGATACTGTCCTGCCGGTTACTGTTCAGTCAGAAAACTTCAACTAACTGAGAGATGAAACCCACTAACAAATTTTAACTCAGTGATGTCATACGAGTCATAGATGGAGCAGTTAAAGCACAATGCGGACTGGGATGAATGATGACCATCATGCTACATTCTTTCATGCATCCAACTGCTTAACACGCTGCCTAGACCTGGTGCACATAGTCGATATGATGAAAATTACTTGTGGTAGGTCATGGATATTGCGGTGAATGAGGTTCATGAGAAAAGGTGAGGAAGCGGCGATAAATATATCAAAAACTAGTGTACGGATCTACATGTGGTTATTTGCTGGCTAAACACACTGTAACATGATAGTCCAACTTCATTTTTCACTCAGATACAGTGTCTAGTGGCGGATCAGAAATTGGGAGGCTTGGAAGCTTTTGGATGCAAATTTTTATACATAGAAATGATTTATTGGCTGCCAATAATGACTCTATGCATTTTTATATACAATTGTTGAGCATCCAATGACTGTTAGTATGTCATCAAGGTGAGCATCAATACAGCATCAACAATTGTTGGTTTTACATTTTCGGAAAACACAGGGTGGCATAGTCACATCCTTCCAAAGTGATTGCATGGGCCGTTATTGTAGGTGAAAATGAATGTGACACGCTCATTGCCCCATCCTGGAATTGTGCTTTAATGATGGGTCAACGATTCTTGTTATTGTGAGTCTGATAATCGACAAAAGACATGGTGGCTGTGACACATAATCAAGGTATTGGCCGCCTTCAAAGCCAAAAATGCTAGTGACAACATCACTACTGTCTGCGAAAAATTAGCATCATTAGAGTGTCTATGAGTTGTGTTGTTGCATCCGCATCAAGCCCAGTTTCCATCAGGAACGTCCAGGCGTTCCGGATGACTCTAACGGCTGTCATGGAACCTCGTACCCTCTGACGGAGAATTAAATGCTTCCCCTCACCAAAGCGACGCGTTGCGTTGCATACGTACCTCTTGTACGTTGCACCAAGTATGGAGTGACGTATACGCAGCATCAGAACGACATGTGTGTTACACTCATCGCAGGGGCTGCCGTTATGCCGTAGCCATTCACACAACGCCTTGCGATGTAGAAGCCTTGCTCCAGCCATGTACCACATTAAACCTCTCTGCTATTGCTATATATTGGATGCCGCACTCTCCCCATATATGTCTAGCTTTGAGATGTGCTCACTTATTACAATACAGTCTTCGCTTCAGATACATCGCTTGCCATTGCATATGCTTCACCATTATCGTATTTTACAGGTCTGAAATATACTGTCCAATCTTCACACTCTTTAGGACTATGCCCTCAGTCCTCCACATTTTCCACTGATCAATCATCGGCTTGCGATGTTTCTTGCTCCTCAGCCGCATCCTCATCCTAGCCATGCTTGCCCTCATACCTGTCGACATCACCAGTTCCCAGGTCAAACCTAGTATTCTCTCTGTCCTCCACACTCCGCATTGATCCATCATCAGCTTGCAATACTTCTCTTTCCTCATGCGCATCCACATCATCGCCATCGTTGCCCTCATACCTGTCGACATCACTAGTTCCAAGGTCAAACGGACTATGCCCTCACTTCTCCGCATTCTGCGCAGATTCATCATACGCTTGCGATGCTTCTTCCTCCTCATCTGCATCTGCATCATTGCCATCCTCACCATAATACCAGTCGACATTACTGGTTCGCAGGTCAAACCTCTCGAGTTCAGTCGTGGCCCATCGGCGCCGGCTGGCGGTTGGAATGGCATTGCACTCGTCGCTTTTGTCTCCTACATCTTTGTAATTCAAGCTGCCCCCAGGCATCCCGAAATGCCGTTCGTCATCCGTGCAATCGTTGTCTATCGGGATATTTGGGTCCGTGCTTCTGATCTCAGGCTCCTCAAGCGCCACTTCGGAGGTCAAATAGTCAAGAAGAATAGCATTGTCAACACCTGCAGCTTCCACACTGATGAGCACGGTAGACGTTGCGTTCTCTGCCTGTTCGATCTGACACTTCATGGTTGCAACAGTGCTTGTATACACCCTCTGTTGGTAGCTCTCTGGAAGTGTGTTCCAGGTATTCATCAAGAATGTATACAAGGCTGCATTGCCAGGTGAGGTTAACAACTTGCGACCCGTTGCAGAGCAGTAGGATTCGTTCATACCACCGTCATTCTTGTAGTTGAAGTAGTTGGAGCGATCAGGTCTGACCACTTTCAGTTTTGACTTGGAAGCTGTTGGAGGAGCACGTTTGTTCATTTCCCCCTCCGGGAGAGCATGGCGCAATTCAGTACACCTAAACCTGATCAATGGTGAGGGTCTATGTCCGTCCTTGTCGTCAGTCATGGAATTTTGAAATCCATCAGCACACATACCACAGGTATTCGCCCGATGATATAATTTGATGTAGATCCCTCGTGGGACTGCTTCCGCCAGGAAGTGAAGTGGACGCTGGCCATATGTTAGCAGCTTTCGACTTCCTCTGCGTTGGATCTGGACTATGTACACCACTTTCCACATGCTCTGCTACAGGAAAAAGCTACTTCTTGTCTGGCAGAAAGGAATCGATGAATTCCAAACACTCTGCGTCGGATTCAAAGCAGTTGAGATTATAAAGCTCTGCTTTGTCTTCCCTGGCTGATTGAATAAAATGGGATGTAACCTCATCGACTTGTGCTTGAACCTGGTACATGTTTGAGCGTGTAATATTCAACGTGGGCCATTGCTTCAGCATACCTCTTTCAAAATCTCCCAAGTGTGTGCCTCCAATGCTATGGACCAAATGCTGCTTTGCTGCATAGTGGTGTTCCAGTAAGTCTCTATGTTCTGCCAGTCTTGGGCTTCAGCTAATGTGTTCGCAATGCATTGTGTTGAGTAACTCAACCTCTATAAGTCGCTTGCACTCATACACAGCCGACTGTCCTACATGTAGTGCTCCAGGAGTCTGCCTGTTGTAAATTCAAGACGTGCCATGTCTAAGTGATCAAATTGATGCATGCTGCGACTGCCAGATACCATTGATTGAGGTGTAGACACCACCTGCAGTTGCAATTGCCTCAGCCTCTGTCCCCAACGCCATTCAGTAGCTCGCGTTCGCGGTGGATTTGGAATGATCGTGCGGGCTTCTGGATTAGGGATGGGGGTAGGCAGGTTTTGCAGACTGCTGAGTGGGGCGGGAGCGCTAGCAATGCCGAATGCAGGGCTGGATACAACGCGACATGTTGTGTCTGTCTGTGAGGTTCCTCAGTGTGCTGGTGCGCTACGACTGCTTGTAACCAGCATGGCGGTTGGAGTAGGTATTGACCATCACTGTGTTGCTGACGGGGTAGAAGTCACCCGATGAGTGATATCTGCATCATAAGAATTGTTCAGCGAAGATGAGAAGGTGGAGTTGTGACCCTGGAGTGTAGAGGCTACGGAACACCCTCCTTGAGAGGAATTCCTCACGCCAGCCAGTACGGAAACGCATCTCTTAGAAGGGCAAAGTAGTGAATCCTGCCAAGGCCCACGGTTTCGTTGATTCTGACGATGAACAAGACTTCTAACATTTCCTGCGACCATAGTCTTATCAGGGTGAGGTCCTTGCAAAGACACAGACCGGTATCGATGTTTGACATTAAGAAGGTAGGAATCGTTTCCTCTGCATGCATGGACAAGGGCAGATGAGGCAGACTGAGATTTGAGCAACAAGGGAGGGATCCAAAACACATAGGGGGCGCAGGGTAGACCACACTAGACTTTAAACTGTGACACTACTCGGGGACCAGATCACATGAACCGCATTCAATCATGGGGTCAACTGACACTAGACAAAACTCAGCATTGAAATTCACTGTTAGAGCAACGTTTGAAGGTCTATTTGCACCGCTTGAAGGGTGATTATGCCTTCTTGGTGTGGGTATCAGAGGATTGTGCTCGTTTTGGGCACAATACTTTGAACCATCGATTGTGTATATGTTCAGCTTCCCGGTGGAAATCCCCCTGTGGCAGAGCCATAAGTATCACAAAGCGAACAATGAGGTATTCTCTTTCCTATGACATCAGTTGCGTGTGCTTTTTCCACTGCCATGCGTGTTCGTAGCTGTGTTGGATGGTTACACAGTTGCGACAACCCGAGAACTACACAGTTTGCTCCAAGATGCACCAGGTCTGAGCGGTAAAAGTAGTGTGTGATGCAATGGCACCGCCCGGCATCATAAACTTTTCTCTCCGCATGGACTAAATCCCCTCTCGAGGCTTCGCATGCATGAGGGCCTGGTAGTTGTGCAAGATGAAGGCTGGGCCGTTTTGTGTTAGATACCGAACAAAACATGTTGAACCAAGACATTGCAGGAACTGAAGTATATATATCCCTTCCTCCCACGTACACCTCCATTCCATGTTCCTCCTGTAATAGGCACACGGGCAGCATCCGGAACTATCTCGACATCACGTGACTTGCACAAACCAACACCTCTGGTTCCAAAACACACCCCATAACCTACAGAACTTTGTACATTCTATTGGGGCTTCCCTCTGCTACATGCAACAGCATTGTAATCCTAATGCCTCGGATGTAAATTCATTTTCAACTCACTCCAATCACCCCAAAGGGCGGACCCAAAGCAGAGTGGAAGGCCACTGCGAGGGCAAATATGACGACGTTAGTTTAAATCAACGCCTGTCTTTCGATCGGGACCGTATACAGGGATTCATCTGGGAACACATCCGTGGACACATACGGATAGCCAATGTAGGCCGAGTCAATGATGAGAGGGCTAGGGACCTCCCTCATGATATAATCCTTCTGAATCCAGTCACGACTTGCCACTTTCAACCATTCCAGGTGATGTCGCTGCGCCACAGGAGCAGGTGTTCGCTGTTTCGGGAGTGGTGAGTAGCCTTCCGCTCATAGATGGGGCAAATGTTTCACAAAACCCGCAACCACAGGAACAATTTGTGGTGGGACAACCCCAGTGCCTTCACGGATGACGTCGATCGCTCCAATCTTGAAACAACCAGCGTGGGGAAGGTTGAACTCACTTGTGAGCGTTTGTCGTCTTATGGTAGCGATGATCGCAAGGCAAAGATCGAGCCGCCAAGCCACAGGCAGTACAAGCCAGGCAACGTCCCAGCTGTTAGACCACTGAATAGGGATGAGATACTCGTCACGAATGATGATGATGGAACCTGGGCGAATCCCTGAGCGCCAAGCGGTGGAAGGAGCCGTCCTGCCGATGGCAATGATAGTGATGACAGCAAGGGTGGGACGAGACGTGGGGTGGTGAGACAGGGACCGGGAACCGGACAGACGCAACAGATGAGACCGGGAAGGCGATGTGGAAAGGGATGGCGAAGGGGTAGGCAACTGGGGACAGGAAGGGGAAGGGGAAGGGAAACAGTAAAGGGAAAGGTATTGTTAAACAAACCCCAGGGGGAGATGATATCTCTCATGCCGTTGCTTTGCAGTTGCAGAAGGCAATGTATGACGCAGACTCAGACAAGGAGGGCTAACAAGTGGAGGAAGATTCAGAGCTGGTAGCATCGCCCGCCGTGTGGAATTCCTCAGATGATGATACTCTCTTTACCAAGCAGTCAGGAGCCAAATATGACTCAAAACATGATTCTGATGTGGATTTGCGCATGGATGATAATGTGGATGCACCATACGGCGTTGATTTAGACAGCGATGTGGATATGGACAGGGATGGTCACAATCAGGTGGATGATGAAGAGGAGGAAGATTACGAGGATGAAGATTGGAAGCAGGAGGAGAGGATGAGGAGGAGGATGAGGATGAGGATGATGGCAAAGAACCTCAAACGATTGGCCAGGGAGAGATGGTAGATACATCTGCTGACGATGTGGATACCAACGTAGACGATCAGCCAATTGTGCTACCTGGGCATATCCAGGAGAGGTGCGAGCATACCCCACGGCCACAATCTCCGGCACCTCCAGCAAGGCCACAACTATGGTCATCCATGCCTGCTTAACACGACCTCACACCAAAACATAAGTCTTATGAGGAAGTTTCTCAATGGAATGGGAACAAGATGCAGTAAATGAGCTGGTACCTGCTTGGAGTTGTAACCCAGTCTCGACAAGGTGGAAGCCCCGATCAGCGTCCAATATTCATTCGCGCAATTGAGTGCACACGGGCCCTGTTCGACTTCTAAATGTATGCTCGATATACATCTACTGATGATGGAACATTGAGGTACATGGGGGATGCCTTGCTTCGTTCTCACTCCTTGAATGACGTTTTCTGACATGGCTCAGATAGAAAAAAACCGAATGCCAAAGGAAATAACCTGAGAACAGAACTCGTGAAGAAGCGAAAGGTAGACGAGGACTCAAATGCTGAGACTTGCACACTGTCAATGAAGCAGCTCTAAATGAACCCCTGCGGTGATTGAAGCAGCCATGAGCTAGATCTTTTCAACAAGTTAGATGGCAACTTCAACGTTCAGAAGATCCACTTGATATCTCACCGGGTAGAAAGTATTCGTCGATATGGAACCTTGCCCCAGCATCCTGCCGAGACACAAGAACAACCACCAAAAACGAACCTCAATGACGGTTGGAATGCCTCCAATCACAATCTCAACTACCAGCCACAAGTAATCACCTTTCAGCGTCGCATTCTCTGCTTCGTAATTAGAGAGCTCAATCTCCAAGCCATCACTCAGAGTCGGGAGAACAGTGCTGCCTTCTGAACAGTCCTCCCTATGTGTACTGATCTGGCTGCCACCCTGAGCACCCAGTCATATGCGAAGCCCGAATTCATGGACCCCAAAACCGCCTTGAAGAAAAGCATCCTGACGCTATGATCAATGACTTCAGAACTTTACTTGACGATACACAAGATGAAACGCACTGTGTGGCACTATACAGGGGCATGCGGGATTGTATGAAGCATATGAGTTGTAACACAACGTCTATATCGGATGAACAACTGCACGCAATTGAGATCTTTATTTATCATTGTATTGTGGTTGAAGTTGAGCGTTTGGAAGGTGAACACATATCTCAGATATGTCGATGCACAGGAAACCAGATCTGGCACAGAGGGGATCGACAGAACAACTGGGTGTGGGTAGAGCCACCCCTGGGCATGTGTTATGCCACACTTAGTGGGTGTCTCCCGTTGCAACTTCAACAACTATTCAAAATCAAGCTCCTGAATGAGGATGGATGTTTCGTTGAGTACTACTTAGCCCTGGCGCTCACCACAATATGTGTAAACTTGGCTAACTTGAATCCGATCTCGGAATTTGTACCTGTGTGAAAAGCACCGGCAGCGGCTGCTTTGCAAGTTTTCAGTGTGGGAAACATTGTCGGCTGCGGGCACATAATTCCAGAAATATCTAATAGTAGTAAAACAGCAGACGGAAGGAACGAACAATGGATTGTAACCAGCCACATAGATCTGGTGACTTGGAATAATGTGTATATTTAGTAAGGAGAGAAATGCATTTTGCATGCAGGTAGATGGAGCGCGAGGAGAGATTTTCATGGCGTCACCCATCACATTGGAATTCGGATCGAAGTGCGTACCCACTGAACCCATCTCGACGTATGGTCACGGTTGGTCACAACGCCAGAGTGTTCATTGAAAATTGGAGACCTACATCCCAAGAAGAAACTGTGAAACTGCGATCGGAGAGCAATATGCAATGCGGCACTCGGTATTGATGCTGGGCGCAGAGTATTCCACCCCAGCGGTGTCTCTGATGGCTCTGACGGAGTGTATCCACTCCGGCGCAGGGATTCTGCCCGGACGGAAATGTTTCATGCTGACGTGCATCTTGGATAGTCAAACTGATATGCAATGACATTACACTATATTCGAAGTATTGGCCGCCTATATGGGCAACAATTGCAACCGGGATATTGCTTCTGAAATCTCAAAACGCACGTCAATGGAGAGTCAACAATTTTTGGTGTTGCATTTCGCATACTCAAATGGCAATGCAACCACGTCAACCGATAATCATTGCATGGGCCACCTTTAGGGGCACAAATGCTACAGACAATATCGCTACCACCTCCTAACAATGAGCGTCAACTGAGCATCAACAATATTTTCTCTTGCATCATGGCCACTCAAAGTGCTGTGCATTGGCATTGACCCATAATCACTCTAATCGCTGCCTCTATGGGCAAAAATGCTAGTGATGATATCACTACCACCAGCTAAAAATGAGTGTCAACGGAGCATCAAAAATATGTAGTCATGCATCTGGGACAATCCAAGAGCCATGGAATAATGTTAACCCACAATTAACTAATCGGCTGTAACGGCGGCACGTGACCCAGGTTCGGGTAACAGCAATTCTGTATAATCAGCTCACCACAAGACTTAGATCTCTAGCGATAATCTTACCTATACACCTATTTACTATCACTCGAGTCAACATTTGCAACCGTATACCATAAGTACCATACTTATGCCTATAAGGCCGAACGCTGGCGTACGTGCCCTTACACACTTATCACTTTTTCAGTTAACGGATACATTTCGTGCACGGCAGTTCACGAGTTTGCCCCTTTACCGACACGCTACATCATAAAGTGAACAATTGAGATTACTACCTTCACAACAACATATTGAAGGATGAGTACTGCAAGCATGGATATTGGTAGTGTTAGCAACGGGTCCGGGTGACCCGCCAGCAGTCCTGGATTGGACCGGACAACCGGTTTACTTCGGTTACAGAATCGTCTAAAAACACGACCCGCTGCTTCTCGGCGGTCCAAATCTCGGCCCGTATCTGTTAACCCGCGGGTTTCGCCATGTTTGGCTAGACCCATCCGGTCAAATATCCGGTTCTGCGTTTCGGGTTTTACTATTTATGGTCGCATTCCGATATTCTACTGTTAATTGCAAAATATTGACTATGGTACTGCATTGTCATTTTCTGATGTATTGACAACCTTTATAAAGCAAACAAGTAGAGAGAGGCTCCCTGCCGCATCCTGAAAATGAGCGTCAATTGAGCGTCAACAATTGATGGTCTTGCATCTTGGGTAATCTAAGTGGCGCTTGATCACACGTATCCATAAAGACGTGATTCGCAGCCTTTATGAGCAAATAAGCAAATATTATTCCCACGATAGCCTCCTGAACAGTAACAACTTATTTCATTTACAATGGTGCAACTGAGTGTTCAGAAGTGTTTTAGACTACAAAAACGGTCAAAAGTGAGTATATGGACATTAACAGCCGCAGAGTGCTTCGATAAACCATGATTGGAGGCCCAACATCGTCGACACTTCGTTGACACACATTTTCATGATGGGGCAGGGAGCGTGTTGCTTTTCTCTTGCCTATAAAGGGTGTCAACAGTTCCATTATGTGAACTCCCTGCCAAATCGCGTTTTTATTACCGGACTTATATGACCAAAAATTGTTGACCCACCGTTGACGCCAATTTTCAAGATGGGGCCGTGAGCGTTTCGCTTCCTTTTTTGCGTCTAAAGGTTGTCAATCCTGTTGTTATGTATAACCACTACAAAATTACTTTATAATTACCAGACAAACAAGACCTAAAATTGTTGACGCACTGTTGACGCACCTTTTGAAGATGGGGCAGGAAGCGTGTTGCTTTTTTTTTTTGCCTATAAACGATGGCAACACTTCCATTATGTATAATCACTACTGAATCGGGTGTTTATTATCTGAATTACAGGACCAAAAATTGTTGGCGCTCCATTGCCGCTCATTTTCAAGATGGGACACAGTGCATCTCACTTTTCTTTTCAAGTATAAAGGTTGTCAATACGGATGTTATGTATAGCCACTATAATATTACTTCTTAAATACCCGACTAACAAGACCAAAAATCGTGGACACTCCATTGACACTCAGTTTCACGATGGGGCTGGGAGCGTTTCGCTTTCTTTTTTGCATCTAAAGGTTGTCAATGCTGTTGTTATGTATAACCACTACAAAATTACTTCATAATTACCACACTATCCAGACCTGAAATTGTTGACGCTCTGTTGACGCGCATTTTCACAATGGGGCAGGGAGCGTGTTGCTTTCTCTTTTGCCTATCAAGGGTGGCAACAGTTCCATTATGTGTATTCTCTACCAAATCGCATTTTTATTACCCGACTTACAGGACCTAAAATCATTGACGCTCCGTTGACACTCATTTTGCCACCGGCGTAACCGCGCTATGGAAAGATTCACTTCGGCATACTATATCAATAATGGTCTTGTGGCACCCGTTCTGTGCTGTTCATGTACATTCTCCTTTCTAACTACATTGTCCTTTAATGATGCATATAAAGATACTGTTTAAAATATACTTTGAAGTGTCCGCTAATTGTGGATCATGATAGTACCCAAAAATCCCGTTCCTTTCAGTCAACTCTCGTCTTCGCTGTCATGTTCACTCAAAAGGCTGCTGTTGTCTACAAAACGGATGTCAGCTGCATTACCACACAGCTGATAGCGTACTAACCTGAGGATGGACCTTCATCAGTCAGCAAATCTGGAATGAAATCTTTATGGTGCATGCGATCCTTGGCATATGAATCAAGATTGAATAATCAAGTGCTAGGAAGCGGAGTATGTATATAGACATATCCGGGTGGCTCACCTTCTGTTTCGGCGCTTTGATTACCCTCACTGTCATCAGGTGGCGCAGGTGGGGTTCCGGGCCTGGGTGGCGCCGCTCCTGGTGAAGGTGCACCTGTGGCTTTGTGACTCCAGCGAGTCTGTGGATTCTTTGATGTGCCATTTTGGCGAAAAAAACAGCCGTCCGTTTGGGTATCCCGAATCATTGCCGGGTGTATATCTATCGCAGTTTTCACCTTATTATGCCCGGGAAACACAACACTCCGCATCTTCTCTTCTCCAACTTCAGCGTGTGGTTTCTTGATTTGTTGTTGCGTTTTCTCAATTGCGGCGCATGAAAACCCTTCTTTAGCCATATTGGCCATATTCAACGCAAGACGCATGTCGGACTATTCAAGCTGTACCCAACCTCCTTGTCTCGCCATTGTAGCTGACAAGTTGAAAACCTACAAGAAATTAGTTGCTGCTTCTAGAGTGAGAATCGGCTGTTACCTCAACCATATACAACTCCGTAGCCTCCTCTAATGTCTTTGAAGCCTGTTATGTGCATTCCTGGGGACGTTTATCACCGAATTTGTCTGCGAAAATCCCCGAACTGACAACATTGTGATGTTCAATTCCACGGTCTGTTTGGACAAATGCCTTGGTTGACCATGGAGATTTCCTGTTACGGGCAGCGATGAATTTGTCACGTACCTCTCTATGTACCCTAGCTATGCGTTATACTCTTAGTTGACCGTTGACTACATCGATATGGATTGACTCACATCGGATCGCTCACTGCTTCTTATGCTTGCTGCTTTCAGATTTACGTAGTATTTTCAAATGTTCATCCTGGGTCATATTTTCGGTGGCTACATTTGCAGCGGCGTGTTGAACTAGCTGGTGACTATGTTGCGGCTGTGTCTCGCTGGGTGGCGCATTGTTAGAAGCGCCGGTCGTTCGGCTCAATTTGGCTTCAATCGCACCTGGTTCGAGATTTTCTGGAGCCATGACTTGCTGAGGTGGAATGGTGAGGAAGATGATCACGAAAAGAAGTGGGAAGTCCTGGAGATTATATAGTCAGCTACAAGTCAAAATGGAACGAGGGACAGCCAACATGCACCATCAATTCAAGCTCAATCCGGCTGTGTATAGCTGCACTGTGTATAGCTGCAGGGAATACCAACAGTCCCGCGATTTGGAGTAAGTCGGTCAGATGTTGTTTGTCTGTTTGCAGGGATATATCGTGATGAACGACAGCTGATATCTCATTTTTGATGCATACAAAAAGGACATTCTTCGACGGAAAGCACCTCTGGTGGTGTTTGTATCAAGACATCGCCGGGGTCTTACATGAATCACACGCTAACCATCAAGTCTTAATGTCCGGTTAGCATCACCATTCCCATTGAAGTGACGGTCAAAATGTTTATTTTGCTTTGTTTTAATTGATGGAACCTACCAACCTTGACATAAACGACGCAGCTTGCCTCCATGTGGTCCATATCTTGCAACATCCAACATCTCGCCCAACAACAAGGTCAACACAAGATAGAATGGTCAATGATCTGAAAAAGAACCTTTATCCACTTCCGGCAGGCAAATACGGCAAAACGACAAAGCGATCCTCACGACGACGTCACCAAGTGAATAATGGCAACAGTGGCTTGGGGCCAGGAAGGGTCAGAGTGTTGGGAGTATTGCGCAGCGTACGATCGAAAAGAAGCTCTCGGCGGGGACAAGACGGGAAGTGCTCTTTATATGTAATGAAGAAAAAGAGAACTGGATCAAGGATTATGTGGCTAGAGAGACCGCAGTGGCAAGAAAGCGAGTTCAAGACATAGAGCCAGCGATTATGCAAGCGCAGGAAAATATGAGGAATGTTGAAAAGGCAAGATCAACAACCACAAAGCCTGAAACATCATTCGGGAAGATGTTGAATGCTATCGGAGACAGTTTGAGTTATGTTGGACGTTCCGAAGATGAGGAGGCTGGGGAAGACGAGGATGATGATGAGGAAGATACAGAGCTTGGCAAGCTGAGCGAAGATGATGAACCTGGCTGGGAGATGCGCACAATCTCCAAAACGGTACAGCATTGCATGTGAAGTATTCGGCAGAAGCAGATAAGGTGACCCAACCGGAATGGGGGGATGTGGCCGACTAATTCAATGAGAGAGATATGAAGTATGGGACGACTGAATTGAAGGTTCCAGCAGTTGTGAAGCCCCACACAGACACGACAGCAGCCACACCATCACCGACAACATCTGGAGAGATTATGCAGGATATTCATATCGTCCCTGGACGATCACCAAAGCCGCAAGTGACGTCTCGACAGGGAAGTAGTCAAATCAGGCTACATTCAGAGAACCGACAGGCAGACAGTCACATAGTGCATCTCATGCCCGACGCGGTGCCCGATTTGTCCCAGAGGGAGATCGCAACGCCAGTGCAACCCGCGAGCATTTACCCTAGCATATAGTGTCGCTAGCTGATAACCATATAGAAATCGGAATCGGACGAAGATATGGTGACGGCTCCTGCGTCACCTGAGGAATAGTTAGCCAAATAGGTATTTTTGATGATGTATCTCAAGTAAAAGCAATTTGTACCTACTTTGTTACGTGTTAGCTTTTTCTGTATTTCAGTGACCAAGTTGTGAGACAAGATTAGTCGTCAGTGTGTGTACAAGGGTTGTACGGGCTATGCAAATGTTCTAGACACCAAATCAAGCAGATTGATGAACAATGAACTGTATAGGGTGTTGCCTGTTACGGTTAAATGATAAAACAAAACTTACATTTGAGACTAAATTTACTAACAAAGTTTAAGTCTGTGATGTCATACGACTAATAGAAGGAGTAGTCAAAGCACATCCAAAACCAGGATGAATGATCGATCTTAGTCTGCATTAATCCAAGCAGCCAACTACGTCACTCTCCACTCAGACCTCCTGCCCATGGTCTCAAAATGGAAAATTGCTTATGGTATATCATGGAAATTGAGGAGAATGAGCTGGAGAAGGAATGGTGAGGACGTCGGGCTATAAATATCTCAAACTAGTGCATGGATTATTCTGCTGCAAATTGCCGATCAAAAGCGCTGAAATGTCATGGACTTACGTCATTCATCATGCAGATGACGTGTATAGCGGTGGCTCAGAAACTGAGATGTCTCGAAGATTTGGGATTAGAATGATAATACATACAAACTGTATACTGGCTGCCAGAAATGACTGTATGGATTTTATGTACAATTGTCGAGCACCCAATGACTGTTAGTTTGTCTCTAACGTGAGCTCAAAGCTGAGTGTCAACAGAGCGTCAACGATTGTTGTCATTGCATCATGGAACATCCAGATGGTTTCGCTGCAATGTTCATTCATAATCAAACTATACCCGCTGTTCAATTAACAAATAGTTGCGACAACATCGCTACCATGTCCTGACAATGACTGTCAATGGAGTGTCAACAACTTCTGGTCTTGCATATTGGGAAATGCAAGTGCTGTGCAGCGACATTCAGCCATAATCGAACTATTGGCCGCCTTTCTAGGCAAAAATGTGTTCGACGACATCGTCACTATACCCTAAAAATGATCCTCAACGGTGCATCAACCATTTGAGGCCTTGCATCTTGGATTATCAAGGGACTATGAGACTACGTTGATCCATGATCGAGCTTTTGGCTGACTTCCTAGGCAACAATGCTTTCGACGACCTCATTACTATGCCCCAAACACTAGGGTCAACGCAGCGTCAACAATTTTAGGCCTTGCATCTTCGAATATAGATGGGCTATAGAACTACTTTGATCCATAATCGAACCATCGGCCGCCTTTCTTGGCAAAAATGTTTTCGACAACCTCCTCACTCTGCCCTGAAAACGATCGTCAACGGAGCCTCAACAATTGTAGGCATTGCATCCTGGAATATCATGGGGCTATGGGACTACTTTGATCCAAAATCAAACAATCGGCCACCTTTCCAGGCCAAATGGTTTTCGACAACCTCGTCACCATCCCCTCAAAATGAGCGTCAATGCAGTGTCAACAGTTTTAGGCCTTGCATCTTGGAATATCAAGGGACTATGGGACTACTTTGATCCATAATCAAACCATCAGCCGCCTTTCTAGGCAAAAATGCTTTTGACAACCTCGTCACTATGCCCTGACAATGAGCATCAACAGGGCGTCGACTATTTTCGGCTTTGCATCTTGGAATCTCAAGGGGCTATGAGACTACTTTGATCCATAATCGAACTATCGGCTGCCTTTCTAGGCAAAAAAGTTGACGAGAAGATCGTTACCATGTCCCAAAATGATTGCCAATGGAGTGTCAACGATTTTTGATCTTGCATCTTGGATAATCTAATCACAATTGAACGTAGGCAACCCACAATGAACCCATCGGCAGCCTGTATAGGCAAAGATGCTAGTGACGATATTGCATCTGCCTTCTACAATTGACCACCCGCAGAGCGTCAACAGTTTTTGTGGAGGCTCAGAATGCTACACAGCAATGAACTGCATTGTGCTGTTCCTAAATCGAGTTTTACGCGGTCAGTCTTTGCAATCTAGCCTTGCAAACGACTTCACAATTATGGAAGCAATGTCTTACAGTTCCGATTGGTTCACTTGTAGCAGTAGAGTCAATGATTAAGAACCCATAGTCTGCTCTACTATATCGTTCTTTTCGTCAGTTTTTCAAGTATGATTACCTCGCTGTCTGATTCTTACTGCTATGTCGGATTCAAAATCTTTGAACACCTCATTGTTCGAGGTTATGTTGTCATCCAAAAATAAATGTGTCTGTCTTCGTGATGTGAGCGATCTTACTTTACAAATGATCTTCGATGCTTGGTGGGCTTCAATGAATGTTGATTCGAAGCAGCCCATTGCTTGGAATAATCCTCGACATGCGCCTTTGTGGCGATTCTATTTACACAGCGGAATTTGGGAAATCGGCAGCCCTGGCATCATATGTATCGTTTGTCATCAAGTTCTTCGCCGTCCATCAGAACATTGGATCAGCTCTATGGGGAAACACTTGCTGGCTAAAGCTCACATCACAAAGTTAAACGAATTAACAGAGTCAGAGGTTACTGAATTGACTAGTTCGACGGTTGATGAAACAGCTTTCGCCATCCTGAAGCGGCAAGGATGTCGAGTAATCACACTAGTAAGTTCGCAGAGGAAGATCATGTTTGACATCCTGGTGGATCCATATTGACCGAAATGACAGACAAAACGTTCCAAACTGGCCGACAAACACTTTGAGACCTCCGGATTTCACCAAGATATGTGGAATCTCAACCTCATGTTAGGATTTGTTTCGGCTCACATTGCGTGGAACGCTATATCACATCAAGAGCTATGACGGTCATATGAGGCATTGCGCGATGATCTAATGCTGCCGTACGCAACGATCCTTAGCAACATTTGCTGGAGGGAATATGCACTGACCGTGGATGCCATTAAGAAGTAATTGCCGTCACAAAATAAAGTTAGTATCGCTGTGAACCGATGGACATCAACAAACTAACTAGCCATAACATCGGTCGTTGCTCACTATATGGATCGACATTGGGCATTGCGTGAAGTTCAACTCGCGTTCGATGAGAATGATTGCCTGTTATTTCCACCTTTCGAAAGCAAATTAATAATGCTAAGTCAAGGGCCAACATACTGGAGCAGGGCTAGCCGTGCATTGGAAGGACGTTCTTGATCATTTTGAGCTTGCCGACGGCCGTTTGCTTGGAATTACAACTGATATTGCCTCCTCAAATTACTCGATGACACGTGAGCTTCAATCAACCCTTGAGGCCGTTGGAATCGAGTGGCCTGCATTGAGGAACCACATACCGTGCATGGCCGACGTCATACAGCTGGCTGTAGGTGCATTCATGAGCAGTCTCAGTGTTACAGGCCGCACCATGTCTTGGGAAGCCCATTAGCACGATCAGCCATTTGGAGAGAATGAGAGCGTAGACATTGGGAAGAGTCAAATGCTTCGGAAAGATGGCAACGCTAGAATCAATATGGTGTCTGCCATGAAACCAGGTTTAATAAAGATCATTGAGAAAGTACGTATTTCAAGATATTTTGAAAGTGCTGAAACTGACCTTCATATGGCAGAGAATGCTTGCTGTATTGATTAAGCTAAACCCTGGTCGTCAAAATGAGTTCATTGACTGTCAAAAGGCCAACGTCTGCCTTGCGGTACTTACAATTATGGATGTGAAGGCCCGTCGGAACTCGACCCTGGAGTTGCCTGAGCCCGCCTTCTGATTATGTGAATTCACATGCGAGTGGCTTAAAAACCCAAAATACAGTGATTACCAGCCACTCTTCACAACTCAAGATGAATGGACCATTGTGAAGTATGTAATGGAAGTGATGAGACCATTGCGATATTGGACCCTGTGGATGTCGAAGAGGCATACAGTCACATTGCATTACGTAATCACAGTGTACAATGATATGTTCTATCATATGGATGGCGTGATGTGAACATTGACTAAGAAAACGACTCCATTGAAGGAAGACTTGTTCTTCGCCGTAAAGTTTGCTCGACAGATGTTGTCTAAATATTACGCTGAAGTGACTCCAATGACGGGCATGCTTCTCATTTCTGCACATATCCTCGATCCTTTCCGGAACTTCTGATCATTTAGAAAGTGGGACACAGGAATGGATATTAATCCTGAGGACGAGACATTCTGTACTACCCAATACCAAGAGGCCTTTCTGAAGTGCGTGGAGAATGAATACTGTACCAAACGTTGACATGTGCCGGTCAATAAACATGAAAGCTTACCGAGGAGCAATCCTATCCCATCTGAAACGGTTTCAGGATCCTGTCAATCATCCTATGATCCATATGATTTGTCCAGTGATGATGAAGAATACTTAATGCCAAACAATGTGGCTGAGACAACACCAGCACAGAGCAATCGAGAAGTACGCTCATTGACTGCCGCCAGGCTCTATTTGAATTCGCCGCCTGAAGCACCGAAGAACCGGGGGCAAATTGATCCAAATCTTACTGATTACCACTCTGACCCAATGGGGATTAGCAGTACATTTTGGTTACCGGACATAACCGACATGTGGGGTCGACAGGAGGAACCGCACACCAAGTACGCCGATCTCTCTAATGTGGGACGCAACATATTCTCTATCATACCTCATGGTGTCGGAGTGGAGGCCAGTTTTTCCCTAGGCCGAGATGATACTGGCGGGAGGCAGTCAAAAACCACAGGTGAGACTCTTCACAAACAGCTCGTTGTGAAGCAGTTTGCTCGAGCCACTCACCGGATTTGAGCAGGCACTGACCCATTATCAGATACAACCAACGCAGAAAACGACTCGGAAATGCACAAAGATGTGGAGGAAAGGTTATTGCACAGAATGGCCAAGGTTCACAACTTTTTGAAGATGTGGCAGGGCAGCCAAAACCTACGTGCTACCCAGAACGAATCTCGCGCTCACAACAAGCAGAGGACTGAAGTGCCGTACATTTCGGACACGGAAGAGATGGTCAAAGCATCGTGGTCACCCTTTCAACATGTTTGTGCGGCTGTATTTAAATTGTCAGAGAGATCTTCTTTGCCACTACCTTTGTCAGCAAAGGACCTCCCTGGAGGACGAACTCAAATATTGAATGTCCGCCGAATCCAAAGAATCGACAGTCATCCAGTCGAAAGTGATGAGGTTTGCGCAGCTGAAAGCATTTCGGACACTGAAGATTGGCTTAACAGGAATGGCGACTTATATAATCCAAATGACAGTGAAGACGATTGCACAGCGGATGTTGAATCCGATACAGAGCAAGACAATGGCATCGAGGATCCGGAATGCCCAGCGCAGTGGGATGTGAGCCCCGCGCCAAATGTTCCAGGATTGATTGGGCCAACACAGAAGTCAAAGATACAGGCTGAAAAGGTGTTGATGACGGTCAATGCATTTGAAACGAGGAGGCATAAGGGAGTGAAGACAATGTAGGACAGAATGCGTCAATGTTTCACCAGCATCTTTATGTGTCGTGAGGTGGAGATTTGGTTAGTGATATATTATGGGTGAATGGTGAGCAGTAGCTTGTCAATATCGGTTGATAAACAGATGTAAAGCAGGCGCAATGAACCTTTTGGCAAGATACATGAATTTTAGTGATGTGTGAGCGAACAGTGCAAGAATGTTACTGCGCTCGGCTTTGTCACAAGGCCAAGTCTCACTCTGGCAGAGAGACTACCACTATATACAGATCATAATGAAAACTGTTATCGATGGCAGCTGATGTTGAATGGAAAATACATTAAAATGAGCGTCAACGGAGTGTCAACGAGTTGTAGTTTTGTAAGTACGGTAATTGAACAACAGTTTGGTCGCTGTGATGCATGACCGATATGTTCGCAGCATTTATAGGCAAATGACACAGAGACATACTCCCTGCCGCATCACGAGAATGAGTGTCAACGGAGCGTTAACGAGTTGCAGCTTCCCATCTTGGGTAATTTATCTTCCGATTGGTTGTAGACATCCATTTGGCAGATATTGTCAGCCTTTACTGGGAAATACTAAAGCGACATGCTCCCTGCCACATCCTGAGAATCAGCGTCAACGGAGTGTCAACAATGTTTAGCTTCCCATCTTGGGTAATTTATGTTCCAATTGGTTGTAGACATCCATTTGTCAGATATTGACAGCCTTGACTGGGAAAAACTACAGCGACATGCTCACTGCTGTATCCTGAGAATGAGCGTCAATGGAGCCTCAACGATTTTCAGCTTCTCATCTTGGGTATTTTATCTTCCGCTTGGTTGTTGAAATCCATTTGTCAGATATTGACTGTCTTTACTGGGAAAAACTACAATGACATGCTCCCTTCCACATCCTGAGAATAAGCGTGAAGCGAGCGTCAACAATGTTGAGCTTCGCATTTTGGGTAATTTATGTTCCAATTGGTTTTAGACATCCATTGAGAAGATATTGAGAGCCTTTACTGGGAAAAACTACAGCGACATGGTCCCTGCCGCATCTTGAGAATGAGCGTCAACAGAGCATCAACAATTTTTAGCCTTGCATCTTGGGTAATTCATGTTCCGATTGGTTGCCGAGATCCCTTCATCAGATAATGGCAGCCTTTACTGGGAACAACTACAGCGGCATGCTTCCTGCCGCATCCTGAACATCAGCATCAATGGATTGTAATCAATTTTTAGCTTGGCATCTTGGGTAATTTATGTTCCGATTGGTTGTAGACATCCATTTAACAGATATTGCCTGCCTTTACTGCAAAAAACTACAGCGACATGCTCTCTGCCGCATCCTGAAAATGAGCATTCACAGAGAGTCAACAATTGTTGCTTTCGAATCTTGGGTAATTTATTTTCCGATTGGTTGCAGCCATCCATTTATCCAATATTGGCAGCCTCTACTGGCACAAACAACCGCGACATGCTCCCTCCTGCATCCTGAAAATGAGCATCAACGGAGGGTCAACAGTTTTAGTTGTTGCATGTTTTGTAATCGAGGCATCGCGCTGATCTCTGCGTTCATACCGGAATTACTGACCGCCGTGATAGACAAAAATACAATTTATCGAAGGTACAATACCGATTCCAAATTAATCGATATTGCAAGCTCCACAGCATGCAACAGTATATCGTTGGTTGTTGAAAATGCGATTTTGATAAGATACTATTCACATACTCCAAAAGCAAGAGCCTTAATTGAATCTATGGATGGACCCGCTGGGCGACCTGCTGACGACCCGCCCAATTCAGATGGGTTGGGAGTTTACCATCGAACTGTTCCTGAGTTGTCGGTTCAGGTTCATTGTCAACCCGGACTGCCAATTTGGCAACGGTTTGGGTTGGACCTAGACCCGAACCCGAAGTGACAGTCCCGAACCGTTGCTAACACTCGATATTGGTTCTTTCATCAGTTAATCGAGCACCCTGATGGCAGGGGAGAAGAGTTCAGAGACCAACTGTTGCACACGACGTGTCACCGGCAACGACGACAATGATCACAACCACAGGCCGCTACTATTCGATCCGGCCCATGAGAGAAACCGAATACGATCGAGATATTGAGTCGAATATCATTCCTCCAAGTCAATTCAGTGCAATCATCAGGAAGAGAAGCTACAATGGACGAAATGCGTTGCTGGCAATCACGACAAGTATCCTGGGTAAAGGATTCGACCCTATCAACGAGAGAAAATGATTACCATTCCCACCAGTGAATTGAGCCCGATCATCAGTCGGAGAACCTACAATCAATGGCGTCATCATACCCCTGGATCGGAAATACTGAGAACCGAAGGCAAAGCCAAGAGACAATTTCAAGTCGGCACATGGTGTACACCTACAACCGTAGCAACCTTGAAGAAGCCAGGAGGACAGCAAAACCATCAAAGGAAATTGGATTCATTCCAGCAATCCCAATTCCGGGAATTCAAAATCGGTCAGGTCCAATGATCCCATTGCAGGCACCCGTGCCAACCTATCACCAGCTCCGTGGCTTTCAAAGGAAGTCTACGAAAGCCGACAGGCAAACCGGCAACACACTCGCTGTGGCAGTGGAGACCACAAAACCTACCTTTGGACTAATTATACACGGCAACATGCAGCGAGTCAAAGCATAAATTGACTGCAGTGCAATGAGCATCTGTGTATTGCCGAGCCTACTTAGGAAACTCGAGCTACCATATGAACCAGCATTCACCTCCACCCTGGCCCGGTGATGATGTATGTAATGAGTTGAATGGCCTGTCTCTTGGTTCAGTATTTGAACACCTTAAACCGGATGACGAAACAGAGGTTTTAATCATGTCATTGAAGGCATACAGCCTAGTCTTGGGCTTGCCATGGCAAGAAACCCGGAAATAGACTACAGCAACGGTCGATTGACAGCCCTGCGAGCGCTAGATGGATGGCAACGGGCGAAGATTCCAGAAGCAGATTGAACAAGTCCTCTGGCGGAACACGGTGAGGTAACCAAGAAAACATTGAGTCTTCTCCGGGTATATAACTACCCAGGGCCACCCCATTCGATCATCTTTGAGCTAGTCAGGAGGTGGTCGAGGCATTCGCCATATGTCTTGGTGAATGTCAAGGGTTGCTGGGAGCATTGCTGGAAGGCATTGCTGTAGGTGAGAGAAACCCCAGGATGCTGAATGCGCGAGCAGGAGCAGAGGCGGTAGTTGCGGCAGAAGAGTGACACAGTGACGGTGCTGGAATGACTGCTAACAGCTCGCCGAGACACGGAGGAAGAAACTGGACAATGGGGGTGGTCTATTGCGGCGAACCGTCTGATCCAGCCAACCTGGGACCCCTACCCATCTCCACTCTGCCAAGCATGCTGCAATGCAGAATGCAGACAAGGCTAATGAGAATAGGGACAGACATAGTTAACATGGAGATGGTAACAACAGATGATGGGGGTCGCATCCCAGCACAATATCAAGATTTCACAATATCAAGAATTGTCATATCCTCGTGAGATACAAGGACTATGTGGACGTATGCAGCAAAGATACGGCAACTCTCGCACCGCATCTTTCATGGAATCGAAAGGGTGTTCGTGAGGAAGAGCGATTTTGGCTCAAGGAGGGTAGGAAGAGCATGAGAGGAAATGACAAGGAAACCCAGCCGTGACAAACCACACAAATTGTGTCGATCTACAAAACCTCAGGAAGACCAAGTCAGACCAAGAACTGGGAAAGAGAAACAGCGCCTGCGGCAGCACCCTTCGCATTTGCAAAGAAGGACAGCAGACTACAGCTGTGTGTGAACTACCGAGCTCTCAATAAAGCCACGGTGCAGAGCCGATATCCTCTCCCACCGATCTCGGAGATGCTCGACAGGACTTAAGGAATGTCTATCACCTCATGTAGATCAAAGAAGGTGACGAGTACAAAACCGAGGTACAATACCAGTTACAGGAGATGAGTCGTCGGCAGAGCAACGACGTTGAATGAGAGGGATGACCCTACCGGAGATGCCAGAATGAAGGATCAGTGTGCACCCAATGACACAGAAGTCCAGCGGCAATGAATGCACCCGGAGAGCGGGGATATGTGTACCTAGAAACGGATCAACATATGCACCTAGCATCGAGATGATGATAAGGCCACATGGAGAAATCACGACCAAAGCCCATAGTAAGAGACAATGAGAACAGACCAAGCGAAGTCCGAAAAGGCGAACAGCAAGTCGAAACATGAAGCAAGTCAACAATCAAAGAGAGTCGGAGAAAGGACAAAGCAAGTGGAAAAATGAGACGAAGCAAGCTAAGAGACAAGCGAAGTCGAAGACCTCCGAAATCCAGAGACCACGGCTGCCGAAAGACGTGTCGGTCAACAAACATCACCAGAAGTCTACTGAGAAGTCGACCAGTCAAGTCCTACCAAGAAGCCAAAAGCTCACCGGAATCAGTCTACTGAGAAGTCAACCGGCAAAGTCCAATAGGTCGATCATGATTCTGTTGAAGCCTCCTTTCGGGAGTGCAACTCTGAAGTTGACCGGATGGTCACCACAGTGGACTTCGAATAATGAATCAATACCGAGTACCGATGACTACTGGCGGCAACAGATACTCTACAGAGCATGCGGAAGCACTGCACGAACGCTCAAGAGAGCGCAGGCACACTTGAACTTGGTAAGTATAACCATCCTTAGAGAAGCTCACTTATTAGATGTCGATCAATGCGACGCGACTACACATGATGCAATTGATGTACACGATTGACGGCTACAACCGATGCAGGCAGCAAAAGCTCCCATCAATGCCCAGTCACAAGCGGAAGCTCTACCACCCTGCCAATTTCAACAAAGACCTACGCCACGTTACAAGCTATGGGAGTGATGGTCGATGGAACATGGGTTAGGAAGTTGAGATAATGGAGGACGGGATCACATTTGGATGTTTCCTTGTTTCTCTCCTCCTCTCTGCTTTTCTTCTTTGGATCTCGGCCCGGTGCAAATGGCGTCGGCATGGGTTTTTACCACCTGCCAATGGAGGTGGTGTTTCCCCGGGCACCGGATCCGCCGAAAGCTAGCTGTTGAGCTTTGCCGATCGGTTGTGGGACTTATGGGTTCGTACGATTGCGTACGTAGGATGATTGTTCATTCTTTGTTTCTCTTTCCTTTCAATTTCTCTTGTACAGTGTATGCAGCCCAGGGGGTCTGCGCCTAAAGAGAGGGATAATGTAACGGCGGCACGTGACCCAGGTCCGGTTAACGGCCATTCTATATAGTCAGCTCACAATGAGACTTAGATCTCTAGCGATAATCTTACCTATACACCTATTTAGTATCACTCGAGTCTACGTTTGCAACTGTATACAATAATTACCATACAGATGCCTATATGGCCGAATGCTGGCGTACATGCCCTTACATCGGCTGCCTGTATGGGCAAAAATGCTAGTGATGATATTGCGGCCACCTCTTACAACTAAGTGCCCATGGATTGTATTCAATTGTGGTGGGGGCTCAGTTAGGTACCCAGCAATGAACTGCATGGCATTATTCCTAAATCGAGTGTTACGCGGTCAGTCTTTTCAACATGTCCTTGAATACCACTTCACAACTATGCATGCAATGTCTGACAGATCTTACTATTTTTGCCTCTAGCTGTAGAGTCAATATTGAACCACCCGCATTCTACGTTACGATAATGTATCATTTGGCAGTCTCTCGAGTCGGAATACCCAGCTTTCGAATTCCTAGTCCGATGTTGAATTAAATATCTTTATACAGTGCATCACTAGGGGTTATGATATGGTCTAACAATGAGTGTGTCTTTGTTCGTGATTTGAGCGACCATACTTTGCAAATGATCTTCAACCTTTGGTGGGCTTCGATGAATGTAGCTTCGAAATGACCTATTGTGTGGAATAATTCTATATATGGTCCATTGTGGCGATTCTATTTGCACTGCGGAATTTTGCACACTGGCAGCCCTGGCATTCTATGTATTCTCTGTCAGCAGTTTCTTCGCCATCCATCAGAACATGGGACCAGCTCAATGGAGAAACACTTGCTGGTGAAAGCTCACATCACAAAGTTCAACGAATTAGCAGAATCTGAAGTTTGTGAATGGACTAGTTCAAGGGGCAATGAAACAGCTTTGGCCATCCTGAGGAGGCAAGGAAGTTGAAGAATTACAATATTAAGTTCCCCAAGGAAATTCATATTGGACATTCAGGTTTGATCCATATGAACTGAATTGACAGACAAAATGCTCCAAACTCGCAGCGAAGGACTATGAAACTTCAAAATTTCACCAAGACACGTGGAATCGCTACCACATGGTAGGATTTGTTTTGGCTTATCTTCCATGGAACAGTAGATCAAATCTCGAGCTACAACGGTCATATAAACTATTACGAAGTCACTCAGTGCTGCGATATGCCACCACCCTTACCACAATATGGCCGATGGAATACTCATTGACTGTGGATGCAATTATGAAGCAATTGCAATCATGAAGTATAGTTAGTTTAGCATTGGACAGGTGGTCATCAATGAACAAACAAGCCATAACGTCGGTCATTGCTTAGTATATGGATTGAAATTGGGCAGTGGAAGAAGTATAACTCACTTTCGATGAGGTTGATCACACATTCTTTTCCTCATTTGAAAGCTAATTAAGAATAACAGGTCAAGTGCCAACATACTGGAGCAAGGCTAGTCGTACATTTGTAGCAGGTTCTTGATTGTTTTTAGCATCCCAACGGCTCATTTCTTGGAATTACGACTGATAATGCTTCCTCAAATTACCTGATGACTTGTGGACTACAATCAACCCTTGAGGCCCCCGGAATTGAGTGGCCTGCATTGAGGAACCACATTCCATGCATGGAGCATGTCATACAGCTGGCGGTTGGTGCATTCATGAGCAGTCTCGGTGTAAAAGGCACCATGAAGTCTTGGGAAGCCCATGAGCGCACTCAGCAATTTGGAGAGAATGAATGTATAGACATTCGGAAGAGTCAAAGAGTTCGAAAAGAGGGCAATGCTAAACTCAAGAAGGTGTCTGCCATGGGACCAGGTTTAGCAAAGATAATTGAGAAAGTACGTATTTCAAGATATTTTGAAAGTCCTGAAACTAACCTCCATAGATCAGAGAATGCTTGCTGGAATGATTACGCTGACACCTGGTTGTTGAAACAAGTTCATTGATTGTCAAAAGGCCAAAGGCCGCATTGCGGTACTACCAGATTTGGATGTGAAGAAACATTAGAATTCGAGACTGGAGTTGCTTTATCGAGCCTACCAATTATGAGCAGTCACCCAAGAGTGGCTCCAGAATTTAAAATACAGCGAATACCGGCCACTCTTCACACCACCGCATGAATGGACCATTGTCAAGTTCATCATGGAAGTTTTGACGCCATTCCAATACTGGACCATGTGGAAGTCGAAGAGGAATATGGTCACATTGCATCATGTTATCACACTCTACAATGACATGTTCGATCATATGGATGGCTGTATGCGAGCTGTAGCGAAAGAAGGAGACTCCATGGAAGCACGACTTGTACTTCACCATGACATTAGCGTGACATAAGCTGTCCAAATGATATGCTGATGTTACTCCAACAATGTGTATGCATCTCAGTTCGGCACATATCCTCCATTCTTTCCCTAAGTTCTGATCATTTAGGAAGTGGGACAAGGGAATGGAAATGAATCCTGAGAACAAGACTTCATAGATTGCGCAATACCTAGAGGCATTTGTGACGTATGTGCAGAATGATTACTGTGCCAGACATAGACATGTGCCGGTCATTGAACCAGAAAGTATATTGAGCCACAATCTCTTCCCCTCTGCAATGACTTCAGGATCCGTTCAATTTTCCCTTGATCCATATAATTTGTCCAGTGATGATGAAGAATACTTAACGCCAAACAATCTGGCTGAAACAACACCTGGACAAAGCGATCTCACAGCACACTTAATGACTGCTGCCAGGGTCCATTTGAATTCACTGCATGAATCACCAAAGAACTGAGTGCAAGTTATTCCAAATCTCAATGATTACCACTCCGACCCACTGGTAATTTGGAGTACACTTTGGATACCAGACATCACCGACAGGTGGTGGCAACAAGAGGGAAAGCCCTCAAAGTACGCGGATTCCTCTAATGTGGCACGAGACATAATCTCTATCATAACCACATGGTGTTGGAGTGGAGGCCTGCTTTTGCCTTGGATGAGATGTTATCGGCAGGAGGGAGTCAAAAACCGCAGGCGAGAATCATTGCGAATAAGTTGTTGTAAGGCAGTTTGGAGGAGCCATCAACGGGATATTGGCAGGCAATGACCCAGCATTGGATACATGGAACGCAGAAAACATCTCAGAAATGAAGAGTGAGGCAGAGGAAAGAAATTTGCACAAAATGGCCAAGGTCCACGATTTATGGGAGATGTGGCAGGGCAGCCAAAACCTACATGCTATACAGAAGGAATCTCGATCTCACAACACCCAGCTGACAGCCATAGGATACATCTCGGATATGGAAGCGATCGTCAAAGCATCCTTGTCACTATTTGAACATGATGGTGTGGCTGCATTTGAATTGTCGGAATGATCATGTCTGCCACCAGCTTCGTCTGCAAAGGACCTCCCTGGAGCATGAACTCAAATAGTATATCTCCCCTGAATCAGAGGAATCAACCGTCATCCAGTCGAATGTGACGAGGAGAGTCGACCTGTAAGCATTTTGGACACTCCAAATTGTCCAAACTGGAATTGTGACATGGATAATCCAAATGTCAGCAAAGATGATTGTGCAGCAGACATTGAATCTGAGATGGAACCAGACAATGGCATCGAGGATCCAGAAAGCCCAGAGGCGGTATGTGCGTGCCACACCAAACATCGCCAGATTGATTTGGCCAACACGGAAGTCAAAGAGACAGGCTGTACAGGGGTTGGTGATAGTCTGTGCAATGGAAACGAGGAGGAATAAAGCAATCAAGAACAAGTAGAACCAAATGGGTCACTATGTTTCACCAGCTACTTTATTTTGCTTGACCAAGAGATTCATTTAGAGATATATCATGGGGGAATGATGAGCACTCCCGTGTGACTATCGGTTGATGAATCGATGTATAGCGGGCGCAATGAATCATTTGCCAAGACGTATAAATTATAATAGTATGAGAGCGAACAGTGCAAGAAGATCACTGGGCTTGGCTTTGCCACATGTCCGAGTTTCAATCTGTCAGAAATACAACCAATAAGTTCAAATTATTATGAAAAAAAAAATCGATGGCATCTGAGGTTGAATGGACAATGCATTGAAATGAGCATCAACGGAGCGTCAACCAATTTTGGTCTTGTAAGTATTGTAATTGAATTGTGATTTGGTCACTGTTAGGGATAACTGATTAATTGGCAGCTTTCACGGGCAAAAGAGAAAGCAACACGGTCACTGCCCCATTTTGAGGATGAGCATCAACGGAGCTTCAACGACTTTTGGTTTTGTAAGTATGGTAATTGAATAGTGATTTGGTTGCTGTTAGGCATATCTGATGCATTGGCTGCGTTTATAGGCCAAGACACAGCCACACAGTCACTGCCCCATTCTGAGATCAAGCGTCAACAGAGCATTACCAATTTTAAGATTCGCATCTTGGGTAATCTAAGTTCTGATTCGTTGCAGACATCCGTTGATGAGATATTGGTAGCCTTCAGGCACAAAAACAACAGCAACATGCCCCCTGCTGGATCCTGAAAATGAGCGTCAATGGAGCATCAACTATTGTTGGTCTTGCATGTTTGGTACTCAAAGCATCATGTGGATATTCGAGCACATAACAGAACTATTGACCACCTTGATAGGCAAAAATAATATATATCAGAGAAAGACTGATTCCAACATAATCGATATCGCAAACTGCAAAACATGCAAAAACAAATCTTCGGCTCTTGAATACACGATTTTGATAAGACACTATTATCTAACTGCAACACCATGGCCTTATACGAATCTATAGATGGACCCGCTGGGCAACTGGCTGACAACCCGCAGAATTCAGACGGGTTGGGAGATTTCCATCGAACCCTATATTAGTTGACAGTCCGGGTGTATTGACAACCAGCACTGTCATTTTGGCCACGGTTGGTTTGGACCTGGACCTGGACCCAATGTGACCGTCCGGAACAGTTGCTACCACTAGGTATGTTGAATATGGCAAATAGTGTATCTCGATTTCACCATCCGAATAAGCTAAGATCATTATCAACTGAAAGCAATTCATTTCTGTATTGCATCAGCTCCATTATATGATGCTAACATCAGTTAAGAATATATGTAATGATGGAGATTGTGATATTCGGTCAAATCTACAAGCTGTGGAACCCTGGCAGTTGTGCCACTCACCAGTGTTGATGGAGAACTGTTGCATAGTGATTATCGCCACCAGGATCTGTATTCAGTAGTGAGGTGATTGGAATTCGGTATTGTCCTAGTCACTCAACTTGGGCAAATGCCTGCTGCGACTCATTCAATAGCTTGAACCTCTGTTTCAGTACCATAAGGATTGCTGCTGCAGGATATACGCCTGCGCTTCCCAATTTAGGTGTAGTTATGAACATAGAGGATTTCATGAATGCTGGGATTTGACCTGCATTCCTCTGTATTCATCATTGCCTATTGCTATATACATGTGGAATTTCTCCACACAATTTGCAAAATACTTAGGCAGGCACCACTTGATATGCCCAATATGCCAGAAAGAGGATAAAGCAGCACTGCCTATAGTGCAGGTGGTTGACTGGGTAGAGCAGTTTAATTTCTATATTGTTTGTGAGGAATGGCCTCACGTGATGCATCAGCTTGGATGGGATTTGGATACACCACAGGATAGTTGGCAAGAATAGGCAGCAGTGTCTCTCCACCATCGGAAAATTGGAGAATCCACCCAAGTATCAAGTTGCCATTTTTGCTACAATTGTCCTGAATAGCTATTGCAATCGTCAGTATCTTCCAACATTAAGGATATATATGCCTGCTACCAGTCTTGAACCCTCGATGCTTCTGAAGCACCTTGTGAAGATTTTCTCTCACCAAAGGTCTTCAGTTTAGCCTGCTGATTCTCAGTTCACTTGAGATCATCTGGGTGTGCATTGCTGGTTGGAATCTTAATGCGTAGTTTTCCATTCGTAAGTATCAATTCCCATCCCTTCCTGATCATTGCAGTTTTTATGATTTGAATCATCTTGTGTGCTACATCCTTTTGAGCTTCTGAATTCTCAGTCATGATGGCTTGCTTCATATTCTTCACAGCTGAATACTGTGCCTCTGCATCTTACTTTCCCATCCCAGTATCACCGCCTGGAGTTTCAAGCACACCAGCAAACAGCCACATTATGCAGTAACATTAATCATACAGTGAATGCAATACCAGTGTAGGTGTGACCTAAAGTCAGAATGCATTTTTTGCTTTCATCACAATTTACCAGCATACACATTATATTGTCATGTAGAGATGAGACTCATCAAAAATTCCAAACCTCTATAGATTGAGCAACAGTTGGCCATTGCTTGATGCTTTCGCTCTTGATGTTAAGGTATTATAAGAACTAGTATGGATAATACATCAGATTTCTGGCTTGTCAAATCTGGAGTTCTGATCATCATGGGTAAGATTTGCATACTCCATATCTAACAAGTTCACCAGTTTGCAATCAGTGCCAATTGTAATCTTGAAGATGAGACTCTTTAATGACTCTGCCACTCCAGTCATTGTGGCCACCAGGAGTGGTTCAAGGGCTGAAGTAAGCACTAGATGCCCAAGAGGTGGAGTTGTCTGGATCATTACAATGCAGTAGGGCACTGTATTCAGTCTCTGGAACAGATACCATTCTCTTTCTTCACACATAATCTTGGGATAATCATCCTGCACCATATTCACCCACACTTCAACGGTACTTCCCCATCACACTTACAGCAGCAACCCCACAACAACCTTCTCAGTCGGCAATTTGCATATTATAGCCACTGCTACTGAAGTAAAAGTCTTGCTAACACCCATTTCATCTGCCACCAGCACTCCTGGCATTGCCGAATCACAAACACATCTCCTCACAATGAACGATTTTGCCCAAAGCTGGTGCACCAGAGACTTGGTTCCAGGCATGCCTGGAAATGAATACATGTGGCCAGTGACTTGGTCAGCTTTTGATTGGTGAATTGGACTGTCATTCATCAGCCCAACCACCTCACCATGATACTGAAGTTCAAATTCATTCAAATTCGTATTGAGCGGAGTGCTCACAACAAAACAGCTATTACCTGGAGCAAGTGCAGTCCAGTCATCCTCTACTTGCATCTGAACCTCCAATACTTCTTTTTCTGTTTGGTTTTCATCTTCTGTACTCAATTCCAGTTGTTTCAAAATCAGCTAGGCTGATCAGCTCATACTCTGGCTCTCTTCAAACTGACTACAAGGTTAGGTGTCTCACTGGCAAGGAAGCATTTTGACAAATATATATGTGTTGAATATCATCAAGTCAATTCTGTTGATCAGAGCTTTCAGTATTACAAGTACCATTCTCTTCGCAACCATTCTCCTGTCCCTCCACTCTTCCAACCTCTACAGAACCCTCCAACGCCTAAGTATAATGATTAGCAGTTGGGTATATCTAGCCTTAACATGGCAAGAGTGGATCACCTTAGCCAGTCTAATTACATGCTCTGCAATCTTCTTCCCTGTTGCCCTCCTGAGTTCTAGCAAAAATCAATTCAATTTGTGCCCCAGTTTCAACCTGAAATCATTTGAAAGGCAACAGCGATACAAGATTAGCCCAGATATGGGGTCAGTCATCTTTTGCCGGTGTGTAAACAATCATGCATGGTCTTCATCCCATTTGTTCTGCTCTCAGGTGCACTTGAATGTTCATGGTAGCAGTTATGGCTCTTTCTGGCCGCTGTTTTTGTCCATGAAATCAATCAGCACCTCCTGGTGCCTAACATCAGAGTACAAGGTTTAGTGATAGTCTGGGGATATAAGACTATCATTGTGGTTCGACACCCAGTGAATTTCAACCATGAATGTTGTATTTGGCAACTCTGGAAGGTTACATGTTGCCTTTTTGGCTACATGCTCTCGCTTCTCCATCACTGGTCAGTTCTTGTCATGACTTTGGTTGTTCCTCAGCTCCTGAACCTCACTGGCACATATAGTAAAAAACATCTCAACCCACTGCTACTGAATCCATACAGCATTTTCAGCATTTACCTACTGTAGCCTGTCCTCAAACATTGCCAAATATGCTGCAACCACCATCTCCCTGTGTAGGGGTGCATCTTGAAGCTGTTTCAAACTGTTCTGCCCCCTGGTAATCCCACAATGCTTTTTCTCCAGAAACCCAGCCACCCATACATTCTTTCACTTGTTGAATGCACTGTAGTTGGGCTGCCCCATCCTTCTGGCAAATTGCTTTATGTTAGATTCCATTTGCTTCAAGTTCAATCTGGCTTTGCCATCTGTACTACCCAAATCCAATGAATCATTGCTCTCATCATCTGAATCATATTCCTCACTGGACAACTCCAGTAATGGTGGCAAGTTTATGATTGTTGCTGCATCAGAGATCTACAGTTCCACTGCCAGCTTGAATCTTTTCTTTCAGAGGTTAATGCAGAGTCTTCTTGGTGCTCCTGAAGATGGTCATGAAGGGGTAGAGCTAGAAGCTGTTAACAGGATGACTGGATTGTTGCCTGGTGCTCCTGTATCAGCATACTGTAAATGTATCACTGTGATCCTCTGGGAGCATTTGGGAATTGTCAGACCAGAATCCTAGGGTGGTCCAATCCCAGAGTTAACTGGACTGATGCATTGGTGTTCAGGTACACCTGGGAGCGCTGGCAATACATTCGTTCGAACATAGATGGACTGGTGACAACCAGCGGAGCATCTGGGAGAGCCGGTGAGAAGCCTGGGAGCACTGGTGTCATGCACGGGAGTGCCAGTGACAACTCTGGGAGTGCGGATGACAAACCTGGGAGCACCAGCGACAACTCTCGGAGTGCTGGTGAGATGCCTGGGAGCACTAGCCACATACTTGGCATTGATGGCAACAAGCCTGAGAGCACCCGGAAACGCAGGTGACAAGCCTGGGAGTATCTCCACATCCTGTAGAGCAGTCTGGGAATTACATCTCCCTTGGGAATGGTGCTGGTGCACCTGGAAATTGTAGCTACTACATAATATTCAACAATTTTGAGAACTGATATAGTGAGGTCATACTCTCAGCTATGTATGTGAGTATCGATGTTTCTATAGATATTGATCTGCACACAGTATATCTAGTGTTACCAATGGGTCCAAATTCCCGGGTCGGTTCCAGGTCCGGGTCCGACCCAGAACCGGCCCATTGCAACGGGTTTCCACACAATACCTGCTCCTCAATAGTCAACATTTGTTGCTTCAATTAAGAATTTGGGTTCTGATCATATCTCGACATAATGTATACCTAGATTGTGCAGTTTTAGGCGCTCTTTCACCTCCTGCTTTCAGATTTGCGATCGGATCAACATTCATTGAGTCACGATGAAAACCCGGGCATTTTGGCGTCATTTTTGGCTTTATTTTACAGCGACTGAATGAATATTGATCCGATCACACATCTGAAAGCGGGAGGCGAAGCAGTGGGTAAAACTGCACAATCTAAGTATAGATTATGTAGGGACACGATCAGAACTCAAATACTTAGTTGGGGCCATAGTTGAAGCAACCGTACAATGGAACCACAGTCCGGTTCCAACCCGGTCCCAAACCCAGCGCTTTTAGCTGCAGTCAGATCCGGTTCCAAACCCGGACCCAAGCCGGGTAACTCGGAACCGTTGCCAACACTACAGTTCATCTGGACAGGCTGCAGGCAGTACTTGAGTGCAATTTGAGGTGTCTCTGGAGATGGCAATAGAGTGAATGTAGTGATCCACTTGGAGGCCATGATTGAGTTAGTTTGGAGATATACATTAGCAAAATGAATTTTAGTCACTGGGAGGCTCCAGGGGTGTGTGAGAGGAGGTGGGGTGTAACCTTACAAGTGACAACTTCACAAGAGAATCTGACAGTAGAAGGATGTTCGGGCTGGACTTTAAAGTGACTTGGATCTCGTGTTACTGGTATCGGAGCACCCTGTAGGCGGGTATAACATGATTTGCAGTACGTGGGAGCCCAGATGAGAACTATGGGAGTAGCTGGGACTGTTGCACAATCAATGTGGGAATCTCTAACTAACTGTGAAAGGTGGCTGAGTTCATATGGTTATTCATTTGGAGGACAGGAAGTCTTATCTGGAATTATCCAGATATATACTAGCAATTGAACACCCTTCGCAGCACATCTGATGGCTGGAATATTGTTCAATATCAACTTCTAAATTATATGATTTAACCCAATATCTCATTCTACACTCTAAGTTTTGCATCGCTATATTAAGAAACCAAACAACATGTTGACTAGTTCAAACATGAAAGAAGGTATGCTGAAACAATAACCCGACTAAGTGACCGAACGATATCAATTGAACATCATATCAATTTCATCAACTAAATCTCCCATCTCAGCAGGGCTGGCAAATTCGGGAAAACACAATTCATCAGTGGCACACAATGGCTCGAGGTGCTCCTTGTTTTTGGGAATGATTCCGGCCTGGCAAGTGGGTGACAGTTAATTGCAATATCATTTGGCTTAATTTGTGATATCAAACCAAGGTTGTAGTTGATATGTTTGTCAGCTGTGAATCAAAATGGAGTGTGAAAAGCAATTTGATGAAAGAGGAGGAAAAAGAGGTGTACAACCAGAAAGGAGAAGTGCCTAATGGGGAATGCAGGGTGGCCGAGGGGAGTACAGATGGCGATGGAGGAGTCCAGAACGAAATCGAGGGGTGTGAATCTACGGTTAGGAGCATCATCAGGGATTGAGGAGTACCTATCAAGGGTAGCTGCCCATTTATACTGAGCAGCACAGAACGAGGGGTTCAGAGTGTGTGATGAAATAGAAGTCTTCTAATCAAGGTCAAGGAGGGGATCTAGTAGCACACATCTTAGAAGAGGAGTGCCGATCATGGAGCAGGAGCAACCATTCCTGAGCAGGAGAGCCCATCCTACAGCAGGAGCGCTTATCCTACAGCAGGAGTGCCCCTCCTACAGCAGGAGTGCCTATCCTAGAGAAGAAGTGCCCATCACAGAGCAGGAACCCACATCATATCGGAAGAGCACTCATTCTAGTGCAAGCGAGCTGAAAGCCAAAGGGGTAGTGAGCCTGGAATGAAATATTGATTCACTGATCCAAATGAGGAGCACTGATGGGGATTGAAGAGCACAAACCATAACAGAGAAGCACCAGGAGGGGTATGATGCAGCTCACAAGTGGTAACCTGATGAGAGCAGTGTCTTCTCCAGTAATTAAATCTATCACTGTGGAAGGGCAAAATTTCCCTGGATATCTATCTTGAGAAAACATAACCATAACCTTCTTTCCAGTAGCATATTCAGACAGCATGTAATGAATATCTGCGGCCGCAAGCACTTCAGTCCCTGGAGTGACAGGTTGACAGATCTGAGATGTAGTTGGCTGGTGCACCAAGCAATTGGTGGTAAAGAAAAATTGATGGTAAATTAAATCAAGAACTACCATACAGGTAAACCATGATTTCTTATCATTCATGACGTGTGAAACAGAAACATTGCTACGCAGCAGCTCCTTGGCCTGGATTCGAAGTTCAGTCTCAGAGATGAAATCCAACCCATAAGTAGTCAGAACAGTTGAACAGGCTCCATCTGCCAGTCACCTTTGAATAGTACTCATCTTCAGTTTTGAACATTTATAGGTTGGGGTTTTGTCATTACCATAAGTTCAATAGAGGAGAATTGAACACAGTTAAACTTAGAGCTTTAGGGGTTAGTGGATTGATTTCAAGAGATCAACCACTGGGCTATTAACACACAGATGGTGTACCTACTGGAGTACCTCCTGATGCCCACTGATATTCCTGACCATCAATGGCTAGTACCCAAGATTCATCAACTAACTGGCACATCTCATCGAAAATGATGGGTGAAGGAGACTTTGTCAACATCATTTTGTCCATGAACCTTGTTGATACCATTGAAGTAGCTTTTTGGTGTTGAGGAATGCTGTAACCTCCACTGGCCATTGGTTGAGGAACATTGTGGTCATTACAAGCCCTGGGCAGCGGGAGGTCCTGAGCTGGTACTAAGTCAGACTTGAAGAATATGTTGATAGTTGAGTTCTGGTGTTTGCGCAATGGTGGTGCAATGGCCCAAGCCAGATTTCGCAAATTTGGAAGTGGAGTGCATACACTGACAGTATTGGCATGGCTCTCAGTCTTTGGTAGTGGATCCCTTGTAGTTTGTAATATCTAATGGTAGTGCACCTGGCCAAGATGTAGAACCTCCTGTTGGTGGTCCAAATGATCTTCTTTGATATTGGAAGACACAGTGGACTCTCCAGCGTATTCACATTGGTTATAACTGATTGCGCGATCAGTCTCATCAACACCCTGCTTCATATGAATTGTAGCACAGACATTGGGCATCTCCAAAACAATGCTGGAAGGCTTTGTTCGGTTGGAAGTTGAAATTTTCAACTAGCAATAATGATTGGCCTTCTTCTTGAATGTGAGTGGTAGTTCTTTCTCAATGTGTGCTTCTTGATTCTTCTGAGAATAGTGATTCCTCATCAGACTGGGTGTAGGATCCATGTTGATGAAGTGAAGATAGAAGTGGGGGAATGTAGAGCCAAGTATGTAAGGGTGAATATAGTCTGAAGTTGATTAGAATAAGGGGCAAATAGGGCACTGATGTAACACTTGGTTGAGGATGCTGCAATTCAAGGTGAGCCTGGACCGAGTGCGGATGTCATTTCTGTGGTTCATATTTATATCATTGATGATAGTGCTTTCTTGTGATATATGATTCGTCAGGTGAACTGGATTAAATAAATTACTCATGCCCCAAATTCCGAATATTAGTACTTATGACGAAGTATGCTACTGATGTTACAATTGGAGGTTGGCCTCAGCCAATGTACCTAGATTTGAACCTGACACACCTGAAGAATACGATACACCTGGAGACCATGAGTCAATCACATCGTTGTATTACCAACTCTTGGGCCATCCACATGGACTTCTGAGAAATGGTTTCATCATAATTGCCACTGCATATGACTCCACCAAAGGTAGTTCATTATGCCTCAAGTTTGAGTATATGAGAGGTGACTATGTATTACAGAATTGTAAGTGCAATGAGAATCTGAGGATCTTGGATCAAAGTTGGACCTTGGTGAGTGGCAGCAGTTGAAGTGACAACGGTTTGAACTGAGTTTGTTGTGGCTGATAGTACATACAGATAAATCTCTAAATATGATATACCAGTCAGAAGTACACCCTATCTGGATAATATTTGGTTGTTTTACAATTCTGCCACACAGCTGGTGGGCAATTAAGCAATATCATGGGCAGAACTTCACTTTCAGTGGTCCATGACCACTCAATTCCCAATAAGTATTGCAGTCAGTATAGAAAGGAGAGAATTTGAGTTTACAGAGAAGAGATTCAACATAGAGAGAGAGCAGTAAGCAATGATGAATACATATGGGTGATCAAATCTATTCCAGTTCTCGTCAAGGTCAAGATTGCTGGCAAAAGGGTCATCAGCAGTCTCTCATCTTAAGGTGTTCCAAACAATATCTAGTAAACACTGCATTGTTTAATCACAAACTCATTATCAGTCTCAATGCTACAATGTTGACTCAACTTATATATTGGGATTCGGAGCATTATGTAAGAAGTTATGAATGTTTCATGAGCCTTCATCTAAAAGCAGAAATACTAATAACAACTTGCCGTTGCAGCGAATCGAAGTGCACCGAATACTGAATCATAATGCAGCATTCAAACAAATCCCTGGGATGATGGGCTCGCCGTACTTTGACAGTTACTTGTACTCTTAGGAGCTGCCATTACTTGACCCGAGCTTTCATCGCAATGTGTGCTCCATGGATGCTGGTGATTCGAAACTTGTAGCAATCCGATCTCATCAGTTTAGGATTTGTCATCAACTTGAGTCATGCAAGAAATGCAGTGTGTCAGCTGCCGCTCACCGATTGAGTTGCGGAGCAGAGACTGTGTTGCTAGATTCTCTCCCTAAAGCCACTGCTCAATTATAGAAACTGAATGACTAAAAATATGTTGAGATCTCAGAAATGTATATTTGGACATACTTCTTAGTCAATATCCAATCAGGTGTGGTTACTTATATTGCAGCACTGTGCATTTACGGTAAGTGTGCAGTGTACACCATCCTTCAAACAATGGATTGACGTGTAGCATGACGGTTACGGCATTGTACCAGCGGCCTTCACATACCAATTAAGCATTGATTCAGATATTAGCTTGGCCTGAGTGGGATGACCTATCTGCACCTAAACATTTAGTGTCTGAATAATGATAATCTGTGTGTACTGGCAGCCAAAGATGCAAAAGCATTAAGGAAGAAATTCTGCTTGGAATGAAGCAAACAGAATTGTTCAAGGGTAATGCAAAGTAGGAATATATACTCCAGCAGCTCAGAGGTGTGTCTGGACTAGATTCATAAGGTAATAATAACTGGTTTCTTGTCAAAATTGGCCTTTCAAATACAATATGCATGTGGTATCAATCTGGGACTATTATACTTGACTGGACAGTGGATTCGAAGTTTGCCTGAACATCAATTCTGAGTGAGGAAATACTTTGCAACAAATTCCTTGGTTAAGCTTTGAATACATAAGCTGTGTCTTATAATATGATACACCAACTTGAAATTGCCTAGACAGTGTTGATATCCCTGCATGATTGGAAATATGCTGCAGGGGATCAGCCAAATGAGAGTCAAGAAGTGATAGTGATTCTCCAGTGCAATGGACTGTAACTGATTCGGCATATCTGATTCATTCAAAATCCTGAATTCTTTCGGGAATCTATTTTCCACAGTGCCTCAAATGTACCAGTTACAAATAATGTGAATCACTCCCCAGAAGTTCCAGCACATTTGACTGTTTGAATTCATTTTGCAGATGTCAGTATCCCAATTCGACACCAACTATATATGATGAAGATGCAAAGCATCTGACACTTAGTGTGAATGCATACGCCCGTGTATGGCCTTGTAGGAAGGTATATGCAAAGATATGGTTGCAAACATGGATGTCAATGTTGTATACTAGTATTAAGGCAGGTAAGGTGAGGTAAGGTAACATTATTGCTGACGATCTAAGGCTTGTGGCACGCCAACTATATAAGGCAGGTGTTACCCAGTCCTAGACACGTCACCTGCAGCCATGCCATTACATTATGCCCCTCTATAAGTGCAGACCCCCTGGGCTGCATAAACATGTACAAGAGTAGGAAAGAAAAGGAAACGATCAAAAAACCATCCAACATATGCGAACATATGGACCCATCAGTCCCAAAACCGATCAGTACCACTCAGTGCAACTTTTCGCCCGATGGGGCACAAAGGGAAACTTCAACTCCACTTCACATATCTCCGGAGATGGTAAAAACCGGTGCCAATCCCATCTGTACTGGGCCGAAATCCCAAGTAAAGAGGTAAGGAGAAGAAGAAGCTGTAACATCCACAGTGACACCATCCTCCATATCTCCAATTCTGGAATGTCGAGCATCTGACCATCCAATCTTGCACTTGAAGTTATTGTGAAGTGTAGTTCATTGTCAGAAATAAATACTGTAATCGCGTTGAAATCCCCGATCATACCATGAGCCTCGTCTTGACTCGGCAGCATTGATGGTAGTTTCCGCTGTCAGCTCATCATTGCAATCATCATTGCAATCCGCGATTGCATTGGTATATCTAATTTGTACACATTCCAGTAACCGGTCATACTCACCATACTTTCAACTCCCTTGGCACTTGATTTATCCCAATACCTCGTGAACAACTATGCTGGCCAAGTTCATCAGTGATCATTGTTGCTGCTTTGGAAGTCAGATTAGTGCTCATTCAGCATGGATGAAGTGGGCTTGACATCTTGGCATGGATTGTAGCTTCTCATCTCGGTATCATAGCCGTTGGTGATGGTCAATCATAATTGACCTTGTATCTATCTTGTAAGCTTCTCATGAAATGGACACCCATGCAACAAATAATCAGGGGCATTTGCGCTCTCCTGAGCCCTCATGCATTACTTTGTCGGCCAGTTCTGATGTATCTGAGATCAGCCATTGTAGCCAGTGGCGCTCATGCGATGCCCATCAGTAGTTGTATTCATACACCTGCAGCATTGGCCAAGGAAGCTTATAGGCCTCCGATATAGTCATTCGGCATTCATTTCGGTAAGCTGTTCAGGAAACATCCCAGTCAGTGCCTTCGGTAGATAGGGCTCCTGATAATTCTATATTTCTGCACCTAAAATTCAATGCAATCCGGTAATCATCTTTAGTAGTTGTCTCGACTGTCTCACAATGACATTTGGTGACTATGTCTCACGATGCTGTTCTGTCAGTCTTGTGGTGCCATTCTTTGAATCTTGCAATGCCATTTGGTGACTCTCGTGATGCCAGTAAGTAGACTATTTGGTTCATTTGGAGATAACATTCTACCTTGTTAGGAACAGCTTTGGTCTACATAATGCAGTTGTACTGTAACTCATTTGTCACCGTTTCAGCAGCCATATTTGCTCGCATTCGGCATAGATCAAGCGAACTTGATCTTGTCATCTCTCCAGTGCTCTTGCAGTCGCCCTCATTATCATCCAAGTCAGTGCACTTGTAGGTACACTTGATATCTGTGCTGTGCTCAGTCCACTTATCATCTCCAATTACTCACCGGCTTTCCTCTTGGTATGCATTTCACTCCTTCTCCAGGTGTGCTTGCTGTCACTTCTCCGGGTATCCACCTTGTCGATCTCTGAGTTCACGTCTCATTTCATCTGGTTGACTCTGCTCCACGTGATTTTGACTGTCCTAGTGATCTCTTCCAAGGTACGCTCATCATCTGATCTCTAGCAGCGATTCTCTGCCAGTAACTGTGCACCGAGGTGCTTCCTCCCGGCACTTCTTGTATGGTGATTGCTCGCAGCAGGGGTTGATTTTGATTCCTGTACGGTCATCCGCCATTTGTACATCGTTGCTTTGCTGATAACCAATCCATTACGGCTTCTTCGGGTGCCAAATCTATTGGCTAGGATTTATTCTGAAGTTAATTTCCAGCAGCAGCTGTGTATCTTGGGATGGCCGAGACTGAATTGGGATCACCTATTCTGAGTTTGGATCTCATTTAGGTTTGAAACTTGTGCATGGGGCTTCTTGATGCATCTGTGGGTGCGTTTGCTATCACATTGTTTTGTGCACTTTTCGCCATTCTCGGAGTACAATTGTTGCTTCTTCTCCGTATGCACTTTCCGCAGCCAGCCGTCCAAATTCATAAATGCATTTCACAGTGGTTCGTTCCTGCGCTTCCGGTATGGTCATTCTTCACGGTAGGGCTGGTTGTAATTGTGGTACTGTCATTCCCCTCTTTAAAGATATTCGTTCCACCAAAGACAAGTCTCATACAGGATGTGCGGAATCAGCACTCTTTTAGTGTGACTCGGGATCTGATTTGGGATTATATATCGCATTAGAACTGGGGCATCTAGTCGGTGGAGCCATACCGAGGGTAAATCAGGTCACTCCATATCTGCGCTCAATTATAACTTCGTAGTTTGAAATCTATGTGATCTTGAGACAGGTACAACTTTGCATAACCATAGTATCTTCATATATGGAAAGAGATTGATTATTATGCATCTCTGGCGATCCATCACCTGTCATCCACCTCCGGTCATCAGGATGCGGTCATCCATCCCTATCCGGTCACAATGCACATCTCGCCTTGATTCATCCCAGGACGGGATCCATCTCTCAACAGCTATCTCCACCCGTCATCCCTGTGGCATCAGTCATTCGTTTCCACCTTGTGCGTCATTGCACTCCTATGGGCTTCATTCCATGACAGCTGCTATGGCTCTGTAAGCCCTCTAAAGGACATATTTACTAACCTCCATGATGTGTGCCTGCCATTGTCACTTCATCACAGTCCCATAATCCGGTGACATATCATCCATCATAAGACAATACCCGCTCATTTATCCGTCCATATGGGATGGGATCGGTATGTCTGAAATGCATGATCGGGCCTCTTGAGCACATGATCTTATTCCATCCAATTGCAGGAATACCACTTGACTCCACTGCACTCAACTCTATTCGACTCAACTCCATTCAATAGTAATATGCCCATATGGCAAATTGTAGCCTGTCTCCATGTCAATTGCATGGTCAAATGACCGATGTGGTGGGAGTGACTCAGTCTGTCTGCTGAAAACCTCCAAAAAATCTCTATAGATCGCTGGATAAATACTCCATTGTCTGGATGCACCATATTTGTTGTGGGTCTGGCTTCATCTGCAAATGTTAGTTCACAATTGTTAGTAGATATGGAGTGGTAGAGGAATATTCAGGAGCCCAGATTTAAATCAGTTTGCCCATGGAAGAGCCAAGCCCCGCCATCTAGCACTGCCTTCATGTCTTGGCACGCCGGTAGCAGTCATTCAAGGTTTCCATGTGGACACTCATCTGCCACAACTACCGCTGCTGCTCCCTGCACACCCCTCCAGCACCTGGGGCCGATCTCACACACCATCAGTCATTCCTTCCACGGTCACTCCTAGCAGCCCTATACAAACTCCCACTCTTAGGAAGATCATCCAAACGACCTTCGCACTGGCCAGTTGATTATCAAAGATAGTGGCTCCAAGTGTTAGAATATCTCGAACGCCGCCGCCTCCTCCTCCGGAACATACCTCCCCACTAGCTGTGATCCAGGTATATTCGCCGGGCATACCTGATCGCCTGCCTGGTTCACTGCCACCTCTTTCGCTCACCCTGAGGTTACAGAGCCAAAAGTGGAATGCTTTGCAACTCGACGCTGATTCTACAGCTCCCAGTGTATCCACTGCGGGTGCCAACATATTTACAAATAAACTCACTCAGCAAATCACGTACTTGTCATGCCCAATTGGGACTGTCTGACAACGAAATAATGTCCTTGCCTCACCCAATGGGGACTGTCTGACAACCAAGTAATGTTCTTCCCTCACCCAATTGGAACTGTCCAACAACCACATAACCATCCATTCACAGATGGGGATAACTTCTATCAATTGAACCTCTTTGCGCTTTGAATCCATACGGAATCTGCTGGTCTCCTGAGTGTGCCCTGATGGTCTAACCTCCGGTAGCGCCATGGATTCTACGAATCCTGGTCATAATTCAAAATCTCCATTGCAATCCAAACGCCTCTTTCTATGCCATCTTATGGGGCCATTCATATTCCCTCATTGGCGATCCGCTTTCATTGACTTCTTTGACTAATTGAAACAAAGTTGGCACAGATGGCTCTCACTCCTGTCAATCATTCGGTTCAGTCATCCGATCAGGTGGGTATGGTGTTAATTGACAAGGGTAGTTGTGAATTGTATCTGCTAGCCACTTTAGAATATTCAGGGGTTATTAAACTTGCCTTAAGGAACTGCAACAAAATCTGCGATCACTGCTCTACTATCTTCAGCTCTGCGCGTCAGTAGTCCATCAGACTGGTAATCATATCAGTAATGATATCAGTAATGACATCGGTAATCATAGTTGATTCATCAGCTTGCTGACCATATAATGCCTTGTAAAATGTCCATAGCTGCTGCTGGAACTCCTCAGAGCATCTGGAATGTAGATCATTCCATTCAGTGTAGATGTAGTTGCGATTATAACTGCCCTCACTGGCATCGCTGAATGCGAATGGCTTGTATCACGTAAACCCGCCATAATTCTCTGTAGGTGCAATTGGGAGTGCTATTGTTGCCTGTGTCATCTTGATTGTTCGCAGGCAATTGCTCTTGTCAGATAAGTATTGAAGAAATCTCTGATGAATGGCCAGATTTGGCATTGTGGGTGACACGACTCTTATGGACGCATGGACTCTGGAATTGTCCCTGTAATCGTCATTTGACTCAAGTGGAAGGTAACTTATCGAATCTCATCGATGCCGCAATTGGTAGCCTTCACATTTTCGTATGATGCATTGGTTGCAACTGATTTTGACCAACTTGCTCACCTATATGCCTCCTGCCCAGTTGGCCTCTGGTATCAACTCAGGATTGTCTCTGCTGCTGTTGACCTCAATTGGGTGGGCAATTCATACAACTTTTGTATCTGTGATTCGTAGTTCTCAAGTCTAGATAATTGCTTGTCCATAGTTGTCAGGATCCATCTTGGGCCGATTGCCTTCTAGAACACACACAAGATCGTCTCTTTCGACTAAGCTCAATTTAATAGACATATCAACACAGAAGGCTGATGGAATTAATGCTCCCAAATCTGTATAATATCGAATGTGTATTGTGACCTGTCGTAAAGGTGCAATCCATGAAACACAGAATATGAAACGCATCTGAAATTGTACGAGCGATAATAGTGTCAAGGCGTTTGCCCGAGTATGGCCTGGTAGGAAGGTATATGGGAAGATACGGTTGCAAATATGGATGTCAATATTGTAGAGTGGTATAAAGGTATGTAAGTTAAGGCCAGATTATCACTGAAAATCGAAGCCTCATGGCGAGCCGACTATATAAAGCGGGTGTTATGCAGCCTTGGGCACGTCACTTGCAGCTGTGCCATTACACTTAGTACGATTCTCACACTGACCAATATCTGGCATTGCAGAATGTAACTCAGTCAATGATCTCCTGAAATGAATTTCAATGTACTCTCCACCATCAATCAGGTTCAATTGCTTTTCATCACACATTAGATTATCCAAATGTGGCTATGTTTGAGTTTACCAAATGTGTTTATCATTGACTTGATCTCATATTCATTACTCTAACCTTCTAACCCAAAATGTAATCAAACTATTACCGATATTATTGTAATCATCATGAGCACATTACTCTCCCCAGGCTTCGACTTCTTCACATCAGGTGGTGAGATTGTGTTGGTTAGATGTATACAGAGAAATATCATAATTTCACTGTGCTGATATCGATTATTGTTCCATGCAATCAGCAGGTTTGATATTTCCTTGCTGCTAAGATGCGTCATGTGGTCCTGATGATGGTATGGAATCAATTATATCATCACGGTCATGATGTTCGGTCGGCCCATCTCGCCACGGAAGATACTCATCTGTGCCACTCCAGAAAGCTGTTGGAGATCACTCACTCCGTTACCATAACCACTGCTCTCAGTGTTGAACAGCCATGGGTGTGGAATGCTGATTTGCCCTAGCCGGACAACTGGTGTAAATGCCTGGTGGTACTCATTCCACACCCCAAATCTCTGAGTTCTTACCAGATAGTTTGCTACTGTGAGATTTGGGCCTGTCCCATCCAGTTGGGGTGGAGTTACAAACACAAAGTGATTGGGTGAATGTTGGTATTTGGGCTGCATCTCTGTGAGCCCATCCTTGCCCACTGCTGCATATATTGAGAACATATCTCAACGATCTGTATAACAGTTTGGGAGCAACCACTTCAAATGCCAGACAAGGCCAGACAGTGGACAAGATAACTATGCCATTTGTGAAGGAGGTGCACGAGGTTTGGCATTTGTATTGCATTTAGGTTAGTACAGTAGCGCCTCATTATATGCTTCATCTTCATTAGATTCAGGATACTGTGATGGTTCAATGTTGACTATCGACAGAAATGAGTCACTGAACAATCAGGACAGCGAAGAATCGACCAAAGTATCGAGTGGGCATTGATTGTACCATTCCACTCAAATCTCATCGCGATCTTTGGTGGCTTTGAAAAGTATCGAGAACCATGGCAGCCACAATCTATGTACCCTCTATGCTCATGAAGAACCTAGCACAGTGCATCATGCCACAAGGGTGTTCAGTTTAGCTTGCTCTTTCGCAGTCCTCTCAACTTCAACAGGGTGTCAATTCTCGATCAGATTTCAAACCGGTTGCATTTTGTGTGCATGATTCGATTCTGACCACCTCCGGATCATCCACGGCATTTGATTTTCATTCATCTGGTGTGCTGCATGGTTATTAGTTTCGCTGGCTTCAGTCAGCATCGTATGCATCAAACTCTTCACTGCAGAATACAGTGCCTGGGCGCCATGATTTTCCATTGCAGGAACAACCTGTGGATCTTCAGGTCCACCTGAATTCTGCCACATGATCTGCAAACACCTAACATACACTGAATGGAATCCCGGCATTGCTGCGACTGGAAGCTTCAATCAAACTATTACATTCATCGTTATTCTCTAGCCCACACAATAGTTTGTCTTTTACTGATGAGACTCATCACAAATCCCAACACTCCATGTACAGTGTGAGAGTCGGCCATTACTTGATGGTTTCCCTCTCGATGTCAAGACATCCTAAGGAACATGGTGGATATTTCACATGTTTTCTGGCTTGTTGATACTTGTATTAAGATCCTCATCAGTGAGATTTGCACCTTCCGAGTCCAACAAGTTCAGCTGTTTAAAATATGTTTTATATGTTATCACATTGATAACACTCATGAATGCCTCTGCCACTCCAGCTATTGTGACAAGCACGATTGGTTCCAGGGCTGACGTAAGCGCTGGGTACTGCAGATCTCGAGTTGTCAGGATGTCTAAAAGGCAGCGGTGCACTGAATATAGTCCCTATGATGCATTCAATTCCTGTTCTTGACCAATAATCCCAGAAGGGTCGTTCTTTGCCATTTTCCGCCATATATTAACTGTATTTCCCTGAAACATTGACCGTTTCAACCCCAGAACAACCGTCCCAATCAGTACATTGCATATCATCGCTACTGCCACTGCGTTAATGGTCTTCCCGAGGATGAATTCATCTGCCACCAGTGCACATGGCATATCTAAATCCCAAACCCATCTCCTTACAATGAACCCGGTTGCTCAAACCTGGTGGGCGAGAAACTTCAATTGAGTCAGGCCAGCAATTGAATACTTGGTGCCTGGAACGTGGTCATCTATCAATTGGGAAATTGGACAGGCATTCAGTAGGCTGACTGCCTGGCCAAGGTATTAACATTCAAATTCAATGTTGATTGTGCTGCGAAAAGAGTTCAACTCTAAACTGCTAGTGTCTGAATGAAGGTCCTCCTTACCATCCAGTTAATCCTAAACCTCCCTTGCACCTGGGGCAGTTGTCTTTTCGTCCTAAATGATCTCGTTGAGTTGCTTGGGGGTCAGTTGGGCTGATGTGCTCACACACTCGCACGTCTGATATTTGTTGTGATGTTATGAATTTCACACAGAGGCATTTGGACCACATAAATATGTGGATTATAATCAATTCTATTTGCCCAATCTGAACTTACATTAATACTACTACTAATTTCATTCTCAACTGCATTCGCATCTTCTAGTCTTTCATTTTCATTGGGTCCTTCTGAAGTCTATGTGAACTGACAAGCAGTGGAGTAGATCTGACCATCACAAGGCTGCCGAGGATTACCTGTGCCAGTATAATTTCATGCTCCACTATATTCTTCCCTGTAGCTGCCCCACATCTATATCAAAAATAGTTTCCCCAGTTTCAACCTGAACAAATTTGAAAGGCACCTGTTGTATGAAGTCTGACTACATTGTAGGGTCATTCATCATCCACCCGGGTTGGAATTGTTCAATGAAATGCTGTGGCAAGGTGCATTTGTTTATCGCAGTCAGTTAGTTTGGGTTTTTCAATCAAAGTATTTTTCGATGAAATCACTTGGCTTCTTCCTGTGCCTCACATCTAAGTATGAAACGTGGTATTGCTTGTTGGATGTTTGGTCATTGTTGCCATTTGGCACCCTACGAATAATAACTATAGCAGTTATATATGGCAAAGTTGATCCGTTAGCTCTTGTGATGTTGCCCGTACACTCTCCCAAACCTGTTGGTAGTCACTGGGGGCCATGCATTTCTTTCTTCCTCACCTTCCAAACCTCACTTCCACATTTCTTTGACAACATCCCAATCCAGTTTTGCCAAATCGATTCGGCCGCATCAGATTTGTCCTATGATAGCCGGCATTCAAAAATCACGAAACAATCTGCAATGGATATCATCATTCCTCAGGGTCCATCTCAACACAATTTGATCCAGTTATATCCATAGACCAATGCGTAGTTGCTGTTGCTCCTAAAACCCAGCCACCCATACTTCATTCCACTTTTTGAAGGTACTAAAGTTGAGCTACTCCATTGTGTTTGCAAATTGCTTCAAGGAGAATTCTGTCTGGTTCACACTGATCTAGGCTGTGCCTTCAACACCACTCCAGTCCAATGAATCGTCACTCTCATCATCTGTGTTGTCTTAGGCATAGGAATGATTTAGTCATGGTAGGAAATTGGCAATCTCTGCAACATCTCTTTTGCCCACTTCCACTACTTGCTGGAATTGTTTCATTGGAAGTCTAGCTGTAGGTCTCATAGGTGCGCCGGAAAGATGGCCTGGTGGAGTAGAGGCAGATGATGTTAGCCAAAGAACTGCATAGTTTTCAGGAAGTGCTGGAGGAACTCAAGCAGTGCCTGGAGATGACAGCCGTTGCCCTGTGAATTGCTGAGGGGGGAACAATCACTGTGCATGATACCCACTTTGGGGGAAATCCTGTGTTTCCCATGGTGGTACATAACTTGGATATTGTTTGGTAGCAACAGAGCTTGGTTTTGAGCTTGGTGTCATGCTGAATGTACCAGGGTGGCAGAACATGGAAGCACCTCAATAGGGTGGTGGCAAAGGCAGGTGACAACACTTATGCAGTGGATGAAACCGATTTGAGGGTTGCCCAAATTGAGTGTCTTTGCATGGTGTATTTGCCGAATAACTACCTGACACTCCCAAATTGTTATCTGGGTGTTGTTGGGAGCCAAATAGCTGACCTGTTGGAGCCATAGAGATATTTCTCCAGTGGACATCCATTCGTCGACATTCTATGTCAACAATTTGGTTGTAACCAAATAGCAATTCAATTGGTGATTTCAAAGAAGTAGAGTATAGTTGAGAATATTGAAGGTAGCAGTGACCTTGCGAGGAAGAAAGACCTCTTCAATCCCTCTGTTTGTTGTAAGCTGTAGTGTTTTACTGCACCTCTGATCCATGAAATATGGTGGAGAAATAGAGTCACAATCACACACAACCAACCATTCTTGATTATATCCTTGAATTTGTATACGAGGTTCTCGCACAGGAGATCACTTTTGTACAGTTCATGGATGATAACATCATACATGGGATATGATATGACATCTCCACAATCACAATCAGAATTATATCAACTTTGAAGGTTAGCATGACAAGGGATTGTACACTCAAAATGTGCATGTACAGCCTGCAACATCATTCAAGAGGAGGGATGCCACTCAAGCGCCAACAGTAGTTGCATCCTTCTGAGCACCTTGTGTGAACTTCGTTGTCTCCCCAGGTTCGACCCACCGGTCAAGCATTGTCACTGAAGAAAACATCGTACAAGCCAATCACTTCTCAAGGATCTTTGGGTAGGCATACAGCTAGCTAGGAAAGTTACCTATTCGTTGGATTCAACTGATGTATCGCTTATTATCCGCAGCTTGAGGCTCGAGCATAGGTAAACCCTACAAAATTCTATAATAATAGAGCATATAATCAGGTTAATCATAGAGATTGTAGTAGCATCTGATGAACAGTATCCAAAGTGGATCGCAGTAATGACAAAAGAAACCTTCTCCGCTAATGATATTGAGCAGATGATTTGCACCACTAGTGTGTGGGATTCAATTGATATAATCTTAGTTTAATAAGAATACTGATTTGGAGGTCACGTTGTTTTACCGCACCTAGACATTCGGTGTTGTGCGATGCAGCTGTGAAAGTCCTACAATATCCTGAGTTAGTCTACATTCAAACATATATCACTAACTTACAGATGCAACAACAAACAATATCCACTCAAGTATTATTGACATTTTTTAGAATACCAAGTATTACTGAAAAATGTTTAGCACTCACCAGAATCATGTCAGATACTTTATGTGCAAGATGACATTATTAGATGAGAACAGACTGGAGGATCACTATCATCATTATCACCCAATATCTATCAATGAAGAGCGATTACTTGACAGGATTCTACACCCTGCATGCTGGGATTGCCTTGAGCCATCATGGTTTGACTATAGTAGGTGCACCTTAATGGCCATTACCAAGCTGACAGTTAATAATCTACCCATGGACAATGTACCAGGTGCACCACCACCTGAGGATACTTCCGCCAAAGATCCGATCGACCCTGAGCAGCGTGCTTTCACCTGTACCTCTGACCCGACCAGGAGAAACGTTTTGGTGAGGTAGTTGCAGTCGAATATAACAGGTGTAGACTATATGGCATATCAACTGGAATGTACAATAAGCATCGAAAGTACTCTGAGCAATGGAATCCCTGCCATCCATTTTGATCAGCACACAACCTCCAGCAGACTCAATCATATAGCCAGCAAACGAAAATGTGGATAGAACAACGTCCAAGGCATTGATCGGACAAGTTGAAATTTGAACCATACACATCAGCCAATTCCAGGTGAAGGTTCCTCTCTACACTTGATTTCTTGCTCAGCGATAATGGTTGGTTTGAAGATGAGTCACATATCTTCAGAACATTATACTACAGAGTCAGTTTCAAATCAATCCAGTTCCTCTAAACACATCTTCCATGTCAGGCAGACCTCAAGATTGGACCAGTGCATCTCATTTACTTTAAGGGTCGTCGAATTTATAGCCAGATGAATAAAGGTGAATTGAAGGGAGACACACAGGATCGACTGGCTGGTAGAGCATTGATTGTCCCAGTCATTTGTACGTCCGACAACACTCACTTGACCAATGTTTTGGACAACCAGCATCGGGCCTGGCTGCTGTAGCTCACATTTGGTAATATTCCAGAAGATAGCCTGCAGACATGGGAAGAGCATGCCTGGGTTGTTGTAGGGTTGATACCATGTCCCCTGAAAGGTGTCAAAAACATTGACCAAGCATGGTATCACGCACTTGGAACTGTGCAGTTTCAACTTAGGCATGTTGAGGTCACTGGTCCTGGCTTGACATGGGATTGTGCTGATGAATTCTGTTGACAATGTTGCCCTCTGTTGGCTGCCTGGGTTGGGGATTATCCGGCACAAGTCATTGTTCCTTAAGTGTTATCTCCCTCTTGTGTGATATGTGAAATTCCTAGTGCTGTGCCGATGGGGCATTCAACCTTTCAACCACTGGATTGCTGAAGAGACCAACTTAAGTACCCAGAGCTGCTTGAGAACTCTAATATTGATACTCTGCACACTCTATGTGTTCATCCAATCAGCAACCAGTTCTGGCCATATCCTTTGGCAATGTTTATTGGATTTGGCAGCCTGATATATTACAAGGGCTGCTGTGGGATTTAGCAAAGGACTTACTGCACTGGCAGCTCAAATCTCGGAGATCCAGTACTGGGAAGGATCAATTTGATAATTGATTTAAATCTGTACGACGATTTCCAGGCACCCAGTGCTTCTCTAAACCATTCAAGTCTGTGGAAAGGGGCGACTAGCAATGTAATGAGATCTGTGGAATGATCAGACCACTTGGTGGGAACTGTACACCAATTCTTGTCAGCTCCAAGAATGATGTGAAAACAACAGTGGAAACAGCTTCCAATAAAATGGGAATGGGAGTAGTATACGTATTATCTAAATTCACTCAACTTGTTAGCCATCAAAATTACTCCAATCTATCTCTGAAAGCACTAAATAATGCACTCAAACAATGAGATCAGAAGAATGGTATTTTTCAAGAACCGAAAATGTCAAAGTCCGCTTTGAGAAAAGCGGATGACCTGTTCGGCACAGAATCACATCAGCTATAGCAACATGAGATTCATCAGATTCGTGCTGTGATGGAAATCCCTATGGATCTGGCAGAATTGGTTTTAACGACCAAACATGTGCAATTTCAGGTGTGTCTGAATAGACTCTGACAAGCGGGAACTACTTGGTCAGACGCTGATCGTCAGAAAGCAATTGAATGATTGGAGTGCAAAATCCAGCCAGTGACCCATGTTGAATGCACGTATTTTGATAGATTATTCCAACATCATGAATGACAACCATTGCAGGATTTCAAAACTAATGTAACCAGCTCAAGTAGCATAATTCCAATACAACTCGTCCAAATGAGAATGACTGCCGAAGACTAGGTTTATGGGGCAGGAATCATCACTGCTGAGAAGTAACTTCAATCTCAGGTTCACCTATCTGATACTGAGAGTGAAGCCACAATCTGGAGCTTAGGTAATACAGAGTATGTCACTGAACAGCTGGCAAGGGAGATTTAAGACTTTACCTTGAATGAGCAGAAGCGGATCAAGATGGAATTAGCCATCTGTTTGACCAAGTGTAAAGCTTAGTTGGAGGCAACTGGCATTCAGGAGCTCCAGATAACAATTGAACAAAGAATAAAGAATATGAGATATCAAAATATGTATCAAGTGACCAATATATTAGAGTCAATTCGGTGAATGGGTTCAGGTGACAGCTTTCCCCCTGATATTGCTGAACTGTTTCATGATGCCAATGTGAGAGGGGAATATTCATCTATCGACAAAGTTGCTTATAATCGAAAGATCCTTAAGCATAATCACCAATGTACCTGTCCTGACCATTTGGAGGAGACACTGTCATATTCGGCACTCCTAGTCTGGTACAATATTGACTCTACAAGAGTTTTGGTGCCACTGTTTGCAACCAATCAAAGGCGAAGTACCTGCTGCACCAATTCAATTCATTTCCAGACAATGCCGGAAAACCCCTGTTTTCACCTCATATCGCAGCAGCTTTATCGTTTGACAGAAACACATGTCTGCTGAGTGTGTAATAGACATATATTATCCCCACTTAGAGATGTATCAGAAGATATCGGAATTTCAAACTTTGGACAGCAATTTCGGGCAGATATTGATGAGTACTGGGGACACCAACTTTGTGGACTAATGCTCAGATACAATCAGCAGGTACTCATACACAATATATTCATTTAACTACAGTATGAGCTGTTGGAATACTGTCAACCATATCACTGCCCTACTTCAGTTGAGTATCTGCAACTTGATTGCAAGGTAGAATATACAAATGCCAACCAAGGGTTCTTCCTGAAGCTCATGACATCTGGGTCCAGTATATGCAAAGTGAAGAGAAACACCTTGATAAAACCTTCCAAGGTCAAATTCCTACTTTTTCTGTATTATACTTCATCTAGACTCCACCAAATCAGATCCACCAACTTCAGTAGCACCTGCCTGCTGGCAAAGGGATATTGACCTTTCCTAAGAGGTGCAAGCAGTCATAACCATGGGTATTATGTCCTCAAGCTTGAGAATATGCAGTGATGATTACAACACAATACAAGGTTGAGCATGGTTGGGCTAATTGCATTGACGGGTTCAGGAAGGTTGCCACTCACACTTATCAGTTACATATTATTCGCATTGGAGCAATGGTAGGACCGGCGCATTTGGTGGAGGAGAATCCTGCATCAGGCAGTATTGATAGTGTATGTCTTGTAAATAATCATGTGGTTTTGGATACCTACTGGACTGTATATTAATTGGAATGTCTGATTCAAGTGTGTAGCTTGTGAGATAGTATATGGAATTGTACTACTCAATATAGATAGATAAATGATCACTACTGAAAAGTCTGGTGCCAGGAGCACCGGATTTGTCTTGCAGATGTGTGTTGTAGTCCCAGCAGATGCAGATTTCTACCAGCTTCAAGGCTTCATTATAGAGCATTCTGAATACAACTTCATAGTCCTTAGAATAGTCTTGTATTCTGTTCCGCTACATCAGAAGCATTGAGGAGCATCTGAAAATCCTGTCAAGGCACCTGAGAGCACATTGCTTTGCGTTCGGCCCGTCTGGGAGATTCTGGAAGCTTCTGGAAGATTTGGTGTAGCTGTTCAGAATAGCTGAGTTGTTGAGTTATGACATCCAAACCATATTACATTTTGCTGATGCGCTTGGATGCCACAATTGAGTAAACTCAGATATGCACTTGTAGGCCATGATTGTGTGAACTTGAAGGTCATGATTGAATCAGTTTGAAGTTTCACTTGGATGCTATCATAATGTGAACTTGGAGGCAAGGATTAAGCCTGGGTGCAGATGCCCTTGCGAGACGAGATTGAGTGAACTGTGAGATACATATCAGCCGCAACATGTATTTGTGTCACAGGGAACTCCCAAGGGTGTATGAGAGGATGTGGAGTGTAAACTTCGAAGTATCAATTTCAGAATAGAATCAGACCCTAGGAGAGCATTCCAGCCAGCCTTGAGAGTAATTTGAAGATCAAATGACTGGTATATGAGAACCATACGTGTGATTATGATCAGTTACTGAACACATTGAAGTACTGGCGAAACCTTTGGGTGCCCCAGGGAGTGTCGCTGAACAAATGTGAGAGATCTAAACAAACTCTGAGAGATGCCTAGGTTCTGATAGATATTCATTTGGAGGACTGCAGGTGTTATCAGAGACTTTCCCAATGTATACAAAGATAGATATACCCTCCACGCAGAATATGACTAATGGATTATTGTTTATTATCAGTTCTACATTATACTTACACAAACTATCTTCTCCTTCAACAGTCTATTGTTTGCCTTGCTATAGTAAGGAACCAAAGAACATGACGAGTGATTGAAATATAACCATAGGTACAACCAAACAACAACCTAACTAAGCAATCAAATGATATCAATTAACCATTGTGTCAATGTGATCCAGGACTTGTCCCATGTCATGAGGAATGGAAAAGGCAGAAACACAGGATTCATGAACGTAGCAAAGAAGCCAGAGGTGCTGGATGAATTTGCTGATAATTTGTACCTGGCGAGTGGATGAAATTGTATACTCGGTGATGTTTGGATCAATTTGTGATATCTAACAATAGTTGAATGAGATGTTTGCTAGCAGAGAATCAAAATCGGGGTTTGAAATGCAATATTATATATTTGGATTAAACAGGGGAGCAACTACCAGAAAAAGAGAAGCGCGAGATGAGGAGCGCTGTGGGGAATGGAGAAGTACAGAGAATGTGTTGGAGGAGCGTCGAATGAAAATGAACAGCGCCAATATAGGCCGAGGAGGGCCGATGGGAATGGAGAAGCGCCTATCCCAGCAGAGAAGCACCAAATTGTAGCGGAGGAGTGCTGACGGAAATGGGTGAGTGTCAATCCTAGCCAAGGAGCACCCAACACTTGCGGAGGAGCATTGTAATGGAGTTTATGGAGCATGGAATGAAATGGATGTGTGCCAATCCACAGAGAGGAGCACCAACGGAGATTGAAGACCGCCAATCACAGTGGAGGTGTGCCAGCATGGGTGCAGGGTGGGTGAGGGAGCCAGAGTGAGAAGTGCCAGTGGAGATTGAGGGGAATTAAAAGGGGAGGGGTATGGAGCGAGGAATGAAATAGAGCAGCACCAATCCAGACAGAGTGGATTGAGTGCCTATCCCAGCAGAAGAGCGCCAAAAGAGGGGGAAATGAGTGCTGAATGAAATAGATGAGTCTCAATCTAGTCTGAGAACAGCCGACGGGAATTGCAGAGTGCCTATCATAGCAGCTTTGTATCACAGAGGGGTTATAAAGTGGGCCACTAATGTATGATTGATGAATGTAGTGGCATCCAGAGTAAATAATATGACAGGGGATGCGCAAAATGTATGTCGATATTCCTCTTGAGAATACTTAACTGTGGCATTCATTATACTGGAAAGTTCAGACAGCATAGAATGAATAACCGTGGCCGCCAGCGGCAAAGTCTGAGAAGCAAGAGGTTCCCAATTCTGCGATATAGTTGGCTGGCGCCAGAAGCTACTGGCAGTAAAGAACAACTGATGATCAATTACATCCAGAGTATCCATTCGGGTGGACGATGATGTGTTACCATACATGATGTTCGCGAGATTTCCATTATCGAACAGGAGGTCTTTAAGCTTGATATGGAGCTCAGTCCCAAAGAACGAATCCAATTGGTAATTACGAGCAACAGTTTGTTGGGCCCCTTCTGCCGACCCTCTTGGAATGGTACTAATCATCAGTTTCAACAACATATAATCTTAGCCATGGTCAATGTTGTAAGGCTTGCAAAGGACCATTACACAGAATTCAGAAGCTACAGCTTCTCCTGTTCACAGATCTAGTTCGAGAGATCGCCCTCTGGGCATCTGACACACAGATGGTGTAACTACAAGAGGACCTACTAATAGCTGCTGTCCATCTCGAGCTGGACTATCTGCTGACCAAGCATCTGACACCATCCAGTACTTCTCGTCGGATAATATCAGCATATAAGTCATCGAGACTGTGATGGCCTCAATGCAGTTTTTTGATACCTCAACGGTAACCTTTTGTTTTTGGGGAACATTCTGCTCTGCTCTGGCCTTGGGTTATGAGACATTCTGGTCTCCACAAGACTTGAGTAGTGGGAGTGTCTGGGCGAATGGTCCATAGTCAGACTTTGATAATATGTTGAAAAGGGTTGACTTTTAAGCTTTGAGCAATAATGTTGCCATTGCCCCGGCTAGTTTTCCGGAATTTTGAAGTGGAGAGCATGCAATGACAGTATCAGAATGACTCTATTCGTCTACTGTAGGAACCCTTGAAGTTTTAATGACTTGTCACCGCATATCTGGCCTAGCTGTGGGACCTCCTGGTGGCGATCCAAATTGTCTTCTTCAATGGCTCATGATAAGGCGGATTCCCTGGTGTTATCACATTTATTATCACCGATCTGCTGATCAGTGTCATCCTACCTCTTCATTAATCAAATCGGAGTCAGTGGTCATCCTCAATCCAATGAAGGCAGGAAGGTTATTGCAACTAAGATATTCCAAGGACAAGGAAGAATGGCTGGTGTCTTGAATGTGAGTGCTTTCTCGAGGTGTGCTTCTTGATTCTTCTGCGCAATGTAATTCCTCATCTGGCTTGGCATAGGTTCCATTTGCTGAAATAAAGATAGAAAGTTGGGGAATTGTAGGAAATAGTATATAAGGGTTGAATATAAGATTAAGTGCAATTGAATAATGGGAAAAATTGAGCAAGAAATTCCACAAGGTCAGGGAGGATGCAGTTTGAGATGAACCTGAAAAGGGTTCACGAGGGATGACTTCAATGGGTCATATTTATATCGAGGATTCCAGTCTGGTTTCGGAACATTGGATGGTGTCAGCTGGACCAGGAGGTGTTGTCAGGTCAACGGAAAGAGGTTGCAATATGCAAAGCATGATGCTATCAGGTGTGCCCTACTGAATGGATTCCTACAGCTGAATGTTAGCAACTCCTAGCAACAGCACTCTCTATGGAGCAAGAATTGGTAGATGGTTAATGCCAACACACATAGAATAGAACCATATGCACCTGGACCAGGCGCACCTGAACCAGATGCATCTAAACCAGACTCACTTTAACCAGAAGCAGCAAATGACAACTCACGATATTAAGATGGTTTGTAACATTAACTAATTCTTGGTGCTGTCCAAATGGGGAATGGAAAATCTGAATGAGAACATGTGCCCCTGTATATGAGTAGTATCAATGTAGTAATTCTGATTAAAGGTTTGTACATTCGAGAACCACATGGCGTAGAAATCAAACCTCATAGATATTCTGTAGAACTCACTAGATATGGGACCATGTCAGCGACAGCTCAGTTGCAAGCGTTCATATTGAGTGTGCTATCAATACCGGTGGAATATGAATCTCCGTATGTGGTATATCTGCCAGAAGGAGGCACATATTTTTGAGATATTTTGTTGTATTAGGATGCTGTAGCCATGGTAGTAGTCGATAGCACAACATTGTAAGCTTAAGTTCTCTATCATTCATTCATTTGGGCTGTGTCTGAAGAATCACCTTCACAACATGTTGCAGTAAATGAAGGAAGGAGAGAATTTCATATTCAAAGGGGAGTTACAGGTGTCAAGAGAGAAAGCTAAGGTTAACTGTATGATCCGGGGGTGATCTTATAGATGGAAGCACTTGTCAATGCCAACATTGCCAACAACTGGATCATAAATTTACACTCAAGTATTTACATTACTCCAAATATCTAGTATATCACACAATGTTACATCACTCATTCATTATCAGTTTCACTCCTATAATGTTGAATAAAAATGCATGTCAGGGTTGAAAGCTATATACTACAATCATATAATTGTATAGTGAGACATCATCTCACATCAGGCAGATGAATAATACTTCCATCCAGGCAGTCCCAGGGAATTGAGGTGTTACAAGGATTACAGAGTTATGCTCCAATCGAAGGGGCGGGGATTGCAGGGTTGCCATATACTGACAGCGAATCGCACTCTTCCAAGCTGTCCTTTCTTTACCCGAGTGTTCAAGATTCTCTCACTTTGATTATCTCTCTTGATTGATACTGGTTCACATAATCTATATTTAGATACAAGTTTTGCTGGCCCAAACATTTACTTAGTCAGAATCCAGTTAGGTCTGCATTCAAGGAATAGAGTGATTTGGGATCTTTGAGTATGTGTGGTACGTGGGGGAGCAGGAGTCGCCAGCCACCTAGTAGAGTCAGTGAGCAGAATCTGTCTGTTGCGATTCTTGCACTCAGGCTCCAGCTCAATTGATGGAGACTGAATATGCAGAATCGTTTTCAGAATGTGGATGTGTAGGTCCAAACATAGGACCTAGTCAATATCATGTTATCTGAGGTTACTACTTGGCCAGGGCTGTGTATGTATGGATTAGTGTCCAGTGGCTACCATCATCCAATGGACAGTTAACATGGAGTGCATCAGCAACGACCCTAATTTCCGTCGGAAACACCCGGGTGTTCCGGACGGCTCTGACGGCTCTGACGGAACCTCGTACGCTCTGACGGAGAATTACACGCTACCCGTTGCCCAGGCGACGGGTCGCGTTGCATACGTACCTCCTTTACTTTGTGGTGACGTATACACATCATCAGAACGACACGTGTGTTACACTCTTCGCAGGGGCTGCAGTTATGCTGAAGCCGTTT
>Ga0307515_10000553_pt1 | contig 88277 bp, 86 predicted proteins | sample 17_EM_MG_FD_194513 | JGI IMG/M metagenome (GOLD analysis project Ga0307515, IMG submission 194513) | Populus trichocarpa ectomycorrhiza microbial communities from riparian zone in the Pacific Northwest, United States - 17_EM | ecosystem: Host-associated > Plants > Roots > Unclassified | place... | reverse complement strand
ACCTCCATCGTCAGCGCCGGGGTAACAGCCGGCATCACCAATGCGCTGAACCTGCCCAGCAACGTCGCCGGGGCCGACTTCGTCACCAAGTTTGAAACCTATGCTGTCAAGGGCCTGGTCGGCGCGGGTGTCAGCACCGCCATCAATGGGGGCAAGTTCAGCGACAGCGCCGCCAATGCCCTGGTCACGGCGCTGGGCCAAAGCCTGACCACGCAGATCGGCGACTGGGCGCAGGACAACGGCATCAATGCGGGCAGCGTCGGCAAGGCGATCGCCCACGCGGCGGTGCAGTGCGCGCAGGCCAAAGCCTTGGGCGGCGACTGCGCCAGTGCGGCCATCGGCGGGGCCACGGCCGAGCTGCTCTCGCCCTATCTGGGCAGCACGGGCAAGTACGGGGAACTGGTGGCCGCGCTGGGCGCCATGGTGCTGGCCACGGCCACCGGGCACGATGCCACCACGGCGATGCTCGCGGCGCAGGAGGTGGATACGTATAACCGGCAGTTGCATCCGACGGAAATTAAATGGATCGCTCAACATCGCAAGGAATTCGCAGAGCAGCTCAGTCAAGAACTGAGCCGACCAGTCACCGAGCTAGAAGCCATGCAATGGCTGACGGCTGCTGGAGAAAGCGATGTGGATGCTGCAATGCAGCGAACCAACGGCCAGTTTGTGCGTGGAACGAGTAACACCGAGGAAGCCCAAGCGTACGACGCCGCCAAAGCCTATATCGCCAGCAACACCAAAACCAACAGCAGTTTTACCGACGAACGCGGACAGAGCCAAAGCTTGTTCAGTACCACCAACGGGGAGTTCTACAAACCAGAGGTGTACAGCCAATGGAAGAACGACGCGAACTACCGTGACTATTACTGGACGGTGATGGGGATTAACCTCAAGGGTGACAACATGACTGCCCAAGAGCAGGTGTTGTACGCTCAGCGCCAAACTGTTGTCGATGAGCAAGCCGCCAAGCAGTTGCTCACACTGGGCGTGCAAGCGGCCGCAGGCAAGGTCGCCAGCGGCGTTGCCGCCAGAGCTGGGCAGACCGAGGCGGTGTCAGTTATAACGGATGGGGCAAATGGGGGAGCCAATCCAGCTCTGCTAAATGAACTAACCGCAAACGGAGTGAAATTCACGCCTGAAAACGTGATCGCCACTGCACGTAGTCCGAGTGGACAAGTTGTCTTTCTTGAGACTGGAAGTCCAACTGCAGGTTTGCAACACATTGTTCAAGAGCATGGCCCTGAATTTGTCAATATGGGTGTATCTGAAGCGCAAATACCAAGCGTGGTTATGCGAGCAGTGACAGAGGGAAAGATCGTTGGCTATCAGGGAAGCGGAACAGGGCGTCCGATCTATGAGTTAACGATAAACGGGCAAATCCAGCGAATCGCAATAACTACCAGCAACAACGGCTTCATCGTTGGAGCGAACCCCAGAGGTACAGGAAAATGAAAACCATCAAGTTGATGTCTGACTACCAATGCTATCCGCTCTGGGACATGACACCTGGCGAATATGGTGACCTTGATCCTATGACGTTGCCTATCTCTGAGCTACTTCAGAGCCAACTCATGGATTGGGCTCGGGTTTATGACGGAACTTTGAACATGGAAGATCCCGTAAATTCTGGCTTCATGACTGCTGACGCAAAGGATGCCTTTGAAGCAGAGGGAATGCGGCTAGCTGATCGACTGCGTAAAGAGCTTGGACCGGAATTTATAGTCGAGGTAAAGGTGCGTGCATTTGTGAAGGCTGGGGCCGTTTGAGCCAGCATGTCCAAGACCCAGGTGGACAGCGACTTCCTCAGCATGGGCACGCAAAGCGGCATCAAGGCGGGCGATGGCGGCTTCCAGGTGGATGTGAAGGGCGATACCACGCAGACTGGCTGCGTCATCAGCAGCTCCCAGGCGGCGGTGGAGCAAAACCTGAACAGCTTCGCGACCGGTGGCCTCACAGAGCGACAAAGGGCAATTGTGAAGTCATTGCGCTTAAGAGGCTCGGAAGAATCTCAAAACGTGCTTGGTGCACTTGAAAATGAAAAGTTGATCGTGGCTGATATTGAAGTGCTCTGTACATTGATAAACGATGAATTCATGATGGAAGGGGTATTGCCCAACTTTGAACCCAATGCGTATGGACTGGAGTTAGAGGCATTGCTTGACGTGGTTAATAGGACACGCATCAGATCGTAGATGCCAGACGCACATTTCCGTAAACATTCAAAGCTCCGACGCCCTGCTCACCACTCTGAGCTACAACCCCGCCACCATGCAAAAACGCCTGGGCGACGGCTTCTACGAGCAGCAGCTGATCCGCGAGCAGGAGGCCACCGTGCTGGCCGCGGGCAACAACCTGCTGGTCACCTCCGCGCAAGACGACAGCAGCACCAGCTATGACAAGGTGCAAAAGAATACGGGCCTGACGGTGACGTCCGAGCGTATCGACGTGCAGACCCAAACCAGCCACGCCACCCAAAGCAGCCAGACCACGCAGGCCGCCAGCACCATCGCCAGTGAAGGCGACACCACGCTGGTGGCCGGCAACCAGCTGGTCGTTTACGCCTCCAGCCTCAGCGCCGGCCAGACCTTGACGCTGCAGGGAGCCGACGTGAACTTGCAAGCGGGGCTCAACACCGACAGCGCCAGCGAACAAAACAGCAGCGGGCACACCGGTATCAGCATCGGCGTGCACGTCCAGGGCATCACCCCCAAGAGCAAGGACAGCCAGGACCAGCAAAACACCACGCTGGACGCACAGAACATCGAGATCAGGCCCAGTACGAGGTTGGCCAGGTCCTTCGCCAGTTGGACGACGGCGACTGGATGATCGAGATCACGATGGTCGAGACGGGGGAGAAGGCGGAATACCGCTGGATACACCTGAACGATGACTCAGAGGCACACTGATGTGTCGTCGCCTCGGCCAATTTTCATCGACCAGGGCTCGTGGTCCTACGGTCCTCTCAAGAAAGATTCAGAATTCGTTGTACCTTTGTTGATCACCGATTTCCGGCGCACCTAATCAAACTGCCATCGCCAGCAATAACCTGTGGATAAGTGGATGCCCACGCTTTTCGGGGGTGGGGGCTCCACAAGCGTGGTCTTCGTCCTCCACGATCGGGCCATTTACAGCAGGACAGTCGATCCAATCACGGCCTAGTTCAGCTGAGATTGGGCCTCCCAAACCGCTGGAAGCAATTCCGTTCCGGAAGTCGCATAAGCGTTCCGCTCCGAAAACTCGGGATGGTGGAATGTGAGTGTTTTCAGCACTTCAACGCAATAAATTGCACATGGAATGTTCGAAAACAGGCAAGTTCTACTGTTAGCCGGAGGAAGGATAAACGTTCCGCCCTGAAAAGGAAGAATAAACGTTCCGAAGCGGAACACTTATGCTTCCTGGGACAAAATAACGTGACAGAAATCAAAATTCATTGGTGCGGCTGGCGGGGATCGAACCCACGACCCTTGGCTTCGGAGGCCAATACTCTATCCACTGAGCTACAGCCGCAACAGCGCGCATTGTAGCCGCTGGCCCGCGTGTTTCGGTCGGCCTCAGGCCAGCTTGTAGTGGCCCTTGTCGCCTTCGGTGAGCAGGCCTTTGGCGGTCAGTTGCTTCAGCGCTGCGCCGATTGATCCGTTGGGAATGCCGGCGCTGGCCGCGATGTCGCTCTGCGTGACGCGGGTGAAGTGCTTGGCGTCGAGCTGGCCGCGCAGGTGGTCGAGCACCTTGGCGGCGTTGCCCTTCAGCGGGCGTTGTTTCTTCGCGGTGGCTGGCTTGGCCTTGGCTTTGACTTTGGCTTTGCCTTGGCGCCTGCTCGGCTTGGCCTGCACGTCGCTGGGTTCGAGGTCGATGGCCGCGTGACCGATCAGCGAGGGCTTGGCCTTGCGCATCGGCGCGGAGGTGCTGCCGTCGGCGTGCATGGCCAACTCGGCCGCGGCGTGGAACACGGCCTTGCACTGGGCTTCCATGTCCTGCACCGACTGCGACATGCGGGCGATGGCTTTCCAGTGGTTGAAGAGGTGGTCGTTTTCGGCGCCGAACGGGTTGGCGGCCACGGCCTGCATCACCTGGGTGGCATGCTCTTGCGTAGCGGCGGCGAGCTCGGCGCGGGCGATGTCGATGGCCTGGCCGGCGGCCTGGATGGCGGAAAGTGTCTTGGCGGAAATCGTCATGGGGCTCCTTCGGGGAAGACGGCTGTAGTGGCGTGGATCGTGCAGCTAGTGTGCTGCGAGTGTATTCGGCCCGCGGGGATGGTTTTGTGCCGGGGTTTTATCATTGAGGCTGGCCCAGGTCGGCCGCAGAAGCCATTTTCTGTTTGTACCTGGCCATCATCTCTAGGAAAAACATGAGTCGGATCGTGATTGTGGGGGGCGGGCATGCCGCCGCCCAATTGTGTGCGTCGCTGGTCGACGGCCAGTTTAGCGGACAGATTACCTTGGTGAGTGAAGAGGTGCACCTGCCCTACCATCGGCCGCCCCTGTCGAAGGCGCTGGTGAAGGACGAGACGGCGGTGCTGCCCGAGTTGCGCGCCGCCGCCTACTACGCGCAGGCTGGTATCGCGTTGCGGCTGGCCACGTCGGTGGCGGCCATCGACCGCGCCAACAAGACGCTAACTCTGCAGGGCCGCGACGACACAGCGCAACAAAGCCTTCCTTATGACCACCTGGTTTTGGCCACTGGTTCCAATGCGCGGCTGCTGCCCGGCGTGCCCCAGGGAGCACCGGGCGTGTTCTACCTGCGCACTTTCGACGATACGCTGGCCCTGCGTGCGGCGTTGCCCGGAATGCAGCGTGCGGTGGTGCTGGGCGGTGGCTTCATCGGCCTTGAAATTGCGGCCACGCTGCAGGGCCTGGGCAAGCAGGTGACGGTGCTGGAGTCCGCGCCCCGGCTGCTGGCCCGGGCCTTGTCGCCCGAGATGGCCAGCCATCTGCTGCAGGCCCACCGTGACAAGGGGCTCGACGTGCGGCTCGACCAGGCGGTGCAAGAGGTGCTGTGGGACGATGTGGAGCAGGGCCATTTCATCGGCGTGCAGCTGCCGGGTGAAACCTTGTTGGCCGATGCCTTGCTCGTGGGCATCGGCGCGGAGCCGTCCACGGCGCTGGCCCAGGCCGCCGGCCTGGATTGCGACAACGGCGTGCTGGTCGACACGGCGCTGTTGACTTCCGACCCGAGCATCAGTGCCATCGGGGACTGCGCGGCTTTCCACTATCCGCTGTGGCGGCAGTCGGTACGGCTCGAATCGGTGCAGAACGCCAATGAACAGGCCCGGGCCGTGGCCGCGCGCCTGTGCGGCCAGCCGGCCAAGGCTTATGCGTCGATGCCGTGGTTCTGGTCGGACCAGGGTGACCTGCGGCTGCAGATCACCGGCTTGTGGCGGCCCGAATACCAGAGTTCGCTGCAACCGGGCAGCAAGCCGGGCAGCCTGTCGGTGCTGCATTCCGAAAACGGTGAACTGCGCGCCATCGAGTCGCTCAACGCGCCGGTAGAGCACATGTCTGCGCGCAAGCTGCTGCAGAAGACGATCGTCTGACGCTCAGTCGTCTTCGACTTCGTCGGCCCCAGGCTTCAGCGCCAGTGCCGCCGGGTACAGCACATTGCGTGGCTGACCGGTGATCTCTGCAGCCAGCTTGACCGCGGTCTTCAGCGGCAGCTCGGCCATCAGCAACTGCAGCACGCGCAGATCGGCCGGCGCGGCTTCGGCCGGTGGTGCCGGGTGCACCACCACCACGAATTCACCGCGCGTGCGCGAGGCCTGCGCGGCCAGCCAGTCGGCCAGGATGCGGGCGGGCACGGTGGCCACTTCCTCGAACTGCTTGGTCAGTTCGCGGCACAGCGTGACCGGCCGCTCGCCCAGGCTGGCCAGCGCGCGCGCCAGGGCTTCGATGCGGTGCGGGGCCTCCAGCAGCACCACGGCGCGTGGCTCGGCCAGCAGGGCCAGCACGGCGGCCTGGCGCTCGGCGGTCTTGCTTGGCAGGAAGCCGGCGAACACGAAGCCCGTGTCCTGCACGATGCCAGCCACGCTCAGCGCCGCGGTGATGCTGCTCGCGCCCGGCAACGGCACCACACTGCAGCCCGCGGCGCGCGCGGCAGCCACCAGGCGCGCGCCGGGGTCGCTGATCGCCGGCGTGCCGGCGTCGCTGGCATAGGCCACGCGTTCGCCCTGGCGCAGCCGCGCGATGACGGCCTCGGCCGCCTGGCTTTCGTTGTGCTGGTGCACGGCCAGCAACTGGGCCGATGATTTGTCGATGCCGTAGGCGCGCAGCAGCGCCTGGGTGTGGCGCGTGTCCTCGCAGGCCACGGCGTCGACCAGGCCGAGCACGTGTAATGCGCGCAGCGTGGTGTCGGCCAGATTACCGATCGGCGTGGCCACCACGTACAAGGTGCCGGGCGGATAATGCTGTGTCGATGCGGCGTCGGCGGCGGCCTGCAGGGCGGATGTGAAAGAAGCGCTCAACTGAACTCCGTCAACGGTGTGTGAAAAGGCAAGACGACCCCCAAAAATGCGATGAGCCGAGGCCGCAGATGCAGCTGTTCAAACGTCAGGGCAACGCGATCGCGTCCGCGCAGCCCTCCACCAAACAGGCGGGCGACGCCGCGGAAGATCTGGCCTTGCGCCATTTGCTCGCCCATGGCTTGCGCCTGCTGGAGCGCAATTATCGGACCCCTGGCCGCGGTGGCGGTGAAATCGACCTGGTGATGCGCGACGCCGACGGCACGCTGGTCTTTGTCGAGGTGCGCCGGCGTGCGTCGGCCAGCCATGGTGGCGCCGGCGCCAGCATCGGCGCCACCAAGCGGCGGCGCATCGTGCTGGCGGCCCGGCACTACCTGCTGCGGCTGCGCACGCCGCCGCCCTGCCGCTTCGATGTGGTGCTGCTGGAAGACGGGCGCATCGAATGGCTGAAGGCGGCTTTCGAGGCGTCTTGAGGCTGCGAAGCTTGGTAAAGGCCCCTTTACTTTTGGTTTCCCGCCCTTATATGGGGGCGATAGTCACCCGGTTATCATCCTCGACCATGATTGAGCAACGCATCCAACAACATTTCATCGACAGCGCCGACCTGAAATACCAGGCTGCGCAGCCTTTGAGCAAGCCGATCGCGGCGGGCGTGCAGGCGATGCTTGCCTGTGTGACCAGTGGCGGCAAGGTGCTGGCCTGTGGCAATGGCGGCTCGGCGGCCGATGCGCAGCATTTTGCGGCCGAGTTCGTTGGCCGCTTCGAGCGCGAGCGGCCCGAGCTTGGCGCCATTGCCTTGACGACCGACAGCTCGATCCTCACTGCCATCGGCAACGACTACGACTTCAATGTCATTTTTTCCAAACAGGTGCGGGCTCTCGGTTTGCCGGGCGACGTGTTGCTGGCGATCTCGACCAGCGGCAACTCGGCCAACGTGCTGGCCGCGGTCGAAGCCGCTCACCAGCGCGAGATGACCGTGGTGGCACTCACGGGCAAGGGCGGCGGCAAGATGGGCGCGGCCCTGCGCGAGACCGACGTGCACATCTGCGTGCCGCACGACCGCACCGCCCGCATCCAGGAAGTGCACCTGCTGGTGCTGCACTGCCTGTGCGACGGTGTCGATTCGCAATTGCTCGGAGAGCAGGAAGTTCCTACATGAAAATGACCATGACCCTTTCAAAGCTCTTTTCGAAGCGTTTGACACTGAGTTTGCTGGCCGCCGCGGCCTTGACCACCGGCCTGTCCGGCTGCTTCCCCATCGTGATGGGTGGCGCGGCCGTGGGTGGCGCCCTGGTGGCCACCGACCGGCGCACTTCCGGCACCCAGCTGGAAGATGAAGGTATCGAGTTGCGCGCAGGCAACCGCATCAGCGAGAACTTCGGCGACCGCGCCCATGTGAACATCACCAGCTACAACCGCCAGGTGCTGCTCACCGGCGAAGTGCCCACGGCGCAGGAGCAGCAGCGCATTGGCGAATTGGTCTCGAAGGTGGAGAACGTGCGTTCCGTGGTCAATGAGCTGGCGGTGCTGGGCACGTCCACGCTGGTGCAGCGCTCCAACGACAGCTACATCACCGGCAAGGTCAAGGCCACGCTGGTCGATGCCAAGGACGTGCAGGCCAACACCGTGAAGGTGGTGACCGAGCGCGGCGTGGTCTATCTGATGGGCCGGGTCACGCAAGGCGAAGCCACCCGCGTGTCCGACCTGACGCGCGGCGTCAGCGGCGTGCAGAAGGTGGTGCGTGTCTTTGAAATCCTGACCGACCAGGAAGTGCAAAGCATCTCGACCAAGCTGCCAACACAGTAAGCGGCTTCACGACATCAAGCAAAACGGGCCCCCGGGCCCGTTTTTTATTTCAGCCGTTTGATGAGGCTGGAGGTGTCCCAGCGCCGCCCGCCCATCTGCTGCACATCGGCATAGAACTGGTCGACCAGGGCCGTTACCGGCAGCCGTGCGCCGTTGCGCTTGGCTTCGTCGAGCACCAGGCCCAGGTCTTTGCGCATCCAGTCGACGGCAAAGCCGAAGTCGAATTTGTCGGCCGCCATGGTCTTGCCGCGGTTGTCCATCTGCCAGCTCTGGGCTGCGCCCTTGCCGATCACGTCGAGCACCTGGGGCATGTCGAGGCCGGCTTTCTGGCCAAAAGCGATGGCCTCGGACAGGCCTTGCACCAGCCCGGCGATGCAGATCTGGTTGACCATTTTCGCCAGTTGGCCGGCGCCGCTTTCGCCCATGCGGGCAAAGGCGCGGGAGAAGGCGGTGGCGGTGGGGGCCACCGCGTCGAATGCCGCTTGTTCGCCGCCGCACATCACGGTGAGCACGCCGTTCTGGGCGCCCGCCTGGCCGCCTGAGACCGGCGCGTCGATGAACTGCAGGCCCAGGGTCTTGGCGGCCGCGGCCAGTTCGCGGGCCACGTCGGCCGATGCCGTGGTGTGGTCGACGAAGATCGCGCCGGGCTGCATGCCGGCAAAGGCGCCGTCCGCTCCGAGGGTGACGGCGCGCAGGTCGTCGTCGTTGCCCACGCAGCAGAACACGATGTCCGCGCCGGCCGCGGCCAGACGCGGCGTTTCGGCATGCTTAGGCCCGGCGGTGCCGGCGTATTCCTCGCACCAGGCGACGGATTTGGCCGCAGTGCGGTTGTAGACCGTGACCTGGTGGCCAGCCAGCGCCAGATGGCCAGCCATCGGGTAGCCCATCACCCCCAGGCCCAGGAAGGCGACTTTGCGCGATGGTGTGGATTCGTAGGTCTTGGGGTTGGTGCTGGACATAAAGTGGTGTGAAGAAAAGGTTCAAAAAAGAGCACTCAGCTCAATGATGTGCAGGCTGCATTTTTCCAGAAAACCCACGGAACCGGCTCCGCCGGGCCGTAGGGTTCGCCCCCTGCAAGCCTGTCCTGAGCTTGTCGAAGCGGGGGGTGGGCGCGACACGCAGTGCGCAACCTGGGGGTGAGTCAAACGATCGCGAAATGCTCGGTACCGGCGGACAAGTCCTGTGTCTTGGCGCGCTGGCTGTTGAGCTTGATCTGCAGCCGCAGGTCGTTCAGCGAATCGGCGTTGCGCAGCGCGTCTTCGTAGGTGATGAGGTTGCTCTCAAAGGCATCGAACAAGGCCTGGTCGAAGGTCTGCATGCCGAGGTTGCGGCTCTTCCTCATGATGTCCTTGATCTCGGCGACCTCGCCCTTGAAGATCAGGTCGGAGATCAGCGGCGTGTTCAGCAGCACCTCCACTGCCGCGACCCGGCCCTTGCCGTCCTGCCTGGGCACCAGGCGCTGCGACACGATGGACTTGAGGTTCAGCGACAGGTCCATCAGCAGTTGTGCGCGGCGCTCTTCGGGGAAGAAGTTGATGATCCGGTCGAGCGCCTGGTTGGCGCTGTTGGCGTGCAGCGTGGCCAGGCACAGGTGGCCGGTTTCGGCGAACTGCACGGCGTGTTCCATGGTTTCGCGGTCGCGGATCTCGCCCATCAGGATCACGTCGGGTGCCTGGCGCAAGGTGTTCTTCAGCGCGTTTTCCCAACTGTCGGTGTCCAGCCCGACTTCACGCTGCGTGACCACGCAGTTCTTGTGCGGGTGTATGAATTCGATCGGGTCTTCGACGGTGATGATGTGGCCGTAGGAATTGTCGTTGCGCCAATCGACCATGGCCGCCAGCGTGGTTGACTTGCCCGAGCCGGTTGCACCCACCAGGATACACAGACCGCGCTTGGTCATCACCACGTCCTTCAGCACCTGTGGCACGCCCAGGCCGTCGATGGTGGGCAGCGTGAGCGGAATCACCCGCAGCACCATGCCGACCTTGCCCTGCTGCACGAAGGCGCTGACGCGAAACCGGCCGATGCCGGCCGGTGAAATCGCGAAGTTGCATTCCTTGGTGCGCTCAAATTCCGCCGCCTGCTTGTCGCTCATGATGGCGCGCGCCAGCGCCAGCGTGTGGGCGGCGTTCAGGGGCTGGGGTGATACCTTGGTCACTTTGCCGTCGACCTTGATGCCAGGCGGAAACTCAGACGTGATGAACAGGTCGCTGCCGCCCCGGCTGACCATCAGCTTGAGCAGGTCATTGATGAATTTACTGGCCTGGTCTCGTTCCATTTCGTGGTCCTAGAAGGTCAATTGGGTCGGTCGCTGAAGCGTGCGCTGACGGCGCGCAGCCGCAGTGACAGCTTGCGTGCGAGCAGGGCGATCAACGCGGCGGCAAGCCTGGGGTCGGCGTTCATCATGTCGTCCATCGATTCGGCGCTCAGCGCGGCGATCTCGCAGTCGTCCAGCGTGGTGCAGGCCGAAAACCGGATACCGCTGTCGAGCAGCGACATTTCGCCCAGGATGTCGCCGGGCTTGGTCTCGGCCAGCCGCAGGTGTTCGCCCCACGGCTGCAGCCGGTCTACGGCGATGGTACCTTTGAGCAGCACGATCATGAAGTTGCCGTATTCGCCCTGGCGGATCAAGTCGCGCCCGCCGTGCACCGTGGCGAAGTAGAAGAAGCGCTCCATGCGTTCGATCGATCCCGCATCGAGCAACTCCATGTTCTTGTCCTTGGCCCACAAGGTCTGCAGCAGCCGCACACCCGCGGACGAGGACATGCGCTTGGCCCCCACCTCCACCGCCCGGGCCTCCCACGGCACGAGCATCGAGGCGTCGACGCCCTGGCCATTGAAGGCGGTGGTGAACAGCACCGAGTCGGTGGTGCCGTCCCCGGTTCGCGGTGTCGGCTTGGGACGGAGGAAATCCAGAATCCCCTTCATGCGGCGCTCCGTTCTTCTTCTGTCGTCATGGTGTTCAGCCTGGGAAGTTCTCGGGGATCTTGGCCTTGCCGCGTGCCTCGGCAGGGCTGATGATGTTGCGGCGGACCAGGTCGGTCAGGTTCTGGTCGAGCGTCTGCATGCCGACGCTGTTGCCGGTCTGGATCGACGAATACATCTGCGCCACCTTGGCCTCGCGGATCAGGTTGCGGATCGCGCTGGTGCCCAGCATGATCTCGTGCGCGGCGATCCGGCCCTGGCCGTCCTTGGTCTTGCACAGGGTCTGCGAGATCACCGCCTGCAGCGATTCGGACAACATGGCGCGGACCATCTCTTTTTCTTCCGCGGGAAACACGTCGATGATCCGGTCGATCGTCTTGGCCGCGCTTGAAGTGTGCAGCGTGCCGAACACCAGGTGGCCGGTTTCGGCGGCGGTCATCGCCAGGCGGATGGTTTCCAGGTCGCGCATTTCACCGACCAGGATCGCGTCCGGGTCTTCGCGCAGCGCCGACTTCAGCGCGGCTGCGAAGCTCAGCGTGTGCGGCCCCACCTCACGCTGGTTGATCAGGCATTTCTTCGATTCGTGCACGAACTCGATCGGGTCTTCCACCGTCAGGATGTGGCCGTATTCGGTTTCGTTGAGGTAGTTGACCATCGCCGCAAGCGTGGTCGACTTGCCCGAGCCGGTGGGTCCGGTCACCAGCACCATGCCGCGCGGTTTCAGTGCCAGGTCGCCGAAGATCTTGGGCGCGTTGAGCTGTTCGAGCGTGAGTATCTTGGACGGAATCGTGCGCAGCACCGCGCCGGCACCGCGGTTGTGGTTGAACGCGTTGACCCGGAAGCGGGCCAGGCCTTCGATCTCGAACGAGAAATCGACTTCAAGGAACTCTTCGTAGTTCTTGCGTTGGCTGTCGCTCATGATGTCGTACACCATGGCATGCACGGTCTTGTGGTCGAGCGGCTCCACGTTGATGCGGCGCACGTCGCCGTGGACACGGATCATCGGCGGGAGGCCAGCGGAGAGATGAAGGTCCGAGGCTTTGTTCTTGACGCTGAAAGCGAGCAGTTGGGTGATGTCCACAGATCCCTCGGTGATTTGGTAGGCTTGGGCTGATTATGACTACCATCGGTAACAATCTCCAAGACGTCCGTGAAAGGATAACCACAGCCTGTGCCCTGGCGGGCCGAGATCCGCAGAGTGTGGCCTTGCTGGCCGTGTCCAAGACCTTCGGCGCGGATGCCGTGCGCGAAGCTTACGCTGCGGGGCAAACCGCCTTTGGGGAAAATTACCTGCAAGAGGCGGTGGAGAAAATCACCGCGCTGCAGGATCTCCCGCTGGTGTGGCACTGCATCGGGCCGGTGCAGAGCAACAAGAGCCGCCTGGTCGCCGAACATTTTGATTGGGTGCACACCGTGGCCAGCCTGCGCCTGGCCGAGCGCCTGAGCGCCCAGCGGCCCGCGCACCTGGCGCCGTTGCAGGTCTGCCTGCAGGTGAACATCGACGGTGGTGCCAACAAGTCGGGCGTTGCGCCGGCCGAGGTCCGGGCGTTGGCGCTTCAGGTTGCAGGCCTGCCGCGCCTCGCCCTGCGCGGCCTGATGGCCATTCCGGAGCCGCAGCCAGACTTCACCAGCCAATACGCGGTGCATGCGGCCAGCAGGGCTTTGTTCGAGGCGGTGGCTGCGGCGGGCAGCGGTGTGGAAGGCATGGCGCGCTTCGACACGCTGTCGATGGGCATGACGGCCGACCTGGAGGCCGCTGTTCAGGCCGGAAGCACCCTGGTGCGGGTCGGCTCGGCCATCTTTGGCGGTCGCCCGCCGGTGCCTTGACGTTGGAGGGACGGAGGTGGGGGCGGGGTGGGCGCGCTATTGCGCCGGCACGATCACCGCCACGCGGCGGTTTTGCGAGCGGTTTTCGGCGGTGTCGTTGTCGACGATCGGTTTTTCCTTGCCCAGGCCGCGGATCTGCATGCGCTCCAGGGGCAGGCCGTGGCGCGCCAGCGCGCGGGCCACGGCTTCGGCGCGGCGCTGCGACAGCGTCTGATTGAACGCGGCCGAGCCGATGTTGTCGGTGTGGCCTTCGACCCGCAGTTCGTCCAGGTCGAGCTGCCGCAGAGCCTCGCCGATGCGGTCGGCGGCACCCTGGCTGGCGGGGTCCAGCGCGTCGGAGGCGCTTTCGAACAGAATTTTTCCAGGGAACGAGTATTCCCAGCCGTCTTCGGTTTGCTTGAAGCCCAATCGTTTCAGTTCCGCGATCCGATGCTCCTTGGTGTTTGCCGGCGCGGCTGCCGGCTTTGGCGCAGTCTGGCAGCCTGCCAGGCCCAGCGCCATGACACCGGCCAGGAAAGCCAGGTGGCCGCGACGGCTTTGGAGGTGGTTCGACGGCGGGGCGGCACGGGTATTTCGGGCGGTTCTCATCAGGTGCATTACTGGGTTTCCTTCAAATCTCTGGTGTCATCGTCAAAATTGAATACGTGTTTGTGGCCCCGCTGCGTCGTCTTGACCTGGTACATGGCGCTGTCGGCGGCCCGCAACAATTGCTCCGGGCTGCTGCCGTGCAGCGGGTAGATCGCAATGCCGATGCTCACCGACGGCACGATGCTGTCGGCGAAGCGTGTCGCCATCGGTGTGGCCATGCTGGCCAGGATCTTGTCCGCAATGCGCATCGCGTCGTCCGAATGGTGCAGCGGTGCCAGCAGCACGGCGAACTCGTCGCCCCCGAGCCGCGCCACCACGTCGCCTTCGCGCAACTGGGCCCGTATGCGTTGAGCAACCTCGACCAGCAAGGCATCGCCGGCGGCGTGGCCGTATTGGTCGTTGACCGCCTTGAAGTGGTCGTTGTCCAGATACAGCACCCCGACGCTGGTGCCCTGCGTCTGGGCATCCTGCAGCACGCGCGACAGCCGGCGGCGGAAGTAGGCGCGGTTCGGCAGGCCGGTCAGGCTGTCGTGGTTGGCCAGGTGAGACAGCGATTTGTTCTCCTGGTACAGCTGCGCCTGCTGGGCTTCGATTTCATCCAGCAGTGCGTTGAAGTCTTCGCCAAGCTGGTCGAACTCGGCGATGTGCGAACGCGGCGCGCGCTGCGAGCTGTTCGGCCCGCCGCGGGCGGCGTGGGTCATGGTGATGAGTTCCTTGACCGGCTGCAGGATCTCGCGGTGGCTGCGCCTGGAAAGCTGCCACACCGTGACGCTGCCCAGTGCCAGGCAGCCGAGCAGGCCGAGCAGGCCGGTAAAGATGAAGCGCACAAAACCGGCGCCATCGCCCTGCAGCCTGACTTCGCCGATGGTTCTGCCCTGGTAGACGATGGCGGAACTGGTGGGTTGGGTCAGCAGCAGCTCCGCCAACTGGTCGCCCAGGATGTCGAACGCCGTGCTTTGGGGGCGTGTGTACCGGCCGAGCACGGTACCGGCGGCATCGACGACGGTGGCGCTGGCCAACGATTCCTGGCGGGCGATCAGCCCGACGGTTTCGGCGATGGCGTCCTCGTCGCGGAACACCACGGCCGCTTCCGACGTATAGGCGATGGACCGTGCCACCAGTTGCAGATTGTGTTCGGCGTAGGTGCGCAGAGCCATCAGCGCTGTGATCGTGAGTGATGCGCCCACCGCGAGTAGCATGACGGCCGCAATGCGCGCGTGGGCGCGCCGCAGCGTGGCCAGCAAGGTGGTCGGCGCCCTGTCCATGAGCGGGAGGAGGCTGTCTTCGGCGCTTTTCATGAAGAGCTCTTGGCCGTGCGCCGGCCCAGGCGAAGCACCTGCGGGTTCACGCGCACGCCGCTGCGGGCGACGGAGTCGAGGTTGACTTCGAAGGGCACGCCGGCTGAATTGGTGTGGACGTCCAGACAGAACATGCCGCCGATCATGCAGATCGGCGAGCGTTCGCAGATGGTCAGCACCGGCTTGCCGGCGATGCGAGAGAACAGGGTGCGCCAGCTGTCTTCGTCGAGTTCGCCCACGTACAGGGCATCGCACTGCGCAACCACGTCAGCATCGATCGAGACGCGCAGCAGCGTGACGGGACGTTGGGTCAACGGATTCAGGCCGTTGTTCAACAGTGTTTCGCCATGGGCGCCGCTGCCGATCACGCACAGCCGCAGCGCATGGGATTCGTCCGGCCAGCGCGCATAACTCAGGATGCCGCGCACCGTGTCGGCGACGCTGAGCCGCTCCTGGGCGGCCAGCGCGAGATCAACCACGTTACGGGCATCCTTCAACACTGTGGCCGGCTCGGACATGGACTGGCCGAACGCAGGTAGACCAAGAATGGCGCCCAGGATCAGGGCTGCACCGCTCCAGCGCTTTGCAACTCGAAAAAAGGCGAAGAAATTCAAGGACATAAAAGGGGCTGCCGTATGCGGAAGGCGTTTTTGCATGATTGCGCGGCATGTTATGGACCCTCTTCGAACACTCCAACCAAGTTTTTGGCAAATATGCAGGACAAAGCGTATGCAATCAAGCGATTCAGCGCGTTCGGTGATAAGTCACACTGTGGTGGTCCATTTCAGAACAGCGGGAGATGCGTGGAGTTCTTGACTTCTTCCATCACGGCGTAGGTCCGGGTCTCCCGGACGCCTGGCAGTTGCCACAACACGGTGCCGGCGAAGTGCCGGTAGGCGGGCATGTCGGCCATGCGGGTCTTGAGCAGGTAGTCGAAGCCGCCGGCCACCATGTGGCATTCCATGATCTCGGGGTGGACCTGCACCGCGGCCTTGAAAGCTTCGAACACATTGGGCGTGGTGCGGTCCAGCAGCACTTCGACAAACACCATCATTGCCGCACCGAGCTGCAGCGGATTGAGCCGCGCCTCGTAGCCCAGGATGTAGCCGTCGCGCGTGAGCCGCTGCACACGGGCCAGCACCGCGGTGGGCGATAGCGCTACGGCTTCCGCCAATTTCAGATTGGAGGTTCGGCCGTCTCGCTGCAGCACGTCGAGAATTCGGCGGTCGAGCCGGTCGATTTCTGGTATGGGGGAAGGATTGGCGATCATCGGTGTACACACGTTCTGCGGATGAATCAAATTATGGCCAAAAATCGACCACAATTTGCTCAGCCGGACGCTTATTCCGGGGATTTACTTTTCCCCACACTTCATTCGGCCAGAAGGCCGTCATCGTGCAGTGCTAACGCAAGTGCGTGGCCACGATGGCCTCCACCTTCTCTTGCTGCGCCGCCGACAGCGCAGCGAAAGGGCGTCGGCACGGCCCGCAGTCCTGGCCCAGGAGCTTCAGCATGGCCTTGGTGCCGGGAAACACGCCGACGTCGATCAGCACGTCGATGACCGCGTTGGCCCGGGTCTGCAGGGCCTGTGCGCGGGGGAGGTCGCCCTGGCGAAGTGCGCCGAACATCTCCACGAAGATGTGGCCCATCACATTGAACGTGGTGCCGATGCCGCCGTCCGCGCCCATGGCCACGCCGCCGGCGAACATTTCGTCGAAGCCGTTGTAGACCACGGCTTCGGGCGCGGCGGTCTTGAGCCGCTCGAGCTGGTACAGGTTCTGCGAGGTGTGTTTGACGCCGACGATCTTGGGATGCGCGAGCAACGCCAGCAGATCGGCCGTGCTCAGCGGCCGGGCCGACTTGGCCGGGAAGTTGTAGACGATCAGCGGCAGAGGCGTGGCATCGGCCAGGGCGCGGTAATGCGCGAGCACCTCGGCGGACGAGAAGTCGTAGTAGAACGGGGGGATCGCCGAGATCGCGTCGTAGCCGGCGTCGGCCGCCGCATGGGCGATGTCGATGGCCTCGTCGGTGGCGATGGCGCCGACATGGGCGATCAACCTGGCGCGGCCATTCACCGCCCTGGCGAATGCCGCAAGCACGGCCTTGCGTTCGGCAGCGGTCTGCAGGAAAGCCTCGCCGGTGCTGCCGCCCACGTAGAAGCCGTGCAAGCCTTGCGCAAGCTCGAATTCGGCCAGCGGCGCCAGCATGTCGAGGTTCAGGCCGCCGTCGGCGTGGAAGGGGGTGATCAGGGCGGAAAACACGCCGCCCAGGGCGTGCGCGGGGCGCAGGGATTCAGGCATGTTGGTCGGTGAGTGTGGAGGGGTTGGATCACTTGCCGTGCATCAGCTGCGGCAGCCACATCGTCAGCGGTGACCAGAGCGAGATTGCAATCAGCACCACCAGCAACGGGACGAGCCAGGGCAGGATCGCACGCGACATGGTCTCGAAGCTCACATTGGCGATGCGCGTCACGACGAACAGCACCACACCGATCGGCGGGTGGATGGTGCCCAGGATCAGGTTCAGCACCATGATCACGCCGAACTGCACCGGGTCGATGCCGTACTGCACCGCCGCCGGCACCAGGATCGGAATCAGGATCAGCATCGCCGCCAGCGCTTCCATGAAGCAGCCCACCAGCAGCATCAGCACGTTGGCCATCAGCAAGAAGGCGACCGGGCTGTGGATGGTGTCCACGATCAGCGGCGTCAGCGTTTGCGGCAGGCGAGAGATCGAGATGCACCAGCCCAGCGCACCGGCCGCCATCACCAGCACCAGCACCAGGCCGGTGGTCTCGGCCGTCTCCGCGAGGATCGGGCCCAGCTGTTCGAACTTGAGCGTGCGGTAGACCACGAAGCCGAGGAACAGCGCATACAGGCAGGCCACGGCCGCGGCCTCGGTGGGGGTGACCAGGCCGCTGAACATGCCGCCCAGAATCACCACCGGCGTCATCAGCGCGAAGAAGCCATTGAGGAAGGTCCGGCCGATGTTCAGGAAGCCGCCGAAGGGCTTGCGCGCCATGCCTTCGCGGCGGGCGGCGAAGCCCACCATCACCATCAGCGACAAGGCCATCAGCACACCCGGAATCACGCCGGCCATGAACAGCTTGCCGATCGACACATCGGCCGTCACGCCATAGATCACCATCGGCAGCGACGGCGGGATGATCGGGCCGATGGTGGCCGCGGCCGCGGTGATCGCCGCAGCGGTCTCGGGCTTGTAGCCGGCGTTTTTCATGGCGCGGATCTCGATCGCGCCCGAGCCCGCCGCATCGGCCACGGCCGAGCCCACCATGCCGGCGAAGATCATGCTGGTCAGCACGCTCGCATGGGCGTAGCCGCCGCGCACCCAGCCGATCACCGCGCTGGCGAATTCGACGATGCGGTCGGTCAGGCGTGCGGCGCCGAGGATGTTGCCCATCAGGATGAACAGCGGCGCGGCGATGATCGGAAACGAATTCATCGCGCCGGCCATCTTCTGCGGCAGCACCGTGACCGGCATGCCGCCCAGCATCAGGAACACCAATGCGGCCAGGCCCATCGAGGCGAACAGCGGCAAGCCGGCGAGGATGGTGAACAGCCATCCGCCCGAGATCTTCAGCATCAGTCCGGTCATGCTGCGGTCACCTTCACACGTGGTGCCGTGCCGCGAATCTGGCGCAGCAGATCGGCCAGCGCCTGCACCAGCGTCATCAGCCCGGCCGGCAGCAGTGGTGCGTACATCCAGGCGTTGGACAGTGGCAGCGCCAGCGCCTCGATGTCGGCATTGGTGCGGATCAGGTGCACGCTGTACCAGGCGATCACGCCGCCGAAGACCGCCATGCCGACCTGGATCAGGCTCTCGGTCCAGCGCCAGGGCTGGTCGGCCAGCTTGTCCTGGAAGAAACGGATGCGGATGTGGGTGTTGCGCCGCGTGGCGATCATCCAGCCCAGGCAGGCCAGCCAGATCATGAGGAAGCAGCTGCCTTCGTCGGTCCAGCTCAAGGGATGGCCCGCCGCGCGCGACACGATGCCGGCCGTCACCACACAGAGCAGCACCACGACGAAGCTGCCCGCCACCACGTTCAGCAGCCGGTCGAAAGCGGCCAGCGGCCGGCCGGCGCTCACCAATGTACCTTCGTGCTGCGCACTGCGATGCGAGCTTGCTTGGGGGCGGCCCGGCGCGGCGCTCATAGGGCCAGCAGCGATTCGAAGGTGCCCTTGCCCCATTTTTCGGCGAACATGGCCGGCACCTTGTCGAGCACCGGTTTGCGCCATGCGGCGACATCGGGTTCGATGACCGTCATGCCGGCCGTCTTGAAGGTGCCGACCAGGCTTGCCTCCTGGTTCAGCAGTTCCTTGTCCTGCCAGGTCGCGCCCGCGGCCAGCGTGGCCTGCATCAGGTCGCGGTCGGCCGGCTTCAGGCCTTTCCAGAAGGCTTCGTTCACGATCACCATGCGCGGGGTGATGATGTGTTCGGTCAGCACCAGGAACTTCTGCACCTCGAAGAACTTGCCGCTCTGGATGGTGGGCAGCGGGTTTTCCTGGCCGTCCACCGCGCCCTGGCTCAGCGCCAGGTACAACTCGCCGAAAGCGATGGGTGTGGCCCGCGCGCCCCAGGCCTCGGCCATGGCGCGGAAGGTGTCCACCGGCGGCACGCGCAGCTTGAAGCCGACCATGTCGGCGGGCGTGCGCACGGCCTTGTTGGCGGTCAGGTGGCGCTTGCCGTAGTAGGTGATGTTGAGCATGCGCATGTTGCGCTTGGCCGTGAGGTCGTCGTTGAGCTTGGCGAACAGCGGCGTGCCCGCGGCCTTGGCCATGTGCGCCGCGTCGCGCCACAGGTAGGGCGCCTCCACCACCGAGAGCTGCGGCAGGAACGCGCCGAGTGCGCCGGCGCCGTCGGTCGTCATCTGCAGCGCGCCGGCCGAGACGGCCTCGATCATGTCCTTGCCCGAGCCCAGCTGGCTGTTGGGGAACACCTGGATGTCGATGCGGCCGCCGGACTTTTCCTTGACCTCCTTGGCCACGCGTTCGGCCATCTGCACCTGCGGATGGGTGGTGGCCAGCGACTCGCCCCAGCGGATGGTGATCGGCTGAGCGCGCAGCAAAGCGGGGCTGGCCAGGCCGGCGGCCATGGCGGCGGCGCTGGTCAGGAACTGGCGTTTGGAAGCGGTGTGCATTGTCTCGGCCTTTCTTGAGGTTTTTTAGTGGACCTGCCGTTGGCAAGGCGAGGGCTGCCCTGGCAAGCGGATGAGCCAGTACTTCACCCTTCGAGGTGATTGATGGCTAACATGTCAGTAATCTAGCGAAAATTCCCGCAGAGATGCTAGGGAGAAACCCGCTTTTCCCTGTGCTATTGCGACGTCCTTGCAATTCATGCGCATAGAATGCGCATCTTTGGGTGCAGAGGTTTTTTATGTCCATCATCACGTCGCCGCTACGCAAACGTGCCGTCAACCTGACGCTGAGCGAAGGCTTGGTGGCCGAGGCCAAAACCTACACTGCCAACCTGTCCGCCACCATGGAGGAACTGCTGACGGCCTATGTCGCCGAGCAGCACCAGGTCCGACGCACCCGGCAGCAAGATGCCGACGCCTGCGCTGCCGACTGGAACGCGGTGCACGATGCCATCGGTTCGTTTGCCGATGAGCATTCGACGCTTTGAGAACGTGTTGACGATGGCGCAGTTCGACGTGCACCGGAACAAGGGGGCGCTCAGGGCATCGATTCCGTTCGTGGTGATCGTCCAGTCCTCACTGTTCGACCGCTACCGCCGTCGCATGGTCGTACCTCTGGTGTTGCGAAGCGCGCTGCCGGCCGACGCCATGGCCGTCGGGTCGCGCATGAATCCGCTGTTCACGGTGGAAGGCCGGCAGCTCGTGTTGCATCCGCTGGACATGGTCTCCGTGGCCCGTGATCAGTTGGGAGAACAGGTGAGCTCGCTTGCGGAACATGGCCAGGCCATCGCCGATGCACTCGATGAACTGTTGACACGCAGCTGGAATTGACCCCCGCACCGTCTCACGCCGTGTCCAAAATCATCCTCTTCAACAAACCCTTCAACGTGCTGACCCAGTTCCGCCCCGATGGCGAGCGGGCGACACTGGCGCAGTTCATCACCGACCCGAGCCTGCGCGTGGCGGGCCGACTCGACCGTGATTCCGAAGGGCTGCTGCTGCTCACCGACGACGGCGTGCTGAACGCGCGCATCACCCAGCCGAAACAGAAGCAGTTCAAGACCTACCGGGTGCAGGTGGATGGCATTGCCGATGACGCGGCGCTGCAGAGCTTGCGCGCCGGGGTGATGCTCAATGATGGTTTGACGCTGCCCGCTGGCGCGGAGCGCATCGAGGCGCCCGAGGTCTGGGCACGCACGCCGCCGGTGCGTTACCGGGCGAACCTGCCGACCTCGTGGCTGGAGATTCGCATCTGCGAGGGCCGCAACCGCCAGGTGCGGCGCATGACCGCGGCGGTGGGCCTGCCGACCTTGCGGCTGATCCGGGTGCGGATCGGCGACTACACACTCGGTGACCTGCAGCCCGGGGAAGTGCGCGAAGTGCGCCTTTGACTTTTAAGGCTTGGCGGCGATCACGCCGATTTCGACCTTGAACTCGGGCGCGGCCAGGCGCGGGCTCAGCACCGTGGCGCGGGCCGGCGTGTTGCCCTTGGAAGCCCAGGCTTCCCAGGCCTTGTTCATGTCGCCGAAGGTGTCCATGTCGGTCAGCCAGATGGTGGCGCTGAGGATCTGCGACTTGTCGCTGCCGGCGGCGGCCAGCAGCTTGTCGATCTTGGCCAGCACCACTTCGGTCTGGGCGGTCACGTCTGGCGTGGCGCCGGCGTCGGCGCACTGGCCGGCCAGGTAGATGGTGTTGCCGTGGATCACGGCTTGCGACATGCGGGGGCCGGTTTCGATGCGTTGGATGCTCATGGTATTGAAACGTTGGAGGGTTGAAAGAACACGGGATGATACGCAGGTTGCGTTCTCAACGCCGAGCCATGGCCGGAGAATGCGCCGGCGACAGCGCCACCAGGCACAGGATCTCGAACAGCATCTGCGCACCCACCTGGGCGGTGTTGCTGGTCGGGTCGTGCTGCGGCGCCACCTCCATCACATCGCCACCGACGATGTTCAGGCCGGCCAGGCCGCGCAGCAGCGTCAGCACCTCGCGCGGGCTCAGGCCGCCGACTTCGGGCGTGCCGGTGCCGGGCGCGTAGGCCGGGTCCAGGCTGTCCACGTCGAAGGTGACGTAGGTGGCGCCGTCGCCCACCACCTCGCGCGCGCGGCGGATCACCGCTTCCACACCCATGGTGGTGAACTCTTCGGCATGGATCACCGTCATGCCCGCGTCATACGAAAACTCCCACAGGTATTCCGCTCCGCCGCGGATGCCGATCTGGATGCAGCGCCGCGGGTCCAGCACGCCGGCCAACACCGCCTCGCGGAACGGGCCGCCGTGGTGGAACTTCGAGCCTTCGTACGAGCCGGCCGTGTCGCAATGCGCGTCGATGTGCACCATGCCCACCGGCCGGTCGCGGCCCACGGCCTTGAGGATGGAGCCTGTGATGGAGTGGTCGCCGCCCACGGCCAGCGGAATCACCCCCGCCTGCACCACCTGTGTGAAGCAGGCCTCGATGTCGGCATGGCACTCGTCCAGGCTGTAGCGGCTCTTCATCGGCACGTCGCCCACGTCGGCCATCTTCAGCCGGGTGATCGGCGCCAGGCCCAGCGCGTGTTCATAAGGGCCGATGCGTTCCACCGCGCGCACGGCGCGTGGGCCCAGGCGGGCGCCGGCGCGGTTGGTCACGCCCAGGTCCATCGGCACGCCGATCAGGGCCACGTCCAGCCCGGCCAGGCCGGCGCCAGAGGCCGCGGTCAGGCCATCGGGGCGGTAGGGCGCGTCGAGGAAGGTCGCCACATCGGCGAACGGCCATTTGCGACGGTCCGAGCTGCTGAAGATCTGCTCGGCCACGGCCTTGAATTTGGCGTCGAACATGTCGGCGCCCGAGGCGTTCGCGTAACGCTCGCGCAGCCGGGCCAGGTGTTCGGTGTTGCTGATCATGGTGTTGTCTCTTTCTGCGGGAATGTGGGTCAAGCCGTCTGGCTTTGCTGCAACAAGTCGAGGCACAGGCGTGCGGCGGCCAGGTCTTCGAGCGATGCGCCGACGGATTTGAAAACGGTGATGGCCGCGGCGTCGCGCTTCGGTGGTGTGTGTGGCATGTTGGTGCGGCACAGGTCGGCCAGTTCGCCGGCGATGCGCTCTTTCTGCAGCGCGCCCGAGGCCAGCGCCTGCACGATGTCACCGGCCTCGGTGAGGCCGCCGGCCAGGGTGTCGCACCACACGGCGGCGGCGCGGGTGAACACGGTGTCGTCGGCCTCGCGCATCTTCGGCGTGAAGGCGCCGACCAGGTCCACGTGGGTGCCGGGGCGCAGCCAGGCGCCTTCGATCAGGGCGCTTGAAGACAAGGTGGCGCAGCTCACGATGTCGGCCTGGGCGCAGGCTTCAGGCAGCGAAGACACGGCCTCGGCGTGCAGCCCCTGTTCACGCAATGCCGCCGCGCTTTCCTCCGCCCTGGCCAGGCTGCGGCCCCAGACCAGCACACGCTCGATCGGTCGCACCTGGGCATGGGCCAGCGGCAGGTAGTGCGACAACCGGCCCGTGCCCACCATCAGCAAAGTCTTGCTCTCGGGCCGCGACAGGTAACGACTGGCCAGCGCCGAGGCCGCGGCCGTGCGCCGCGCCGTCAGCTCGCCGGCTTCGAGCACCGCCTGCGGCCGGCCCGTGAGGCCGTCGTTCAGCACATACAGGCCGTGGATCGAAGGCAGGCCGCGGGTGTGGTTGTCGGGGTAGACGCTCACCAGCTTCACGCCCACGCCGAGGCGGGCGCTCCAGGCCGGCATCGACAGCAGCACCGGCGTGTGTTCCTGTGCCAGGCCCTGCATGTGGTAGTGGCCGCGTGGCGGCGTGCTCAGGTCGGTGGCGGCGAAGGCGTCTTGCAAGGCCTGCAGCAAGGCCGGCCAGGGCAGGTGGCGGGCCACGGTTTCGGCGTCGATGAACAGCAGGGGCGCGGCGCCCGATGGCAGTGTTGTGGTCATGTGAAATCGGTCAGTTGGCAAAGACCGAGCAGCGCTCGGCGTCGAAAAGAACCTCCACCTTCTGCCCGCACTGTGCCTGCTGGAACAGGGCGTCGCTGCCGTGGCAGCGCAGGCGGGCTTCGCCGCATTTCAGGATCAGTTCCGACTTGGCGCCCAGGTCGCGCAGGAAGTCGATCTCGCCGGCCATGCCGTTGGCCCGCGCGGGAATGCCCGAGGGGTTGAGTTCGAAGCGGATGTCTTCTGACCGCACGGCCAGCGTCACGGCCGTGCCGGTGGCCAGGCGGGTGGGCAGCGCCACCGGCCGGCCCAGGATCTCGATCTGGTCCGGCCCGCGCACCACGCCCGGCAGCAGGTTGGCCGCGCCCAGGAATTCGGCGACGAAGGCATTCGCCGGCCGGCGGTAGACGGCTGACGGCGCATCACACTGCTGGATACGGCCGCCCTTGAGCACGACTAGCCGGTCGGCCAGCATCATGGCTTCGTGCTGGTCGTGGGTGACCACGATGGTGGTCACGCCGAACTGCTGCTGCAGCTGGCGCAGTTCGATCTGCATGCTGTCACGCAGCTGTGCGTCCAGGGCGGACAGCGGCTCGTCCAGCAGGAACAGCTTGGGCGGCACGGCCAGCGCGCGGGCGATGGCCACGCGCTGGCGCTGCCCGCCAGACAACGCCGACACCGGCCGGTCGGCAATCGCCGGTAGTTGCACCATGTGCAGCAGCTCTTCGACGCGGCTCGCGCGCTGCGCCGGCGCCACGCCCTTGAGCTTCATGCCGTAGGCGATGTTCTCGGCCACCGTCATGTGCGGAAACAGCGCCAGCGACTGGAACACCATGCCGAAGCCGCGCTGGTGCGGCGGCACGTGGTTGATGTCCCGGCCGTCGAGCAGCAACTGCCCGCCGCTGGCCTGCTCGAAGCCGGCGATGATGCGCAGCAGCGTGGTCTTGCCGCAGCCCGAAGGCCCGAGCAGGCAGACGAATTCGCCGCGCGCCACGGCCAGGTTCACGTCGGCCAGCGCATCCACATGGCCGAAGCGCTTGGTGATGCCGCGCATCTCGAGATGGGTGTCCATGGTGGGGTTCCTTGAATGGATGGGGGCGTTCAAAACAGACTGCCTTTGCCGGCAACCAACTTGTCGACCCATGCAATCAGCGCCACGTCGAGCGCGATGATCAGCGTCGAGATCGCCAGTGTGGTCGGGTCGAGCGACGAGACGGTGCGGCTGTACATCCAGATCGGCAGCGTGCGCACGTCGATGGTGTACATGAAGAAGGTCACGGTGAACTCGTTGAACGAGATGATGAAGGCGAAGATCATGCCGGCCATGATCCCGGGCTTCATCAGCGGCACCACCACGTGCAGGATGGCGCGCAGCGGCGAAGCACCGAGCGACTGCGCGGCCTCCTCCAGGTCGATGCCCACGCCGCTCATCGCGCTCAGGCAGTTGCGCAGCACAAAGGGCAGGGCCAGCGTGATGTGTGGAATCGCCAGCCGCATCAGGCCCGGCTCCATACCGGTCTCGCGGCTGAAGGCCTCGGTCATCAGCAGATAGGCCACGCCCAGCACCACCAGCGGGAACACGATGGGCAGGGTGAACAGCAGCTCCGCCGCGTGCCGCCAGCGCCCGCCGCTGCGCACCAGCGCATACGACAGCGGCACACACACCAGCACCGTGGCCAGCATGGTGAAGACGCCCACGGTCAGGCTGCTGCCGAGCGCGCTGAAGGCCGACATCGTGCCCTCGCTTTTTTCGCCGAACAACACGTCGATGGCCGAGCCGTACCAGCGCAGCGACAGGCTGGTCGGCGGAAAGTCGAGTGTGGTGCCGCCCGAGAACGACATGATCAGGATCACCACCACCGGCAGTGCCGCGATCGCCAGGCCGAGCACGGCCAGGCTGTTCATCACGATGCCGAAGGAACCGCGGTCCGCGCTGGAGCGGCGGGAAGCGAAGGGGGAAGCCATCAGTGCGCTCCTTGTCGAGACGGTGTGGCGCGCGCCGCGCGCGCGCTGAGCCAGGTGGCCAGCAGCATGCTCAGCACGGTGATGGCGATCAGCGCCACCCCGGCGGCAGCCGCGCCGGCCCAGTCGAACATCGGGGAGATCATGTCGCGGATGGCCACGCCCATGGTCTGCACACGCCGCCCGCCGAGCAGCAGCGGCACCGCGAAGGCGCTCGCATTGAACGCGAACACGATGGACGCCGCACCGATCAGCCCCGGCTTCAACAGCGGCAGCGTGATGTCGCGGAACGTGCGCCACGGCGCGGCGCCCAGGCTCGCGCCGGCTTCCAGGTATTCGGCCGAGATGGCCCGCATCGCGCCCAGCACCGGGAACACCGCCAGCGGCAGCGCCGTCTGTACCAGGCCGGCCAGCACGCCGATTTCGTTGAACAGCAGTTGCACCGGGCGGTCCGTGAGGCCCAGGTTGAACAGCAGCGTGTTGACGATGCCCTTGGGGCCGAGCACCATGATCCAGCCGTAGGACTGGATCAGCAGGTTCAAAATCATCGGCAGCAGGATCAGCGAGGTGACGATGCGCCGCCAGATCGGCTGCCGTACCCTGGCCATCAGCATCGCCACCGGCACCGCCAGCACCAGGCAGATCACCGTGCTGAGCGCGGCGAGCTTGAGCGTGAGCACCACCGAGCGCAGGAAGAACGGATCGAGCAGCCCGGCATAACGTTCCAGGCTGAAGCCCTGGATGCTCTGCGCATCGGCCGAGAACGAGAAGCGCAGCACGAACAGCACCGCCAGCAGGAAGGGCGTGAGCAGCAGCAGGCCCGGCAGCGCCAGCAGGAACAGCCGAAGGCGGCCCGATGAAGGGGATGGCATGGGCGGACTCTCTTGGCGCGGCACTTTGGGGGCCGGCAATGTGGCAGTGGTCATGAACGATCCTTCAATTCGTGGCACGGTGCTTTTGCGGCAAGCGCAGCGAAGCCCGTTCCGGGGACACCGTGGAACCGGCTTTGCCGGGCCACTGGTGTTGCCCCCTGCAAGGGGGTGGGCGCGACACGCCGTGCGCAACCTGGGGGTGTGCCAATTTCTAGGAGAAGGTTTGCGTGTAGCGCTTGATCCAGCTGTCGCGCACCGACGCGATCACGGCCTTGTCATGGATCACCGCGTTTGCGCCCAGTTGCTCCGGCTTGATGATGTACGGGCTCTTCTGCGCCTCGGCGGACAACACGGCCTTGAGGTTGACCGGGCCGTTGAGCACGTCCTCGGCCATCTTGCCCTGCACCACCGGGTCGAGCGTGTGGTTGAGGAAGGCGTGGATCAGCGTGCCTTCGCCGGGGTGGGCCTTGGGCACGATGGTGTACATCAGGTCGGCGAAGAAACCTTCCTTCAGGTTGTAGGTGGCGCCCAGGCCGGAGTTCGGGTCTTTCAGCTCCTTGGCGAAGAAGGCCGGGGCGTAGACTGCGCCGATGTCGAGCGAATTGGAGCGGAACAGCTCGGCGATCTGCGTCGGGTTCTCGCCGAAGGTCAGCACCCGGTCCTTGAGTTCGGCCAGTTTCTTGAAGCCGCCTTCCGCGTTGGTGGCGCTGCCACCGGTGAGCTTGGCCGCGGCGACGATGGTGTCGAGCGAATCGGTCCAGGTGGCGGGCGGCAGGAATACGCGCTTGGCGTATTTCGGGTTCCACATTTCCTCGTAGCTGGTGGGCGCGGCCTTCAGGGTTTTGGTGTTGTAGAGCAGGCCGCCGGTCCATAACAAATAGCCGATGCCATGGCCGTCGGCGCCGGTGCGAAAGCGCGGGTCCACGCTTTGCAGGTTGGGCAACTGGTTGAGGTCGGGCTTTTCCAGCAGGCCGGCATTGGCCAGGGTGACGGCGCCCACGCCGGCCAGGGTGATCACGTCGTATTGCGGGCGGCTGCCGCCGGCCTTGAGCTTGGCCACCATCTCCGAGGTGCTGCCGGTGCGGTCGGCAATCACCTTGGCGCCGGTCTGCGCCTCGAAGGTTTCGGCGATGTTGCGCAGCACGGCCAGGCCGGTGTCGTCCGACCAGGTCAGCAGGCGCAGCGTCTTGCCGGCGAACTTGCGGGTCTGGCCCAGGGCATGCAGTGCGGGAAAACCCAGGGCGGCCGAGGCCAGGCCCAGGGCGGCGGTGGCCTTGACCAGCGAGCGTCTGCGGATATCGTGTGACATGGTGCTTGCTTCCTCGTGAGGGATGAGTGGTGTGGAAATTGCGTGTTGGCGATTGATGCACTGCACAACCGGCCAAAGAATATTAGTTGGCACCGGTGGCCGGCGGTAGCTGCAAAATTGTCGTGACGGTATAAGGAAAACTGAATGCAAGACCTGGACCCCCATCTGCTGCGGGCCTTCCTGTCGGTGGCCGAAGTGGGCTCGGTCAACCGTGCGGCCGCCACGCTGCACCGCACCCAGGCGGCGGTCAGCATGCAGATCCGCCGACTTGAGGAGGTGCTGGGGGCTTCGCTGTTCGCGCGCTCGCCCAAGGGTCTGGCCGTTACCGCCGAAGGCCAGGCGCTGCTGCCCTATGCGCGCGAAATCCTCACGCTCGGCGAAGAAGCCTGCCGGCGTGTCAGCGGCCAGTACATGGAAGGGCGGGTGAAGCTCGGCGTGATCGAGGACTTCGCGGCCACGCGCCTCACCGACATCCTGAAGAACTTCCGCGACCAGAATCCGAAGGTGCACCTGGACCTGATCATGGCCGGCAACCGCCACCTGGCCGAGCTGTTCGCGCAGGACAAGCTCGACCTGCTGATCTGCGACGTCACCGAGGTGCCGCGCCAGCCGCTGGTGGTCTGGCCCGAGCAATTGTTATGGGTGGGCCGCTCCGACCTGACCCTCGATTTCGACGAGGCCTTGCCGGTGGTGATGTTCACCGACGTCTGCCCCTGGCGCGCCCACGTGGTGGCCTCGCTGAGCGCACTCGGCAGCAAGGGCCATGTCTCCTGGCGCACGGTATGCGAGGCGTCCACGCTGGTGGCCATGGCGACCGCGGTGCAGGTGGGCATCGGCATCGGGCCGATGATCTCGGCCACCGTGCCGCCGGGCTGCCGCGTGCTCGACAGGCGCAGCGAGATGCCCGAGCCGATCCAGATCGGCATCGGCCTGTTCACCCGCAACGGTGCGTCCGACGAAGCGCGTTACCTGGCCGACTTCGTGATGCGGTCGCCGGGCAAGCTGGTGACGGTCTGAGCGCGGTCTGAGCGCGGGCCAGGGCCGGACCGTGGTCTTCAGGTCTGGCCATCCTCCAGGATGCGCGCCCACAGCTGGTCCACCACGCCGCGCGGATTGGCCTTGGCACGGTAGGCCACGATGCTGACCTCGATGTCCCAGGCCCCCTCGCCGATGGCGACGAGGTTTTGCAGCCGGCCGGGGCCGAACGAGCTGTCCGGCAGCCACGCGATGCCCATGCCCTGGCAGGCCAGGTCGGCCAGGATGTCGGTCATCTCGGCCTCGAAGGCGCGGTAGCCGAAAAGCGGTTGCGGCGACTGCTCGATGGCCGAGTCGACCACCCGCGCGAAGTAGCTGCCGGGGGAATACATCAGCAGGGGCACCGGCTGGTTCGCGCTGCCCGGCCAGGCGATGCCGCCGGAATCAAACAGAGTGCGGGACACGTACGGCCGCACGTATTCCGATCCGAGTTCGTGGCGTTCGAAACGTGTGGCGTCGAGCTGGATCGGATGCATCGCCTGGTGAAAGCCGATCAGGATGTCGGCGGAGCCGGCGCTGAACGCGGACACCGTGTCGTGCACGTTGCCAACCTCCAGGCTGCAGGTCAGCGCGCCGCTGCCCGACCACCGCGGCCACCACTGCGGCAGCCGGGTGCTGGCCAGCGCGTAGGTCAGGGCGATGCGAACGTGGTTGCGTGACGGTGCTTCGCCAATCTCGGCTTTTGCATCGGCGATCTGCCCGAGCAGGCCGATCGCCACCTTGCGAAATCGTTCGCCCGCGGGCGTCAGCCGCGTCGGGAAAGCCGCACGGTCGATCAGCTTCGCGCCCAGCCACTGCTCCAGGGCCTGAATGCGCCGGCTGAAGGCCGCCTGGGAAACGTTGCGCATGTCCGCGGCCCGGGTGAAGTTCTGCACTTCCGCCAGGGTCACGAAGTCCTGAAACCATCGGGTGTCCATCTGCTTTGCTCCTCCTTGGGCTGTCGCCTCACGCAAGGGACATGCCGATTCGTTTGACGCATCGGCCATGCGTCTGGCGCATCGCGCCCCAATGCAAACTCAACATTGGACCGCAGGCCCACCGATCACGACCATACACGCATCCTCTTTTTTATGACTTAAGGATTCGATCATGAGTGAGCAGCTTCGGCACGCGGCCAAAGAATTTATGGTGCGTTATGGCGGGGATACTTTCCCCAACCTGTTTCGCAGCGCCAAGGGCAGCATCGTCATCGACGACACCGGCCGCGAGATCCTGGACTTCACCTCCGGCCAGATGTGCGCCACCATCGGCCACAACCATCCGGCCATCGTGCGTGCGGTGCACGAGGCGGGCGAAAAAGCCTTCCATATGTTCAGCGGCATGATCCCCGAAGTCGTGGCCGAACTGGCGATGAAAATGGCGCAGGACTGGATGCCCGCACCGCTGACGAAATCGATCTTCGTCAACACCGGCTCCGAGAGCAATGAGGTGGCCTTGCGCATGGCGAAGATGTACACCGGCGGCTTCGAGATCCTCGCGGTCGGTGGTTCCTGGCACGGTGTCACCGGTGGCACGAGCGCCGTGTCTTTCGCCAGCGACCGCAAGGGTTATGGCGTGCCGGTGCCCGGCGTTTATGTGATGCCCGAGCCCAATGCCTACCGGCCCTACATCCAGGGCCTGTCGGGCGAGGCATCGGCGCTGGCCTGCCTGGAGATCGGCCTGAAGATGTACGACATGGCCTCCACCGGCCGGCGCGCGGCCATCATCATCGAGCCCATCATCAGCGCCGGCGGTGTGCTGGTGCCGCCCAAGTCCTATATGCAGGCCTTGCGCAAGGCCGCCGACGAGCGCGGCATGCTGCTGATCTTCGACGAGGCGCAGACCGCCTTCGGCCGCATCGGCCACCGCACGGCCTCGGACTTTTATGGCGTGGTGCCGGACATCATGTCGGTCTCGAAGACCATGGGCGGCGGCCTGCCGCTGGCGGCCACCGTCACCAGCGCCAAGATCGAGCAGGACGTGCATGAGAAGGGCTTCACCTTCTACACCAGCCACGTGTCCGACCCCCTGCCTGCAACAGTGGGGCTGGCGGTGCTGGAGACGATCCGCAACGATGGCCTGATCGAGCGCGCGCGCAGCACCGGCGCCTATCTGCGCGGCCAGCTGCTGGAACTGCAGAAGCGTTACGAGGCCATCGGCGATGTGCGCGGCGAAGGCCTGCTGCTGGGGGTGGAACTGGTGCAGGACCGCAGCTCGCGCCTGCCCCACCACGAGCTCGGTGCGCGTACCACGAAGAAGTGCTTCGAGTTCGGCCTGAGCATGAACATCCGCCGCCGGCCCGAACGCGGCTCGGTGTGGCGTATCGCGCCGCCGCTGACGGTGAGCCATGGCGAGATCGACCGCGCCATTGCCATCCTGGACCGCGCCCTGCGCGAAAGCCTCGACGAAATTGCCCAGCCGGCCGCGGTTGTCCGCAGCGCCGCCAATTGATCCACATCCACCATCGTCAAACCGGGAGCCTATTCGCCATGAAGACCAAGCTTCTCTGGAGTGCCTTGCTCCTGATCTCCGTCCTGGACGCCAACGCGCAGGAAGCCGGAACCCTGGCCAAGGCTCGGGCTTCAGGGACCATCACCATGGGCGCGCGCGACGCGTCGCCGCCGCTGTCCTATTCGATGGGTAATGCCTATGTCGGCTACCACGTCGAGCTGTGCGAGCAAATGCTGAAGAAGCTGCTGCCGGGCGTGGCCATCAAGTCGATGGTGGTGACCTCGCAGAACCGCATTCCCCTGCTGCAGAACGGCACCATCGACATCGAATGCGGCTCCACGACCAACAACCTGGCGCGCCAGCAACAGGTGGCGTTTGCGAACACGACCTATGTGACGGAAGCGCGTTTCGCCGTCCGGGCCGACAGCGGCATCACCTCGGTCGAGCAGTTGAAGGGCAAGACCGTGGTCACCACCACCGGGACGACGCTGGTGCAGCGCCTGCGCAAGCTGGAACAGGACCGAAAACTCGGTATGAACATGGTCTTCGCCAAGGACCATGCGGAGAGTTTCCTGCTGCTGGAAACGGGCCGGGCCGACGCCTTCGCCATGGACGACAACACGCTGGCCGGCAACATCTCCAACGCCCGCTCGCCGGCCGATTTCAGGATCGTCGGCAAACCGCTGGGCATCGAGCCGATCTCCATCATGCTGCGCAAGGACGACGCGGTTTTCAAGAAAGCGCTGGACGGCTATCTGGGCGAAGTGATGGCCTCGGGCGCGCTGGAGAAGCTCTACAACAAATGGTTCATGGCGCCGATCCCGCCGCGCAATGCCGTCATCAACATCCCGCTGAGTGAATCGCTCAAGGCGGCCTTTCTCGCTCCGAACGACCACCCAGCCGAGGCTTACGAAGAGAAATAGCGGCGATGAGGTCTTCCTTGCGCACCCGCGCGGCTTCGCGCTGCAGGATGAACAGGCCCGAGCCGATCAGCAGCGCGATGCCGCACCAAGCCAGAGGGTTGGGCAGGTCGCCCCAGACGACGAAGCCGATCAGCACCGCGAACAGCAGCGTGCTGTAGCGAAACGGCGTGACCAGCGAAATCTCGCCCTGGCGCATGGCGTAGACCAGCAGGTAGTAGCCCAGCGACAACAGCACCGAGGCCAGGGCCAGGCACAACGTCTCGCGCCAGCCGAAATCGCTCCAGCCCTGGCCCAGCGACACCAGGCCCGATACCAGCGTGACCACCATGGCCGTGGCCAGGGTCACCATGATCACCGGCACGTCGACCGGGATGCGCCGGGTGAGCAGGTCGCGCGTGGCATGGAACACCGTGGCCGCCAGGCACAGCAGGGCATAACCGTTGAAGCCGCTGGCCTTGGGCTGGATCACCAGCAGCACGCCCAGGAAGCCCAGGCCGATCGCCGTCCAGCGCGAGGCGCGCACCCGTTCACCGAGGAAGCAGGCCGCGAACACCGTGACGAACAGCGGCCCGGCCAGGTTGATGGCGGTGGCGTTACCGATCGGCATGTGAAACAGCGCGGTCAGGTAGAGCATGGTCGCGCTGGTGTCGGCCGCCGCGCGCACCAAGACCCAGCGCTGCGTGACGGTGCGGATCTGCGGCATCAAGCCCATGGCCTGGGCGGCGGCCAGCACCACCACGCAGGCCATGGCGCCGCGCAGGAAGATCAGTTGCGCGGACGGCAGGGTCTGGCTGGTGTACTTGACCAGGGCGTCGTTGGCGATGAAGCTGGCCATCGCAGCCAGCATGGCCAAGATGCCGCGGCGGTTGGCCGCGTGAAGGGCAGCGTTGGCACTGCTCATCGGGATGAGGGGGATGCAGAGGGCATGGGGGAAAGGGCGGCGCGGGGAAGGCGCCATTTTGCCCCTGATGGCCGAAAGCCGCCCCATCCCGGTGCGCGCGCAGGCCTCAGGGCAGGCTGGTCGGGGTGGACGGCACCTGGAACATGGTGCGCCGGGTGTTGGTGAAATGCGGTCGGGTGATGTCGCTCCAGGGCGTGCCGCGCACCGCCAGCCAGGGCGGAGAGCCCAGGGTGTCCTCGGTCACCAGGTCGTAGCAGGCCAGCGACAGCGGACCGTGGCCGTGGTTCAGGAAACGCGAGGCGCGGATGCAGCCCGGCACCGCCGCCAGGCCGGGCATGTGCTCGGTGTTGTACCAGCGCGCGATCTCGGGCATCCAGCCGTCGTCGGGGTCCATCTCCACCGCGTAGTGGAAGTCGGCGCGCCGGCCGGCCGAGGCGCCGGGCGTGTCGAAGACCTGCTCGAGCCGCGAGGCGCGCACCGCCTGCGCCCAGGGGCAGTGGGCGGCGAAGCGGTGTTCCAGGGTGGACAACAGGCCGCGCGTCACGGCCGATGCGGGCTCGAGGTAGACATAGGCAAGTGCTGCCTTGGCCGACCAGGCCGCGCGGCGCAGGCCGGCTAGCAGCGGTGCGGCCCCTGGCGTCAGCAGGAAGGCCCGGCAGTCGGTGTCCATTTGCGCCGCATCGAAGCTTGCGGTGTCCAGGGGCGCCTGCAGCAACACCAGGTCTTTCGTCGTCGCCATGCTTAATGCCCGATGTGCAGCGCCACGAGGAAACGCGACACCATGTTGTAGGCCGCCACGGTGGCGGTGAGGTCGATCAGGGCCTGGCCGTCGAAGCGCTGGCGCAGGCGTTCGAACAAGGCATCAGGTACCTCGATGTCGCGCGTCATCGCATCGGTGAGCTCGAGCACCAGCCGCTCGTCCGGTGTGAACACCTCGCCTTGCGGCAAAGGCTGTAGCCGGGTCGCGTCGATGGTGGCCTGGCCTACGCCGCCGGCCAGCGCATGCGGCACATGGGCATCGAATTCGTAGGCCGCCCGGTTCAGCACGGCCACGCGCAGGATCACCAGTTCGCGCAGTCCGGCCGGCAGGCTGTTGCGGTTGCGGATCGCCGAGAGCATCTGCTCCCAGCCATGGGCCACGGGCGGGCTGTGCAAAAGCACCTGGTACAGCGGCGAGATGCGGCCGCGTTCGGCCAGGATCTGCGCCTCTTGCGCGGCAAGTTCGGGGCGGGTGCCAGGGGCGATGGGCGGGATGCGCATGGGGTTCGGTGGAGTGGTCAATCGGGGCTACCGTTGTTGCTACCGTTCGGCCTGAGCTTGTCGAAGGCTTGGGCCAATCGTTGCCAAATACCGTTCGGCCTGAGCCTGTCGAAGGCGCCTCGTCAAAGGCACTTCGACAAGCTCAGTCCCTTCGACAGGCTCAGGACGATCGGATGCACTTCGACAAGCTCAGTGCGAACGGGGGTTGGTTTGGGTTGGGTTGCTCAGTCGGGCTTGATTTTCTTGCTGACGACGATGGCCGACCACTTGGCTGCGTCGCTCTTTTGCAGCGCCGCCAGTTCTGCGGGTGTGGACGGCGCTGGCTCGGCGCCCGAGGCCATCAGCCGGCTCTTCACCGCTTCGGTCTCCAGGGTGCGGCGCAGCGCCTGGTTCATGCGGTCCACCTCGGCGGCTGGCGTGCCCTTGGCGGCGTACATCGCGTACCAGTTGTCGGAATCGACACCGGCGATGCCCATCTCGGCGAAGGTCTTCACCTCGGGCAGCAGCGGGTGGCGCTTGGCCGCCGCGATGCCGATGGGCTTGAGCTTGCCGGCCTTGATGAAGCCGATCAGCCCGGGGATGTCGCCGAAGAAGCCGTTCACATGGCCGGCCAGCACGTCGTTGATGGCCGGCGCCGCGCCTTTGTAGGGCACGTGCAGCAGTTTGGTCCTGGACGCATCGGCCAGCAATTCCATGGCCAGGTGCGGCACGCTGCCGGTGCCGGACGAGGCCAGCGTCAGCGGCTGCTGACTCTGCCGGGCCGCCGCCACGAATTCGGCACCGGTGTTGTAGGGTGCGTTGGCGTTGACCACCAGCACCTCCACGTTGCGCACCACCAGCGTCACCGGCGTGAGGTCGCGTACCGGGTCGTAAGGCAGCTTCTCATACAGCGAGGGGTTGATGGCCACCGCCCCCACGCTGGTCAGCCACAGCGTGTGGGCATCGGGCGCCGAACGCGACACGTATTCGGCCGCGATCGCGCCGTTGGCGCCGGCCCTGTTCTCGATGATGACCTGCTGGCCCAACTCCTTGCCGAGCTGCTCGCCGAGCGTGCGCGCCACGAAGTCCACCGGCCCGCCCGGCGGGAACGCGACCACGATGCGCGTGACCTTGTCCTGTGCGAAGGCCGCGGGTGCGCCGGCCAGCACGAGTGCGGCGACGAGGGTGTGCAGCGTGCGGCGCCGCAGGTGTTGGAATGGCTTCATGGCTTTGTCTCCTGGTGGTTTCATTTTTAGTCGCACCTGACGGACATGCCGCCGTCGACGATGATTTCGGTGCCGGTGATGAAGCGCGCCTCGTCGGATGCGAGGAACAGCGCCGCCGCCGCCGTGTCGCGACCGTCGCCCATGAAGGGCAGCGGAATGCGCGACTGGCGTTGGGCCAGCAGTGCCGCCACGTCGCCGCCGGCGCGTTGGCCGGCCAGGCGCGTCTCCACCATCGGCGTGTGCAACTGGCCCGGCACCACGGTGTTCACGCGGATGCCCTGTGCCGCATACTGCACGGCCAGCACACGCGAGAACTGGATCACACCGGCCTTGGTGGCGGCATAGGCGATCTGCGCCGCGCCGGTCCAGCGCAGGCCCGAGGTGGACGACAGGTTGACGATGGCGCCACCGCCTTGCGCCAGCATCTGGGGCAGCACGTGTTTGCAGCTGAGGAACACACTCTTGAGGTTGTGGTCCACCTGGGCGTCCCAGATGTCTTCGCTCATCTCCACCGGCCCGCCCTTGGCCGAGCCGCCCACGTTGTTGACCAGGATGTCGATACGGCCGAAGCGGGCCACGCAGGCGGCGACCATGGCTGCGACGGAGTCGCTCTGCGTCACGTCGCAGCTGCCGGTGGCGAAGTTGCCTCCCGCGGCGGTGATCCGCTCCGCTGTCTCCGCCATGCGCGCTGCCTCGCGGTCCACACCGAACACCGCCGCGCCTTCCTCGGCGAAACGCACGGCGATGGCACGGCCATTGCCCCAGCCGGGGCCGACCGAGCCGGCGCCAGTCACCAGGGCCACCTTGCCGGCAAGCCGGCGCGCCGAGGGTTGGAAGTTCGTGTCGGCCGTCATGCGCCGAACCGGTAGAAGCTTTGCGGGTTGGTCACCAGCAGTTGAGTTCGCACGGCCGCGTCGGGCGCGATCTGCGCCAGGCTGTCGGCGAGCACGGCGTCGTCGGGCACATGGTGGTGGTTGGGGTGCGGCCAGTCGGTGCCCCAGAGGCAGCGCTCGGGAAAGTCGCGCACCAGCTGCTTCGCCAGGGCAATGCCGGCGGTGTAGTCAGAGCTGTTGCAGACACGGTCGATGCCGCTCACCTTCACGCGAAACAGCGGGTTCCGCATCAGCCGGTGCAGCGCCAGGAAGTCGGCATGTTCGGCACCGAGCGCGGCATCGACGCGGCCCATGTGGTCGATCACCACCGGCACGGCGCTGCGTGCCAAGGGCTCGGCCAGGCTGTGGACGAGGCAGCTCTCGAAATGCACCTGCAGGTGCAGGCCGTACGGCGCCAGCCGCCGGGTAAAGGCCACCACGCCCTCGATGCCGGCCGGGCTGGCCAGGTGACGCATGAAGTTGAAGCGCACGCCGCGAAAGCCGGTGGCCGCGAGGCGGGCCAGTTCGGCGTCGGGCACGTCGACCGGCACCAGCGCCACCCCGAGGTAGCGGCCGCCGCCGGCGGCAATGGCGTCTTCCACCACCCGGTTGTCGTAGCCATGGATCAGCGACTGCACGATCACGCAGCGCTCGATGCCCAGCAGCCGGTGCAGCGCGAACAGCGTCTCCTTGGGCGCATCGACCGGTGTGAAGCCGCGGGCCGGGTCGAACGGAAAGTACTCGGCCGGCCCGAACACGTGGACATGGCTGTCGCAGGCTCCGGCTGGCAGGACGAGCCGGGGGGTGGTCGGATGGGGGTTGTAGGTCAGTACCTTGTCTTGGGGCATGGTTCGATTGTCCGGTTGTCCATCGGTGCTGTGTGCTGCTTTATGCGGATATCAGCTATTTGAAAATGGCATGCTTCATACTGTGGACCATGGACCTCACCCGCCTGCATTACTTCGTGGCCGTCGTCGAGGCCGGCAGCTTCAGCCGCGGTGCCGCCGCATTGCACATGTCGCAGCCGGCCCTGAGCCGCCAGGTGCTGCTGCTGGAGCAGGAGGTGGGGCAGGCGCTGCTGGTGCGCACCGGCCGTGGCGCCGAGCCCACCGAGGCCGGGCTGGCGCTGCTGTCGCATGCGCGCGGCATCTTCGAGCTGGCCGACAAGGCCCGGACCGACATGCGCGAGCGGCAGGCCAGCCCGCGCGGCCGCGTTACCGTGGGCCTGCCGCCGCGCGTGGCCCATGTGCTGACCGCCGACCTGGTGGAGCGTTTCCGCGCGGCCTATCCGGACGCGATCATCAGCGTGGTCGAGGGCCTGAGCATCCGCCTGCGCGAATGGGTGGTGGCCGGCAAGCTCGACGCGGCGATCCTGTTCGACCCACCGCATTCGCCGCAGATGGATGAGGAAACCCTGGCCCGCGAGCCGCTGGTGCTGATCGGCCCGGCGCCGCTGCCGCGCCGCGTGCGCCTGGCCGACGTGGCCGCGCTGCCGCTGGTCATGCCCAGCGGGCCGAATGCGTTGCGCCAGTTGCTGGAGAAGGAAACCCGGCCGCGCGGCCTGCCGCTTTCGATCGTGGCCGAGGTGGATTCGGTGCAGACGGTCTTGTCGCTGGTGGCGCGCGGTGTGTCGCACACCGTGCTGCCGCAGAGCGCGTTACGGCTGTGGGCTTATGAGCAGCCGCTGCATATGGCGCAGATCCATTCACCCGCGATCCGCAACCGCGTGGTGCTGGCCGTGCCCAAGGCGCGGCCGGCCACGAAGCCGATCCGGTTTGCCATTCAATTGCTGCGCACGCTGGCGCTGGAGCATTACGGCGGCGATGCGGGCCGGGTGGTCAAGCCGAGGGCGGCGAGGCCGAAAAAAATGCCGTGATGGGTGCCGTGACGGTTGTTCAGCGGGGAATGTCGAAAGCCATGGCCCCGCCGTCGCACATGCCGTCGGACAGCACCAGCAGCCGATAGGCTTTCGCCCCTTCGGCGAGCACCGTCATCGCCTCGGGCTTGATCTCCTTGTCGCACTTGCGCCGGGCCACGCTGCCCAGGTCCAGCACCGCCAGCGGCTTCGGCGTGGCGGCGTTGGGGCCCTCTGTGGCGTCGTTCCAGTGCAGCACTTGCCACGGCAGCCCGGCGTTGCGTTCGGCGTCGTCCGGCCCGGCCAGCAGCAGGACGCCGTCACCCACCGCCACCATGTCGCGCAGACCGCGGCCGGGGCCGACCTTGACGCGGCTGAGTTTCGGTTTCGCGTCGGCACCGTCGAAGAAGGCTTTTGCATCGACGGAGACGATGAAGGCCGCGTCGGCTTCGGTCGGCCCGCGCAGGCCGAAGAACAGCCTGCCGCGGCGCACGGCCAGGCCTTCGATGTCGATGCCGCCGCTGCCCAGGCAGTGCCCCGGGCCGGCATAGGGCTGGAGTTCCGGCAGCGCCGCGATCAGCTTCAGCAGGTGGCCCGCATCGCGCAGGTCCATGGCGGTGGCAGTCTGGCCAGTCTGGGTGTTGCGCCTGAAGCGCAGCACGTGCTGGCTGGCCGGGTTGGCGGCGCAGCTTTGGCGCTTCACCGCGTGGGAACCAGTCAGGTAGAAGTAGTCGCCGTCGGTGGCTGCTCCTTCGGCGTCGAGTTCCTGGCCGGCGCGGCCCAGTACCAAGCCCGGGCCGTCTGGTTTCAGGCGGTTGTCCCCCAGCCGGGCAAACTGCATCACCACACCTTCGTCGAAGGCCAGCAGGCAGACGGTCTGTTGCCGCGCATTGGGTGCGCAGGCGATGCCGCTGACGGCGCGGCGGGTTTTCTTCTCCTGGTCCTTGAAGGCGAAGCCGTCACCGGCCGACCAGATGCCGCCGGTGGGTGCGACGGCGGGGACCTGTGCCCGCGCCGCGCCGAGGCTGAACGATAGCCCAGCCGCGAGCATGAGCGCCCAGGCAAGGCGGATCGATGGGCGGTGTAGGAGTTGCATGCGGGTTCCGAGGTGGGGCTTTCATCATAGGCGCGGCCCCGACCAGCGCCTGGCTTCTGCGAAACTTGCGTTGTTTGCACAATGCCCCAAGACCAGGAGATTCGTCGGCATGCCCCCCATCAAGCGTCCCGTCACGGCCGCCACCATCACCCGCAAGACTGCCGCCGTGCCGCGCAAGACACGCGCGCCGGCCGTGCGCAGCGCCGCCTCGACGAGCCGGCGCAGGCGCCAGATCGAAGACAAGCGCAGCGTGATCCTGGACGCGGCGCTGGGCCTGTTTTCACGCTTCGGCCTGCACGGCACCAGCCTTGACCAGGTGGCGACGCGGGCCGATGTGTCGAAGAGCAACCTGCTGTACTACTTCGCCAGCAAGGAGGCGCTGTACGTGCAGGTGCTGCGCGATCTGCTGGCGGTCTGGCTGGCGCCGTTTCGCGGGTTCAGCGCCAACCAGGACGCGCGGCAGGTGATCGCCGATTACATCCGCACGAAGCTGGTGCTCGCCCGCGACCGGCCCGAGGCTTCGCGCCTGTACTGCATGGAGATGCTGCAGGGCGCGCCGCTGCTGCGCGACGAACTGCAGCGCGAATTGCGCGAGCTGGTGGCGCACAAGTCCAAGGTCATCCAGGCCTGGATCGCGTCCGGCCAGCTCACGCCGGTGGACCCGCACACCCTGATCTTCATGCTTTGGGCGTCCACCCAGCACTATGCCGATTTCAGCGTGCAGGTCGAGGTGATTACCGGGCGCACGCTCGACGATCCGGTGTTCTTCGAGCAGACGGTCGAGAACCTGCAGCGCATCGTGCTGCAGGGCATCACGCCACCTTCAGCGGGTTGAATTCAGTGGGTTGAAATGTGGTGGTACTGGCGGTCGAAATAGATCAGGCCGTGGGCGGCCTCGCCGAGGCTGATCGCCACCGCTTCGCAAAAAAACACGTCGTGGGTGCCCACGCTGGTGCTGCGCACCACCCGGCAGTCGAAGGACACGGCCGCGCCATCGAGCACCGGTGAACCGGTGGTGCTGCTGCGCCAGCTGGCCGCGCCGAAGCGTTCCGCCATCGGCGTCTTGCCGCCGAATACGCCGGACAAGGCCTGCTGCCCGGCGCCGAGCACGTTCACGCACAACACGCCGTTGGCCTGGAAGGCCGGGTAGACCGAGGCCTGGCGGTTCAGGCAGATCAGCAGCGTGGGCGGCTCATCGGTCACGCTGCACACGGCGGATGCGGTGAAGCCCGCGCGGCCGGCCGGGCCGTCGGTGGTGATGATGTTGACCGCGGCGCCCAGGCGCGCCATGGCGTTGCGGTAGTCGCTTTTCGGCAGGCGGGTCGCCGGTGCGGTGGCAAGGCCGGGGGACGGTGTGGCGGCGGTGTTCAGCATGGCGCGTTCCGTGGCGGTAGGGGGTGACGAGATTCAGGCCAGCGTGCAGGCGTCGCTGAAGTCCAGCCGCGGCAGGCGGCCGAACACCTTGGCCGGATCGCCATGGCCGAGGTTGATGAGGAAGTTGCTCGTCCAGCGTGTTCCCTGGAAGAACTCGGCATCGACTTTGGCCTTGTCGAAGCCCGACATCGGGCCTGCGTCCAGCCCTAGCGAACGTGCCGCCAGCATCAGGTAGGCGGCCTGCAGCGTGCCGTTGCGGAAGGCGGTTTCATGCGCTACCTCGGGGCTGCCGGTGAACCAGCTGCGCGCGTCGGCATGCGGAAACAGCGCGGGCAGCTTGTCGAAGAAGCTCTTGTCCCAGGCCGCGATCACGGTGACCGGGGCGGTCATGGTTTTTTCCACATTGCTGGCCGACAGCGCGGGCTTCAGCCGGGCCTTGCCTTCGGGCGTGCGCACGAAGACGAAGCGGCCGGGGGAGCAATTGGCCGAGGTCGGCCCCATGCGCGCGAGTTCGTAGACCTGTTGCAGCAGCGCGTCGGAGACCGGCTCCGGCGTCCAGCCGTTCTGGCTGCGGGCTTCGGTGAACAGGGTGGCCAGGGCGGCGGTGTCGAGTACGGGTTTCATGATGGTTTCAGGAAGAAATCTGGGTGAGTTTGCCGGCGAGAGTCTTGCCGAGGAATTCCAGCAGCGCGGCATTGAAGGCAGCGGCCTCGGTCACACTGTGCGCATGGCCGCCATGGGGCATGCGGTCGAGTGTGGCATGGGGCAGGCCGTCGGCCAGGCGCTGCGACATGGTCCAGGGCACGAGCACGTCGTCGGTGGCGGCGGCCACCAGCGTCGGCATGGGGATGACGCCGAGCTGGGCATCCACGTCGAAGGCGCGCAGCGCACCGATGCGTGCGCGCATATTGGCCTCGCCGGGGAAATGGGCGAAGGCATGGTCGACCTCGGCCTGCACCGCGTCGGCGTGTTCGGCGCACCAGGCGGCCGGGTACAGGAAGATCGGCTGCGCCTCCACATAGGCCCGCGGGCCGTAGGCCGAGAGCAGCGCCAGCCGTGCCTCGAAGCAGCGAGCCGAATGCGGGTTGGGCCGGGACCAGGCGTTGACCAGCACCAGGCTCGCCAGGCGTTCGGGCGCGTCCAGCGCAAGCTGCAAGCCCACCAGGCCGCCGAGCGCGTGGCCGACCAGATGGCAGCGCTGGGTGCCGGTCGCGTCCAGCACCTCGACCACATCACGCGCCATGTCGGCGATGCTGTAGTTGGCCTTCAGCGCCTCGGAGCTGCGGCCGGTGCCGCGCTGGTCGTAGGCGAGCACGCGCCAGCCGGCGGCGACCAGGGCGGGGATCTGCGGTTTCCAGAAACCCGCCGAGCCGCCGAGGCCCGACGACAGCAGCACGGTGTTGCCGTCCGCCGGGCCATGGACTTCGTGGTACAGCGCCATGGTGAAGATCCTGGCCTCAGGGTTTGCCGACGTGGGCGATCGACGCGATTTCAATCAATGCGTCGGGCTTCACCAGACCGCACTGGATGCAGTAGCGCGCCGGCTTCACGCCCGGAAAGTACTCGGCATACACCGCGTTGACCTTGGGGTAGTCGGCCCAGTCCTTGATCATGATCATGTTGAAGGTCACGTCGTCCATGCTGCCGGCGGCGGCGGTGATCACGCCCTTGATGATCTCCAGCACGTGGCGCGTCTGCGCCGTGGCGTCGCCCACGTGGACCACGTTGTTGTCCTTGTCGAAGGGCAGGGTGCCCGAGACGTAGACCACGCCGTCGGCCATGGTGCCGGGGACGAAGGGGGCGATGGGGGTGCCGGTGCCCGGCGGGATGATGGCTTGTTTGGGCATGGGATAAGCTCCTGGTTGAAAAAATGAGTTGTCGGGGTGACGCTGCTTAGGCCAGCGTCCGGCAGAAGTCATCCACGGTGGACACCCAGCCAAAGAAAGTTTCCACGTTGTAGACGGTGGCCGCCTGGATGGCCGGGCCGCCGAGTTCGTGGGTGGCGTCTTCCAGCATCACCGCGAAGTATTCGAGGTGGAAGGCGTCGCGCAGCGTCGACTCCACGCACACATTGGTGGCGATGCCGGTGAACACCAGGTTGCGGACGCCGCGCGCGCGCAGCGTGCTGTCCAGCGTGCTGTTGAAGAAGCCGCTGTAACGCGTCTTGGGCACGACGATGTCGCCGGCCTGCGGCTTCAGCGCTTCGAGCAGTTCATAGTCCCAGCCGCCCTTGGCGAGGAACTTGCCCTGCAGCGCGGGTTGCCGGCGCATGGTCTTGAGCGCGTTGGACTTATGCCAGTTGGGCGAGCCCGGGCCGCCGGCTTCCACATAGGCTGCGTCCCAGCCGTTCTGCAGATAGACCACCAGCACACCGGCCGCGCGTGCGGCCGTGATGCTGCGGCCGATGGCGGCGATCGTGCCCTGCGCACCCGAGATGTCGAAGCCGGCCGTGTCGACATAACCGCCGACGGAGGCATAGGCGTTCTGCATGTCGACGACGATGAGCGCGGTGTTGGCCGTGTGTATCGCCACCGGCTCGGGCCGCGCGGGCAGCACCAGCGGTGCGGGCGAACCGGGAATGAATGGCACGCCGACGGGTATGGTCGAGGTGATGGTGGTGTTTTTGGCCTGGGTCATGGTGGCGCTCAGGCGGCGAGGGCTTGCGGTGCGACCAGGGAGGGCACGGGCGTGTCGGCACCGGTGCGGCTGTGCATCAGCGGCTGGATGTATTCGCCGAAGGCTGCCACGCCTTTTTCGAAATCGTCGAAGGTCAGCAGCACGCCTTCGGTGCCGGGCACTTCGGCCATCTCGTCGAGCATGCGCGCCACGCTGGCATAGGAGCCGACCAGCGTGCCCATGTTGATGTTCACTGCCGAGGTCGGGTCGGCCATCTGGCGCACATTGGTGTCGGCGCCCGACTTGGTGTCGGCCGCGCCCTGCGCGCCGAGCCAGGCGATGGCGTCCGTGTCGGCACCGGCCTTGTAGTGTTCCCACTTGGCGCGCGCGGCCTCGTCGGTTTCGTCGGCGATGACCATCATCAGCACATAGGTGGTGACGTGGCGGCCGGTCTTCGCGCTGGCATCGATCAGCTTCTGCGCCGCGGGCGCGAAAGCCTTGGGGGTGTTCACGCCCTTGCCGAAGCAGAAGTTGTAGTCGGCGTATTTGGCCGAGAAGTCCATGCCGGCGTCGCTCTGACCGGCGCAGATCACCTTCATGTCGGCCTGCGGGCGCGGGCTCAGGCGGCAGTCGTCCATCTGGAAGTGCTCGCCCTTGAAGTCGGACTGGCCCTTGCCCCAGAGGTCGCGCAGCACCTGGATGTATTCGGACAGGTACTGGTAGCGTGTGCCGAAGAACTGGTCGCCCGGCCATAGGCCCATCTGCGAATACTCGGGCCGCTGCCAGCCGGTGACGAGGTTCAGGCCGAAGCGCCCGTCGGAGATCGAGTCGATGGTGGAGGCCATGCGCGCCACGATGGCCGGCGGCATCACCAGCGAGGCGGCGGTGGCGAAGAGCTTGATCTTGGTCGTCACCGCGGCCAGGCCCGCCATCAGCGTGAACGACTCGAGGTTGTGGTCCCAGAACTCGGTCTTGCCGCCGAAGCCGCGCAGCTTGATCATGGACAGCACGAAGTCCAGGCCATAGTGCTCGGCCTTTTGCGTGACGGCCTTGTTCAACGCGAAGCTGGGTTTGTACTGGGGTGCGTTTTCCGACAACAGCCAGCCGTTGTTGCCGATGGGGATGAAGATTCCGACATTCATGGAAAACCTCGCGATACCTGTGGATCTGCCGGCGGTGCCGGTGCTCACGGGTATTTAGCATTTCATGTGCCAAAGACAAAAAGTCTTTGAAAATCAAATGCTTGAGGTGTTTTTATGAATTCTGGTTTGACCAAATGGTCCAAACTGGATCAGTTGGTGCTCTAAAAATGACCAAAACCGGTGCGCCCGGGTTCGGATGTGGTGCACCGGCGGGGTCGCAAAAGAGATTCAGCGCAGGCCGAAGAACGAAAGCACTGCGGCAATCACGACGACCAGGCCGACGATGTAGATGATGGAGTTCACGGGTATGCCTCTTTTCAGTGGATGATGGCAGGCAGCTTGAATCTCCCCGTACTCCGCTGGTGTCGGCGGTGGTGCGCAGCGGCTGTAGGACGGCCCTGGATCCCGCGTCCGGGGTCGTCAAAAACCGTAGCGAAAACCCCATTCCGGGTTGCGGGAGAAGTGGTCTACTCTGCGCCATCTACATTTGCGCCAAGGGCTTTCGCCATGCCGTCAACGGACAAGGCCGCGGACAAGGACGCGGACACGAATGCGGACACTGCAGCAGCCTCGGGCAGTCGACGCCTGTCGCCCGAACCCGGCGCTCCGCGTCTCTTCGCCTTGGTCGCCTGCGCCTTCTCTGCCTTGCTGGGCCTGGTTGTCCTGTGCGGGTGGGCATTCGATCTGCCGTTGCTGCGCAGCGTGATCCCGGGTGCCGTCGAAATGAAGGCCAACACCGCCGTAGGCCTGGTGGCCAGCGCCGCGGCGCTGTGGCTGATCATGCGGCACCGGGGGCGGTGGCCCGACCTGCCGGCCGGCCTGCTCTCGGCGGCCGTGGCGTTGCTCGGCGGCATCACCCTTTGTGAGTACGCTTTGGGCTGGAGCCCTGGCCTCGACGAACTCTTGTTCTTCGACCGCGCGGCTGCGTTCAACCAGATGCGCGGGCGGATGTCGCCCTACAGCGCCTTCGCGTTCGTCCTGCTGGGTGGCGCGCTCCTGAGCCTGTCGCTGGGCCGCCGTTCCATAGGGGCGCGTGTGGCTGGCGGCCTGGTCGCGGCGATCGGTGTCGTCTCCTTCGTGGGCTATTTGTGGAACGTCAGCGAGATCGTCACCGACCGGGTGGTGCCACCCGTCGCGCTGCACACGGCCTGGGCCTTCGTCATGCTGGGCTCGGCCATCTGCCTGCTCGGTGGCGCCGCGCAAACCGCGGGCCGGTCGCGCGCGCGCAGCCGCCTCGAAACGTTGGTGCTGGGCGGCTTCATCCCCACGGCGCTGTTCGTTCTCATGGGCGGCGGCTTTACCTACAAGACCAACGAGAACTTCGCGCAGACGGCACAGCTCGTGGCCCATACGCAGGAGGTGCGCGCAGCGCTTGGCAGACTCTATGGTGCCGTCGCCGACGCCGAGCTTGCGCGTCGCAACCAGGTGCTGACGGCTCAGGCGCAGTTCGGAGACGAGTTCCAGGCCAGGGCTGGCGAGGCACGCAGCGACCTGGGGGAACTGCGACGCCTGGTCTCGGACAACCCCGCGCAACTGCTGCGTCAACAACAACTGGCCAGCTTCGCCGATGCCCGCATCAAAGGGCTTGAAACGGTGGGTGGCGTGTTGCAGCAGCAGGGCACGCCCGCGGCGCAGCAGGCCCTGCTGGCCGACGCGAGCGAGCGCTGGATGCAGCAGATCCGCGGCGTGGTACAGCAGATGGACGAGGCCGAGGTCGCCTTGCTCGACGCCCGCCTGCAGCGCGCCCGCGCGCAGCGCCACTCGACGCTGGTCGCGCTGGTGCTGACGCTGGCCGTGCTGTCGGGTGTGTTCATCCTTCTCTTTCGCGGCATCCGGCGCGAGGTGGCCGCGCGCGGCGAGGTCGAGGACAACCTGCAGCGGCTGAACACCGAGCTCGAAGACCGGGTGTTGGCGCGGACCGCGCAGCTCGAGTTCCAGCAGTCCTTCCTGCGCCGCGTCATCGATCTCAACCGCAACCGCATCTTCGCCAAGGACCTGGACGGTCGTTTTGTGCTGGCCAACGCCGCCGCGGCCGAAGCCTACGGCACCACCGTCGAGGCGCTGGTGGGGCGCAGCGAGGCCGAGTTCAATCCGGACGCGGAGCAGGTGCGCCAGTTCCTGGCAACAGACCGCCAGGTCATCGAAAGCGGACAAGACCTCGCGATCGACGAGCAGATGGTCAGCAATTTGGCCGGCGAGGTGCGCTGGGTGTCGACGGTGAAGCGGCCGATCCTGGCGCTCGACGGCAAGTCCACCGTCCTGCTGGGCGTGTCGACCGACATCACCGAACGCAAGGCCGCCGTGGACGAATTGCGCCGGATGGCGGTGACGCTGGAGCGCCGTGTGGAAGAGCGCACGCTCGAACTGCAGGAGACCAATGCCAAGCTTGAGCAGGCCCGCGTGGATTCGGAAGCCGCGAGCCGCGCCAAGTCGGCTTTCCTCGCCAACATGAGCCATGAGATCAGGACGCCGATGAACGCCATCATCGGGCTCACCCACCTCATGAGCCGCGAGACGCGCGACATCATGCAGCGCGACCGCCTGGACAAGGTGGGCAAGGCCGCGCAGCATCTGCTGCAGATCATCAACGACATCCTCGACATCTCCAAGATCGAGGCCGGCAAGCTCACGCTGGACGACGCCGAGTTTTCGCTCGACGAATTGTTCTCCAATGCCACCGAGCTGGTCGCGGCCCAGGGCCGCGGCAAGGGCCTGGAGATGATCCTCGACCGGGACCATCTGCCGCAACGGCTGCGCGGCGACGCGACGCGCCTGTCGCAGATCCTGATCAACCTGCTGGCCAATGCGGTCAAGTTCACCGAAAAGGGCTGGGTGCGGTTGCGCGGATCGCTGCTGGGCGAGGACGGGCAACGCGTGCACATGCGCTTCGAGGTGCAGGACACCGGGCCCGGCATTCCGCTGGAGCGCCAGGCCGCGCTGTTCAGCGCCTTCGAGCAGGCCGACAACTCGTCGTCGCGCCGGCATGGCGGCACCGGCCTGGGCCTGGCGCTGTCGCGCCAGCTGGCCAGGGCCATGGGCGGTGACGCGGGTGTGCAGAGCACGCCGGGCGAGGGCAGCCTATTCTGGTTCACCGTGTGGATGGCGCGTGCGGCGCTGGCGCCCAGCCCGGCCCTGTCGGTGGACCTCAAGGGGCGGCGAGCGCTGCTGGTGGACGATCTGCCCGAATCGCTGGCCGTGCTCGGCGACAGCCTGCGCGGCATGGGCCTGGACGTGGACGCCGTGGGCAGCGGCGCCGAGGCCTTGAAGCAGGTCGAGTCCGCGATGGCCGCGCGGCGGGCCTATGACGTGATGCTGATCGACTGGCACATGGCGCCGATGGACGGCATCGAGACGCTGACGCGGCTGCGCGCCTTGATGGGCGACGGCATGCCCCCGAGCATCCTGGTGACGGCGTTCGATGAAGCGGCGCTGGCGTCGCGCGCCCGTGGTGCGCGCTTCGACGCGGTGATGCTCAAGCCGATCACCCCTTCGGCCCTGCTCGACCAACTGGTCTTGCTGCTGCGCCCGCAGCTTCCTTCCAGCCTGTCAGACCTGCCGAAGGCCAGCACCACCGAAGCCATGCTGCAGACCCGGCACGCGGGCCAGCGCATCCTGCTGGCCGAGGACAACCCCGTCAACCGCGAACTGGCGCAAGACCTGCTGCAGATGGTCGGCCTGGTGGTCGAGACCGCCGATGATGGCGGCCGGGCGGTCGAGATGGCGCTGTCCCGGCGCTACGACCTGGTGCTGATGGACATGCAGATGCCGGTGATGGACGGCATGGAGGCCACGCGCGCGATCCGCGGCAAGTCGGGGCAGGCACTGCCCATCATCGCCATGACGGCCAACGCCTTCCTCGACGACCGCCAGGCCTGCCTGGACGCCGGCATGAACGACCATGTGGCCAAGCCGGTCAACCCCGAGCTGATGTACGCGACCTTGCTGCGCTGGCTGCCGCTGCGGGAAAACTCAGTCCAGTGATGCGCGGGTGGTGCGGATCACTTCGGCCATGGCGGTCGATTCGTCCTGGATATAGCGGGCGAAGGCGTCGCGCGCAATCGGGAACGGCTCGTAGCCGAAGCTGGTGAACTTCTCCCGCACATTCGGTTCGGCCAGGGCCTGCTCGATGTCGTGGCGCAGTTTGTCCGTCACGGCGCGTGGCAGGTTCGGCGGCACGGCCAGCGTGGTCCAGCCGCTGATCTCGAGCTTGGGCGGGCCGCCGGCTTCGGCGAAGGTCGGCACCTCCGGAAAGGCCGCCAGCCGCTTGGGTGCGGCCACGGCCAGGTAGCTGAGCTTGCCCGCGCGGTACAGCGGGCCGGTGCTGCCGCTCGAGCCCAGGGCGAACGACAGTTCACCGTTGGCCACCGAGGTGTAGAGCTGGGTGGTTTCCTTGTAGATCACATGGACCATGTCGGTGCCGGTGGCGACGGCCAGGCGCGCCGTGCCCAGGTGCACCGGATTGCCGACCGACCACGAGCCGTAGTTGAGCTGGCCCGGCCGGGCCTTGGCGTCGGCGAGCAAATCGCCCAGGGTCTTGTAGGGGCCGGTCTTCGCGGTGGTGGCGAAGAAATAGGCCTTGAACAGGGGCAGCAGCGGGTCGAAGTCTTTCGCCGGGTCGTAGGGCAGCTTCTTGAACAGGTGCGGGTAGGCCGTGAGGTGCACGTTGTCAAGCTGGATCAGGTCATGGCCATCGGTGGCGCCGCGCTTGAAGGCGTCGATGGCCACGAAACCATTGCCGCCGGGCCGGTTCTCCACCACCACCGGCTTGCCCCATTGGCGGGACAGCTTGTCGGCCAGCAGGCGTGCAATACCGTCAGGGCCGCTGCCCACGGGGAACGGTGTGAGGATGCGCACTGGCTTGGTGGGGAAGTCTTGCGCCTGTGCGGCGACGCTCAGGCTGAGCGCGATGCTGGCGAGGGTGGCGAGCAAGGCGATTTGAAGGGTGCTGCGTTTGAACAAGTTTGTCTCCATATTCTGATGGTGGGCCGTGGCGGCGGTCGCGGGATTGCTGGCGCATTGTGTGAAGCACGGAGCGATTTGCAAAGATGTTGGTTTGAGGTGCGCGATCAAGATTTGTTATCGACCCACTGGAGGCTCAAGGAGCGCGACGGTTCAGCAGGATGGACAGGCCCGCCAGCACCGCCGGCACGGCCAGTGCGCAGAAGATGCCTTCGAAGCCCCAGCCCTGGCTGAGCAGCAAGCCGCCGATGGACGAGCCCAGGATGCTGCCCAGCCGGCCGATGCCGAGCATCCAGCTCACGCCGGTGGCGCGCGCCATGGTGGGGTAGCAGCCCGGCGCAAAACCATTCAGCCCGGTCTGGGCGCCGCTGAGGCAAAAACCCACGGCCACGACCAGGGCCACGATGGAGGGCGACATCAGCCCGCTGAAGCCCATCACCGCCAGCGCCACGGCGCCCAGCATGTAGGCCACGGCGATCACGCGGTTCGGGTCCAGGCGGTCCATCAGCCAGCCGACCACCAGTGCGCCCACCGTGCCGCCGAGCTGGAACATCGCCGTCACGTTGGCCGCGCGGTCGATCGACATGCCGGCATCCTTCATCATGGTGGGCAGCCAGCCGGTCGTCAGGTAGATGACCAGCAGCCCCATGAAATAGGTGACCCAGAGCGTCACCGTCTTGAGCCGGTAGCCCGCGTGGAACAGCACGGCGATCGGCTGCTTGGCCTGAACCGCGGCCTCGCCGGTGGCGTAGGTCTGCACTTTCTCCAGCCGCGCCTGGCTTACCTTCGACAACACCTTGCCGATCTCGCGGGCCGCATAGCCGCGCACGACCATGTAGCGCGCGGATTCGGGCAGAAAGAAAAAGAGCAGGGGCAACAGCAGCAGCGGCAGCGCGCCGCCGAGCGTCAGCACCGACTGCCAGCCGTACGCGGGAATCAGCGCCGCCGCCGCAAAACCCACCATCGCCGAACCAAGGTTGAAGCCGGTGAACATGGCCGCGACCAGGAACGCACGGCGGCGTTCCGGCACGTATTCGGACAACAGCGTGGTGGCGTTGGGCATGGCCGCACCCAGGCCCAGGCCGGTGAGCAGGCGCAGCACGGCCATCTCGGTGGTGTTGTGGGCCAGGGCGGTCAGCAGTGTGCAGATGCCGAAGCCCAGAACCGAGCACAGCAAGACCTTGCGCCGACCCCACCAGTCGGACGACGAGCCGGCCAGCACGGCGCCCAGCGCCAGTCCGATCGGCGCCGCTCCCATGACGATGCCGAAGGCCGGCCGCGAGATGTTCCATTCGGACAGGATGGACGGGGCGATGAAGCCCATGATGGCCACGTCCATGCCGTCCACGGCGACGATGAAAAAACAAAGCAGAACCAGCACCCATTGGTTGCGCGATAGCGGGCGGTTGTTGATGAAGTCCCTGACGTTCAGGGTGGAATCGAGTTGCATGAGGTCTCCGTTTTAATTCTTGGGATGGCGCGATGAAATTGCGGCCTTCACTTGTTCCAGTTCAACTTGCCGGCGTCCTTGCCCGCAACGGAGTACAAGGCGCCCGGCGCGTTGCGGGTTTTCTGGAAGTCTTCCAGCGACTCGCCGCGCATGGCGGCGTAGATGTGCAGGTTGGAGACGCCGATGACGGCGCCGAGTTTTTCGAGCATGAAGAAGATCACGCCGTAGTGGATCAGGCCGCGCCAGTTGCGCTCGCGCACCAGGGCCTTTTCGGGTTCGGTGAGGCCGGCCTGTGCATAGGCCGACTCTTCGTCGGCGAGGAACTTCGCGCGTTGGGCCGGCGCGATCAGGCTGTGCAGGAAGCGGTTGAGGCGGTAGGCCTTCACGCTGCGCTCCAGGTCGAACGGGTAGGTGCCCGTCAAAGCCGCCACGCCGTCGAGTTCGGCCGCCATGTGGGCCCGATGCCGGGCCACCGGGCCGGGCAGGGGCTCGGCCACCGCCTGGTTTTCATAGATGGCGGTGGCGATACCCGTCATGGACGGCAGGTAGTAGCTTTGGTGGACCTTGCGCACGTTGGACGACAGCGCGCCGCGCATGATGAGCCACATGATCACCTCGGCGCCTTCCATGCCGCCGAGGGTGGCGAGTTCCGCCTGGCTCATGCTGGCCAGGTACTCGGGGTCTTGCTCGATGAGATCGAGGAACTGCTGGTCCCAGGCCGGGTTGTTGAAGCCGGCGCGTTCGCCATGCACCTGGTGCGACAGGCCGCCGGTGGCCACCACGGCGACCTTGATGTCGTCCGGGTAACTTTCGATGGCGCGGCGCAGCGCCTGGCCGAGTTTGTAGCAGCGCCGCGCCGACGGCCCGGGCGACTGCAGCACGCCGACCTGCAGCGGGACGATCTGCACCGGCCAGCCCGCGGCATCGTGCGGGCTCAGCATCGACAGCGGCGAGAAGCAGCCGTGGTCCAGCGCCTTGTCCTGGAAGAAGGACATGTCGAATTCATCGGCCACGAGCGAATGCCCCACGTGGCGCGCCAGCGCCGAATGGCCCGCCACCGGCGGCAGGTCGCGCGCACCACCGCCTTCGTCGGCGACTTCGTAGCGCTCGCCCACACCCAGCGCGAAGGCGGAGTAGTGGTCGAAGAAGAAGGAAGTGACGTGGTCGTTGTAGATGAAAAACAGCACGTCGGGCCGGCGCTCCGCGATCCATTGCTGCACCGGCTCGAAGTCCTTGAAGATCGGCGCCCAGACCGGGTCGTCCTGCTTGTTGCGATCGAATGCGAAGCCGATGGTCGGCGTGTGGGACGTGGCGATGGCGCCGATGATTCTTGCCATTTTGGTCTCGCTGACGGAGGGGGATTTTTCGGCACGGCCATGCCTTGCCTGGAGAGATGGGAATTCTCGGCAGGCGGTTCGATTCCGAAAAGATGCCGCGAGCGGACGCGCGATACCTCCTGGTTATCGGTACATTTCACTGTCCGGACGCCGTGTCCGTTGTGCCGGAGTCAGACTGTGAAACTCGCTACGTTGAATGCCTTGGTTGCGGCTGTCGAAGAGGGCAGCCTGCGCGGTGCCGCGCGCCAGGTCGGCGCCTCGCAGCCGGCATTGACCAAGATGATCCGGGAGCTTGAACTCGAGCTCGGCGCGCCGCTGCTGCAGCGCACCTCGCGCGGCGTCCTGCCGACGCCGCAGGGCAAGGTTTTGTACGAGCGTGCCGTGAAGGCCAGGCGCGAGCTGAACACGGCGGTGGACGAAATCAGCCAGATGGGCGGCAAGATGGTCGGCGAGCTGCACCTGGGCGCGGTGCCTCTGGCCGTGATGCTGCTGATCCCGGAGACCTTGCGCACCTTTGGGCAGGAGTTTCCCGACATCCGGCTGCGCATCAGCGAAGAGCTTTATGTGGCGCAACTGCAGAAGCTGCGCGCCCAGGAGGTCGACGTGACCGTCGGCGGCATTCCCAGCGACCTGTCGACCGGCGAGTTCTTCGTCGAGCCCTTGATGAAGACCTCGATGGTGGCCACGGTGCGCAAGGGCAGCCCCTGGCTCAAGGCCCGCAAGCTCTCCGACCTTCAGACCGCGCGCTGGGTGTTCACCGGCGCCAGCAGCGAGGCTGGTTATGCCAAGCTTTTTTTCGAACACCACGGCCTGAAGCCACCCCGCGTGGGGGCCATCGTCAATTCGACCCTGGCCCTGCTGTCGTTGGTGGCTACCGGCGACTATGTGGCCCTGATGCCGCGCCAGATTGCCGAGCAGGCATTGGCTGCCCAATTCATCTCCATCATCGAAATCGAGGAACGGGGCTACGAGCTGGAGGTGGGCGCTATTCTGCGCAGCGACGCGATGGTGTCCCCGGTGCTGCGGCACCTGATCTCACACCTGCACCGGGCGGCCAACCAGGTCAGCCGCAACGGTGCGGCGCTCGGTCCATGAGTTGGTCCATGACGTCTTGTGCTCTTCGTCGATAATCCCGAAACCATGTTTGCCGCGATCCGCCCCCAACCCCTCCGTTGCGCCCTGCGTGGTGCCGGGCCGGGTGCCTTTGGGCGTCTGCGGGCGGCGGGCTGGGTTCGCTGGGTGATGTTGTGGTTCATGCTTTCGCTCGGTGTCGCGGTGGCCTCGCCGATCGTGCATCCGCAGTCGTTTGAGTTGGTCTGTACCAGCGCCGGCGCGGTCAAGGCCGTCGTGCATACCGACGACGGCGTGCAGGCTGTCGGCATGGGCCACATGGACTGTCCGCTGTGTGTGTTGACCGGCCCGCTGCCGGCCGCGCCCAGTGTCGACCTGCCGGTGCTGCAGCCGCTCTCGCTGGCGGTGCAGTCCATTCCCGCCGCGCGCATTGCCGCGGCCACCGCCGCGCCGCTGCCGGCGCGCGGGCCTCCGGCGCTCTCCTGAACTTGCCATCGATGTCGTTGTGTGCCGCGCCTTCGCAGGGCGCCGCGCCGCGCTGTTTCCTTGCATTGTTCGGTATCCCGATGGGGTAGTTGGGGTACCGCAGAGAGCCATTCATGAAAAAATCAAGCACCGTTCACACCTTTGCGGCCCTGGCCGTGTTCTCCTGCGCGGCTTCGGCCCACGTCACTCTTCCGCCCGGCGGCGCCGCCGCCGGCAGCGACTACGAAGCGGCCTTCCGCGTCGGCCATGCCTGCGAAGGCGCCAAGGCCACCACCGGCGTCACCGTGCGCCTGCCCAAGGGCTTCACCCTGGCCGACGCCCAGCCGCGCAAGGGCTGGAAACTCGAAGTGCAAAAGGAAGGCAAAGGCGATGACAGCGGCTTGGTGCGCTGGACGCCCGAGACCCCCGATGCCGCCTTGCCTCTGAAGGAGCGCGCAGAGTTCATCCTGCGCGGCAAACTCACCGCGACGCCCGGTCCGTTGTACTTCAAGGTGCTGCAGAGCTGCGACGTCGGCAGCGTCGACTGGGCACAACTGCCCACCGGCACGGCCGGTGAAAAACTGGCCTCTCCCGCGGCGCGGCTCGACGTGCTCGCGCCCGGCGTGGCCGCCGTCGACGTGAAGGACGCCTGGGTGCGCCCCGCCGTGCCGGGCCAGAGCGGCACCGGCGCCTTCATGAAGCTCAACGCGCCGTCGGGTGCGCGCCTGGTGGGCATCTCCACCCCCGCGGCCGGCGTGGCCGAGGTGCACGAGATGAAGATGGAAGGCGACGTGATGAAGATGCGCGAAGTGAAAGGCGGCGTCGAACTGCCGCCGCGGCAGACGGTGGAGTTCAGCCCCGGTGGCTACCACGTGATGCTGATGGACCTGAAGCAGCCCATCACCAAGGGCAGCTCGGTGCCGTTGACCTTGCGCTTCGAAGATGCCAGGGGCGTGAAGAGCGCGCTCGAGCTGAGCGTGCCGGTGGGCGTGCCAGCTGGTGCGTCCGATGGCGCTGCCGCTGCCGGGCATAACCACCAGCACTGAAGCCGTGGCGCGCAAGTCGGCAAGTTAAAATGGGGGTGGGTGTCGAGGTGCTCCAAGGGGCGCCGCGGCAGGTTCATGCGAAGGTCGGGCCGCCTCGCGGAGTATTAACGACCGGGCCCTCATGCCAGACACCACCATCCAGTTCATCGCTGCCGCGCTTTTCGCGCTGGCACTTGTCCATACCTTCGCCGCCAAGCAGTTCGAGCGGCTCTCGCACCGTTATCCGCGGCATGCGGGCTTGTTCCACCTGCTGGGCGAGGTCGAAGTCGTTTTCGGCTTCTGGGCCATCGTGCTGGTGTTGGCCATGGCCTTCGTCATGGGCGGCGATGCGGCGCTCGGTTATGCGGAGTCGCGCAACTACACGGAGCCGCTGTTTGTCTTCGTGGTGATGGTGGTCGCCGCTTCGCGGCCCATCCTGCGCACCGTGTTCGCCATGGTCAATGCCGTGGCCCGCCTGCTGCCGCTGCCCACGCCGGTCGCCAGCGCCTGGCTGGGCCTGGCGGCGGTTCCCCTGCTGGGCTCGCTGATCACCGAACCCGCGGCGATGACCATCGCGGCGTTGATGCTGGCGCCGCAGATCTTTCGTCCGCAGGTGCCCGAGCCGGTCAAGTATCTGGCCCTCGGTGTGCTGTTCGTCAATGTGTCCATCGGCGGCACGCTCACCTCGTATGCCGCGCCGCCGGTGCTGATGGTGGCCGCGACCTGGCAGTGGGACAGCGCCTTCATGCTGGCCCACTTCGGCTGGAAGGCGGCCATCGCAGTGCTGGTGAACGCAAGCGTCGCCACCTTCTTGCTGCGTGCGCACCTGCGTGCTGTGGACGCCTCGCCGGCCGCACTGGCACCCGAGGCTCCCGTGCCCGCCGCCGTGGTGGTCGTGCACCTGGCGCTGCTCGCCGGCATCGTGGTGTTCGCCCACCATCCGGTGGCTTTTCTCGGCCTGTTCCTGATGTTCCTCGGCTTCGCTCAGGCCTATGAGCGCCACCAGAACCCGCTCATCCTCAAGGAGGCCTTGCTGGTCGGCTTCTTCCTGGCCGGCTTGGTGGTGCTGGGCGGCATGCAGCAATGGTGGCTGCAGCCCATCGTCTCCGGCCTCGAGCCGCTGGCGCTGTTCTTCGGCGCGCTGGGCCTCACGGCCATCACCGACAACGCGGCGCTGACCTACCTGGGCTCTTTGATCGAAGGCATCACCGACGCCTCCAAACACATGCTGGTGGCCGGTGCGGTGGCTGGCGGCGGGCTCACCGTGATTGCGAACGCACCCAACCCCGCGGGCGTTTCTTTGCTCAAGCGCGGGTTCTCCGATGAGACGATCGGTGCCGGTGGTCTGCTGCTGGGCGCCATCGGGCCGACGGTCATCGCCGCCGCGGCTTTCCTGCTGCTTTGACTTGAGAGCGTGTAGACGCTTCAGGCGCCGCCGCCGCGCGACCGCGCGAACCTGCCTGCTACCTCGCAGCTTCCGCCGCAATGTGTCCTGCAATAGAAGCAACAAACGAGCGTAGCCCTGTCATGGGTGATAGCTCGACATAGGCACCATCTGCCACTGCCGTGCGCCGCGTGGCGATGACTGCGGCCGACGAGTAGAGCTGCTCTTTGGCGAGTTTCTGGCAAAGAATGTCGTAGCGTTTGAGATAAGACGCACCGACGAAATCAGGGAGTACCGGAAAGTGGGGCGATTTGTCCTTGACCGGAGTGCGAGACGCCGGAGCGTCCTCCACAACCATCAGCCATCCCACAAAGGGGCGCTCCTGTTCGCCAAATGCCCCTTCACGGTAGGCGGTCGAAAAATCGTGCGAGGTGCCGATGGCCTCTTCGGCCCGGTTGTTGAAGTTGTTGCCGAACGATGGGCCGACATGGCTCTTGAATTCGAGTGCGGCGATGAGGCGCCCTTTGTTGATTACCAGCAAGTCCCACAGCTTGGTTGGACGAAAAAATCCCGGCAGAGTGAGCACCGCGCGCTTTTGGTGAATCTCAGCGTTTGAAAGTCCGTTCGCCTTCACCAAGTCAATCACGAGGCTCGAGAAGCCATCCATGTTTTTGCCACCGGTCACGCCAGCCCGTTCGCCTTGGTCAGTCTTGCCGGATTCCTTCTGCTTTTGCTTAGCGTCGTCCCGCGTTTGCCAAAATGCCTTGATCGCTTCGCGGGCTTTGTTGTCGTAGTCGCAGAGGTTCAATGGCATGTGTGCTTGTCTTTCTTTGTGTGATCAGTCGCGGAGCAGTAAATCGGCCTCGTCGGGAGTCAGGCCATAGAGTTCGCAGGCGGCTTTGTCGCATTCGGCAAAGTCCAACTTCGTTGCGGCTAGGGCGAGCCTCGATCGCATGAGCGGTGGTACATCGCTCCACAAAGGAAGGCGAATGCGGCGCAGATATTGGGCTTGAAACCGCAAGAATCCCCCTCGCATCGTCGTCGAATAGGCGGCAACGAACTGACGAGCGACGCTCGACAGCAAAACTGCCTGCAACGCCCGCAAGTCCCATTGCTCCGAGACGATGAAGTAGAGGTTGTGGTGCGGGTAAAGCGTGCCATCCTCGAAGACAACATGGGCCGATCCCTTGATGTCCGGAATCAATAGCTTTTTCCGCGCGGTGAGGGATGGGGTAATTCGGTCGATGGTGCGATACCAATTCGCCGGAGCCTTCTTGGCGACGTGCCGGCCTGCGATGGCTTCTCGATGTCGCTCGAGGTGTGCTCTGAGCTTCGGATAGATCGAGAGATCGGCGAGCTTGCCGTCGTCTTCGAAGGGGTTGACCACGCCAAGTCCTGTCCACTGGACGATACCGCTAGCGATGTCTTTGGTGGTGGCTAACGGTAGCTTTCGGGAAGGCTCAACATCGAGCTCGTTCATTGGGGCGATGAAGGCCTTGTCAGCTCCGGTAGCCACGCCGATGCCCACCTTGCACCCGGCCTCTTCCAATGCTGGAAATTGGGCCTCCAAGCGCCTCAACAGCGTGCGCTTGCCCGATGAGCTTAGGACCCAAGGCTCTGAGCCCGAGCCTGCATGTTCGACCAATGAGACGCTGTGCTCGGGGCTAGGCTTTCCGGCCCGTAGCGACTTGGCGAGCAGGGCGAGTTTGTCTCCATAGATGTCAGGGCGCTCAGCCACCATGGTCGCTCCGCCCTCGGCTCGCTCGACAAGCATAATGGCCGGGTAGGCGATGACATCGGAATCGAATGCGGGCGTGTCCACCATGTCCACATAGGCCCGTAGATGGAAGCCTCCGGAGACCATAGCTCTCAATGGCCCGCCGTATTTGTTCTTGGTCCATCGGTCGGCACAGATGAACGCGAGTTGTCCGCCATCGGCGAGAAGTGCAAGGGATCTTTCAATAAAGGGGACGTATAGGTCGGCCCTGTCGTAGAGCGTCGCGTAGAGCTTGCGGTATTGGCCTAGCAAGGCCGGCGGGATCATCTCTTGGCGCACATAGGGTGGATTGCCTACGACGAAATCGAAACGGCCTTGCATCGGATGCAGAAGAAAATCGCCCGACTTCAACCACACCGAGATCAGTCGCGACCGCTCCGCTTCACCAAGTTCATGCTCTGAGAGCAGCGAGTCGATTTTTTCCTTGGTCGCGTTGAACGTGCTCTGGTGCAGCTCGACGGCGCGAATGCAATTGGCTAAATCGGATTGACTACCCGATGCCTTAAACGCCGACATCAGCCGACGGATCGCTGCCAACAAGAACTCCCCGCCACCAAAGGACGGCTCGAGAAGCCTCATGCGGTGCAATGGCTGGCTTGGTTCGTATCCGGCCAAGTCGAGCATGAACTCGACGACTTCGCGCTTGGTGTAAATCGCCCCGCGTTCATGCGCGTCCGAGTCGTGGGCGAGCTTTTCCACGGCATCAGCGACGGGACAAAAGCCTTCGAGCGAAGCTTGTTCAATGAGCAGAGCGTGGGCCATATCTTCCAAGGTCTATGCCTTCATTATCGGTGCGGGGCACTCGGGTTCCGTAGCACCGCAGCCGCAACTAGGCGCCCGGGCGGCTTGTGTCGCACCCGAGTGTCGAGCCAGTTGGCGAAGGCGTTGGGATCGTTGAACTACGCAAGGTCTGCGCAAGACCAAGCTGGCCGCAGAAACTTTCGAACATTTGCGCTACTGACATGTCGGCGTCCTCCTGATTCTTGCTTTGGCGGTCGCTCGGGGCCGTGTCCGACGACTGCATGGATGCCAGTAGCGCGATCTCGCAAAGCTGCGACAGATGTGCTGTTATTGCATCCAGTATTGTAAGGCGAATCGAGAGTCGTGGTGGTGGTGGTGGTGGTGTGCGCACTCGGATGGAGTCGCCTGCAAGGTTCGGTATTGGTAGAGCAGCGCTTGTGCAACGCGGCCTAACATCCTTCGCTCTCGGGTGGTTGGTTGTGGCCTCGCAGGCTGGACCGGTCAATACGCCACGCTGTACCGATAACCCTTGAAGCGCAGCACCACGTCACCTTGCCGGATGGTCTCCAGCGTCAGCCCCGGCGCGGGCGCGTCGTTTTCGTGCAGCACCTGGCCGTTGACGATGAGCATGCGGTAGGCGGCCTGGGTCGAATAGGTGGCCCCGCTGATCGTGAGTTTGGGCAGTTGAGAGCGGATGTCGTCGGGCAGGTCGGCCACGCTGTAGACCACGCCCTGCGTGGCCGTGGCTGAGGCCGTGGCCGTGCGCGGCGCTGCTGTCGCGAGAGTTGCGGACGCCGCGGGTCGCGCGGCATTGGCATGTGCCGGCTCGACGTTCTTGCGTGGCGCCACCGTGGGTACGGGCGGCGCGGTGGCCGCTGCAATGGGGGCCGGTTGAACCGGTGCGGCTGGTACGGCTGGTGTCGCTGCCACTACCGGTGGCGTGGCGACGGGTGCCACCTGCGCCGGTTGTACCGGTTGGCGACCTAGCGTCCACCACAGCGCCGCGCCCACCACCAGGGCCAGCACCGCGATGGCGGCGATCCAGTTGGCGGCGGGTATGCGTGATGGCGTCTTGGCCGTGGCCGGCATGGCGTGGCTGTGCAGCGTGGGCACGGCGCCGCGGTCGCGCTCGGCGTCGGCGCGTTTCAGGGCTTCGAGGATGTAGGACATGGCTGCGGCGGGTTCAGTTTTGCAGGCGCGGCTCGGCCACGCCGGCGGCGCGGTTCAGCAGCATCAGGGTGATGGGGCCGGCCTGGCCATCGGGCGTGAGGCCCTGGGCCAGCTGGAAGCGGTAGATCTGGGCACGCGGGCTGTTGTCGGCCGCGGCGCCGCCGGGCAGGGTGGCTAGCTGCTGACCGACCCATAGCGCGGTAGCGCTGGCGCGGGCCTTGTCGGTCTTGAGGTTCGCGTCGATCGGCGGCAGGCGCCACAAGGTGGCATAGTCGCCGCGCCAGTGCAGCGCCAGTGTTGCCAGCGGCACGCTGCGGCGGCTGCCGTTGACGGACAAGATGGCCTGCTGCGCATCGAGGCCGGTGAGCAGCGCATAGGCCGGGCGGCCCTGCGGGTCGGTCAGCGTCAGCAGGCCGGGCCGGTCGAGCTGGCGGATCAGCGCCAGGCTGGTGCGTGTGCCGCGAAAGCATTGCAGGCCTTGGCCGGGCAGGGCGTCGCAAGGATCGGCGGCGGTCGTCTCGGGTGCGGCTTTCCAGTCCACGGCCAACAGGCGCCAGGCCGCGGCCTCATCGCGCGGCAAGGCCGCAAAGATATCGGCGAAGTTGTCGGCTGCTGCGGCCGTGGCGTTGGCGGCACCAGCGGTGGAGGCCGGTTTCTGCGGTGTGGTGGTCACCGCGGCCGGTGTGCCGGCACCGGGTCCGGTCGCCGACCACGGCAGCTTCACGCCCGTGGCCCAGCCCAGGCCGGCGAGCAAGGCCGCACCGGCCACCAGGCCCAGGCCGGCGGCCACGGCCTTGGGTTGGATGCTGGAAGCTGCTGCCGGCACCGTGCCGAACACTTCCGTCGCCGCCTTGGCCACGATCTTCTTGTCCACCACCGACTGGCCGGTGGCATAGGCGCCGAGCAGGGCGCGGCCGCACAGCAGGTTGATGCGGCGCGGCACGCCGTGGCTCAGGCGGTGGACCTGCTGCAGTGCCTGCCGGTCGAAGGGCAGCGCGCCCTGGCGGCCACCGATGGCCAGCCGGTGCGCGATGTAGTGCTCGGTCTCGGCCAGGCTCAGCGCGTCGAGGTGGAAGCGCGCGATCACGCGCTGGGCCAGTTGCTCGAGTTCGGGTCGGGCCAGCATGGCGCGCAGTTCGGGTTGGCCGATCAGGATGATCTGCAGCAGCTTGCGTTCGTTGGTCTCCAGGTTGGTCAGCAGGCGCAGCTGCTCCAGCACGTCGGCCGAGAGGTTTTGCGCCTCGTCGATGATCAGCACGTTGTGCTGGCCGGCGGCATGGGTGCGCAGCAGGAAGGCGTTGAGCGGGTCGATGCAGTCCTTGGCCGTCTCCTCGCCCGGCCCGGTGTGGCCGTGGGTGATGCCGAACTCGTCGCACACCGACTGCAGCAGCTCGCCCACGGTGAGCTTGGGGTTGAAGATGTAGGCCACATTGCAGTCGGTGGGGATCTGCTCCAGGAAGCAGCGGCACACGGTGGTCTTGCCGGTGCCGATCTCGCCGGTGAGCAGCACGAAGCCGCCGCCCCCGCCCAGGCCATACAGCAGGTGGGCCAGCGCCTCGCGGTGGCGCTCGCTCATGAACAGGTAGCGCGGGTCGGGCGCGATGGAAAACGGGTCCTGGGTCAGACCGAAGAAAGAGGCGTACATGGGTCAGAGGATAGCGGGCCGGCGTGGCGGTGCCGAAAATGCCTGGCGCAGCCGGGGTGTTCAGGCGTCGCTCATGACCATCAGAATCTGGGCGTCCTGCGCGCCGCTCGTCAGGTAGAGGTGGCCGATGCTGCTGTCGAAGTACAGCGATTCCGAGGCATTCAGTGTGACGGTCTCGCCGGTCTCGAAGCAGACCTGCAAGGTGCCCGACAGCACGATCAGGAATTCCTGTCCCGCGTGCCGGTTGTACTGGCGAAATTCCGAGAGGTCGCGCGTCTGGATGCGGCTGTAGACCGGCGTCATCTTCTTGTGCGGAAACTCGGCGGCCAGCATCACGTGGTCGTAGTGGTCGCTGGTGTAGGTGGGCGCCTGGTCCAGCACGGTGTGCGTGAAGGTCGGCGCGGTCTGTTGGCCGCCGGCTGCGTCGGGTTCGAAGAACTGCGCCATGTCGATGCCCAGAGCCCGTGCCACGGCGACGAACTTCTCATAACTGATCGACACCTGGCCGAGCTCCATCTTCGACAGCGTTGGCAGCGACACGCCCGAGCGCTCGGCTACTTGCCTGAGTGTCAGTTGGCGGTGCTTGCGCTCGGCGCGCAGGCGTCGGCCCATTTCCTGGCGGTCGATGACCTTGCCCTGGGCAGGTTGGGGGGCGTGTGTGGAGCTCGGTGCGGTCAAGGTTGGCCGGCTTCTGGAGGAATCTGCATGGGCGTATTTTGCCTGCGCCTGCCCGGCGCCCGCCCGCCTGTCCGCTACAGCCGGAACACGCTCACCCGCTGGGCCAGCTGTTCGGCCTGGCTGCGCATCGACGACGCGGCCGCGGCCGATTCTTCTACCAGCGCAGCGTTCTGCTGGGTCACGCCGTCCATGTCGGCGATGGCCTGGTTGATCTGGTCGATGCCCTGCGACTGCTCCTGGCTGGCCGCGGCGATCTCGGCAATGATGTCGGTCACACGCTTCACGCTCTGCACCACCTCGCTCATGGTGACGCCAGCCTGGTCGACGAGGCGCGTGCTTTGTGCCACGTTGCCCACAGAGTCGTCGATGAGGGTCTTGATCTCCTTGGCCGCGGCGGCCGAGCGCTGTGCCAGGCTGCGCACCTCGGAGGCCACCACCGCGAAGCCGCGGCCCTGTTCACCCGCGCGGGCCGCTTCCACCGCGGCGTTCAGCGCCAGGATATTGGTCTGGAAGGCGATGCCATCGATCACGCCGATGATGTCCACGATCTTCTTCGACGAACTGTTCACCGTGCCCATGGTGCCCACCACTTCGGCGACCACCTGGCCGCCCCGGGCCGCGACCTGCGAGGCCGAGGTCGCGAGCTGGCTGGCCTGGCGCGCGTTGTCGGCGTTTTGCTTGACGGTGCTGGTGAGCTGCTCCATCGAGGCCGCGGTTTCCTCCAGCGCGCTGGCCTGTTGCTCGGTGCGGGCCGAAAGATCGTTGTTGCCCGAGGCGATCTGGCTCGATGCGGCGGCGATGGCGTCGGTGCCGTTGCGCACCTCGGCCACGATGCCGGCGATGCTGTCGCGCATGCTGCGCATCGAATACAGCAGGCTGGTCTTGTCGCCGGGCTTGAGGTCGATCGCCACCGACAGGTCGCCCTGGGCCATCTGGTCGGCCATGTGTGTGGCCTGGGCGGGCTCGCCGCCGAGTTCGCGCACAAGGCCGCGCGCGATCAGCAGGCCCACGCCGAGCAGTATGGCCGCCAGCAGCAGCGCACCCAGGCCGAAGCCGATGGCGCGTGCGCGGAAGTGGGCGTCAACCGTGTCCACGTAAACGCCCGAGCCGACGATCCAGCCCCAGGGCTGGAAACCCTTGACGTACGACACTTTCTCCACCGGCTGGTCGCTGCCCGGCTTGGGCCAGAGATAGACCACGTCGCCACCACCGGAGGCCTTGACCACGTTGACGAATTCGACGAACAGCCGTTTGCCGGTCGGGTCCTTGTTCTCCGAGACGTTCTTGCCGTCCAGCTCGGGCCGGATCGGGTGCATGACCATGGTGGGCGTGAAATCGACGATGAAGAAGTATTCGTTGCCGCTGTAGCGCATGGCTTTCACCGCCGCCATGGCCTGCTGCTTGGCTGCGGCTTCGCTGAGCTTGCCTTCGGTGAACTGCTTGTGGAAGTCGGCGATCAGGCTGTGGGCCGACTCCACGTTCTGCCGCACGCCGGTCTGGCGTTCCTGCAGGATGAGGCTGCGTTCTGAAACCAGAAACAGGGTTGTGAGCAGGACCACGCCGAGCAGCGCGCTGGCAATCAGTACCCCGAGTCGCTTGGCGATGCTGAGCGTGTGCAGGTTTGACGCCATGGAATGCCTCTTGGTTGTTGTTTGCCGGAGCGATGCCGGAGGATGTTAACCGCATGTAACAACTTTGTGTACGCGGGAGTGCACCAGTGTGCTTCCGCCGCCACGCAGTGCCTGCTGCGCAATCGGTGGCCCTGCGACAATCCGCGCCGTGCTCACCGTCCTGCTCGTCACCTTTCCTTTCTTCGCTTTGGTGCTGGCCGGCTTCATTGCAGCGCGGCGGCGCTGGCTGCCGCTGGAGTCGATTGGCGGGCTCAATGGCTTCGTGCTGTTTTTCGCGCTGCCCTGCATGTTGTTTCGCTTCGGCGCGGCAACACAGCTGGCCGTGCTGCTCGACGCGGGCCTGTTCGTCACCTACCTGGTGTGTGCGCTGGTGATCGTCGGCTTCGTCGTGGCCATCAGCCTGAACCGCCGCATCGGCTGGAACGACGCGGCCTTCGGGGCGCTGGTGGCGGCGTTTCCAAACACCGGTTTCATGGGAGTGCCGCTGCTGGTGGCGCTCCTGGGGCCGAAGGCGGCCGGCCCGGCCATCGTCACCATCATGGTCGATCTGCTGGTGACCTCTTCGCTGTGCATCGCGCTCTCCCGGCTCGATGGGGCCGACGAACACGGTGTGGCCAAGGCTGCGCGCAACGCGCTCAAGGGCGTGGCCATGAACCCCATGCCCTGGGCCATCGTGCTCGGTGTGCTGGCTTCGGCCACGCAGTTGCAACTGCCCGGGCCGGTGATGCAGACCGTGGGCCTGCTGGCCGATGCCGCATCACCGGTGGCCTTGTTCACCATCGGTGCGGTGCTGGCCCGCTCGCAGAGCGTGGCTGCGGCCGGCCAGCACGCCCCCATGCCGTTGGCCGACTATGTGCCGGTGGCGCTGGTGAAGCTGGTGCTGCACCCGGTTCTCGTTGGCCTGGTGGGGCTGGCCGCGATCAACCTCGGCGTGCCGCTGGATGTGTTTTCACTCACCGTGATCATCCTCGTCGCGGCCTTGCCGAGTGCCAGCAATGTGTCGATGCTGGCCGAACGCTTCGGGGCGGACACGGGCCGGGTGGCGCGGATCATCCTGCTGTCGACGGCCGCGGCTTTCCTCACATTTTCAGGCGCGGTGGCGTTGCTGCGCTGACTTCGGTCTTGCGCCCTCGCCCCTCCGGGGAGAGGGCGTGGGTACCGGGTGCTTCAGATCGTCTGCGGGTCCACGTCGATCGCCCACCGCACCATGCCCTTGGCTTCCGGCGCGCTTCGCGTCGCGCGCAGCACGTCCTGCCACGCGGCCAGAAACTTTTGCAGCGCACCGCGTGAAGGGCTCTCCAGCAGCATCTGCGCGCGTTCGATGTTGGCCACGCGCTGGATGGTCATCGGCACCGCCGGGTAACGTGTCACGTGTTCGGCGCCGGGCAGGGCTTCGGCCGTGGCGCTGGCCAGGGTCAGGAAGGCCTGGGCCGCTTCCTGGCTGCGGGCCTCGGCGCGCACCAGGGCCTGGAAGCTGAACGGCGGCATGCCGGCGGTGAGGCGCTCTTCCAACTGGCCCTGGGCGAAGGCCGGGTAGTCGTGCTGGCGCAGCGCGGCGAACAGCGGGTGCTGCGGGTTCGAGGTCTGCACCCACATCTCGCTGGCCGCGCTGTGCGCCGCGTCGCGCCCGGCCCGGCCGCCGGCCTGCATCAACAGGCTGAACAAACGCTCGGGCGCGCGGAAGTCGCTGGAAAACAGCGCGCCGTCGGGGTTGATGGCGGCCACCAGGGTGATGCGGCGAAAGTCGTGGCCTTTGGCGATCATCTGGGTGCCGACCAGCACATCGACCTCGCCGCTGTGCACCTGGGCCAGTTGCGATTCCAGTGCGCCCTTGAGCTTGGTGCTGTCGGCATCGATGCGGGCGATGGGCACCGCACCGCCACCAGGCCGTTCGATGCCGGCCAGCAGTTCGGCCAGGTGTTCTTCCAGCCGTTCGGTGCCGCGGCCGACGGGGGCGATGTCCAGGTCGCCGCAGACCGGGCAGGCACGCGGCACACGTTCGGCAAAACCGCAGTGGTGGCAGCGCAGGCTGCGGTCGATCTTGTGGAACACCCGGTAGGCGCTGCAGTTCGGGCATTCGCTTTTCCAGTCGCAGCTGCCGCAGGCCAGCACCGGGGCGTAGCCGCGCCGGTTGAGGAACACCATGCTCTGCTCGCCGCGCGCGATGCGCTGCTGGACCGCGGCAAGCAGCTGCGGCGAAAACACCGTCTTGCGCTGCTGCAGGTTCATGTCGACCAGCCGCACCTTGGGCAGGGCGCCGGCGCCGATGCGCGAGGGCATGGCCAGCCGCGCATAACGCCCGCCCTCGGCGGCGGGGCGGCTGTGGTGCCAGCTCTCCAGCGACGGCGTGGCCGAGCCCAGCAGTACTCTGCAGTGTGCCTGGCCCTCCGGCATGGCCTGGGCCAGGCCGTTTTCGAGCTGGCTGCGGTACACGGCGAGGTCGCGCGCCGAATACCGCGCGCCCTCCTGCTGTTTGTAGCTCGGGTCGTGCTCCTCGTCGACCACGATCAGCCGCAGCCGCGGCAGCGAGGCGAACACCGCCATGCGTGTGCCGAGCACGATGCGTGCACCGCCCTGCAGCGGGCCGTGGTGGGCCGAGAGCCAGCTCTTGAGCCGCTGCGGCGGCGTCATGCCGCTGTGCATGGACACCACCGCCGCTGCGCCGAAGCGGGGCTCGAAACGCGCGCGAAAGCGGGCTTCGAGCTGCGGTGTGAGGTTGATTTCAGGCACCATCACCAGCGCCTGCGCGGCCGGGTCGGCTTCCAGCAGGCTTTGCACCGCCTGCAGGTAGACCTCGGTCTTGCCGCTGCCGGTGGCGCCAAACAGCAGGAACGGACCGCTCTGGGCGTTGAGTTCGGCGATCACCTGGGCCTGCTCGGCACTGAGGGCCGCGGCGTGGATCAGGGAAGAAGCGTCCGCATCCGAAGCCGCTGCCGCCCGCTTGAGCCGGCGGCCGAGCTGCTGCGCGCTGAGGTCGCGCAGCTGCGGCGGCAGCGCGGCCAGCGCCACTTCGCCCACGGCGCGCTGGTAGTAGCCGGCAGCGAACTGCACCAGCCGGCGCCAGGCCGCGCTCAGCGGCGCGATGCCGTCGAGCACCGCGGCCACGGCGCGCAGCTCGCCCGCATGCGCCACCGCCACCTCGGGCGGCGCGGCGTCCCACACCACACCCAGGGTTTCGCGCGTGCCCAGCGGCACCCGCACCAGACTGCCAGGCGCGAGTTCGCGTTCGCTCGAATACGTCAGCGGTCCGGCCACGGCGCTGTGCGCGGGCGTTTGGACCACGATGGAAACCCGGTGGGACATGGTTGCGGGAATGTGTGCGGCTGAGTTCAGGCGGAGGCGGTCAGTTGCCCGGTTTTGTTGATGTGAACTTGCGAAGTGTCTTTTAAGTCATTGATTTGACTGTGAAATAGTTCGCATCCAGAGAATCTGTGGATAACTTTGTTGATATCCGGCCCGCAGCGTCTGCGAAGCCTTGTAAATCAAGGGCTTGCTTGGAATGCCTGTAAAAAAAGCACACGCGCAATTTGTTATGAATCAACGACTTACGATCGCTATTGGTTTTGTAGCATCACCAACATCCCGAGGCCGCAAGGGGACTGGCACAGGCAGAATTTTGTGCATAAGTAAGACAGTCACACACCGTTTTGGGCCCGAAAAGTGGTATACGGCCGGGTAAAACACAGTTGTATGACCTCTGAGAAACCGCAACGGGCGCCGTTTCAGGCCCTGATGCGGCGCGATGCGGCATGCACCGCCGCCACCAGCGCCGCCACGTGTTCCGGCGGCGTGTATTGGCTGATGCCGTGGCCCAGGTTGAAGATATGGGTCGGGCCCACGTCTTCACCCTGGTACGGCCGGCCAAAGCTCTGGATCACCTTGTCCACCTCGGCCTCGATCTGCCGGGGCGGCGCGAACAACACGTTCGGGTCGATGTTGCCCTGCAGCGCCTTGCCGGGGCCGCCTACCGCGCCGCCCACCTGCGCGCGTGCGCGGCCCAGGTTCACCGTCCAGTCCATGCCCAGCACCTCGCAGTCGAGCCCGGCCATCTCGTCGAGCCACAGCCCGCCGCCCTTGGTGAACACGATGCGCGGAATCCGCTGGCCGTGGTGTTCGGTCTTGAGCTGGCGCAACACCTGTTGGGTGTAGGCCAGGCTGAAATCCTGGAACGCGCCGTCGGCCAGCACACCGCCCCAGCTGTCGAAAATCATCACCGCCTGCGCGCCGGCCTCGATCTGCGCATTGAGGTAGGCGGCCACGGCATCGGCATTGACCTGCAGCATGCGGTGCATCAGGTCGGGCCGGCTGTACAACATGCCCTTGACCAGCCGATAGTCGTCCGAGCCCTGGCCCTCCACCATGTAGCAGGCCAGCGTCCACGGGCTGCCCGAGAAGCCGATCAGCGGCACCCGGCCGTTGAGCGCCCGGCGGATCGAGGTGACCGCATCGAACACATAACGCAGCTTGTCCAGATCGGGCACGCGCAGCGCCGCCACCGCGGCCTCGTCACGCACCGGCGAAGCGAAGCGCGGCCCCTCACCCTGGGCGAAGCTCAAGCCCAGGCCCATGGCGTCGGGCACGGTCAGGATGTCGGAAAACAGGATCGCGGCGTCGAGCGGGTAGCGCTCCAGCGGCTGCAGCGTGACCTCGGTGGCGTAGTCGGTGTTGGTCGCCAGGCCCATGAAGCTGCCGGCCTTGGCACGCGTGGCCACGTATTCCGGCAGGTAGCGGCCGGCCTGGCGCATCAGCCAGACGGGGGTGTGGTCGGTGGACTGGCGCAGGCAGGCGCGCAGGAATGTGTCGTTTTGGAGGGGGGCGAACATGGGGTGATTGTCGCAGGCGTGTGCACTACCTTGCGAAGGGGCTCCTGCGTCGCCGCGCGCGTGTGGGGGCCGCATGGTTCGCAGGATCGAAGCTCCGCCGCTGCTCCCGTAACGGGGGGCCATCGATGCGCTCGGCCAGGCTTTCGAGGTCGGCATCTGCCACGCCACAGGCCGCGAAATGGGGGCGCCAGCCATCGACGACCTTGATGACACGAACGACTTCGTCGGCAGCCTGCGCCGGCGTGTAGCCAAAGAGTTCGCACTGCGACATGGCGTTGGAGAGTGTTGAATCCCGTTGGTCGGTGCCGACGATGAACTCCTGGTATCCCTGGCCGGAGTTTGTGGTCAGCACGTCGTACGCCGGGGCCAGCCGGTATTTGCCCTGCCGCGTCGGTGCGACCATCATCAGCGCATGGTTCTTTTCGTGGTCGTCGGTGTTGTCGATGAGGATGTTGAACACCATGCGGCGAAACAGCTCCTGCATGTCGAGCAGGTTGAGCTTGCCTTCGGCCACGCCGGCGCGCCGTAGCAATTGGGCCAGGCTGGGGTAGCCCATTTGCGGCTCCTGCCCTGCGACGGTTTCCGCGCGCAGTGCGGTACCGGCCGAGACGCAATGGATGCGCATGGCACCGCTGCGGTCGTAACGGCGCACCGCCAGCGCATGTTCACCGAAGAGGGGCAGCACCCGCGTCTCGGCCACCTGGATGCCGGCCAGCTTGGCCAGCGTCATCGACGCGTGTTCGACGCGTGTTCGACGAGAGGCACGTCGATCGGCTCGTTGTTGAAAAACTTGATGATCCATGGTTCGCCGGCGATGTCGATGAGGGCTTTCGGCTTGGCCCCGCCGAAACTGCCACTGGCGGCAAGCATCTTGCGTTCGATGCTGCTGACCGGTTCTTTGGCGCTGACCTTGTGGACGATTTCGCTGAGCTGCTGCGCCTGCGCCAGCCGCGGCAATGGGCTACTGGCGCGTGGGAGGTAGGTGGTGGCGGAGGTCGATACGCCGAGTGCGCCGAAGCGGTCGTCTCCTGCATAGAACAGATATTCCATGATGGACAAGCGCGCGGGTTTGTCGAGGTACTGGATGACGCGCTCGCCCCAGCGGTCGGGCCGGGCGTCATCAACGGCGCCGACGGCCATGCCCTTCCAGCGCGGCAGCTGTTCAAAATCAACGAGCAACAGGTCTTCACTGAGGGGGAAGCCGCTGGCCAGCCAGTCGGCACCGTAGTGAAGGGAGACACCCCTGCCGGCGTCGACCAGCCGGAGCTGCCCCACATAACGCGGCGCCGTTGGGTCCGAGAGGAACCACAGGAAGAGGTCGTCGTGTCTCATGCGTCCTTGTCCTCCTGCCTCTCCTGCCTCTCCTGCCGCATCGACGCCCTTTTGATCTTCGCCTGGGCCGTGGCCCGCATCCGGGCTTTGCCCAGGGTCTCGGCTTGCCGCACGTCGAGCTCGAGTGCGCCCCGGTCTTCCTTCGGCGTGGCCAGGGTTGCCAGCGTGGCGTCGCGGCCGATCAGCCATAACGCTGTCGCCAGAACGCCGAGGCTCACGCTGGGTTCACCGGCTTCCAGTCGCAGCAAGGTCGGCACGCTGACCCCCATGCGTTTCGCCCAGGTCTTGAGCGACTCCTTACGGCGAAGCCTGGCCACCGCCAGATCCGCCCCGAGCTGTTCCAGCGCGGCGATGGTGGATGGCGGCATCTGGGCGAGGGCGGAAGAAGCTTTTGGCATCACATATAGATTATCGTTTAAGGCATTAATAGTAAAGTATATGTTTCTATTTGGGTGCATCCGGATGCCGCAACAACACCCGGTCCAGCGCATTCAACGTCTCATAAGACTCCGCCAGGTCCGCAAACAACACCGCGTTGTCTGGCGCCGCGGCCTTGCCATGCCAGCCTGCGCGGAACAGATCGAAAATCTCTCCGAACGAGCGTTTCCCGTCGATCAGGCCCAGCAGCTTGGCGCCGTATTTCCCTGGGTTCACCATCATCGACACCCCCGAATGCTGGTGCGTCAGGCGAAACGGTTGGCCGCGGTTGGTGCCAAATACCTGCTCGGCCACCGCGCCGGTCAGTGGCTCGTGGAAGTAGAAGGGCACCATCTCCGCATCGCCATAGGCTGCGGTGCAGGACGCGTCGCGGGTGAGGTAGAGCGAATGGGTGATGATGTTGCCGACCAGCAGCTCGGCGATCTCGTATTGCTTGCGGCGCGGCAGTTTGCGCACGGCGGCGAGCACGGCCGGCGGCTTGGCGCCCAGCACCATGTGGGGCAGGTAGGGTGACAGGCCGCGCTGCACGTCGGTGAAGGCCAGGTGCAGGCCGTGGCCGCCAGTGCCGTCCTGGCGGGTGCCGAGCCAGTCGAACAGCTCGCCCACGCTGTAGGCCCGGTCTTGCGAGTGCAGCAAGAGGTCGTAGATGCCGGCGTCGCCCATCTTGTGGTCGTGGTGCAGGTCGCTGCTGCGCATGAACCAGTTGCTCGGCGGCAGGCTGGCCAGGATGTCCCGGGTGTTGGCGATCTTGCGCGGCACGGCCGCCTCTTCGGCCTCTTCGGCCTCTTTGCCGTCGCTGCCATTCACCAGGCGCATCAGCTGCTGCATCTGGTAGACGCCGGTGCGGCCGACGCTGGCGTAGACCATCAGGCCGATCACGCCGTCGTCCTTCAGCACGCTTTGCAGCGCCTTGAAGCCTTCGTCCGGATCGGCCAGATGGTGCAGCACGCCGCTGCAATTGATGTAGTCGAAACGCCCCAGGCTCTCCGCAAGCGCGGGCAGGTTGAGCAGCGAGTCGTGCACCCAGTCGATGTTGGCCAGGCCGCGGATGGCCGCGCGCTCCCGGGCGATGGCGACGCTGGCCGCGCTCATGTCGAGATGGACCACGCGCGCATCCTCGGCGCCGATGGCCCGCAACTGCTCGGCCAGGAAGATGGTGGCGTCGCCAGTGCCGCCGCCGGCCACCAGGGCCTTGAAGCCGTGCTTGAACGACTGCCGGCCGGCATAGCCGTAGTGGTTGATCATCGGCAGATCTTCGAGCCAGGTCTGCACCAGGCGCTTGTGGTCGTCCTGCGGGTTGCGCGGGGGGTAGGGCAGGGCTTCGTACTGGTCGCGAACTTGCGGCAGGTAGTTTTCAGGCATTGGGATTGAAGAAGGGAAAGCGGTTTACCGAACGGGCAGGAATTGAAGGAAGGTACCGCCGAGCAGATTCTGCACATAGCTGATCGCGGCGCGCCGGTATTTCTCGGTGACCACCGCCGAGAGCAGGTCGAGCCGGCCGATGATTTTGCCGAATTCTCGCTCGTAGCTCAGATTACGTTCCTGCGCGTTGATCTCGTCGGCCAGCAGCAGCGGCTGGCCGCTGGTGTTGCGCCGGCTGCCGAGCAGCCACACCGCGGCCTCGACGTTGCGCGCGGCATTGAAGATGTGCTGGGCGTCCAGCCCGTCGATCAGGTAGAACGTGGTCTTGTCGCCATGTGCCGCGATCAGCATGTCGGCATTGGCGATGACGAAGGCGGCCACGCGGTCGCCCTTGAAGTCGGGGCTCAGCGCCAGCGACAAGGCCTTGATGTCGCGCTGGCCTTGCAGGCCCGGCCAGGGCTGGCGGGACTCGATGGCTTTCTGGACCTGGGCGAGTGCGTCCTCGCGGCCCAGGGCGCTGGTCTTGCGCCATTCGGCGGGGTTGCGCCGGTACAGCTTGTCGGCCAGGCGCAGCAGGGTATCGAGGTTTTCCTTCATGCCCAGGGTGGCCATGCGGTTCACGTCGGACTGGGCCAGTTCGCCCGAGGTGACCGGCGCGGACTTGGCTTCGCCGCGTGGCGCAGGTGTGGGCTCGAACACCGCGCAGCCGGCGAACAAGCCCATCAAGGATGCCAGGCAGGCCAGGCCAGTCCAGGAGGAAATGAGGGAGGGGATGAGAGAGGAGATGCGCCGGCGCATGGACGGCAGGGCTTCGGTCATGGTCAACGCGGCGCCAGCAGGCCGCGCGCGCTCAGGGCGCTGTGCTCGATCTTCATGCACTTGTTTTGCACCACCCGCAGCCCGGCCGCCTCGGCCTTGCGCGCGGCGGCCGCGTGGCTCACGCCGAGCTGCATCCACACCGCCTTGGCGCCGATGGCGATGGCCTCATCGACGATGGGCGGGATCTTGGCGCTTTGGCGAAAGCAGTCCACCACATCGATCCGGTGTTGTGCGGCCGCGGCCGTGAGTGAGGCGAAGACCGGCTCGCCGAGGATTTTCGGCACGCCGGCGAGCGGGTTGACCGGCAGGATGCGATAGCCGTTCGCCTGCATGGCGCGGGCCACGCCGTAACTGGCGCGGTTGGGGTCGGGCGACAGGCCGACCACGGCGATGGTCCGCGCATGGGTCAGGATCTGGCGGATGGCATCGGCTTCGTTCATCGCCGAAGTTTAGGTTCAGAACGGCCTTAAAACACTTGGGAAAACTCTTGTAACGTCCTTGTCCGCCCTCGTGGGCTTATTCACGCTTTTTCGGGCGTTCAGGCGAAATGGTCGAACGATGCGTAGCTTTTGTCCAGCACGGCACCTTGTGCGTCGACCATTCGCAGGCCCGCCTCGGCTTCGACCTGGCCGATGCGCGTCACCGTGGTCTGCGCCGCGCGTGAGGCTGCCGCCACGGCATCGCGCGCCGATGGCGCTGCGGTGAACACCAGCTCGTAGTCATCGCCCCCGGCCAGCACGAAGGCCAGGCCATGTTGCTCGGAAAAGCCACCCGCGGAAGCCAAGGCTTCGGCGCGCGTGGCCATGAGCGTGATGGCCAGCGCCGTGTCGATGCGCGCACCCACGCCCGAGGCCTTGAGCACATGGCCGAGGTCGCCGAGCAGGCCGTCGCTCACGTCCACCGCCGCCGAGGCGACGCCGCGCAGCGCCAGGCCCAGCGCCACGCGCGGCGTGGGTTGCTCCATGCGGACACGGGCTTGGGCGAACACGGCTTCGGGCACCGACAGCTTGCCGCGAAACACCTCGAGCGCGAGCCGCGCGTCGCCGAGCGAGCCGCTCACGTAGATGTCGTCGCCCGCGCGGGCACCCGAGCGCAGCAGCGCCTGGCTGCGGCCGCCCACGACGGGCACTTCGCCGAACACGGTGATGCAGATGTTGAGCGGGCCGCGGGTGGTGTCGCCGCCCACCAGTTCGCAGCCGTGTGTGTCGGCCAGCGCCAGCAGGCCGCGCGAGAAGGGTTCGAGCCAGGCCGGGTCGGCTTGCGGCAGCGACAAGGCCAGGGTGAAGGCCAGTGGCTCGGCACCGCAGGCGGCCAGGTCGCTCAGGTTCACCGCCAGCGCCTTGTGGCCGAGGAAAGCGGGGTTCACCGTGGACAGGAAATGCCGCCCTTCGACCAGCATGTCGCTGGAGATGGCCAACTGCGTGCCCGGCCGGGGTTGCAGCAGCGCGCAGTCGTCCCCCACGCCGAGCGCGGCGCGCGCGGGCTTGCGGGTGAAATAACGCGCGATCAGGTCGAACTCGCCCATCCTTGCTTTCCTTCTGTTGAAGGGGCGAAGTGTAGTGAAGGTTCAGCGGGGTGTGGGCTCGCCGCGGAACTTGAGGCCGGCCTGGCGGATGACTTCGGCCAGCAAGCGTTCCTGCCCCTGCCGCTCGCGCAGCCAGCGCGCGTCGTTGTGGTCGCGGTTCACGTCTTCGCGCAGCATCTGCAGGCCGGCATGGCCGCCGAGCGGCTGTGCATGGCGCGACACCTGCTGCAGCGTGTGCAGGATGTGCTCGCGCAGCGCCATGTGTTCGCCGGTGGCCGGGTCCACATACACCGCGTCCAGCCCGAAGCGGCAGGCCTGGAAGCGGTTGTAGGTATAGACCAGGTAGTCGTCTTCGGTGGGCATGAAGGGCTGGTCGTGCATGAACCAGGATGCCAGCGACTGCACATAGGCCGACAGCGCGGCGGCGCGCTCCACCGTGAGCGGGGTGTCGAACACGCGGATCTCGATGGTGCCGTATTCGGGCTTGGGCCGGATGTCCCAGTAGAAGTCCTTCATGCTCTTGACCACGCCGGTGCGCGTCATCTTGTCGTAGTAGGCCGAGAACTCGTCCCAGGTGAGCGCGAACGGCGCGCGGCCCGACAGCGGAAACGCGAACACCGAGTTCAGCCGCGCCGAGTCGAAGGCCGTGTCCTGCCCCTGCACATAGGGGCTGGAGGCCGACAGCGCGATGAAGTGCGGGATGTAGCGCGACATGCGGTGCAGGCTCAGCAGCGCGGTGTCGGCGTCTGGGCAACCCACATGCACGTGCTGGCCGAAGATGGTGAACTGCTTCGACAGGTAGCCGTACAGGTCGGACAGTTCGCGAAAACGCGGCTTGTCGTAGATGCGGCGCTCGTGCCATTGCTGGAACGGATGTGTGCCGCCGCCGATCACCGCGATGTTGAGCTTGTCGGCGCTTTGCACCAGCGCGTTGCGCAACTGGGTGAGCTCGTCGAGCACCTGCACCGAAGACTGGCACACGCCGGTGGAGATCTCGATCATGCTCGAGGTCATCTCCGGCACCACGCTGCCCGGCAACTGGTGCTTGGCCATCAGGCGCAGCATGTCCTCGGCATAAGGCGCGAGGTCGTAGTCGTGGGTGTTGACGAGCTGGAGTTCGAGTTCGACGCCGAGCGAAAGTGCGGCAGATTTTTGGAAAGCCTCTAAGCTCATTGAAGCTCCCCCAGGCTTGTCACTGCGTGTACTACGCCTCCCCCCTCGCAGGCGAGGGGGCGAGCGCCTTCGGGCGGCCGGGCGGCGCTCATGCCGCCTCTCCGCGCGTCAGCGCCGCGCCAGACCCGGTTGCAGCGTCCGGCATCCAGGGCTTGGAGGTTTCACCCGCGCGGTGCAGCGCCATGGTGGCGATCAGGCCGCCGAGCACTTCCATCAGCAGGATGGCGGGCAGCGCGACGCTGGTGATCTCGGGGCCGAGCGTGGGTGAAGCCGAGGCGAATTGTGAAGCCAGCAGCAGCGCCACCGACGACATCGGCGACATCGCGCAGCCCACCCACAGCGCCTGCCTGAGCCGCATGCCGCTGCCGAAGCTGGCCACCGTCAGGCCGGCGATCTTGGCCAGCGCGCGCGCGGCCACCAGGGCCAGCACCACGCCGGCCACCGCATGGCTCCACGGCGCCTGCGCGGCCACGGTGGAGACCAGCACGAACATCAGCATGGTCAGCATCGCCGCGGCGGTGCCGAGCTGGCGTGGCCAGACCCAGGGGCGCGGGTTCAATTGCTTGAGCAGCATGCCGGCCATCAGCGCGGCCAGCGCCGCCGAGGCGCCGAACAGGCCGGCCAGGGCCGTGCCCGCGGCGATCAGCGCCAGCAGCAGCATCGAGGTGTTTTCACTGGTGGGGCTCATCACCCGCAGCGCCGTGCGCATGGCCAGCGCCAAGAGCGCGGCCACCACGAAGGACAGGCCCAGCAGCGAGGCCACCGGGTAGAAGGTTTCGAGCAGGTCGGTACGTGGCGTGTCCATCAGGCCGGCCATGGTGGTGCCCAACGTCAGCGCGTACAGGGTGTTGAGCGTGGACAGCACGATGGCGCGGTCGGTCACCGGGCCGGAAGCGTGGGCGTCCATCACCACGCGTGTGAGCACCGCAGGCGAAGCCACCACGGCCACGATGGCCAGCGGCTCGGCGATGCTGCGGTCGATGTCGAGCCAGCGCAGCACGCCGTATACGGCGGCAAAGGTCACCGCCGATTCGAACAGGCTTTGCACCAGCACCATCGGGTTGTGGCGGAACCAGCGCAGCGGAATCCGCGCGCCGGCTTCGAACAGCACCACGGCGATGCCAAGCTCGAGCATGAACAGTCCGGTGCCCTGCAGCGGCCAGACCACGCCGGTGAAGCCGGCAAAACCCGCGAAGGCACCGACGATGGAATAACCCGCCACCTTGGGCAGGCCGGTGTAGCGCTGCACCAGGTAGCCCACGGCGGCGGCCACCGCCAGAAGCAGCGACCAGGCGACGGTGGGGGAACCGGCGGTGGGGCGGGCCCATTCCGCCCAGAAGGCCATCAGTTCATGCATGAGAAGTGTCTCCGTCTTGTTGGGGCAGGGCCTCGCCGGGTCGTGATGCGCCGGCTTCGCGCAAAGCCGTCACCGGCAGCGGATCGGCTTCCACCTTGTGTGTGCCCAGGCGCTGCAGCATCGAGGCCAGGCCCCGGTTGAGTTGTTCCAGTCCGTTGGTGTCGAGTTCCTCGATCAGCGTTTTCAGCAGGCCGCTGCCGCCGCCCCGGCTTTGCGACAGCTGCGCCTGGGCTTGCGGCGTGGTGTGCAGCAGCACGGTGCGCTGGTCCTGTTCGAGCCGGGTGCGGGTGACCAGGCCGTCGGCCACCAGCCGGCGCAGCATGTTGCTCACCGACGGCAGGCTCAGCCGCATGCGCGCGGCCAGGGCCGACACCGTTTGCCCCGGCTGCTGCGCCACCAGCGACAGGGCCCGCACTTCGGCCGGCGACAGGCCGGTGATTTCTTCAAGCTGGCGGTAGTCTTCTTGTGCGGCCCAGAACAGGCTGCGCAAGGCACGCAGGGCGCGGGCTTCGTCGGCGGGGCGGCCGGTGGTCCCGGTGTCGCTGTGGGCCTGCGCGGCGATCTGGACCGGGTCTGAAGTCGAAATGGCGGAATGCATCAAATTGTTTTGTTTTTCAAAATTGTTTTAAGTCCATTTAATATTTTAAGAGAGGCCGAACGGGTCCCTTGCAGGACAAAGCCGACAAAACGCGTCGCCCAATCTGACTTGGGCGGAGTGGCAAGGGACAAGGAGGAGCCGCCTGCCGGACGGCGGCTGGGGAAATCAGCGGCGGCGGGCGGGAATGAAAAAGCTCAGCGGCTGGCTGCGGCAGCGGGCCCAGATGACCGCGCGGATGCGCGCCCGGTCCACGCCGCTCACGTTGTGCGCCCGCAGCGCGATGCGGAAGGCAAAGTAAAAGCTCACACCCAGGTTCAGCGCACCGATCAGCGGGATCGACGCGGCGCTCCACCACAGCGCCGGGTTGTACACCACGCCCCAGCCCAGCGAGGCGCAGGCCGCCGCGAGTTGGCCGGTGGACAGCGTCACGTGGCGCACGTCGATGCCGATGCCGAAGAAGCCGGCGAAGGCCGGGATCAGGCCGAGCATGAAGCCCAGGGAGATGTTGGACGCGAACCCCGAGATGTTGTCGCGCATGAAGACCGACCAGCGCGCCGCGCGCGCCGCGCCCAGGAGGCGGGTGATGCGCGGGTTGTAGCGCATGGCCGAGTCCAGCTTGTGCAGCACGAACCAGTTTTCGGCCCAGCCGGCGATGATGCTGGCAGAGAACAACAACAGCCCGGTGAAGGCCGCGAACAGCAGGGCCGGGCTCAGCAGGTGCAGGGTGTCGAACACGTGCTGCGCGCTCTTGGCGTCGATCATCGGGTGGCCGAGTGCGGCCTGTACCAGCGCGTTGATACCCAGCACCACCGGGAACACCACCACCACGTTGCCCAGCACCGCCGCCACCTGCGAGCGCACCAGGTGGGTGACTTCGTCGACGAAGGCGGTCACGTCGTCGGCCGTGTCCAGGGTCTTGAGCTTGGCCGCCATGGCCGGGGCGGTCATGGCCGGCTGCTTGGTGGCCAGCGTGCAATGCAGCAGCTGGATCAGCACGAAGCTGCCGGCATACACCACGCTGGCCCAGAAGCCGCTCCAGAACGCCGACAGGCCGAGCGCCACCACCACGAACTTCAGCAGCGTGGTGATGCCGGTCAGCGCCCCGCCGCCGGCGGCCTTGCGCAGCATGCTGGCGTATTCGCCGGGCTCGCGGGTGATGTAGTGTTCGCCGGTTTCGGCACTGCGTTCGGTGACCTTGGCCGCCAGCAGCGTGGAGTTGGCGGCGATCAGCGCCCGTATGCTGTTGCGTTCGCGGCCCAGCAAGGCCATGCGCGCGGTGAAGCGCACGGCGGCCGCGCCGGGGTTGGCCGGCAACAGCAGGTCGAGCAGATCGCGGATGCGCAGCACGCGTTCGCGCATCTGCCGCAGCCGGAACACCATGCCCACCGAAATGCCGTTTTCTTCGAGATGGGTGTAGACGCTGGCTGCCGCCTGGCGGCAAGCGTCCAGCCGTTCGCGGAACTGCTGCACCGCCGCCTCCAGCGGCACGGTGCGGTGCGGTCGCTGCGCCAGTTCGTCGCGCAGGGCCTGCACGTCCCGGTCGAGCAGGTGGAATGGCCGGCCTTCCAGCACCTTGTCGCTCATGCGCAAACGCAGCTCGGGCGAGAAGCCGGCGGCCTGCATCTGGGTGGTGCAGTAGACGATGGCGTCGAGCACGATGCCCTGCCAGTCGGCATGCAGCCGGTCGCTGCTTTCCTCGGCGGCGCTGGTGCCGTCCAGCGGCTTGCCGCCGGTGAGCAGCCAGGCCAGCCGCGCCGACTGGGCGTCGTCCAGTGCCGACAGCCAGCGTGCATCGGCCTCGCCGGAGAACACCATGGAAAACAGCGCCGAGGCGTCCACCGTCTCGGGCGTGCCCGGCAGCAGCTTGCGCCGCAACCGTTCGCCGAATTCACTCAGGAAGGCGGTGCGCGGCGCGAAGCCGAAATCGGCGAGCAGGGTGGTGATGTCCACCGAGCGCACGAGCTTGAGCCACCAGGCCTGCAGGCGCAGCTGCAACTCGGGCCGGGCTTCCACCGCGTCCATGAACAACTGCAGCCGGCTGACCGCGGCCTGAGGCGTCTTGCTGTCGCCACGCACCCAGGCGAGCATCCGGATCAACCAGAGGTGGCGCTGCGCCAGGTCGTCGTCGGGGTCGAGGGTGGCGAGAAGATTGTTCAGATCGGGCATGGGCGCAATGAGGTCAATGCAACACGCGGGCCGATGAACCCGCGTCGCTGCCGTGGCCGCCATCGGCGTCCAGGATGAAGGCCGGAATCAGGGTGTCGAAACGCTCGCCGTCCTCGGCCACGCAGAAGTAGCTGCCGCGCATCGCACCGCTGGCCGTGCGCAGCCGGCAGCCGCTGGTGTACTGGAAGGACTCGCCGGGCTTGAGCAGCGGCTGCTGGCCGACCACGCCCAGGCCCTTCACCTCTTCGGTGTGGCCGCGGCTGTCGCTGATGGTCCAGTGTCGGCTGATGAGCTGCGCCGGTACATCGCCGGTGTTGTGGATGGTGATGGTGTAGGCGAAACTGTAGATGGACTGCTCCGGTGCCGATTGTTCGGGCACGTATTGCGGATGTGCTTCCACCGTGAACTGGTATTTGGGCATGGCGGCATCCTAACTGTTTGCGCTCCTGCGAAAATACAAGCCGTAAGTACCCTGATAAAGCACTCAACGGTTTCCCCATGCCCAACACCTACCGCATCGCCCCTTCGATCCTGTCCGCCGACTTCGCCCGCCTGGGCGACGAGGTGAAAAACGTCATCCAGGCCGGCGCCGACTGGATCCATTTCGATGTGATGGACAACCATTACGTGCCCAACCTGACCTTCGGCCCGATGATCTGCAGCGCGCTGAAGCCGCATGCGAAAAAACCCGACGGCACGCCGGTGCCGATCGACGTGCACCTGATGGTGCAGCCGGTGGATGCGTTGGCTGCTTCCTTCGCCGACGCCGGTGCCGACTTCATCAGCTTCCATGCCGACGCCACGCCCCACGTACACCGCAGCGTGCAGGCCATCAAGGCCAAGGGCTGCAAGGCCGGCCTGGTGTTCAACCCCGCGGCCAGCCTGGACGTGCTGGACTGGATGATCGACGAGATCGACCTGATCCTGATCATGAGTGTGAACCCAGGCTTTGGTGGCCAGAGCTTCATCGATTCGGCGCTGCGCAAGATCGAGCTGGTGCGCAAACGCATCGACGCCACCGGCCGCGACATCCGCCTCGAAGTGGACGGCGGCATCAAGACCGACAACATCGCGCGTGTGGCCTCGGCGGGTGCCGACACCTTCGTGGCCGGCAGCGCGATTTTTGGCAAGCCGGACTATGCGGCGGTGATCGAGGGTATGCGGGCGGAGCTGGGTGGCGTGAAGCGCTGACTTGCTCCTTCCCCCGGAAGGGGAGGGAGCGAAACCGCAGCCTCAATCCGAATTCAGCGCCGCCAGATTCAACACCCGCAACCCGCCATATTCCACGCGGATGCTGCCCTGCGCCTCCAGCGCATTCAGCGCCTCGTTGACCCGCTGGCGCGACAGGCCCACCAGGTAAGCCAGTTCCTGCTGCGTGATGCGCAGCGTCTCGCCCACACCCGGGTAGAGGATGGGGTTGAACAGCGCGGCCAGGCTGCGCGCCACGCGCACGTCGGGGTTGTTCATGCGGTCGATCGCGCGGGCCGCGATGAACTGGCCCAGGCGTTCGTTGAGCTGGTTCATCACAAAGCGGTTGAAGCCCAGTGAATGGTCGATCAACCAGTGGAAGGTGTCCACCGGCAGGCCCGCCACCACGCTCTTGCGCAGCGCCTGCATGTTGTAGCGGTAGGGCTCGCGCTTGAGCACCGTGCCTTCGCCGAACCAGCCGCCGGGCGGCAGGCCGGCATAGGTCACGGTCTGGCCCTGGGCGCTTTCCGTGCTCATCTTGAGCAGGCCTTCCACCACGCCGAACCAATAGGTGACCGGCCGGCCTATGCGGCACACATAATCGCCAGGCAAGGCATCGCCGACCATCAACTGCGGCAGTGCGCGCTCGTATTCGGCGGAGCTCAGATGCCTGAGCCAGGGGATGCCGTCCAACTCGGCGGCCGTGGGTGCGCGGCGCCGCTGGTGCAGCGGTAGATCAGGCGTCATGGCTTGGCCGGCGCAATATCAAAGTAGTTCCTAGGGTAAGTCCGGGGGAGGGGAGTCCCTTGGATTGTCGTCCAAACGACAACCTGACGTCAAAGTGAGTCCTAGTATCGCGGCAATCCAGCATAAGGACCTTGTTGTGCACACTACGTTTCCTCGCCTGCTTCTTCAACATGCCACCGAGCGCCCGGACGCGCCAGCCATGCGCGAGAAGGAATACGGCATCTGGCAGATCCACAGCTGGGCGCAGATGGCCACGCTGGTGGAGCAGGTGGCCGGCGGCCTGGCGCAAGCGGGGCTGCGCGCGGGTGAACACCTGGTGGTGGTCGGTGCCAACCGCCCGCGCCTGTACGCCACCATGCTTGCGGCGCAGGCGCTGGGGGCAATCCCGATCCCGCTGTACCAGGACGCGGTGGCCGCCGAATGTGTGTTCCCCATCAACAATGCCGAGGTGCGCTTCGCCATGGTCGAAGACCAGGAGCAGGTCGACAAGCTGCTCGAGATCCGTGGCCAATGTCCTCAGCTGCAGACCATCGTCTTCGACGATCCGCGCGGCTTGCGCCAGTACGCCGAGCCGGGCCTGATGGCGATGGACACGCTGCTGGCCAGCGGCCAGGCCCATGCGGCGGCGCATCCCGGTTTCTTCAAGGCCGCCGTCGAGGCCGCCCAGCCCGACGACGTGGCCGCGATGTTCTTCACCTCGGGCACCACCGGCAACCCCAAGGGCGTGGTCCATACCCACCGCACCCTGCTCGACCGGGCCCAGGCCGGCGCCGAGTTCGACAAGCTCACCCACCGCGAAGAAGTGCTGGCCTACATGCCGCTGGCCTGGATCGGGCAGAACATCTTCAGCTACGCGCAGTGGCTGTGCTGCGGTTATGTGGTGAACTGCCCCGAAAGCGCCGGCACGGTGACCATCGACCTGAAGGAGATCGGCCCTACCTATTACTTCGCGCCGCCGCGCATCTTCGAAGGTTTGCTGACCAGCGTGATGATCCGCATGGAAGACGCCGGTGCCCTGAAGCGCGGCATGTTCCACCGCTTCATGGCGGTGGCGCGCAAGGTCGGCCCGGCGCTGATGGACGGCAAACCCGTGGGGCTGGCCGACCGCCTGCTGTACGCCCTGGGCAATCTGTTTGTCTACGGCCCGCTGCGCAACAGCCTGGGCTTCAACCGCGTGCGTGTGGCCTACACCGCGGGTGAAGCCATCGGGCCCGACCTGTTCACCTTCTACCGTTCGATCGGCATCAACCTCAAGCAGCTCTACGGCTCCACCGAGACCGCGGTCTTTGTCTGCCTGCAGCCCGACAACCAGGCGCGTGCCGACACCGTGGGCATCCCGATCAGCGGGGTCGAGATCAAGGTGGCCGACAACGGTGAGATCCTCGTCAAGTCGGCTGGCCTGCTCAAGGGCTACTACAAGAACCCCGCGGCCACGGCCGAGGTGCTGACGGCCGAGGGCTGGTACCACACCAGCGATGCCGGCTTCCTCGACGCCAGCGGCCACCTGAAGATCATCGACCGGGTGAAGGACGTGGGCCGCATCCAGGGCGGGCCGAACGACGGCGCCATGTTCGCGCCCAAGTATGTGGAAAACAAGCTCAAGTTCTTTCCGCACATCAAGGAAGCCGTGGCCTATGGCGATGGCCGCGAGCGGGTGTGTGTGATGCTCAACATCGACTTCGACGCCGTGGGCAACTGGGCCGAGCGGCGCAACCTGCCCTATGCCGGCTACACCGACCTGGCGCAGAAGCCCGAGGTCTACCAGTTGATGCAGGCGTGTGTGGAAAAGGTCAACGCCGATCTCGCCGCCGACACCCTGCTGGCCGGCTCGCAGATCAGCCGCTTCCTCGTGCTGCACAAGGAGCTCGATGCTGACGATGGCGAGCTCACCCGCACCAACAAGGTCCGCCGCGGCTTCATCGCCGACAAATACAAGCCGCTGATCGATGCCTTGTACGGTGGACTCAAAGAGCAGTTCATCGAGACCACGGTGAAGTTCGAAGACGGCCGCAGCGGCAGCGTGAGCGCCACGCTGAAGATCGGCGATACGAAGACGTTCACACCCATACAGGCCGCAGCATGAGGCACTTTGACGACACCATGGAAACACCGATCCAGGAAGACCAGATAAGCGCCCGCAAGTGCGGTGAGGTCATCCTCGACGTGGCCAACATTTCGCTGTGCTTCGGCGGCGTGAACGCGCTGACCGACATCTCGTTCAATGTGCGCGAGCACGAGATCCGCGCCATCATCGGCCCCAACGGCGCGGGCAAGAGTTCGATGCTGAACTGCATCAACGGCGTCTATGCGCCGCAGCAGGGCCGCATCACCTTCCGTGGCCAGACCATGTGTGGCCCCCACGCTCCACCGCTGCGCGGGTCGCTGCCCCCCGAGGGGGCGCACTCGCCTCGGGGCGGCCCAGCGGCGAGTTTCAGTCATATGAACAGCCACCAGGTGGCGGTGATGGGCGTGGGCCGCACCTTCCAGAACCTGGCCTTGTTCAAGGGCATGAGTGTGCTGGACAACATCATGTCCGGGCGCAACCTCAAGATCAAAAGCAATCTGCTGTGGCAGGCACTGCGCATCGGGCCGGCGCTGCGCGAGGAGATCCAGCACCGCGAAGCCGTGGAACGCATCATCGACTTTCTCGAGATCCAGGCCTACCGCAAGACGCCGGTGGGCCAGCTGCCCTACGGTCTGCAAAAGCGCGTGGATTTAGGCCGTGCCCTGGCGATGGAGCCGCAGATGCTGCTGCTCGACGAACCCATGGCCGGCATGAACGTGGAGGAGAAGCAGGACATGTGCCGCTTCGTGCTCGACGTGAATGAAGAGTTCGGCACCACGGTGGTGTTGATCGAACACGACATGGGCGTGGTGATGGACATCAGCGACCGTGTGGTGGTGCTCGACTACGGCAAGAAGATCGGCGACGGCACGCCACAGGAAGTGCGGAACAACCCCGATGTGATCCGCGCCTATCTCGGTGCGGAAGAAGCCACGTCCACAAAACCGGAGCGCAACTGAAATGGGTTTCTTCCTCGAGACGGTTTTCGGCGGCCTGATGGCCGGCATGTTGTACGCGTTGGTGGCGCTCGGCTTCGTGCTGATCTTCAAGGCCTCGGGCGTGTTCAACTTCGCGCAGGGCGCGATGGTGCTGTTCGCGGCGCTGGCCATGGCGCGTTATGCGGAATGGTTTCCGCAATGGTTCGGCTTTCAGAGCTTGGTGCTGGCCAACCTGCTGGCCTTCGCGGCCGCGGTGGCGACGATGGTCGCCGTGGCTTGGCTCATCGAGCGGCTGGCGCTGCGCCGCCTCGTCAACCAGGAAGGCATCACGCTGTTGATGGCCACGCTGGGCATCAGCTACTTCCTCGACGGTGCGGGTCAGCTGCTGTTTGGCAGCGCCACCTACAAGATCGACGTGGGCATGCCCAAGGACCCGATGATGGTGCTGGAGAACACCTTCCAGGGCGGCCTGCTGCTCAGCAAGGAAGACCTCTACGCCGCGATGATCGCCGCCATGCTGGTGGCGCTGCTCACGCTGTTCTTCCAGAAGACCCGTACCGGCCGTGCGCTGCGCGCCGTGGCCGACGACCACCAGGCCGCGCAGTCCATCGGCATTCCGCTGGCGCGCATCTGGGTCATCGTCTGGTCGGTGGGCGGCATCGTGGCCCTGGTGGCCGGCATCATCTGGGGCAGCAAGCTCGGCGTGCAGTTCTCGATCTCGCTGGTGGCGCTGAAGGCGTTTCCGGTGGTGATTCTGGGCGGGCTGACTTCGGTGCCGGGGGCGATCCTCGGCGGCTTGATCATCGGCGTCGGTGAGAAGCTTTCAGAGATCTATCTCGGGCCGTTTGTCGGCGGCGGTATCGAGAACTGGTTTGCCTATGTGCTCGCGCTCGGTTTCCTGCTGGTTCGTCCGCAGGGCCTCTTCGGCGACAAGATCATTGACAGGGTCTGAACATGTTCTATAGAGAAAACGGCCAGTTCAAAAGCAGCTACCGCGCCGACCTGGCCTTGTTCCCGGTGGCGCAGGACCGCTGGGCCCTGTGGGGGCTGCTGGTGCTGTGTTTCGTGGTCGTGCCCTTCGTGGCCAGCGACTACCTGTTTCGCGCGGTGATCACCCCTTTCCTGATCCTGTCGCTGGCAGCCATCGGCCTGAACATTCTGGTCGGCTACTGCGGGCAGATCTCGCTCGGCACCGGCGCCTTCATGGCCGTGGGCGCCTATGCCGCCTACAACTTGCAGGTGCGTATCGAGGGCATGCCGCTGCTGTTGTCGCTGCTCGGCGGCGGCTTGTGCGCCACGGCCGCGGGTGTGTTGTTCGGCATTCCCAGCCTGCGCATTCGTGGCCTGTACCTGGCGGTGGCCACGCTGGCCGCCCAGTTCTTCATGGACTGGTTCACCAACCGCGCGAAGTGGGTCACCAACGATTCGTCTTCTGGCTCGGTGAGCGTGGCCAATCTGCAGATCGGCGGCTACGCGTTCGAGACGCCGGTGCAGAAATACCTGCTGTGCCTGGGCATCGTGGTGCTGTTCGCGCTGCTGGCCAAGAACCTGGTGCGCGGCGCCATCGGCCGCGAATGGATGGCCATGCGTGACATGGACGTGGCCGCCGCGGTGATCGGCATCCGGCCGGTGTACGCCAAGCTGTCGGCCTTCGCGGTGAGCAGCTTCATTGTCGGCGTGGCCGGTGCGCTGTGGGGCTTCGTGCACCTCGGCGCCTGGGAGCCGGCGGCCTTCGGTATCGACAAGTCGTTCCAGCTGTTGTTCATGGTGATCATCGGCGGGCTGGGCTCGATTGCCGGCAGCTTCTTCGGCGCGGCCTTCATCGTGCTGCTGCCGCTGTTCTTGAACTATGTGCCGCACTGGCTGGGCCTGTCGATTTCCACCGCCACGGCTTCGCACCTGGAGCACATGATCTTCGGTGCGCTGATCGTTTTCTTTCTGATCGTCGAGCCGCATGGCCTGGCGCGGCTGTGGTCCACCGCGCGCCAGAAGCTGCGCCTCTGGCCCTTCCCTCACTAGATTTCAAACCCGCACCGATGAGTGCCTTATCAAAAGGAGACAAGCATGCAGTTCAGGAAATTCGCGCTTTATGCGGCGGTGGCCGCCACCGGGCTTTCGGCGCTCGCCACGGCTACGCTCGCCCAGGCCCAGGCGGCCGAGCAGTTCGTGCCGCTGCTGGTCTACCGCACCGGGCAGTTCGCGCCGCTGGGCATCCCATGGGCCGACGGCAAGCAGGACTACCTGAAGCTGGTGAATGCGCGTGACGGTGGCGTCAACGGCGTGAAGCTGACGTTCGAGGAATGCGAAACCGCCTACGACGCGGCCAAGGGTGTGGAATGTTATGAGCGGCTCAAGACCAAGGGCACCGGTGCTTCGGGCTTCGATCCCCAGTCCACCGGCATCACCTTCGCCGTGACCGACAAGGCCTATGCCGACAAGGTGGCGATCGAGACCGCCGGCTACGGCCTGTCGCAGTCGGTGGACGGCACGGTGTTCGAATGGAATTTTCCGCTGCTCGGCACCTACTGGACCGCGGCCGACGTGATGTTGCAAGACATCGCCAAGAAGGAAGGCGGCAGCCTGAAGGGCAAGAAAGTTGCGCTGGTCTACCACGACAGCCCCTACGGCAAGGAGCCGATTCCGCTGCTGCAGAAACGCGCCGCCGCCGATGGCTTCGAGCTGAGCCTGTTTCCGGTCACGCCGCCCGGCGTGGAGCAGAAATCCACCTGGCTGCAGATTCGCCAGCAAAAACCCGACTACGTGCTGTTCTGGTCGGCCGGTGTGATGACACCCGCCGGCATCCGCGAAGCCCAGGCCAGCGGCTACCCGCGCGAGAAGATCTACGCCATCTGGTGGGCCGGCTCGGACCATGACGTGAAGGACATCGGCGCCGGCGCCAAGGGCTACAACGCCATCACCATCCACAACAGCGCGGCACAAGACAAGGTGCATGACGAGCTGAAGAAATTCGTCTACGACAAGGGCCAGGGCACCGGCCCCGTGAGCAGCGTCGGCACGCTGGCCCACACCCGCGGCATGATGATTTCGATGCTGCAGGTCGAAGCCATCCGCGCCGCGCAGGAGAAGTACGGCAAGGGCAAGGCGCTGACCTCGGAGCAGGTGCGCTGGGGTTATGAAAACCTCGACCTCACCGCCGAAAAACTCAGCGCGCTGGGCTTTGGCGTGGTGATGCGGCCGGTGAAGACTTCGTGCAGCAACCACATGGGCACCGACTGGGCGCGCATCGTGCAGTGGGACGGCGGCAAGTGGGAGATCAAGTCCGACTGGTACCAGGCCGACAAGTCACACATCGATCCGCTGGTGAAGGAGTTCTCGGCGAAGTACGCGAAGGACAAGAACGTCAAGCCGCGGGCATGCGGCTGAGAAGCCGAGCAGACTTCTTCTTCTCCGTTCGTCCTGAGCCTGTCGAAGGACTTGTCGATCAACCATAGGCTTCGACAAGCTCAGCCCGAACGGGGAGGTGGTGGCAGAAGTCCGTTCGTGTTCGCGCAAGGACAAACCCCACCCGTTTCCACCCGTTCGTGCTGAGCCTGTCGAAGCACCTTCACCAAGCCCTTCGACAGGCTCAGGACG
>Ga0307515_10000552_pt1 | contig 88302 bp, 81 predicted proteins | sample 17_EM_MG_FD_194513 | JGI IMG/M metagenome (GOLD analysis project Ga0307515, IMG submission 194513) | Populus trichocarpa ectomycorrhiza microbial communities from riparian zone in the Pacific Northwest, United States - 17_EM | ecosystem: Host-associated > Plants > Roots > Unclassified | place... | reverse complement strand
GGAGCACTTGCACATCCCGAACTGATTCCGGAGTCGGCCAGTCTTCGATCGTGGATATGCGGTCTGACTCCATGCCGATTCCATCCGAATTGATGACAAATCCGAGGAAGCCGACTTCCCGGACTCCGAATTGGCACTTTTCGGCTTTGCAATACAGTCCGAATTCCTGTAGGCATTGCAGCACTTTTTGGACGTGGTCTTCGTGCTCCTCCTCATTGGCCGAGTGGATGAGTATATCGTCAAGGTAACACACGGTGAAGTTGTCAATATAATGCCGTAGACAATCGTCAATGTAAGCCTGAAGCGTCGTCGGTGCATTTGTCAACCCGAAGGGCATAACTCGGTATTCGAACTGACCATAGCGGGTTCGGAATGCTGTCTTGAACTCGTCGCCTTCCTTGACTCGGATGAGGTGGTATGTGTTCCGGAGGTCCAGTTTAGTGAAGATCCGGGCTTCGCGCACTCGATCAAGTAGTTCTGAGATTTGAGGAAGGGGGTATCTACTGTTTACCTTGCCTAGGTTGAGAGCTCGATAGTCGACACACAACCGTAGTCCTCCGGCTTTCTGCTTTGCAAACATGATCGGTGCTGCGGCCGGGGATCATGACCATTGAATGAAGCCGTTTGCCAGGTTCATTTCGATGTAGGCCTTATGCGTCTTCAGTTCAAACTCTGAGAGGTTGTAGATCCGCCCGTATGGTAGTTTGTAGTCGGGTTCCAGATCGATCGCGTAGTCAATTTGTCTGTGCGGTGGGAGTGTCTCGGCCTTGTTCTTGCTGAAGACCTCCACAAATTCCTGGTATTGTGCTGGGATGCGACCCGCATCATCTGTTGTTACCATCTCCACGTTATCTATGTCTATTCCTATTCTCATTCTCCTTGTTTGCATTGTAGCTTGTTTTGGCAGAGTGGAGATGGGCAGGGGTCCCGGGTTGGCTGGATCAGACGGTTCGTCGCAATAGACCTCCCCCGTTGTGCAGTTTCTCCCTTCGTGTCTCGGCGAGCCGGTAGCAGTGATTCAAGCACCGTCACTGTGTCACTCTTCTGCCGCAACTACCGCCCCGGCTCCTGCTCGCGCATTCTGCATCCTGGGGTTTCCCTCACCTTCGGTGATGCCTTCCAGAGATCCTCACAGCAACCCTTGACATTCTCCAAGTCGTATGGCGAATGCCTCGACCACTTCGTCGCTATCTGAGAGGTGACCGAATGCGGTAGCCCCGAGTAGTTGTATATCCGGGGGAGGCTCATCATTTGTGTTTTCCTCACTGCGTTCCGGCAGAGAGCTTGTGCGATCTGCTTCTGGAATTTTCGCCCGTTGCGGTCCATTTGGCGATCGCAAGGTTGTCAATCGACCTTTGGTCCAGTCGATTTCTGGGTTCCTCGCCTTAAACCATGGCAAGCCCAGGACTAGGTCGTATGCCTTCATTGGGACGACTAAAACCTCCGATTCGTCAACCGGTTTACGGTGTTCAAAATACTGAACCAAGAGACTTGCCATTCGGCTCTCCCTTGCAGACATCATCTCCTGGCCATTAAGACCCTGGGTGGAGGTGAATGCTGGTTCGTGGGGCAATTCGAGTTTCCTGAGTAGGCTCGGTGATATAAAGATGCTCGTTGCACTGCTGTCGATTACTGCTTTGACTCGCTGCATGTTGCCGTGTATGTTTCGTACAAGGACTTCACGGACGATATGCGCCGAATCCGGTCTCTCTGTGCCGCATAGGTATTGGCTTGACATCAGAGCCCGACCTTCGAGAATGACTCTTGATTTTAAGGCGATTCGGTGCGGTTGTATCTCGTCCAAGGATGCAAATACGGCTCGGTTTCCCAAGTGTTCGAATCCTAACTCCGTATCGTCCAGCCTCTCCCTTCGAGTTAGATATCGAGAGAGGTAGACTATTTTTTTTGCTGCTGCATGTCGAATGACTTTTGGCGTTTAATTTGTTTGCCATCATAGCCACCGCCGCTATTGCTGGAGTTCTGTTCAGGTGGGTTTGTCTTGACGTATTTGGTACAAAGGTAGGTTTTGTGGTCTCCGCTGCCGCAGCGGGTGCATTGCCGGTTTGCCATTCGGCTTTCGTAGGCTTCCTTTGAAAGCCACGGCGCTGGTGATAAGTTGGCCCGGCTGCCTCCGCTGGACCTATTGGACTTGCACGATTTTGAATTACCGCCGGAGTTATTGGAATTGCCCGAAGTGTTTGCCGCAGGTTCGGAGATGGATGGTAGGAAATTACATTTCTTATCGCCGCCTTTCTGAGACTGCCCTGCTTGCATTGGTTGCTGCAGTTGTCCCCCGGGCTTCTTGTCGTCCAGTTTGAACCCCGAGGCTGCCGCACAGTCGAAGAGTTGGTCGAGTGTGTCGAACCTCTCTTTGCCACTGGAGATCGAAGGTCTGACTTTCATCTTAAGTGCGTGCCGCAGGCCCGCCCATGCCATCTCGTACAGGACCACTTCCTGCCTTATAAGGCTCCAGCCGGCTCTTCTCCAATTTGCTTTTAGGCGGTTGGCGTAAATTCGGACTGATTCGTTTGGTAATTGCTGGTACTCCTGCATGGCTTTTGTCGCCGAATTGAGACGTCTGTCATTATCTCCGTTCATCTTTTGAAGCTCGTTTGCGAAGAGTTCGAAATTCTCTAAACACGAGTCCTTGGCCTCTCGTAGGGCGCTAGCCCACTCGGATGGGTCCGTATTTTCCGTCTGTCGCTGAGTCGTATCTGGGTGGATATTCCAGGTGTCGAGAAAAGAGACTGCATACTTGACTTGATCGGGATCGCCTGTTGGGAATAGGTGCTTATGGGATGCAAAGTTTGATCGTAATGTTTCGAGGAACTTATTCAGCTCTTTCGCCCCGCCGCAGTACCGTAAGGGGTCCACCATCTTAAACATCTTGGACTGATTTCCGGGATTCTCCGGTCTGTCGATGGTTCGGCTGCGGTCAAGTTCGGTGAGCAGTAGGGTTCTCTTCTCCTTCCATTCGGCTTGTTGTTCGAATAGGAGTTCAAGTAGCATCCGGTTCTGTTCAAGCATCTCCTTTTGGTTGTCTTCGGTGATCTTTGACAAAATGTCGTCTCTGCCTCGATTATCCTCGCCCTCTGGTAAGGTTGAATCATCTTTGTCTTTGTCTTCATCTTCATCGTCTGGATCGCGGGCTTCTTCGTGAACTTGAGTCTCGGCCGGATCGTCATCATTGATTTCGTCTTCTGGTAGTACCGAGACGCTGCCCGTAGGAATCGGCCTGAATCGGCTGAGCGATGCTCAAAGGGATTCAATGCTCACACGCGTGTTAGGCATGCGCAATTGGCTTCTCTGTATTCTCTTTGGAGGCATGGAGGGTAATTGGCTCTAACTGTTGATTTCGTGTCTGTTGCGACTCGTCAATTCAAGGGGTAAATTCGCGTGATCTCGTGAGCGAAATGTATCCGATTTCTGAAAAGACCGAATATAGTGTAAGGGCGCGTACGCCGGCGCTCGGCAGTATACGGATATGATATGGTATTTGGTTGCACACGGGCGCGAGTGAGATTAAGTGTAGAAGTAAGTGGTAAGATATTCGGTACGAAGCTAAGTCTCCGTCGCGATGTCAATATATGGTTGGCGGTTACCCGGCCCTGGACACGTCACGTGACCGTGCGGCAACCCTAACCACGCATTACTTGACAACGCCGTTACACTTTTTCACTGATACTGCTCATGAATGAACCTAAAGCCATCTGTATGACCTGCGCCATGCATGATATGTGGTTCCCCGATGCCAGCCACTTGATCCCAGAGGCCTCAACTGTTGATAGCAGCTCGCATGTCATCGAGTGGTTTTAGGAAGCATCATCAGTCGTAATACCAGGCACACTGTAGACGGTACGCTGAATATGATCAAGCGCGCCCTTCAAATGTACGGATTGCGTTGCTCCACTATGTTGGCCCTTGACCTGTCATCCTTGATTAGCTTGCGTAATGGGAACAGAACAGGCGATCACCCACATCGAAAGAATGTTGAACTTCGTGCAATACCCATGTTCGTTCTCTATAATATGCAATGACTGATGTGATGGCTACTGTGTTCGTTGATGTCCATCCGTCCAAAGCTAAACTAACTGTATTTCATACAAGCAATTGCTTCTCATTTGCATCCACAGTCGGTGCATACTCCATCCAGCAATTGGTGCTAAGGGTTGCAACGGATGGTAGGACTAGGTCATTACGTAATGGATTATAAGACCGTCATGGCTCATGATTTGATTTAGCATTCCATTGACTATGTAACAAAACAAATGCTAACATGAGGTAGTGATTCCATGTGTCTTGGTGAAGTTAGGAAGTTTCAAAGTCCCTGGCTGCTAGTTTGGAATGTTTTGTCTGTCATTTCAGTCAATATGGATTAAACTTGATTTCAAATATCACTTTCATCTGGAAACGTACTATTGTGATTCCTAGACTTCCTTGCCTCTTCAGGATGGCCAAAGCTGTTTCTTCCAGTGTCGAAGTAGTCAATTCAGTGACCCCTGACTCCCTTAATTCATTTAACTTTGCGATGTGAACTTTTGGCTGCAAGTATTTCCCCATTGAGCTGGTCCCATGTTCTGATGTATGGTGAAGAACATGATCACAAATGATACATATGTTGCCAGGGCTGCTGGACTCCTCAATTCCACAATGTCAATAGAATCGCTACGAAGGCGCATGTCTAGAATTATTCCCAGCAATACGCTGGTTGGAGCCTACATTCATTGTAGCCCACCAAGCATTGAAGATGATTTGCAAAGTAAGGTCACTCAAATCGCGAAGAAAGACCTGTTAGATTTCGGAAAAGACCAAAACCTCGATCAATGTGGTGTTTAAAGATTTTGAATCTGACATTGCGGAAGAAATTTGGAAGCTGGGTAATTCGACTTGATAGGCAGACGACAATAACTACACAGTAAAGCAGTGTGCGGGTTCTTGATTATTCACTCTACAGCTAAAAGGAAAATAATCCGATCAGTAAGACATTGCATGAATTAGTGTGAATTTGAATACAAGGACAGATTGCAACGACGAACCCTGGAAAACACCACGTAGAAACAGCATAATGCTGTGAATTGCGGTGTGGCATGCAGAGCCTTTCCGTACTGTGGGCGCTCAATTGTTGGAGGTGAACGCGATATCGTCACATGCATTTTTGACAATAAAGGCTGACGATTGGTTCATTGTGGTTTATCTGCGTTCCATTCAGATTAGATTATCCATGATAATCGCTCCAAAATCGTTGACTCTGCAATGACACTCATTGTGGGATATGGTTACGATCTTGCCTTAAGCAATTTGTTCTAGACAGACGGCTGATAATATGATTATGGATCATTGTTGTTGCACAGCCCCATAATTTTCTATGTTGAAAGGCCTGAAATCATTGACACTCCGTTGACAGTCATTTTTAGGCCATAGTGACGATGTCGTCAAATGCATTGTTGCCAAGAAAGACAGCTTATTGTTCAATTTTGTGCTAATGTTGCCGCACTGCCCTCGGACTTACCAAGATGCATTGGCAAAAGTTGTTGACGCTCCGTTGGCACTCATTTTTAGTACATAGTAGCGATGTTGTCGCAACCGTTGTTGCCCAGAAAGGCAGCTGATAATCTGATTATGGCGTATTATTGCCGCACAGCCATTTGAGATTCGAGCATACAAGGACCAACGTCGTGGACGCCCTGTTGAGGCTCATTTTAAGGACATGGTAGCGATGTTGTTGGCAGAGTGTTTGGGTAGAAAGGCGGCCGATAGTGCAATTATGGGTGTAATGTCGCCACCCAGCCCATGCATTGACCAAGGTGCAAGGCCAAGAGTTGTTGATGCTCTGTTGACACTCTTATTTAGGACATAGTAGATGTGTTGCCACCACCATTTCTCCATAGAAAGGCGGCCGATAGTTCCATTATGACTGACTGTAACCGCACAGCCAACTGGATGGTTCATGACGTAACGTTAAATATCGTTGACTCTTTGATGATCCTTATTTTAAAGATATGGCAACAAGTGGGGCATTTGCATTGTTGGCACTAATGCCGATGTGCACATGTGCTTTGGAACAATGTGACAATGCAGCCCATTGATTGCCAATTGTGTATAACATTGAATTGTTGTCACTCTGTTGACGCTTGCATTAATCACATCGAAACAGCCTTTGAACACTCAATAATTGTATGCACCATATCACATGAACATTATTGACACCCAGTATTACATTTGTATGTATTATCGTATGCTTCCAGGAGTTTTGTTACCTTTCAATTCCTGATCAACTGCTATCTACCATATCTAAGGAAGAAATGACGTGGCCCTATCGCAGTCCCACTCTTTCGGCCGGCTATTGATGTCATGTACATCATTTCACTAGTGTTTAGTAATTTTTGCTCGACTTCCTTACCATTTCTTATCCACCTACTTCTCCTCAATTTCAATGACATATCATAACCAATTCCAAGTATCTCAATGTTGTCCTCCAAATTTGTGCGGAGAGTTGTGCAGTTGGATACGAGGATGAATGCATCATGACGGTTGACATTCAGATCGATTCGTCATCTGCACTGACCGCTCACTCTATGAGACATATGATATCACTCACTTATATTTTGTTGGCACATTTCATCACTAATAGTGCTTTTGCTTTGTCACCTAACAGTTCCTTGCAAAAAGAAACAGAACGTGTTGGCAGTCTTACAGTGCAATTTCGATTCTAGAACATTCACATGGTGTGTTTGACCCTAACACATGCACAGACGAATTATCATGTCTCACAATATGGTCACCGAAATCAAGGAAAAGCTGACAAGTAGCCAAATTGGTAAACAAGTTGCATTTCACGGCCATCAGACTTCACAAATGACTGTTTAGATCTCTGTTATTCCGCAGATGCAGGAGCTGTCACCATCCGTTTGTCGGAATCCGATATGTATATGGTAAGTGGCTGGAGGCTATATCCCTGGGTAAAAGCGTACTGGTTCAACTGGTATTTCTATCAACAACGTTGGCGAATCGGGCACCCCGGCAGGCTCACCACTAGCTGAGCCTGATTTTGACTCCGGCTTCACTAAACCTGGCCTGGTATGACTACTTCATGGTCAAGATGTCCCTTGCGGCATTTGCGATATTCCGGGGACAATCTCAAGACACTCCATGAGCGCTCCAAATGATGGTGGTGGAGGTGCCGGAGCGTCATGATCCATTTGCGGCTGAACAACCGCCGGAACCCTCAACTCGGATGTGTCGTACTTCTTGTTCATTTGACAGAAGTTGTCAGCTGCATCGTCACATCCCGGTTCAGATGATTCGTCGAGTTTCCTCAGGTTCTGCCGAAACTTCTCCATGTTCTGCTGCACGGTTTCATTGATTGTGCCCATCACCCTGTTGGGTTCGTCATCTTCGCTCAGTTTGCCCTGCTCACTGTCTTCATTATCATCATCTTCCCCATCCTCCCCATCATCGGACCTTGCAAGATCACTCAGACTGTCTCCGATAGCAACCAGCATGTCATCAAAACACTTTTCAGGCTATCTGCACGTCAATCCTGCGATTTCAGCAAACCTAGTATCTTCCTGCTCTGGCTGAACCGCTGCCTCTGTGTCTTCAACTGACTTTGATGCTCCAGCATATTCTCTCTCAACATAGTCGTGAATCCGTTTGACTTGCACTTTATGACTTGAGAAATGTGTTTCTCGTCGTTTCTCTACCACAAGCGTCATTTTGGCTCTCAAGCTGGGTAATGCCCCAATAGCTCGGACACACTCTGCGTCCAAGCCACTCATGCCTTCGTTCACATGATGATGTTGTTAGGTTGACCACTTTGTCAACTTCCCGTAACTGCCAGCCAGAAGTATACAACAGTGCTTTTTCGGAGCCCTTACCATGGCAGTTTGCGTTGCCTTTTTGGTTAAGCGAGATGTTGGTTGTTGCAAGTTGTGGACAATATGGAGGCAAGCTGCGTCTTTTATGGCAAGGTTGGTACGTTTACTCTTCTTGAACAAAGCCAAATATCACTCTTGGCTGATAATAAATCAGCATTAATGACGCTAACCATACAACATGACATGATTGTTAGCATCATTTTCATGTAGTATCCAGGGGATTATTTCAGACATCCATCAGCGGATGTCCTTTCCCTCGAACAACATCCTATTAATATTTAGCAATTATGTGAGTTCGGTGGTCATAAACTGAAGTTTATCCCTGTTAAAAATTAAATAACATCAGACTGCCTTATTGGAAATCGCGGTGTGGTGGGAAACCCCTGCAATTTGCAGCAATACTCAGCAGAATTCATCTTGAGTATCACGAGCATGTTGGCTGCTACTTATTCCATTCTGACATGAAGATAACTTTATAGTCTTTAAGGCTTCCCACGTCCTCTTTTTATCATCTTCCTCTCGAATTCCACACCAGCACATCATGGATAGACAACCTCCTCCAGCAGGTGATAGCGGATCGAATACGAGCTGATTGTCTGGTGCTACATGAAATATGGCAATCCTTCGTACACATCAAGAGCGCAGACATAAGTTAGTTCACCACGATGCTGCCAATGCAGTCCCCAAACATATGACCCATGATGCACATTTAAAAATTGTCTGTCAGACTAGAAGAAGAAAAAATAAGAAGCAGCATTGGGTTGGATGTGAGTATATCCATTTCGATGGAAACGGCAGTCAATTAATTGTACAATGTACAGTGGGTGCTTGTAGAGAGCAATGTAATATCTGTATCAATGCCAGTAATGGGAAACCTGCACAGTCTACATACACGTTTGTTCTCACAGTCAGCAAAATCGAGCATCATGATGTTGTCAGCGGTTGGATTATTGCAGACGCATTTCCAGATAAGGGTCCCCATGAGTGGACGAAGGAGGCATTAATCACCTTAGAGAAGATTACAGAAGCATATATGGTAAAGGTCATAGCCGAAATTCATTGCGAAAGCAACAACTATTGTCTGGTTTGTTTTCACGATGTCTGCAACTATGGGAAGGGAAGGAGGTCGGGTACAGCTGGAACACTCTGACATGCGCCGGGTGGTGAATATGGCCAGAATGCCCAAAGATGGCGTTTCGCTTGCCCCAATAGAGGAAACCAATCATCACATTAAGAAACATCACACCGACGTCCGACAACAGAAGAGGCGGGGTGTTGAGTTTCCCAATGATGAACAGGTCAAGGCTGCCATACAATGATGCCGGCAATGCTTCCTCAAAACCACACGTCCGGCTGCCTTCCTTGCCAAAATGGCACTGCACAGCATGTGCTGACATGCTGGAGACGCAAAGGAAGAAGTGCACCTCCATCCAACCGACGCAGAGAGCCAACTCCAGAGCCGACTTCCCCTCTGCCCTGCACACCACCCGCCCCAACCCGTAACACTTCCACAGCTCAATGTTCTGAAATCGTCAATTTCCCCATCAGATATGCATATTCTCATGCAGTTCTTCCATGTGCGGAATTTGATGATGATGATGAGTATACCCAGCACGAGACTGATTATGATCCAGATATGCTGACTGATAAATGTTACTACAATCTCTGTTGTGTGGTAATGCAGCGAACCTTCAGTTTGAAGACCAGAGCAGCGGATTGAGCAATCATGCAACTGATGACAATCATTGACCCAAAGGCACTGGATTTTGGACATTATTATTATATATATCTACCTATTTTTAAAGAACAACATCAGAAAAATGTGGAAAAGGTATTTTGAGCATTCGGAGCATTATGAAGGTGTTTGAAAGTCAAGTTCACATTTGGTCGATTTTGTTGAGTCCAGTTATACGAATTATACTCAGTGATATTGCATCCACAATTTGACGGGATTTTCAACCTTGGTATAGTGTTCGGAACTAGGTATATCCTAGTTGGATACATTTTCTAATAGATTAAAGTCAGCTACTTTTATTTTCGAAAAATGTAATGAACATAGAACACTTTGCTGAGTCATGTCATGAAACTAGGCATTACTATTTCGAAATGACAAATCAAAAACAAACTAACTCAAATAGGAAATATTATTAAAGGTATTCAGTTATTTGTTGATTATAGCTGGAGGTATTCCAAATATGGTTAGTTTCTTTATGATTTGTCATGAAGCTATATAAACCAAAAGTTTCATAATATTACTAAGCAAGCAACAGTACATCTATTACATATTTCATTTTAAAAACTAGTCTAAATTTCGACAATAAACCAATGTATCAGCGCAAGCTATACCCCTTTGGGAATACTATACCAAGTTTGAAAATCCCGCAATGATATGAAAACAATTTTACTGAGTACATTTCCAGCCAGAGTACACTGCATAATTGAGAAAAGGTGAACTTGAATTTCAAAATGCTCTGAATACTGAGAATACCATTTCATTTTTTGCTGATGAACATAGTGATCTAGAAGAAAGTAAATGAAAATGCTAGAAATGCAGCTAAAACAATGTGAATGATGGACTGTGCCAAATTGAATCACTGCATATTGTGGATACAGTCATGGCAAAATGAGCGTCAACAGAGCATCAACAATTGTAAGTCATATATATCTGTTAATTTGAAATTGATTCGCTCGTTGTAATACATAATCCAAGTATTGGCTGCCTTTATTGGCAAAATATTAACGACATGCTTTCTACCTCATCCGGAAAACAAGCATCAACAGAGCATCAACGATTGTGAGTCACGGGTCCTGGGAATTCTGGCCGCCGACAGGTCGCAGTCAGTCATAATGCAATTTGTAGCCAAGTTGATAGGCCAAACAAATTGCAATACCCTCCCGGCCACATCTTGAAAATGAGCATTAACGGAGCATCAAGAATTGTCAGTCATTCGTCTTGGAATATCACACCTTCGATACGTTGTAGTTAGTCAGAAAGGAATCTTTGGCAGCCTTTATAACCAAAACAGAGTCCAATACCCTGCATGCCCCATCATGAAATTGATTGTCAACAGAGCGTCAACAACTGTTGGTCGTATATCATGGGTACTCTGGGGGGTGACAGGGTGCACATTATCAGAAACTGATTATTGGCTGCCTTATAAGCAAAAGTGAAAATGAAACACTTCCTGCCCTGTCTTCAAAATGAACGTCAACAGAGTGTCAATGATTGTTGGTCATCCATCATGGTTAAAAACAGTGCGATGTGGCCGTTATTGTCTATATACAGCGTTTTCACTGTTATTATACACCAAAAGCCTCAAGAATGGCTAGTGGTAGCTCTGTAAACGAAATATGTTGTTACTGTCCTGGAGGATGTGGCTAGAATATCCCGTACATATCTGCCTATACAGATTGCCATATCCTGCTTTGTCGATGTTTGTGATGAAGCACCACTCATATTACCGAGGATGCAAGACCAAATATCGTACACGCTCTGTTGACATTCATTTTCAGGATGTGGTTGGGCGTGTGAGCATGCTTGTGTTGCACATGAACGCTCTGAATACGTGGAAAATGAACCATGGCGTGCCGATATCAATATTTTACGATTAACCGTAGCAAATCTGAGTGCAACCATAGAGGTGAAACCCGTAATGCAGAACCAGAGATTGGAACCGACGGGTCTAGCCAAACCCGGCAAAACCCGGGGTTTGACATTGCTGGGTCCCGATTTGGCATGCTAAGAGTCAGAGGGTCGGGTTTTTGGACGGGTCTGGATCTGAACCGACCTGGTTGTGTGGTACCAACCCAGACATCTGGTGGGATTTCCGTACCCGGTGCTGACACTTGCAGTGGCCGGAATGGTGACGTCAGTCGAGATCATAGTCTGAAGCGAACCTTTAGCGAGGCCGCCGCAATGAGATCTCACGATGCCTTACAGTCAAGGTGTTGACAATTGTAGCCTGCGATTCCGCAGGAAAGGTAGACAATTAGACCTTGTGGAGAGCAGATCTCTGACTGAGATTTTCCAGCAGAATATACTGCTCGCTTTCGACCGATTGTGTGTGTCTTTATGTCCATTCAGTGCTGATAGTAATGATGGTGATGGTGATGATGGTGCTGATGGTGATGTCGGTGATGGTGGTCATAGTACCAGAAGTACTTAGACAAGTAGGTTGGCTACGTCAACATCAGTGTGAAAGCTTTTACAGACTTTGTCCCTTCTATTAGCCAAAGCTTCCAGACTCAGAGCCTTCCATTAGCCAAAGCTTCCATGGACTTAGAGTCTTCTATTAGCCAATGCTTCCACAAACTCAGAGTTTGCCATCGGCCAAAGGCTTCCAGTGGAGGAAAACTCTACTCCCCCACAAGCGAAGCTCTCTCAAGAAGGCTCTCAAGCAGGCTTTGAAAGAGGCTTTCAAGCAGGCGCTGAACCAGGCTCTCAAGCGGACTCTCAGCGATAGTGTACAGTACTGTTATTGCATCGAAGACTGGTATTGGTCCATCTCCGGCCGCCCGCCTTAAATCAGTTCCTTAGGCCCACCCATGCATCTCTATGAATGGACTGTAGACGACTATAGGCTGTGCATTGCACAGGGGTCCATGAGATGCTTGCGATGAGCTGCACATATGCACATAGCGCAGTCTGGAGTCCATTTGCACATTTGCCTACTGTGGGCACCGTAATGGTGAGCAAATATTCGACAAGCCCCAGAGTAGATAGATATCGCCTAATTTCTATCTCATCTTATCAAATATAATGAACATACAGACTACATCATTCCCGACCTATTGTCCCACTCGCCCTGTCTGACATCTTGTGTAGCCAACCAAATGCAACGATCCTCAATACTGCGTAGTATTATATCTTCAAGCCCAATTCCTACGCTTCTTGAGCAACAACACTTCTATCTGATCACATCTGTTTGGACGTCGCGAGCTGTGCAGCAGGGTGATGATGGTGGGATCTCTGCATTCTAGCTCTGTTGTTTCACCACAACGGCCACCAAGTGGTGCATTTGTAGCTGCTCTCAACGTGAGTGTCCAGGAACTCCTCCGATTATACTACGGTACCAGCTGCAGCTGGTTTGACCGCATGTGCATTTATGGAGACCTACATAATACATGCCATGTGATGATGCAGTGAATCATGTGACTGTAACCGTCAAATATGATGAGAAGATATGCCTCGTGGATATATTACAATTACTGGTGTGATACTATGGCAACTCTTTCACAGCGCTGCACTGAGGTGTCAGCTACTCTTGAGGTATCCCACAGGGCTGAGCAGCATGCCCAGCATCTCTCAAAGTCTCCCGCAAATCTCCACTGAGGTATCAGTAGCTCCAACATTTGACCATTCTATCAGTGAAATCGCAGAGCATCCTAAATACACCTTCATAACTCCAAGGACTTTCAAGACCATCTGAGAATACTCTTGCAGAGTCTGAAAGCACTTTGCTCAGCTGCAGGGGGGTCTGGGAACATCAAGAAGTACTTAGAAGCACAGGTGGGATCGCCCTGAGTGTCTGGGAGGATTGAGTATTGCTTCTTAACCGATTGACATTTGGCTCAGGTAGCGTAACCGAGTGTTTCAGTTTGATATATATCACAGATGAATGGTAAGCTGTAGCTCGCCACAATCGGTTGATAAACAGATGTAGAGCCCGCACATTGAATGTTTCGGTAAGATATCACTGGTTTGGCCATGTGAGAGTGATCAGTGCAAGAATGTTACTGCGCTCAGCATTGCCACACGGCCGAGTTACAATCGGACAGAGAGGAAACTAATAAGTTCAGATCATAATGAAAACAATTCTCGAAGGCAGTAGATGCTGAATGGACAACTTATTATTATGAGTGTCAACAGATTGACAACAATTTATGGTCTTGTAAGTACAGTAATTCACCAGTCATTTGGTAGCTGTTTTTCATAACTCACGTTTTGGCAGTATTTATAGACATCAGTGACAGCAACACTGTCAATGCCCCGTTCTTGAAATGAGTGTCAACTCTGTGTCAATGATTCCTAGCTTTCCATCTTGGGTAATTTATGTTCTAATCGGCTGCAGACATACATTTTTGAGATATTGGAAACCTGTGGATGCCAAAACAAGAGTAACATGCTCTCTGCCGAATCCTGAAATTGAGCATCACAGGAGTCCCAACAGTGTTAGGTCTTGCATATTTCGATGTCAAGGCATCGCACGGATGTTTGCACCCAACATTGAATCATTCACCACCTTGATAGGCAAAAATACCATATATCAACTGTAAAACATAGATATCGAATTAATCGATATTCCATAACGCACACTAAGCCTCCCCACATTATTGCTTGTTGTACACGCGATATTGATAAAATTCTATTACCAACCTGCAAGTACAAGACCATTATTAGTATCAATAGGTGGACCTGCTTGGCAACCCGACAAACATTCTGACCAATTAAGAAGGATTGGGAGATTATGATCGAACTGTACCCAAGTTTGCGGTTCAGGTGTATTGATGACCCAGATTACCATGATTGCAACTGTTCAGTGTGGACTCGGACTGCGACCGGCAGTGATAGTCTGGAAGGGCTTTTCACGCTGCCTTGGTTTGCATCAAACTTCTTTCAGATCCCCCAGTATCGTGTCTTTCACTTTCCAATCAATCACACCCGTCTTCAGTTGTACCAAGCATACGGAAGCATCACAAGGCGATAGATGTATCCTATGCCATAACTTCCAATAGGATATTGTTTCAATGTTGTGACAGTTCTGCAGTGGATGGTTAATGTGATGTTTGATATGACACAAGCATTATCTGTACAGGTGGTACGCTATCTTGTGAAGAGTTCAATATCCGCAGAAAAGAAGCTGTCTGAGTGCGCTGAATGCCTCAGACGATTGTATAATTGAACCCACTGTAAATATTCAGAGGTCACGGATTTGATGTATCCTAACCGGGAGGAATATAAACCAGGAATGGAACAACTGAATGGTATAAAGCGCAGAATGATGGTAATAATCACACCATCGAGGCAAATAAGTGCAAGATATATGGAATGATAGGAATGCTATACCAATAATCAATCGCACAAGTGTACTGAATCTCTGCTGTGTCCCAACTGGAGTGTTATGAAATATAACACAATTCAGATGGCATGTCATGACTAGTAGAAAATGTTACTCTTGTAATCATCATGAACCAAACATTATTCTGTTCGGGCGGAATGGCTCCATCGGAGTGGGCACGCATCATCAGAGCCGTCAGAGACACCCCAGTGGCGAATCCCTTGACACCAGGCCTCAATTCAACGCGTCGCATTGTATATCGCCCTGCGATCGTGGTTTCACTGTTTCTTTGTGTTCTGTCAGTCTCCTATTTGAAACGATGACTCTGGCATTGTGGCCAACTGTCTCAATATGTCAGCATGGGTTGATTGGGTATGCGCTTGAATCAGGATTGCAATGCAATGGGTAATGCTGCGAATATCTCTCCTCGCGTTCCTTCTACCTGGGCGCATCATCCAATTTTCCCTTTATTCAGTATACCCATCATTTCAAGTTACAAGATCTATGTGGCTATTAACAACCCATCGCTCGTTGCATCCATCACCTGTCTTACAACGAGTTGCTATCTCTGGAATTACGTGTGCGCAGCTGACAATATTTCCTATGCTGATAACTTGCAAAGCAAGGGCTACCGGTTCTTTGCTCACTTTTAGAACTTTCGATACGGGATTCAACTTACGAGAGATATCAGGTATTGTGGTCAGCGCTGGGGCTAACCTGTACTCAACGAAAGATCAATCCTGGTTTTGGAGATTGGGTTCGAATAGTTGTTGCAATTGCCACGGGAGAGGCCCAATCAGCGAGCCATAGCACCCTCCCCGGGCGTTGGTGTACCCACACGCAGTCATTGCATCGATCCCCTCTGCGCCAGTTCTGGCTCCATGTGCATCAATACATCTGAAATATGCGTTCACGATCTATACCCTCACCTTGAACCATAATACGATGGTAAATACATCGCACCTTTGCGTGTAGTTGTCCATGCGATATATACGTTGCCTTATGATGTTTATCCTTGATAAACTTCCGTGTGCCATGGTAAATTGCCATGTGGTGCGTTTCGTCTTGCGTATTGTCGTGTAATGCTCGGAAGTCTTTGATTATAGCGTCAGGATGCTTTCCATCATGGCGGATTGGGGCTCCCAGGAAGTCGGGCTTTGCATATGACTGGGGGCTCAGGGGGGTAGCCAGATCAGCACCGGAAGGGGGGACTTTGCATGCGGCAGCGCTCTTCTCGCGACACTGAGTGAGGGCTTGGAGATTGAGCTCTCTGACTGCAACGCACAGGTGGCAACACTGAAAGGTGATTCCTGGTGGCATGTAGTTGACATTGTGATTTGAGGCATTCCAATCGTCCTTGAGGTTTGTTTTCTGTGCTTGTTCATGTCTTGCGGCAGAATACTATTGCAAGGCTCCGTATCAACAAATCTGTTCAACCCAACAAGACATCAAGTGGATTTTCAGAACGCTGAAATGCGTTGCTTACTCATTGGTGACTTCTATCTCGTGGCTGCAATAATCCCACCCGGCATTCATTTCGCACTGCTTCTTGGACGCCGTCCTAGTTTCCCCATTTGTTTCCTCATCAACCTTTCCCTTCTTGAAGAGTTCCATACTGAGGGCATTGGGTTCACCCTTTGCCTTTTGGCCGGTTCGCCCGAATAAGGAAACATCATTGCTGGGGTGAAAACTATCCACGGCGTCCCCCATGTAGCTCAATGTTGCATCATTGTGAGATTTATATCTAGCGTTACATATAGAATGGTAACAAGTCCATGTGCACTCAATTGTGTGATTGAAATTGGGACGCTGAGCGGAGCTTCCGCCTTGTAGAGACTTGGTTAAAACTCCAACCAAGTACCGGCTCATTTTCTTCATATCCTTCCCATTCCATTGAAACACTTCTTCATTGGACATATTTTTTGGTGTGAGGTTGTGGTAAGCAGGCAGGGATAACCAGATTGCATTGTACTTGGTGTGCCATTCGTGTGTCTTCATGAAGTTGGAAATCCACATCTGGCAGTGGTTAAGCAATCCGATCTGCATTATGGGGAGGAGGTCGGGCATATGGAGGTCGATTACCATACAGTGAATAGGTCGAAACACATTGAATCCTCGGTGAACATCGCGCGAAGAGAGTTCGATATTGGCTGCCTTGGTGTTGGCCTCGCCGAGCGTTCGATATAAGTTGTGATCCTGCCGTGGGCGTTGCTTGTTAGACACGACATAATTGCCAAGTTCGTTCTTTGGACACTTGCTCCAAACACATAGTGATAGCAACGGTTCCAGACCGTCAATTCGGGTCTGGGTCCAGGTCAGAACTGAGCCGTTGCGGAATTGAAGGTCAGGGTTGTCAACACGCCCGAACTGTCAATTCGGGTACGGTTCGATGGATGTCCCCCAACCCGTCTGGATTGGGCGGGTTGTCAGCGGGTCGCCCAGCCGGTCCATCTGTACATTTATATAATGTTCTTGTTTTTGCAGTTGGATAATTGAACATTATTAAAATTAGGTATTTGACAGCCAATGGTCACTTTGTGGATATTTTGCAATCAGCGGCATTGATTATTTTGGAATACGTGTTTTGCGTTCTACCTTGTTACATTTTTAGCTAGAGAGGTAGTCAATAGTTCTGTTATGGGTGCACCTATGCGCACAAAGCCTTGATTACACAATATGCAAAATCAAATATTGTTGACGCTCCGTTGACGCTCAGTTTCATGATGGGGTAACGTCTGTGTCTTGCGTTATTTCAATTGAAAAGGCTGCCTCGACTTTGTCTATGAATTGTGACCACATTGTTACACTTCGATTACCCAAGGTCTGGCACCAATAATTCTTGACACTCCATTGACACTCATTTTCAGGATGGGACAATACCTTGTTTATGAATGGCTGCAACCAATCGTCACTTTGTTTTGACAAGGAAGGCTTCCATTCCATCGGTTATGAATAGCAGTGACCAGGTCACACCTCAATTACCGCACTTACAAGACTAAAAATCGTTGATGCTCCGTTGACACTGATTTTCACGATGGGGCAAGGAGCCTGATACTATTATTTTTGAGTTGGAAGCCAGCGAAAACTTCATTTATGAATGGCTGCAACCAATCGGCACTTAGGTTACCCAAGATGAACAGCCAAAAATCGTTGATGCTCCATTGAAGCTCATTTCCAGCATGGGGCAGTGATTGTGTGCTTTACTCTTTTGCCAAGAAAGGCCGCCAGTATGCTCATTATGGATAGTTCCGACCACGTCACCATGCAAATACCGTACCTGCAATTCTGCAAATCGTTGACGCTCCGTTGACACTCATTTTCAGGATGGGGCAGGGATCCTGATACTATTATTTTTCAGTTGGAAGGCAGCCAATACTGAGTTTATGAATGGCTGCAACCAATCGGTACTTAGGTTATCCAAGATGCATAGCCAAAAATCATTGACGCTGCGTTGAAGCTCATTTTCAGAATGGGGCAGTGATCGTGTCGTTTACTCTTTTGCCACAAAGGTTGCCAGTGTGCATGTTATGGATAGTTCCGACCACGTCACTATTCAATTACCGTACTTACAAGACCGAAAATTGTTGACGCTCCGTTGACACTAATTTTAATCTACGGTGAATTCAAGATCTGCTGGCATCAATAATTGCAAAGTTCAATATTTGACCTATGTAGATGCCTTTCAGCATGATTAGGACTTGGCTCTATGGCAAAGCCGAGCCCAGTAATATTCCAGTACTGGTCGCTCTCATCCGGTTAAAATTTATATGTTATGCCAAATACTGCATATTGCCGACTAAAGGTTTGTTTGTTAAAGAATATTCTCTCGCGACTGCTCAACATTCTTCCATAACAATTCTCTAAATAAAATTTGTCGTCAAACAACATAATGAACTTGGTGATAATACATTGATGCATTCTGTCCTACTTTTTCTTGATCCCCTTATTCCTCCTCGTTTCCATTATATTGACTGTCAGTAACGCCTCTTCAACCTTCTTCATTGATTGTCGTATAGGCTGAATCAGTCCAGGAACATTCGGTGCTGCACCCACATTCCGCACATCCAGTGTTTCTGAAGCCTCACCACCATTGTCCTGTGCCATATCTGATTCATTGTCCGCGTCCCAGTCATCTTCGCTGTCGTTTGAATTATCCAAGTCTCCATTCCAGTTCAGCCAGTTTGAGGGGTCTGAAATGCTTTCCGGTAAGATATCCTCATCACTTTTGGCAGGATGGTAGTCGATTGTTTTGATTCGGGAGACATTCAATACTTCAGTTCGTCCTCCAGGGAGGTCCTTTGCAGACAAATCAGGTGGCACAGGTGATTTTTCCGACAATTTAAATGCAGCCGCACCATCATGATGGAAGTTTGACCAGGATGCTTTCACGATCTCTTCGGTATCTGAAATGTAACCTATGGCGGTCATCTTTTCATTTTAAGCACATGATTCCTTCTGTGTAGCTCGTAGGGTTTGGCTACCCTGCCACATCTCCAAAAAGTTGTGGACATTGGCCATTCTGTGCAACTTCTTTTTCTCCGCCTCTCTCTTCATCTCCATGTGGTTATCAGTGCTATCTGGATCCTATACTGGGTCGTCGCCAGCAAGTAATCCGCTGGTGGCTCGAGCAAACTGCCTTGCCACCACGTTTGCGCGAAGAGTCTCGCCAGTTGTTTTCAACTGCCTCCACCCTATCACATCTCGCCCAAAGGAAAAACTGGCCTCCACTCCGACACTGTGAGATATGATAGAGAATATGTCGCGTGCCACTCTAGAGAGATCGGCGTACTTTGAGTGCGTTTCATCTTGCTGCCCCCACCATTCGGTGATATCCGGTAAACAAAATGTACTACTAATCTCCGTTCGGTCGGAATGGTAATCATTAAGATTCAGATTAATTTGCCCCCAGTTCTGTGGTAATTTGGGAGGTGAATTCAAATAGAGCATCGCGACTGTCAATCAACGTGGTGCATGATCGCTTCGTCCGGGTGTCGTCCGGGCCACCTTGGTAGGGATTAAGTATTTGTGGTCATCGCTGGACAAATCGTCTGGATCATAAGAAGATTGACCAGATCTAGCAGCCATTTCAAAGGAGCTGAGATTGTTGTTCAGTGTGTTATCGGACTTAATGACCGGCAATCGTCTATGTTTCACGCAGTATTCATTCTCCACATAGTTCAGAAATGCCTCCTGGTATTGAGTAGTATAAGAAGTCTCGTCTTCAGGATTGATATCCATTCGGTTGTCCCACTACCTCAACAATCGCCACGTCCGGAACGGATCAAGCATGTGCGCCGAAATAAGGAGCATACCAGTCGTTGGAGTAACTTCTGTATCGTATTTGGAAAGATTTTGCCAGGCACACTTCACAGCAATGAATAAGTCTTCCTTCCATTGAGTCTTTTTCTTGGCCAAAGCCCGCATCACGCCGTCCATGTGATCAAACATGTCATTACAGACAGTGATGACGTGATGAAGAGTAACGGTATGCTGTTTTGACATCCAAAGGGTCCCGTACCGGAATGGCCGTAAAACCTCCATCACATACTTGGCAATAGTCCAGTAATCCTGAGTCTTAAACAGCGGCCGGTATTCGCTATATTTGGGGTTGTTAAGCCACTCCCAGGTGAATTCACGCAATCAGTAAGCGTGCTCGACAAACTCCAGTGTCGAGTTCCAATGTTTCTTCACATCCATACTGGGTAGTACTGCCATCCGGACTTTGGCTTTTTGACAGTCACTAACCTCGGTTCGACGTCCAGGTGTCAGCGTAATTAATACATCAAGCATTCTCTGCAATATGAAGGTCTGTTTCAGCACATTCATATTATGTTGAAATACGTACTGTCTCAATTATCTTTGCTAAACCTGTTCTCATGTCCGATACCTTGTTGATTCTAGCATTGCCCTCTTTTCGAAGTCTTTGACTCTTCCCAATCTCTGTGCTTTCATTCTCTCCAAATTGCTGATCGCTCTCATGGGCTTCCCAAGACTTGGTGCGGCCTTTTACACCCAGACTGCTCATAAAAGCGCCCAGAGACAGCTGAATAACGTGCACCATGCATGGAATGTGGTTTCTCAATGCGGGCCACTCGATTCCGGAGGCCTCAAGGGTGGTTTGCAGTTCGCGAGTCATCGAATAATTCAAGGAAGTGTTGTCGGTGATAATTCCAAGTACACGGCCGTCAGTCAGTTCGAAACGATCAAGAACTTCTTTCAAATGTCCAGCTAGACGTGCTCCCGTATGCTGACCCTTGACCTGTAAGCCTTAATGAGCTTTCGAAATAGGAAAAGATTTGGCTATCAACCACATTGAATGCCAGTTGTACTTCTCGCAAAGCCTAATTTCGATCCTGATAGTATGCAATGTCCGACGTTATTGCTAATATGTTCATCGATATCCATCTGTCCAAAGCTAAACTATCTTTATTTGTTGACAGCAATTGCTTCTTAATTGAATCCGCTGTCAGTGTGTATTCACTCCGGCAAATATTACTCAGGGTCCTGGCTGACGGTAACAACAACTCGCTTCGTAATGCATTGTATGACCATCGTAGCTCAAGGATTGGTATTGCGTTCCATGGAATATCTGCCGAAACAAATCCTAATTTGAGGTACCGATTCCAGGTGTCTTGGTGAAATTCATCAGTTTGCAAGTCCTTTGCTGCCAGTTTAGAGCGTTTTGTCTGTCAATTCAGTCAGTATACTTGAAACCTGAATGGTCAATTTGATTTTCCTTTGCGAACGTACGATCGGAATTCCTTGACTACCTTGCCGCTTCAGTATAGCCAAAGCTGTTTCATCAACTGTTGAACAAGTTAATTCGGTTACCTCTGACGCTGTTAATTCGTTTAACTTTGCGATATGCGTGTTTGCCAGCACGTGTTTCCCCATTGAGCTGGTCTCACGTTCTGATGGATGGCGCAGAACTTGATGACAAACGATACATATGATGCCGGGGCTGCCAGTGTCTTCAATTCCGCGATGTGAAAAGAATCGCCATGAAGGTACATGTCTCGAGTTATTCCAAGCAATAGACTGCTTGGAGCCCACATTCATCGAAGCCCACCAAGCATCGAAGACGATTTGTAAAGTCAGGTCACTTAAATCACAAATACAGACACTTACGTTTTGGGAAGATATCATAACCTCCAGCAACGAGGTATTGAGAGATTTTGTATCTGACATCGCGGTAGGAAATTGAACTCTGTGTAATTCGATCCGGGTGACTGTTAATGGATACATTATAGTTAGGCAGAATGCTGAATATTGACTTTAGAGCTACAAGCAACAAAAAAGTCAGGCCTGTGAGACACCGCATGCATATTTGTGAAGTTGAATTCAAGGGCATACAAAGACGAGACAGTTGCGATATTCTTGCTAGCATTTCTGCCCATAAAGGCAGCCGATAGTCCGATTTTGTGTCATCGCCGCTGTATTGCTGTCTGATAATCCAGGACGCAAGCCCAAAAATCATTGACGCTCAGTTGACGATAATTTTTATGAGGTAGTAGCGATATCGTCACTAACATTTTTGCCTAGCAAGGCAGCCAATATTATGATAATTGGAGTATGCCGTTGGACAGCCCTTGAATTTTCTATGATGGAAGACCAAAAATCGTTGACGCTCCGTTGACCCTCATTTTTAGGTGGTGGTAGCAATATGTTTGTAGTCATTTTTGCCCTTAAATGCGGCCAATACTGCCATTATGGCATAATGCTGTCGCGCAGCTTAGTCATTATTCAAGATGCAAGACGAGAAATCGGTGACGCTCCGTTGATGCTTATTTCTCCGATGGGGTAACAAGCATATTGCTTACCGTTTCACATTGAAAGCCAGCAAATGACGTGTCTTTAGATTTAATTGACAATGCAACCCTTTGATTGCCAAAAAGATTAAACTAAAATCGTTGACGCTCCATTGACGCTCCGTTGACGCTCACTTTCGAGACATACCAACAGTCATTGGGTGCGCAATCATTTTGCATGACTGTTATAATGTCATTATTGACAGTCAATAAGGTTATACCATCAAGTTCAGGGCTGGGACACTAGCCGGAGATTGCGACCTAATCTGACTGGCCGACAACGCAACTGCTCCCACCGCACTCTCTGCACCACTATTCACATCATCAGTCGAATCAATGATGTAGTTCCCTCGCGTTTTGGCGCTTTCAGCCAGTAAATTACGGCATACTGATTCATCAACTAATTTTAGACATATAGAGCCGGACTTCCTGACCTTTCTGTTTCCAGCTTGTTTGCCTTGATTTCCATGACATAGCATATGCAAATGTCAAAATCTCGACCATGTGCAGCAAGTCTGAGCGGACAGTTATGAAGTTAGCTGCATGAACCAATGCTGCATGACGGCTGTCATTGATCCGAGTTCAGACCGTGCACTGACCGCTCGTCCTGTCACTTGTAAGACATCACTGAATAAAATTTTGTTACTATATTTCGTCTCTATTTTAGGTTTTGCTTTGTAATGTAACTGTAATTGGCAGGTCGATCTCATGTTTGCTGGCGGTCTATCAAACCGATTTGGAGTCTAGAACATTCACATGGCCAGTTCGACCCTTGCACACACTCTGATGAAATATCATGTCTCACAATTTGGTCACTGAAATCAGGAAAAAGCTGACACATAGCAAAGTAGTGACACAAATTGCTTTTCCGCAAAATAGGTCTTCAAAACTACCTATTTGGCTATCTATACCTCCGGCGATGCGGGAGCCGTCACCCTATCTCTGTCGGTATCTGATATCTCTATGGTAATTAACTAGGGATGCTTCATGCAGGGGTGAAAGCTTACGGTTTCACCAGGATTTGCATGCTGATTCGGCATCGAATTGGTCGCCATGCCAGGCGCAAGAACCTGTATGAATTTATGAGACTGGGGTTTCTCCGAACCCAGGCTCATTTGACTACTTCCTGGTCGAGAAGTCACTACTGGCATTTCCTATTGTCCTCAGAAGATCTCATGGGTCTGCATATGCTCTCCAATTGTTATCGGGGATGGTGTGGTTGTAGTTGTGTCTATGTGGGGCTTGACGACCGCCCGAACCTTCAATTAGACAGTCCCATAGCTCATATCTCCCTCACGAAAGTAGATGGCTGCATCCCCCCATCCCGGTTGGGTCAAATGGTCAAGTCTCATCTGCTTCTGGGGAAAGCTCTCCATGCAGTGCTGTACCGTTTCAGTGTTTGTGCCCATCACCCAGCCAGGTTCATCATCGTCACTGAGCATGCCGAGCTCTGTATCTTCTTCATCATCTTCCTCGTCTTCCCCATCCGGCACATCATCGGAACTTGCAAGATCGCTCAGACTGTCTCCGATAGCATTCAATATCTCTTCAGATGTAGTTTCGGACTGCCCGGTTGTCGCGCCCCCGTTTTCAGCAGTCGTCATATCTTGCATAATTGCTGTCTCTGCGTCTTTTACTCTCTTTCTTGCCACAGCGGTTTCTCTCTCCACATAATCCTTGATCCATTTCTCTTTCTCTTCATTGGTTAAAAAGTTCGTTTCCTGGCTTTTTTCCGGTGCAAATTTCTGTTTAAATCGCAAGCTGCGCAATGCTCCCAATGCTCGGACCCTTTCTGCCCCCAAGCCGCTCTTGCCTTCATTCCCTTGATGACCTCGACGTGTGGACAGCTTTGTCGATTTACCGTATTTGGCTGCCGGAAGTGGTGAAAAGTTCTTTTTTGAAGCATTGACCATTGTATCGTGTGTTGACCTTGTTGTTGGGCGTGATGTTGGATGTTGCAGGATATGGACCACATGGAGGCAAGCCGAGTCATTTATGTCAAGGTTCCTACGTTTGATCAACTCGAACAAAGCAAAATATGCGTTTTGACCGTGATTTCAGTTGCAATGGTAACACTAATCGTACGTTATGACATGATAGTTAGCGTATGTTTGATGTAAGATCCCAGCTATGTGTTGGGACAAACATCACCAGACAACCTTTCCGTCGCAGAATTTCCTTTTCATATCTATCAAACACGAGATATCAGCTGTCGTTCACCTCAACGTATCCCTGCAAACAAACAAATAAGCAAACATCATTGGACCGACTTACTCCAAATCGCGGGACTGTTGTAATCACTTCCAACTTGCAGCGATACTCAGCAGTATGTATCTTGAGTAGAACGTGCTAGTTGACAGTCATTCATTCCCTTGTGACCTGTAGCTTACTATATATTCCTCAGGACTTTCCACTTTTCGTTATCATCTTCCTCACCATTTCCACAACAGCAAGTCATGGCTCCACAAACACCTCAGCCCAGTGTGGTTCAATCCGAATCGAGCCGAATGGCGGGCGCTTCATCCAATGCACCCCTGGCTGCGACACAGCTGCAACGCAGACACAAGTTAGTCCACCGCGACGCTGCAATTGCAGTCACCAAAAACTGGGCCCAGGACGCACATTTAAAAAATGTATGTAAAACCGGATGCAGCAATCATAGGCAGCAGCATGCTATCGGATGTGAGTAGCTCCATATCAATATAGAGGGCAGTCAAAAAACAATATAATGTACAGCTGGTGTACGTAGAGAGCTGCTTGACCAATTCATCACTGCCCGCAATTGCAAACCTCCATGGTCGAAAAAGGCATCTATCCTCACGGTCTGCAAAATCGAACATCATGATGTCATCAGCTCTGGGATCTTTGCGCACGAATTACCTGATAAAGGTCCCTGGGAGTGGCTAAAACAGGCTTTCAAGACTCTAGAGGAGGCTACGAAGTCATATATGGTTGAGGCAATAGCCGAAGCTTCGTTTTAGATGCAGCAACTGATTTCTTGTAGGTTTTCAACATGTCTGCGACTATGGCAAGGCAAGGAGGTCATGTACAGCTGGAACAGTCTGAGATGCGCCTTGCATTGAATCTCGCGAAAATGGCTAAAGGCGGGTTTTCGAGCGCCGCAATAGAGGAAACGCAACAACTAATTAAGAAACCTTGCGCGGAAGTCCGAGAAGAGCAGAAGCGAGGAGTTGAGTTTCCTGGGCATCAGAAGGTGCAGGCTGCGATGAAAAGACACCAGGTAATGGTTTACAAAAATCATACGGCCGGCTGCCTTCCATGCCAACATCGTACAGCAAAGAATCTGGTGACCCGCTGGAGGCGCAAAGGAACCGCCGCACCTCCACCAGAACCAGCGGCACCTCTGCCCAGAACGCCACCTGTGCCACCAGGTGCGGCTGAGGGAAACGAAAGTTATGAAATAGAAGGTATGCCATCCAGGTGTGTATATATGCATTCTCCACTTCCAAACACTCAATTTTTCAATCATAATGCATTTGCCAAGGAAAGCAAGCGCGATAAAGATTTTATTCCAGATTTGCGGAGTACACTGTCCGCTGCGTGGAAATACCTCTGACATCGATTTTGCAGACGACAACAGCCTTTTGGGCGAATCTGAGGGTGGGGACGTGAATTCATTCAACGTAACGGGAGGGACACTTTACTGTATATTTTAAAGAATATATTTATATAGTCAATTAAAGAACAATGTAGTGATAATGAAAACATACATGAAATGGATAGAATGACTGTCAAAACACTGTACTTGATAATCTATGCCAAAGTAACTGGTTGCATAATGCGGATACGCCTGTGTCAAAATGAGCGTCAACGGAGCCTCCACGATTTTTCGTTCTGTAAGTCAGGTTATTACAATGTCAATTAATCATTGTTATCTATAATCATTGTATTGGCCTCTTTTTTAGGCAAAAGAGAATGCTACACTCTCCCTGGGCCATCTTGACAATGAGCGTCAACAGAGCGACAATGATTTTTGGTCTTGAATCTGGGGTAATCTTTGTGGTAAATGATCGTAGACATCTATAAGCAGGGTTTTGGCAGCCTTTCTAGGCTGATGAGCAAGTGGTCATCCCGCGACTGCCTCCCGGACAATCACAACTGAATTCATTTTCAATGCTGCAACTCAGTGATCCTAAATGTTTTCGTCCATAAAACCAGTCAAAACTTCATATATAGATATCAGTGGCTAGCTCACACCTTGATTAACCATCCTGCAAGGCCAAAAATCGTTGACACTCCGTTGACGCTCATTTTCAGAATGGGGCAGCGAGAGTGTTTCTTTCTCTTTTGGGTTGGAATACGGCCAATACCTCATTTATGATCATTTGCATCCAATCGCCATCTAGATTACTCATGATGCAAGACCAAAAATCATTGACACGCCATTGACTATTATGTTCAGGGTGGGGCAAGGAGCGTGTCTATCTTGTTTCTGGTTATAAATATGGCCGATTCATCCGAAAAGGTTGATGATGTGCAAAAGTTGATATTTTGTGACTAACAGCAGGCTATCTAAATGCGACCATAAATAGAAAAACCCAAAACACAGAACCGGAGATTGGAACCGACAGGTCTAGCCAAACCCGGCAAAACCCATGGTTTGAAGGGTATGGGTCAAGGTTTGGCCCGCCAACACACTGCGGGACGGATTTTTGGACGGTTCTGGAACCGAACCCAAAGGTTTTTCCGGCCCGAACACGGACCACTTGCGGGGTACATGCACCCGTTATTAACTCTACAAACACAGCCATGCCGCTGGAGATGATGTAAGTTGCGATACTCAGGGAAATCTGGATGCGATGCTGCCAAAACCAGTTTGGAACCCTTAAAGATGCCATCTGCACAGAGAACATTGTAATACCCTCTCTCGGCGCCGTGATTGCGTTCAGAGGTCAGAGGATGTAGTACCCACCAGAGTACGTCGTTCACCACCTCTCGTTTTGTTTGGCGATGCTTATGCAGCGGCCTCTGAGGTATATTGCGGTTCTTGATGGGAATTGGCAGAAGAGCAATCATTACGATGATGTGCATTGCAAGTATCTGGCAGATCTTCGAAGATAGCTTTTCAATCGTCATATATACAGGCTACATTGTCTTTTATCCAGCACAATTCAAGGGATGTGTTCCGCCGGGCATGATGATCAAGGGAACCAGTGTGTTTCTCAGTCTGACTGTTACCTACGCATCAATTAGCACATTATTATCCTGGAGTATCTCTCATTACCTGTGTCTCCCAAAACCAGTCCGAAGTGTGCATCAAGGTATATAGGTGTCTCGGTGGTGTATTGCTGCTAATGCGACCCTGAGGGGTGTAAATAAGATGCTTGTCATAAGCTGGCTGCCTCATCAACCATCTCATGCTTTTGATCATGTCTCAACTACAGTATTTGATAAGGTGTTGGTGATTGTCATTCCATTTCTTGACCTTGAGAGTGTGTAATTCCAACTCCCTGAGAGCAAGATCATCTGGCATGCATCCCACGAGCTTCAGGACAGCATTCCAGTTTTGAAACTTGGAAAACTCAGACCGGTGTGTTCTTCCGTCAGCACGTTGTCATAGTATGTCTTCATGCCCTTTTTGTTGATCCCACACTGGATATATTTGTGCTCTTCACGTGTCCCAAATGGGTAGTAGGCAATATTATGTAGGTTTGTCTGAACGAAACCCTAAGCGACAGGATGACATGGCTCAACAATGTAATCGCTCTGCGGACCACCAGCACTGGGGTATGTTTCTGTCTCCAGCAGAGGAGGTGATGGTGGTTGAAACTCAGAGTCTGTGATGTTTTCAATGTCTTCGGGGTAGGGAAACCCATCCAAGACTTCGACTGAATCTTTGTTTGCGTTGAATTCATGACCCTGAGCGGGTTCAACGCCTTGGCGCGTTCTGAGAACAGTCAGATTCTTGTGGCATGCAACTTGAAGATGCAACATCACAAGGAGGCTCCTTACATGCCAGGAGTTGCAAAAACATTGCATGTGCGATGTCCCATAATACTATGAATAAATAACAAATAAGCCGTAAGCAATCCAATAACCTTGCAACATGTATAATAATTAATGCCTGTGATAAATTGATTAGGACAAAGGAAACAGACAAGCCCCCAACCCTAATCCAAATGAACAAAAGACCTCCACGAGTGTCTTCAGCAGTGCCTGAGATGAATTGATTACAGCATAGGAAACTCACAAGACAAGAATCCTACCCTGACCCAAACGCATTACTCCTCGGCAACGCGACGACTGGTTCACTCCTCGCCCACCAAGCCATCTGGGCGCGCATCAAGGACAGGGACATCAGGGAGAGGAAGATCAGGGAGAGGGCCATCGGGGAAAGGGAGAATGGGGAGAGGGATATTGCCCAGAGGGATATCGGGGAGACTGTTGACACCTCCTGATTCGCCGGGTAGCTGCTGCTCCACATCAACATCGGAGGTGTTTCCAGCTACCTTAGCTTCTCGCAGAGTTGGCGCCCCTGGTCAACCCTGTCGCAGTGTCCCGAGCCCCAATCACCCCAGCACAGTGAGGGTATGAATCGCTGGAGTTCGTGGTCGTGCAGAAGGCTCTGCGGTTTATCGGCGTGTGGCACCCGCTAGAAGTTGTGGGCGTGGGGTATGATTGCGAATCTCCCGCCCATGCTCAGATAGCGCAGTTGGCTCATTGTCTACCATGGTATCAGCGTGGTCAGCCGATATATGTGCAATCTCTCCCTGGCCCATCGTCCGAGGTTCTTTACCATTATCCTCATCCTCATCCTTATCCTCTTCCTCATCTTCATCCTCCTCCTCATCCTCATCCACCACCACCTCCTCCTTCTTCCTCTCATTGTCCTGTTGTTCATCTTCTTCATTTTCACCGTCCCATTCCATCTTCACATTACCATCCAAATTAGCACCGTCCAGTGAGTCCACATCATCCTCCATTTTTATATCCACATCAGATTCAGGTTCTGAGTCATATTTGCCATCCAACTGGGTCAAGTTGGTATCATCATCTAAGGAAATTGACACTGCAGGAGATGTTTCCGGCTCAAAATATACCCGCTCTAGTTCTCCCTCCGTGTCCAAGTCTGCCGCTGACATTTCGTTCTGCAACTGCAAAGTAACGGCACAAGAGATATCATCTCCCCCTGGGGTGTGTTTAACAATACCTCTCACTCTACAGTTTCCCTTCCCCGTCCCCTTCCCTTTCCCCATCCCATCCTCAGTCCCCATCTGTTTCCCCTTCCCATCATTTGTTCCCTTCCCTTTCTCGGTCCCTTTGTCCCCAACCTGCGTGTCCTCCTTACTCACGTCATTGTCAGTGTCATTGCCATCACCAGGACGGCTTCTTCCACCGCTCGGTGCACCGGGATCCGCCCAGTTGTCATCACCATCCTCCTTGTCGATTATCTCATCCCACGTGAGTGGACTAACGGCCAGGAAGTCACCTGGTTTGTACTGCCGGCAGCTTGGGGGCTCGCTCATTGCTCTGAGATCATCGCTGCCATACCCAGAGAAACGCTCACCTGTGTGTTTAACCTTCCTGAGGCTGGTTGTCCGCGGATTGGTGCGATCGACTTGATCTGCGAAGGCATGGCAGTTGTCCCACCTTCAATTGTTCATTTGGTCCTGGGTTTTGTCAAACATTTGCCCCATATATGAGCGGAAGGCAGCCCACTGCTGTTGAAAAGGAAAACCCCTGCTCTTGCGGTGCAGCCACATCAGCTGGAATTGAGAACAGTGGAATGTCGTGACTGGATCAAGAATGATTATATCATACAAGAGGTCCAATGCCATCTCATCCTTGACGTTGCAAACATTGTATGTCCATAGAAGTCCACGGATGTGTTCCGAGATGAATCCCTTATCCGGTCCGGACACAAAAACAGCTATCGATTTATAACCGATGTCGGCAACTTGTCTCTATCCTTCACCCTTCCTCTGCTAGTGCCCTTTGGTGCCATCACTGTGAGTTGAAAATGATTCTACATCCGAAACATTAGCATTAGCATACAATTGTAACGGAACGTTGCCCAGAGGGAAAGAACAATGTTGTATAGGGTATCGGGTGTGTTTTCAAATAATAGGAATTGTTTTGTGGAAGTCACGTGATGTCGAGAGCTGGATACTGTCGGTGTATATAATACTGGAGGAAAAGAGAAAGTATGTGTATGCGGGAATTACGGGATATATATAATTGAGTTCTGGCGATCACTTGGTTCAACATTGAACTTGTGAGTTTTGTTGGTTAACAAACACAAAATGGCCCAGCCTTCATCTTGTAGAACGACCAGGCACCTCATGAACAAGAAGCCTCGACATGAGATTTAGACCAGGTGGAGAAGATAGTTTACAATGCCAGGCATTGCTTTTGCATTGGACATCATGTTTACTACTCAGTCCTGGTGCATCTCCGAGCAAACTCAGTTGTTCCCAGGTTGTCCCAACTGTGCAACCATCAAACACGGCTACAACGCCTAGCATTGGAAAAAGCACAAGGCACTGATGTGATAGGATAGTGAATGTGTCATTGTTTGCTTTGCGATGCTTTTAGCTCTGCAAAAGGGAGATTTACACCGCGAAGCTGAAGATATACATAATCGATGATTTCAAGTATTGTGCCAAGAACAAGTGCAATACTCTGAGAGTTGAGCAACCAAGGCATACAGATTCTTCAAGTGGTGGAAATAGACCTTCAGACGTTGCTGTAATAGTGAATATCAATGATGAGTTTGATCAGAATTTAATCTGATCATAGTTAACCGCAGAATTAAATGCTTTGTAAGGGATCTCGTCACCAAGTATTGTCAGGGTTTAGTGTATAGCGTGGTCCACAATGCACCTTCCATTGTTGTCGAAACCCACCATAGTCGCTCATACACCAGTCTACCTCGCCTGTCGTTGCATATGCATGCACATGCAATTAGTCCTACATTCTTAACGTCGAACATCAATTTCGGACGATGCATTCCCACAGCCCTCAACCTAACAGGACTCTGGTCCGACGAAATGTTCGAAGTATTGTTGATCGTCGGAATGAACACAATGGGGAGCCTTCGGGGAATTGTCAACTTCCGCCTGCTAAGAGATGGATTTCAGTACTGCCTGGCAACGGAGATTCCCCTCAATGAGGGAGTTTTGTGTCATCTACAATCCCAGGTGACAACTCCACCCCGTCATCTTCGCTAAACACTTCTCTTGTTGCAGACGTCAATCAACGAGGGACTTCCACCCCATCCGCTACACAACAACATTCAATGAATACTCCAACCACGATGCCGGGTACAAGCAGTCATAGCACAGCAGCACCCGGAGGAACCTCAACGGAGTTGTGTTGTATCCAGCCCCACATCTGGCAGTGTTATTACTCCCCCTCCTCTCAGCCGTCTTGAAAACCTGACTACCCTCATCCTTAATCCAGAAGCCCGCCCGATCATTCCAAATCCATTTGGCATGCGACTTAACGAAATGAATCAGAGACAGAGGCAGTGGCAATTACAACTGCAGGCGGTTTCTGCACCACGATCAATAATCTCCGGCAGTCGCAGCATGCATCGATTTGGTGACTCAGACCTGACTCATCTTGTGATTGCAACGCCCAGCCTCCTGGAGCTCTAGAGGTGGAACAGATGGCCATTTATGAGTGCAAGCGACTTGAAGACAGTAAGTTATGCAACGCAACGTGTTTTGAAAGCATCAGCTGAAACCCCACACTGGCAGATAATCTAGATGTACTGGAACACCGCTATGCAGCAAAACAACATTTGGTCCCTAGCATTAGAGGAGCGCACAAAGGAGATCTTGATAGAGGTATGCTGAAGCAACGGCCCTCATTGGATATTACATGCTCAATCCAGTACCAGGGTTGAGCCCAAGTGGGTAAGTTTATATCCCATTTTATTCAATCGGGAAGGGACAAGATAGTAGAGCATTATCATCTCCACCGCTTTGAATCCGATGAAGAATGGTTGGAATTCATTAATTTCATTCTGGCAGACACTAAGTATCATTTTCCTGTAGCAGAGAGGGTGGAAGGTGGTGTACCCAGCCCAAATACAACGCAGAGAGAGTGGAAAGATGCTAAAGAATAGCCAGCGTCGACTTTACTTCCTGGCGGAAGCTATCCCGGGGTACATCTACACTAAATTTTGTCCTTGTGCATATAAATGCAGTAAGTATGATGTTGGATTTTATAATTCCATGATTAACGACAAGGACGGTCATATACCCTCGCCACTGATCATGTTAACTTGCACCGCGTTGAGCCATGCTCTCTTGGAGTGGCAAAAGAACAAAGGTGTTTATCCGAAAGCTTCCAAGTCAAAGCAGAAAGCGGGCAGACCTCAACGCTCGAACTACTTCAATTATAAGAATGTCAGTGGTAAGGACACATCCTGGGGCGCTCCAACGGGTCGCAAGTTGTTAACCACGCCTGGCATTGCAGACACGTATACATTGTTGATGAATAGCTGGTACTCACAACTGGAGAGCTACCAACACAGGGTGTATCAAATACTCTTGCTACAGTCAAGCATCAGATCCAACATGCGGAGAACCCAATGCCTGCCGTGGTCATCAGGGGTGTTAGCAACGGGTCCGGATAACCTGCCAGCGATCTGCGTTTGAACTGCACCAACGGGTTGGTTCGGTTCGAGCCCAGTCCAAAACCAAGACCTGGTGACTGTTGGCTGGCCAAATCCGGACACGTAGTTGTCTACCTGTAGGTTTTGCCAGGTCTAGCTAGACCTGTCAGTTCCAACTCCGGTTCTGGATTTCTGGTTTCACATTTTTGGACGTGTTCAGACATGCTACTGTTCATTGTATACTATTGAGATTGATATGTCACAGTTCATTTTCGACGTATTAACCCCCTTGATGTGTAAAACAAGCATACTCACGCACCCAACCACATTCTGAAAATGAGCGTCAACAGAGTGTCAATGATATTTGGTCTTGCATCTTCGGTGATATGAGTGGTGCTTGATCACAAGCATCCACAAAGAAGGATATGGCAGCCTGTATTGGCAGATATGTACAGGATATGCTAGCCACATCCTCCGTGACAGTAACAACTTATTTCGTTTACACAGCCACCAATAAGTTATCTTGAACTTTTTAGTGTACACCGGGAAATATACCCTTACGCGATGCGTAACTCATAGAGAAGTTGTTTTTGGGTCAGTGATCCATAGCATATTTGACGCATGGCACTATCAGGTCCTATGGACCTGTGCATTGACTTGATTACCATGATACGCATGCAATTATGTGCGCTAGATACTATACATCATGCTGCATTCAACACACTTGAAACCAACTGTCAAATGGACTTCTTTGCACGCTCCCAAGCACGCTCTGAAATACACTCTTGATTGCACTCAATCGCACACTCCCAGCCTGCTTGACTGTACGCTCCCAAGTAAGCTCTCAACACGCTCCTAAGTACACCTCCGAGTATACTCCCAAGTACACCTCTGGGCTGAGTACAGTCTCAAGTACACTCCCGAACCTGCTCTCAAGTACGCTCTCAATTGCACTCGATGGCACACTCCCATCCTGGTTGATATACGCTCCCAAGCACACTCGAAATACGCTCCCAAGTACACCTCCGAGTACGTTCTCAAGTACACTTCCGGGCATGCTCTCAAGGACCCTCCCAATTGCACTCGATGGCACACTGCCAGCCTGCTTGACTGTACGCTCCCAAGTAAGCGCTCAAGATGCTCTCATGCACACTCCCGAGCACGCTCTCAAGTGCACTCCCAATTGCTCTCGATGGCATGGCACTCCTAGCCTGCTTTACTATACGCTCCCGAGCAAGCTCTCAGGACGCTCCCAGTTCACCTTTGAGTACGTCCTCAAGTACACTCCCAAGCATGCTCTCAAGGACGCTCCTAATTGCACTCGATGGCCCACTCCGAGCCTGCTGGACTATACGCTCCCAAGTATGCTCTCAAGAGGGAAGACACTCCCAATCTTACTTGACTATATACTCCCATGTATGCTCCTGCATACTCGATCCAGAGACTTGCTGAGTTGCAGACGCTATGCAACGGGAGGCGTGCGGCTGGTGGCGTACGGCGGGCAGTGTTTGACGGGCGGCGGGCGGCGTGGGCGTGTGGCGTGTGGCAGGTGGCAGGTGGCAGGTGGCAGGTGGCAGGCTGCGTATGGTGGCCGAACTCATGACGTCGGTCGACATCATAGTCTGAACCTTATCTTTAGCGTGGCCACCGCGACCAAATCTCACGATGCCTCACAGTCATGGTGTTGACAATTGCAGCCACAGATTCTGCAGGAAAGGTAGGTATTTGGATCTTAGGGAGAGCAGATCTCCGACTCAGATTTTCCAGCGGAATCTAGTGCCCGCTTCCCATCAATTGTGGGTGTATGTGTGCGCATTCAGTCTGGGGCTGATGGAGATGATGGCGATGGCGATGTCGATGGCGATGGTGTTGGTGATAGTTATAGTGATCATAGTATCAGAAGTACTTAGACAAGTAGGTTGGCTACGTCAATGTCAGCATCAAAGCTTCTACAGACTTAGAGCCTTCTACTACCCAAAGCTTCTGCAGACTTAGAGCCTTCTATTAGCCAAAGCTTGCACAAACTCAGAGTTTTCGAACAGCCAAAAGCTTCCCGTGGAAAACTCTACTCCTTCCGAATATGCTCCTGCATGATTGATCCAGAGACTTGCTGAGTTGCAGGCGCCAGGAACCAGGAGGCAGGTGGCGGGAGGCGGGAGGCGGGAGGCGGGAGGCGGAAGGCGGGTGGTGGTGGCCGAAATCATGACGTTGGTCGATATCATAGTCTGAAAGTTTTCAACCTACTGTCCGCTACCGATAAACGGCGAGCTACACGCAGAGCCCATCTGTTACGTCTCCAAACTATCCAGGACGAGCCCATTATCCGCCCTGTATCACAGCAGGTATATCATTGGAGAGAAACGCATGTTGGCGGAGTGTGCAGAAGAATCAAATCAACCTCACTAAGAGATGCATCAGACGATTTCGGAATTCCCAACTTTGGACAGCTATTCCACGTGCAAATTGATGAGGACTGGGGACACGAAGTTAGTGGACTCGTGCTCGGATATGATCAGAATGTACTCATAGACAGTATAATCATTACACTCCAGAATGGGCTGTTGTATGACCGTCAACCATTTCACAACCCGACTTCTGTTGAGTGTCTGGGACTTGATTGCAAGGTAGAATATACCAATGCCAACCAAGGGATCATGCCTGAAGCTCATAACATCAGGGTCCAGTATACGCAAAGTGAAGAGAATGACCTTGATAATACCTTCCAAGGTTGAATTCCTTGTTTTCCGGTATTATACTTCAGCTGGACTCCACTGAATCAGACCCTCCAATTTGAGGTGCGCCTGCCAGCCGGGAAAGCAATATCGACCTTTTCTAAGAGGTGCAAGATCACTCAGCAATGGGTATTACGTCCTTAACCTCAAGAATACGCGGTGGTGATTCCAACAAAGTACAATGATCTTCATGGTTGGGCTGATTGTGTTGACGGGATCATCCGGGTTGTCAAACAAACGAATAAGATGCATATTGTACCTGTTGGAGCAATAGAGGGGCCGGCGCATTTGGTGCGGGAGAATGCTGCATTGGGCAGCATGGATAGCGTATGGCTTGTAAATAATCATGTTGATTTGGATACCTACTGGACTGTATATTAATTTTGATTAGAATGCCTGATGCACGTGTATAGCTGTGAGATAGATTATTGGATTGTACAATTCGATATAGACATTACATATTTATCACTCCAGGAGAGTCTGGCTCCATGTCGTAGTCCCAGCGGCTCCGGAATTTTACCAAATTAAAGACATGCTTTTATCCTATTCTGAAGACAACTGCAAACTCTGTAGAATATTCTTGTATTCTGTTCCGCTACTTCAGGAGCGTTGAGAAGGACATGAAGTACTCCCAGAGGACCTCAGAAGCACATCGTTTTGCATTCAGCCTGTTCAGGAGCATCTGGGAGGTTCTGGAAGGATCGGGGTGGCTGTTCAGAATAGATGAGTTGTTGAGTTATGACTTCGGAACCATTTTACATTTTGCTGATGGAGTCACAAATACGATCACTGCCCCATTCTCAACATAAGCTTCAACGGAGTGTCAACAATTAATGGCTGTGCATCTTGGGTAACCTAAGTGCCAATTGGTTGCAGCCATTCATAACCCAGTTATTGGCTGCATTCCAAATCAAGAATGATCATATCATGCTCCCTGCCCCATCCAGAGAATGAGCGTCAACAGAGCGTCAACGAGTATTAGTATTGTAAGAATGGTAATTCAGGAGTGACCTGGTGAGTGCTATCCATAACCGACGTAATGTCAGCCTTTCTTGGCAAAACTATGTGGCAAATGGTCGCAGCCATTCATATACGAGGTATTGCCTACCTTTTAAATTCAAAGGATTACTGACACACTCTCTGTTCCATCCTGAAACTAAGCGTCAATAGAGTGTCAAGGATTATTGGTGTTGGATCTTGGGTAATCTAAGTGTCACAATGTGGTAATAATTCAGAAACGAAGTCGTGGCAGCCATTTCAATTGAAGCAATGCATGAGACATACATTACCCCATCATGAAACTGAGTGTCAACCGAACATCAACAATATTTGGTCTTGGATATTGAGTGATCAAGGCTTTGTGTGAATAGGTGCGCTCAGGACAGAACTATTGACTACCTCTATAGCCAAAAATGCAACGGGTACAAGGCAAAACACGTATTCCAAACTAATCAATGTCACAGATTGGAAGACATCCAAAAAGCGATTATTGGCTGTCAAATACCTAATTTTGAAAATGTACAATGATCCAACTGCAAAAACAACAACATTGAATGAATCTCCAGATTGACCCGCTGGGTGACCCACTGACAACCCGCCCAATGCAGCCAGGTTGGGACATTTGCATCGAACTGTACCCGAGTTGACAGTTCGGGTGTGTTGACAATGCTGTCCACCAATTTGGCAATGGTTTGGTTCTGACCTGGACCCTGACCTGAAGTGACGGTCCGGAATCATTGCTAGTACTCCTGAAGAGGCACGGAAGTTGAAGAATCACAATAGTAAGTTTGCCAAGGAAAATCATATTCCATATCCAGTTTGATCTAAATTGACCGACATGACAGACAAAACGTTCCAAACTGGCAGCTAAGGACTTTAAAACTTCCAAATCTCACCAAGACCCATGGAATCGCTACCTCATGATGGGATTTGGTTCAGCACATATTCCATGGAACCCTATATCAAGGCTTGAGCAACAATGGTCATTTAAGGCATTAGGCGGTGACATTGTCCTACAGTCCGCAACGACCCTTAGCAACATTTGCCGAGGAGAACATGCAGTGAGTGTAGCTGCAATTGAAATGTAATTGCTGGTACAAAATAAAGTTAATTTAGCTTTCAACAGATGGACATCCAAGAACAAACTAGCCATAACGTAGGTTATTGCTTACTTAATGGATTGAAATTGCGCATTACGTGAGTTTCGACTTGCTTTGGATGAGGTTGATTACGTGATCTGTTCACATTTCGAAAACTAATTCAGGATGATTGGTCAACAGGGAACATACTGGAGCAACGCTATGTATACATTTGAATGACGTGCATGATCATTTTGAGCTTACCGACGGCCATTTGCCTTATGTTACGACTGATAATACTTCCTCAAACGAATCAATGACACGGGTGCTGCAATCAACACTTGAGGCCTCTGGAATCGAGTGCCCGGCTTTGAGGAAGCATATACCATGCGTGGCGCACATCATGCAGCTGACTTTAGGAGCATTCAAAAGCAGTCTCGGTGTAGAAGGCCGCACCAAGTCCTGAGAAGCCCATGAGTGTGATCAGCAATTTGGAGAGAATGAAAGCATAGACATTGGGAAGAGTCAAACGCTTCGAAAAGAGGGCAATGCAAGAATCAACCAGGTGTCAGCCATGAGACCAGGTTTAACAAAGATAATTGAAAAAGTACGTATTTCATGATATTTTGAATGTCCTGAAACTGAGCTTCATATGGCAGAGAATGCTTGCTGTATTAATTGTGCAGACACCTGGTCGCCGAAACGGGGTCGTTGACTATCAAAAGCCAAAGTCTGCATTGCAGTACTTCCGATGATGGACGTGAAGACACATCGGAACTCTACAGTGGAGTTGCGCAAGCCAGCATACTGATTATCGGAATTCACACGTGAGTGGCTTAATAACCCAAAATACAGTGAATACCGACCTGTCTTCATAACACAGGATGAATGGACAATTGTCAAGTATGTCATGGAAGTATTGAGGCAATCTCAATATTGGACCCTTTGGATGTTAAAGAGGTATACAGTCACATTGCATCACATTATCACAGTGTTCGATGACATGTTCGATCACATGGATGGCGTGACAGGAGCTGTGGCCAAGAAAAAGACTCGATGGAAGGAAGACTTGTTCTTAGCTGTCAAGTTAGCTCGACAGAAGATGTCCAAATGCTACGCTGAGGTGACTCCAAGAATAGGCATGCTTCATATTCCCACACCCATCCTTAATCCTTTCTGGAAGTTTCAATCGTTTAGAAACGGTGACAAGGGAATGGATATGAATCCTGAGGACGAGACAACCTACACTATACAATACCTTAACGCCTTTCTGAAGTATGTGGAGAATGAATACTGTGCCAAACATCGACTTGTGCCGGTCAATAAACTCGAAACCATACTAAGAAGCAATCTCATCCCCTCTGCAACGGCGTAAGGGTAATATCAATCATCCTCTGATCTGTATGATTTGTCCAGCGATGATGAGGAATACTTAATGCGTAACAATGTGGCTGAGACAACACCCAGACGAAGCGATCGTGAAGCCCACATAGTGACTGCCGCCAGGCTCTATTTGATCCCACCGCCTGATGCTCCAAAGAACTGGGGACAAATTAATCAAAATCTCATTCATTACAATTCCTATCCAATGGAGATTAACAGTTCAATGTGGATACCGGACATAACTGATTGGTGTAGCAAACCAGAGGAAATTCACTGGAAGTACGCCGATCACTCCAATGTGACACCCAACTTATTCTATATCATACCACGTGGTGTTGGAGTGGAGGCCTGTATTTCCCTTGGCTGAGATGTGATTGGCTGAAGGCAGTTAGAAACCACTGGTGAGATCCTTTGCAAAATAGTCGTGGTAAGGCAGTTCACTAGAGCCAAAATCAGGATTTTGGCCAGCACTGACCCAGAATTGGATACCACAAACACACAAAACAACTTGGAAATGAAGACAGAGACGGAGGAAAGGAACATGCACAGAATGGCCAAGGTTCACGACCTTTTGGAGATGTGGTAGGGCAGCCAAAACCTAAGTGCTACCCCGAAGGAATCTTGCTCTCAAAACAAGCTGACGACCGCGATAGGATACATTTTGGCCATGGAAGAGATCGTCAATGCATCCTGGTCACTCATTCAACATGATGGCCCGGCTGCATTTCAATTGTCACAAAGATCACCTTTGTCACCAGCTTGGGCTGCAAAGGACAACCCTGGAGGTCAAACTCAAATATTAAATATTCACCCAATCTGGAGAAGCCACCGTCATCCAGTCCAAAGTGATGAGGATTGCGCACCTGACAACATTTCGGACGCTGAAGATTAGCTTAACAGGAATGTGGATGTAGATAATCCAACTGACAGAGAAGACGATTGCATGGCAAACGTGTTATCTGATATAGTACAACATAATACCATCGAGCACCCGCAATGCCTATTGCCGCAGTATGTGAGCGCCGCGCGAAAGTTCCATGATTGATTTGGCCTCCACCAAAGTTTACGAGACAGGCTGAAAAGCTGTAGGTGACGGTCAATGCAATGGAAATGAGGAGGAATAAGGGAGTGAAAAAATAGTCGGACAGTATGCGTCAATTTTTCACCAGTTTCTTAATGTATCTTATCCAGGAGGTTTAGTTAGAGATATATCATGGGCGAACGGTGAACAGTAGCTTATGTATATCGGTTGACGAACAGACGTATAGCAGCAGCAATGAAGCTTTGGGAAAGATACTTCAATTTTTGTCATCTGAGGGTGAACAGTGCAAGAATGTTACTGCCCTTGGCTTTGCCACAAGGCCACGTCTCAATCGGTCAGAATGACAAGCAATGAGTTCAAATCATAATGAAATCAATTATTGATGGAAGCAGATGTCAAATTAACAATGAATTAAAATGAGCATCAAGAGCGTGTCAACGATTTGTGGCATTGTAAGTAGAGTGATTAATCAGTGATTTGGTCGCTTTTACCCATAAACGATGTATTGGGAGCCGTGTTTGGCAAAACAGAAACCACGATGGTCCCGGGCCCATTCAGAGAATTAGTGTCAACGGAGTGTCAACAATTTTCAGCTGTGCATTTTGGATAATATACGTTCTTATTGGTTACACATATCCATTTTTCAGATATTGGTTGCCTTTACTGGCAAAAACAACAGCCACATGCTCCCTGCCCCATTCTGAGAGAGAGCGTCAATGGAGCGTCTACGATTCGTTTCTTCGCAGTATCGGTACTTTATGTTCCCATTGGTTGTAGGCATGCATTTACCAGATATTGGCAGCCTTTACTTGCAGAAACAACGGCGGCATGTTCCATGCCACATCCTGAAAATGAGCGTCAACAGAGCGTCAACAGTGTTAGGTGTTGCATATTTGGCAATCATGGCATTGTGCGGATTGTCACGTTCACCTCGGAATTATTTACTGCCCTGATAGGCAAAAATTCAACTTATCAAAGGTGAAACACTGATTCCGAATTAATCGATATTGCACACTGCAAAGGATTCAAAACATATTATTGGACGTTGTAAACGCAATTTTGCATATCATACTATTAACAAACTTCAAATACAAGAGGCTTTTATGAATTTATGAATGGACCCGCTGAGGGACCTGCTGACAACCCGCCCAATTCAGACAGGGTGGGAGTTTACCATCGAACCGTACATGAGTTGACCATTAGTGATCATTGAGATCCCTGACCACCAATATGGCTGAAGTTTGGTTTGGACCTGGAGCCGGACAGGAAGTGACAGTCCGGAAATGTTACCGACACTACGGCCGTTGATATTATTGTCTGATCTTTATCTATAGTGCAGCCACCATGACAACATCTCCCGATGCCTCATGGTCTTGGTGTTGACAATTGCAGCCTTAGGTTTACCAGGAAAGGTAGACAATTGAATCTCAGGGAGAGCAGATCTCCTACTGAGTTTTTAAAACGGAATCAGCTGCCTGGTTCCCACCGATTGTGGGCGTCTGTGTGCACATGTACTCAAGGGCTGTTGATGATATTGGCGATGGTGATGATTGCGATGGTGATGGTGTCGGTGATGGTAATTATATTTCCAAATGCATTTGCCCAAGTAGGTTGGCTACGTCAGCATTAGCATCAACACTTCCACACACTTAGAGCCTTCTACTAGCCAAAGCTTCCACAGACCTAGAGCTTCCTATTAGCCAAACAGAGTTTTCCATCGGCGAAAAGCTTCCAGTGGAAAACTTCACTTCTTCTGAATATGCTCCTACATGCTCGATCCAGAGACTAGTTGGGTTTCAGACCCCAGGCACCGGGAGGCGTGAGGCAGGTGGTGTGTTGCAGTTGGCAGGTGGCAGGTAGCGGGTGGTAGGCTGCCAAAATCATGACTTCGGTCTATATCATAGTCTGAATGTTATTTATCGTCCACCCACCGCCACGAAATCTCACGATACTCCAGGAGGATGGTGTTTACAATGGCAGACTTAGATTCTGTACGAATGGTAGATATTTGGATGTTGCGGAGAGCAGATCTCCGATTCAGATTGTCCCGCAGAATGTGCTTGTTACTTCCCATGGATTGTGGGCGTAAGTGTGCCCATCTGTGCCAGGGCTGTTGCTAATGATGCCGTTGGTGATGATGGCCATGGTGATGATGGCGATGGCTAGTGTTAGCAACGGTTCGATTTTCGGACCGTTTCTATTATAGGGGTTCCATGAAAACCCGGACCTGGCCGGTTCGGTCCGGGTTTGTGCCAAACAGTTCCCTCAATTATGTCCACAAATATTCATACGATAATTTAGAGTTTGGTACAAGTAATATGCAGCTGCTGTCAGCGCATCTTTTGGTGGTCTCCGATTTTTGATATCTTTAAAACACAGCAAGCTGCTTTGAAATTATTGTCATTTTTGGCGTAAAAACGAGGTTTTTGGGCTGCTGCTTGCTGAGAATCAAAGATATCGAAAATCGGAGACGGCCAAAAGATGCGCCGTGCAAAGTTGCATACTTTACATACCAAACACTAAACTCTCTAATCAATATTTGTGGCCTTACAGTGATGGTTCGCTCAAAAAATCGTCGATTTTTGATCGGGTAAGGCCTTTGCCACACGGATCTATAATACCCGTCGGGTCCAAAACTGGAACCGTTACAACCACTAGCCATGGGAATGATGGCCATGGGGATTGTGGCAATGATGATGGCGTCGGTGATGGTAATCATAGTACCAGAAGCACTGAAACAAGTAGGTTGTCTACGTCAATGTTAGCATCAAAGCTTCCTCATACTTAGCGCCAGATATCAACCAAATCTTCCACAGACTTAGAGCCTTCTACTATTCGCCAAAGCTTCCACAAACTGAGAGTTTTCAATCGACCAAACGCTTCCCTTTGAAAACTGTACTCCTCCGAGTGTAAGGATTTCTCACGAAGGCTCCCAAGCAGCATTCAAAAAGGCTCGCATGCAGAGTCTTGAGCAGGTGCTCAAGCGGACTCTCGGCAATGGTTTACAGTACTGGTATAGCATCGAAGCCTGCAGGCAGTAAGGACTGGTATAGGTCCATCTCCGGCCGCCAGCTGCATACAGTTCCAATGGTCCATGTGCTCCTCTCTAGGAATCTACTATAGGCGACGATAGGCTGGGTGTTGCGCCGCGGTCCAAGGGAAGCTTGCCAGAAGCTGCACAAGTGCTCTTGTGCGCGTAGTGCAGTCTATAGTCAATTTGCACTGTTGCCGATGCAGCTGATACAGTCTGCCATACTGATTGCCCGGAATGTGGCAATCATGGCCAAATGAGGGTTTTCGCGCACCGCAGGCCAGGAAAAGCAACAACAAATTAAAACACCATGTGCCATAGTCTGAGAAGAGAAGACGCGACAAGTGGAGTTTCCTGGGCATTTCAAGGTACAGGCTGCAATAGAAAGACACCCGGCAATAGTTTATAAAAGTCATACGGCCAGCTGCCTTCCATGCCATAATGGTACCGCAAAGAGTCTGCAGACACACTGGAGGGGCATAGACACTGGTGCACCTCGACCACAACTGCTGCCACTTCTGCCCAGAAGGCCATGTACACCAGGAACGCAACCTGTGCCACCAGGTGACACTGATGGAAACGATAGTTATTAAATAGAAGATATGCCATCCAGGTGTATGTATATACATTCTCCACTTCGATATACTCAATATTCCAATCCTAATGCATATCCCAAGGACAGCAAAAACAATCAAGATATGATTGCAGTTGGGCTGAGTACACTATCTGCTCCATGGAAATACCACTGACATTGATTTTGAACATCAATGCAGCCTTTTGATCAAATTAGACAGCGAAGAAGAGTATTGATTGCAAGGAACCGGATTTTTGAGTATTATCATTATCTACAATTAGTGGGCACTTTAAAGTAGATTTTAAAGAATATATTTGAATGCACAATTACCAAACAATGTAGTGAGAAAGAAAAAAGTATATAAAGAGGATAGAACAACTGCTAAAACACATTTATTGATGTTCTATGCCAAAGTGAATGGTTGTATAATGTGGCTACAACAGAGGCAAAATAAGCATCAACGGAGTGTCAACAAGTTTTTGTCCTGTAAGGCAGGTTATTAATATGTGAATTAGTCTTTGTTATCTATAGTCATTGTAGTCGCCACCTTTTTAGGCCAAAGAGAATACAACACTCTCCCTGCCCCATCTTGACAATGAGCGTCAACAGAGCGACATTGATTTTTGGTTCTGAATCGTGGGTAATCTTGGAAGTAAATGATCACAGACATTTATAAATAAGGTTTTCACAGCCTTTGTAGACTAATAAGCAAAAGCTGGCCCCACGACAGCCTCCCAGAATATCACAACTTAATTTGTGTTGAATACTGCACCTCGATGATCTTGAATGTTTAAGGCGATAAAACTGAGCATCACTCCATATATTGACATTAGCGCCCATGTCACACTTTGATATACCATCACACGATGCCAAAAGATATTGACGTTCCATTGACCTTAATTGCCAATATCAGGTAGGGACCGTGTCGCTTTCTCTTTGTCCTTTAGAGGCTGCCAATACTCTGCTTATACACAACAAAGTCCAAATCACATTTCAGTAACGTTACTTACAAGAATTAAAATTGGTGACCCTCCGTTGACACTAATTTTCAACATCGCGCAGGGAGAGTGTAGTTGTCTCTTGGAGGTTTAAAGGTGGCCGATGTTTCGCTTAAGGATAACAAAGAACAAATCACTCTCCAATTTCCTGACATGCAAGACTTAAAGACGTTGACGCGCCATTCATGCTCATTTTCAGAATGTGGCAGAGAGCGTGTCACATTCCCTGTTGCTTTGAAATACTGCCAATACCTCAGTTAGGATCATTTGCATCAAATTGCCACCTAGTTAACTCATGATGCAAGACCAAAAATCATTGACGCATGGTTAACTACCATGATCAGGAGGGGGCAGGGAGGGTGTCTGTTATCTTTTTTGATCCAAAGGCGGCCAATTCATCCGAAATGGACAATGGCATATGAACGTAAATATTTCGCAATTAGCAGTAGTGTATCTAAATGCGACCAAAAAGAGAACAACTGAAAACCCAGAACTGGAGATTGAAACAAACAAGTCGAACAACATCTGGGAGGTCCTGCCAGTTGACGGGAATGGGTCTGTATTTGGCCCGCCAAGAGGCAGTGGGTCGGTTTTTTGAGTGCTTCTGGAACTGAGCCAAGCTGTTTTAGTGGTTCACACCCAGACTGCTGGCAGGTTACTTAGACCCGTTGCTAAAACTAGAAATGACACAATTGTCACCCCATCATAAAAATAACCGTCAACGACATGTTAACAATTTTTGGTCTTGCATCTTGAATATTCCCAGGGCTGTACAACCACTTTAACACAAAATCCAACTATCAGCTGCTGTTCTTGGCAAAATTTCTTGCGACACCTTCATTACTATGTTTTCACACCCAGTGTGACGGGAGGATCAACGGAGCATCATCTATTTTTGGTCTTACGACCTCGCTTCACCTTGGGCTGTGCATGGACATTGACTACTGATCAATATACTGCCCGTCTTTATGTGCAAAAATACTTGTTACAATATTGCTACTATCTGCCTCAAAAGACCTGACAGCAGAGTGGCAACAGTTTATTTGTGGTTCAGCAAGCTACACTGCAACAAACTGCCTTGCATCATTCCTAAATTGAGTTTTTAATGGTCAGTCTTTTCAATATATTCTTGTATACAACATCACAACTATGCATGCAATGAATTACAGGCCTTTCTTTTATCTTGCGTGTAGCTCTAGAGTCAGTATTTAAAAACCAGCATTCAACTCAATAATAGCCTAACTTTTGACAGTCTCTCAAACAGAATTATGCCACTTTGAATTGACAATTATTCCTAGCAATCAGAGGCTTGTAGTTCACATTCATAGAAGCCCAGCAATGATCAACTATGATTTGTCAAGTAAGGTTGCTCAAATCAAAAATATTGCCAGGTTGAGTTTGGAAGACATTATAACCTCTTGCAAAGAGGTATTCAAAGATTGGGAATCTGTCATGGTTGTACAGATCTGGCGTCATGGCAAATCTATATGCACTGTGGAATGACAGAGACCTGCAACATTCGCATCATATAAATCAATTATCATCCAGTTCTTTGCCATCCATCACAATGTGGGTCCAGCTCAAAGGGGAAACACTTGCTATCAACAGCACGCATTGCAAAGTTAAACAGATTAACAGAGTTGGAAGTTACTGAATTAACAAGTCCAATCATTGATGAAACAGGTTTGGCCATACAGAAGAGACAAGGCAGTTGAGGAATTACAATAGTAAGCTTGCAAAGGAAATTCACATTTGACAATTAGATCTTATCAATATTGATACAATTGATAAACAAAATACTTCAAACTGACAGCAAAGGACTACCTAACTACCGAATTTCACCAACAGCCCTGGAATCGCTACCTCATATTGGGATTTGTCTAAGCTTATATTCTATGGAAGACTATATCATATCGCAGGCTACAATGGTCTTATAATCCATAATGCAGTGAGCTGGAGCTTCTGTCCGCCACATCCCTTAGCAGCATTTGCCGCAAGCAAAACTCAATAGCAGTGGCAGCAATCAAGAAGCAATTGCTGGCAAGAATTGAAGTCAGCTGAGCAGTAGACAGGTGGACATCATTATACAACTTAGCAATAGTGACGGTCATAGCTTAATGTAAGGATCAATCTTAAGACTTGTGGAAAGTACAACTCGCTTTTGTCAAGATTGATAGCCTGTAATTGTCCAATTTTGAACACTAATTATTGATCACAGATCAAGGGTCAATATCCTGTAGCAAGGCTAGCCATACATGTGAAGGATGCGCTGAATTGTTTCGAACTAACCAACAGCCAATATCTTGCAAATACACCTAGCAATGCTTCCGCTAATTACTTGTTCACTCGAGAACTACAACCACTATTGAGCCCTTCTGAATTGTGTGGGCTGCAATGAGGAACCACATACCATTCGTGTCTGAAATCATTCAGTTTGCTTTGGGTGCGTTCATGGACATTCTCAGTGTAAATGGTTGCACCAGGAGATGAAAAGCCCATGGGTGCAATCAGCATTTTGATGAGAATTACAACACACACATTGGGAAGAGTCAAAGCCTGCGAAAAGAGGGCATTGCTATAATCAACAAGGTGTTGGCTATGAGATCTGGTTTCACAAAGATAATTGTGAATCTGCATGTGTCAAGCGGTTTTGAATGACCTCATTCTAATCTTCATATAGCAGAGAACGCTTGCTGTATGGATTACATTAACACCTGGTCATCAAAACTATTCCATTGTCCATTACACCGGCACAGTACAAATCACAGTACTACCTCGTATAGATGTGAAAACATGGTGATATGCGATATTCGAGTTGTTTGGACGAACCTACCGATTATAAGCATTAACCCACAAGTGGACCAAGAATTGACCATATAATCATTACTGGCTACTGATCACAACACAGCATGAATGGACCATCATCACGTATGTCATGGGAGTGTAAATGCTTTCTGATTCTAGACCCTGTGGATGTTGAAAAGGCATACAGATACTCTGCATCGTGTTCTCCTTGTCCACAATGACATGTTCGCTCATATGGATGGCGTTATGCAATCCTTAGCAAAGATGAGATGTCAATGGATTGAAGACTTATTCTTCGCCCTAAAGATTGCACCACACAAGCAGCCTTGAGGAACGTGCTGAAGTTACTGCAATGACCAGTATGTTGCTCATTTCGGCACGTACTTTTATTCCACTCCGGACATTGCGATCATTTAGGCAGTGGAACAACAGAATTGTTATTAATCCTGACGATGACACTTGTTATACTACCTTACACCAACACGGATTTGTGCTGTAAGTGTAGAACTAACACAGTGCCAGTCATCGATGAAGGTCGGTCATCAAACCCAACTGTGTCCCAGGTCGCAATCTCTTCACCTCTGCAACCGCTTGTGGATTTGTTCAATCATCTTTTCATCTGTCTGAATTGTCCAGGAGTGATGAAGAATATTTCACGCTTGAATACGTGGGTGAAACAACACCCAGACCAAGCAGTTGTGCAGGGCCCTAATTGACAGCCCAAGGTTCTATTTGAATATACAGCTTGAAGCACCAAAGAACTGGGGGCAAGTTGATCCAAATCTTAATGGTTACCACTCTGACCCCATGGGGATTAGCAGTACATTTTGGTTACCGGATATCCCCAACTGGTGGCATCAACAAGAGGAAATGCACCCAAAATAATCCGATCTCTACAATATGGCACTTGACACATTCTCTATCATACCACATACTGTCAGAGTGGAGACTAGTTGTTCTCTTAGGCGAGACATTATCAGCTCGAGACAGTCTAAAACCACCGGTGCTACCTTTGAGGACATAGTTATAGTAATGGCATTTGTCAAGCCAATAATTGATTTTGGTAGGTGATTGCACAGCATTGAATATTATGGAAACTGAAAATGACTTGGAATTAAAGAAGGAGGTGGCGGAAAGAAAATTGCACAAAATGACCAAGGTCCAAGACATATTGGAGATGTGGCCAGGCAGCCATCACTGATGTGCTACACAGAAGCAATTTGGCACTCAAAATGTACAACTGACAGCTATAGGATACATTTTAGATACTAAAGAGATCATCAAAGCATCCTGGTGAAACGTTCAAAATGATTATGTAGCAGCATTTAGATTGTCAGGAAGATGTCCTTTGCTGTCAGCTATGTCTGCAACCAACCTCACTGGTTAATTAACTCAAGAATTGAATCTGTGCCAAAGCGAAAGACTCGACCGTCATTCTGCTGTAAGTGATCACGCTGGAACACCTGCAAGCATTTACGACACCGAAAATCACCTGAACTGACATGGTCCTTGATCACAATGCACCATGAGGAAAGATATTTGCGACGCAGAAAATGAATGCAATGTAGAGCTAGGCAATGGCTTCGAGGTGCCCGAAACACCTGAGCACAGGGATGTGTGTGCATCACAAAATTGTCCTGGATTTGTTTGGCCAATACGGAGGTCAAGGAACCAGGCTGACATGTGGTTGATAATCCTCACAACAATGAAATCGTGGAGATTCAAGGAAACAAGAAACTGTTGGGCAGAATTGGTCAATATGTTTTCAGCAGGTTGTTTGTGTCACTTGACTAAGATATTAACTTTCAGAAACATTATGGGAGAATATTGAGCAATCACATATTTATATTTGCTCATAAACAGAAGTATAGCAGGCAAATTGAATCCTTTAGTCAAATATATAATACTTGGCAGAATGATACCTACCCATTCAAGAATATTACTGGGCTCGGCTTTGCCAAATGGCTGAGTCTCAACCTGGCAGAACAGTAACCAATACATTGAAATTATTATTCATACAATTAACAATTGCAGCAGATATAGGCTTGACAACACTCATGTCTCCGAAAAGTCCCCGTTTCACATGACATCAAGGTTTGGTTTGCCAACCAAACATTGCTGGAGCTGCAAGGCGCATCGCGAGAGCTTAAGAGCAATCACAACAAATCCCATTATCTCTTTAATATAATGTGTAGTTGTTGAGATATCTTGATTATTGTGGTGCTGTTGCTGCACTCGCTGCCCTCATGCCTTCTGCTTGCAGCCCCAGCAAAGTTCAATCGGCAAACCTAACCTCGATGTCATTTGAAACGGGGACTTTTCGGGCACCTCAGTACATTTCCATCAGCTGCAACAGAGCCACAACAATCCTGCGTCTTCTAAGGCAGGTAAATGTCAAGTGATTTGGTTCCTGTTATGCACAACCGATATATTGGGTGCCTTTGTCAGCACTGTTGCATGGAACACTGTCGCTTCACCATTGGGACAGTCAGTGTCACCAGACAGTTAACAATTTTTGGCATTATATCTCAGGTTATCTAAAGGCATATTAGGGATAATAATTGACATATGATGTTTTGGCGACCTTTTCAAACAAAACGGTGTGTGAGATCTTTGTTACTCCATCATGCAAATAAGTGTCAATGGAATGTCACTGATCTTTGCTCTTTGAAGTCAGGTATTGGAAAAGTCATCTGGAAGTTCTTGTTATAATGAATATAATGGCACCCTTTAGAGGCAACAGAGAAAGCGACATGGGCATTGCCCCATTCTGATAATTTGGATCACCAGAGAATTGACGATTTTTGGATTGGAATCTTGGATTATCTAAGTGGCTATTAATTGCAGACATGTATAAAGGAAACATTAGCTGCGTTGAGGGGAAAAAACACAAGTAGCATGCTGTATGCCCCATCCTGAAAGTGTGTGTCAATGGAACCTTACCCATTTTTGGTCTCACATCTTTGGTAATCTAATTGTCACTTTGTGGTACTACTTCACACAGAATGTAGTGGAGGCCATGACAGCAAAAACAGTGTACAAAATTGTCATTACGGCATCATGCGTCTCCATTTCAATACAGCTTCAACACTTCTGGGTATTGTATGTTGTGTAATCAAGGCGTGGTGCAGATATTTAGGCTTATACCAGAACAATTGACCACTCTAGTTGTCCAAAATACAAATCACAAAAGCAAAAACTTTGGTTACAAAATGATCGATATTGCAAGCTGCACACTGTTCAACAAGACATTACTGGATGTTGAATAGGCAGTTTTGATCAAATGCCATTAACAAACAGCAAAAGCAAGGGAATTATATGAATCTACAGACGGACCCACTGGACAACCATCTGACAACCAGCCAAATTCAGAAAGGTTTGGAGATTACCATCCAGCCGTACCCAAATGGACAGTTCAGGTGTATCGACAACTCAGAACACCAGTTTGACGATGTGTTGATTCGGGCCCAGCCCCATACCTGAAGTGAAAGTCTCTAACTGTTGCTAATGGTAGGGAACACTGCTGGTGCGCCTGGAAATCGTTGCTACTACTTATTGTTCAATAATTTTTATAACTCATGTATTCAATTACTATTCTCATCTGTGTATCAATATAGCTATCCATCTGCACACAGTATATCTGTACTGGTTGCAGGCAGTCCTTGAGACCAATTTGAGATGTGCTTAAAATTGACAATCAAGTGGACTCAGAGATTGACTACAAATGGGTGATCAACTGAGGTTGGAGATGCAATTGAAAGTGGTATTCAAGGACATTCGGAGAAATACTACTAGGCTGTGATAGATCACATTTGGACATACACTTGGAAGCAGTAATGAAGCATTTTGCGAGATACACATTGAGGCTGTGATGGGGAAAGTTTTAAGATGTGTTGGGAGGCTGTGATCGAGCAGGTGTAGAGATGTGCATTTGGACGCCATGATCATGCCAACTTGGAGGCAGTCATCCAGCAGGTGTGGAGATACTTGGGGAGGCCATGCTCGTGTTAACTTGGCGGCCGTAATCAAACCAGTTTGGAGATATGTTTGGAGGGAACGCTCCTTTTAACTCTGAGGATGTAATCGACTGAGTGTTGATGCACCTACAGAAAACCATTGCACAAAATCGACACCAGTGATCGAGCGATGATGGAGATACACTTGGAGCCTGTCATCATGCCAGTTGGATGGTGGAGATTGATGTGGTAATTGAGAGAATTTGGAAATACCCATCTCAGGCTGTGATTGAGTGCATTTGGAGATGCACTTGGAGGTTATGATTGAGCAACATTGGCGATATTCACTTGGAGGCCATCAACTTGACAACTTGAAGACCGTCATCGATTAAGTATAGAGATAAACTGGGAGGCCATGGTGGTTGCTACTTGGAGGCCGTAATCAAGCAAGTTTGGAGATGTACTTGGACGCCATTCACCTGCAAACTACAAGGCCGTAATCAAGTGACTTTGGAGATTCACTTGGAGGCCATGATTGTGTGCACTTGAAAACTGTAATGAGGCAAGTATGCAGATACAGTTCAAGGCTGCGATCGAGCAAGTTTCAAGGTGCACTGTTTCCCTCTCATTGACCAAGATTGGACTAGTACTTGGAGGCAGCAGATGTATGCAATGCCGGGTGCTGCAACTCTATTTGTGAATTAGTGACCTTGAAACTATGGTAATGTGACAAGGTCACTTGCCATTGAGCTCTCAGGGTGAGCTAGTTAGGGGTTGTCCCTAAACAGCGATAATGGTATTTGCATTAGTTATATGACTACATGTCACAGAGTTACCCTCATTCTAATCACATGATACGCATAACACCTATTCATGACATGCAAGCTAACCAGCTCCCTGTGCTGTAGTTGGGATGCATAGGGGTTACTTGTCAATTGAAAAAGTAACCACGGTTACTTAGTGGATTCATTTGAGATCGTATAGCTATGTTGCTTTAATGGAAAAGTATTGCTTTAGCTGTGCACATAGTGTTCAACAAGATTTGTTATTCCTGATACTAGCAGAACATGTCTTAGAGACACAGTGGTCGAAAGTAAATATGCAAGTAGGTCAGATACTCCGTGGATCGCGTCAGGCAACCAAAGCAGCTCGGGTACTCCCCAACGATAGAGAATGGTCTTGGCATAACCCTGACATAACTGACAGATTTTATGATATTGGCTGATAATAAAGGTCTGAAGCGACCGGGCTCATTGCCTTGAGTTTGAATGCATCACCACATCGGACTCTTGATTGATATTAGCTGACGCGTCCAGTTCCGCGTTGCCATAGTATCGGTTGGTCACTGATGAAATCTATGACCCAAGCCAAACAGCCTTCAGAGTCAGGCATTAATGTGGGATAACCATTACTGACAAAGATCAGCAGATGTTCCAACTACTGATGCAAATGGCTTCCAAGATGTCAAAGTTCAAGTGTCATCTGACACATTGTATGACATAATGATCTGCAGTGGTTGGCCTGATTCTTATCCGGAGCGTAATGCTTTAATATCTCACCTTTTTAAACGCCATAACCTACAGGGATGCATGACAACTTATCACCGGGCACATGGGATGACCGCTATACCGCTATCATGAGCGCTGTAGTCCTAGCAGAGACCAATTGGTGTATACACCCTCGAAGAAGACTAAGGAGAGATGGCATTGTTCTGGCAGTGGGAAGAGAAGCTCAAGCCGCAATCCCCAGTTAACAATCAGAACCCCAAAGACGATCTGATAATATTATTCAGATTTCGATCTACATTAGAATCATTTCTTCCCTCATACACACATGTGACTGGGCCTTACATGGCTGGACATCAGTATACACCAGCTGAGTACACACTGCAATGGATTCTCAAGAGTTTCGGCGATCTGCTGTTTCAATCGAAAGAGTACCAGTTAGCCCACATGTACCATGTGGTATCTTGTTTCTGTGAACTTCAGAATGTCGATTACGTGGTGCTACGATATCTCAACACTGGCATTTAACGATTGAAGGAACAGTCCAAGCAGTGCTTGTTCGACATTGAAGTTTAGGTTTCGTCTATATTGGCGACAGACGTCAGGACTGTTTGAATTTGGAAGCTCTTGTAGCTGCTACGTGTGCAAGAGGTTGAGTCTTTGAATAAGATGAGGACAGAAAGAGTAAATAGATAGGCAGTTGTACAAAACTTAATAAATGTTGTATTGATTATTGGGATTAAGCACCCCCGTAACAGTATAATATTTTAAGTACTCTACGCTGTATCTTATTGAGGATTACATGACACCAGAGTTACTACATCTGTATCAGGACCTTCATATGGTTGGAGCTTATTTTATAAGATACCCAAACAACTCCAAATTACATCTCATCACTTTCCATAAACCTAGGATGAGTAATATATATGAGTTTAGAGTGGCGGATGTGTGAAGACATCTTCTGTTGCATTCATTTGGGTGAGAGGACTTGCAGCAAACATTGTCGCAGACAGAACTGCTTTTGCTTCAGCTGCCAGTTATACAATATTGAGGAAAAAAATGCTGCAGTAATCTGCTAAATGCGCAATTTCCTTTCTGAGTGTTACGCATATAAATATTTGGGCCAGATTCACGTCACAGATTCCTACATTTTGCAAAGACATTGTATAGAGCGTTGTCAACGCGCCAATTGTCCGCACTGGGACGAAGCAACTGTCCAGTTAACTTGACTTATTCTGCCCCTTCATTATAGTCATTGAATCAACTCTGGTGACCCTCAGACACAGGTTGACATGGAAGAGCTGCGACCTTGCCCCACAGGGGGTCCCAGATAAAGAAACCTCAGTCACCAGCAGTGGTGGAAATACAGGCGTGGGTGCATGACTACCAACACCGGATAGTGCAAGCTGGGCTGGGGCACCAGCATATGAACTTAATTGAATTCCCAAGAAAGACAGCAGATGGCCAAGGGGAATGGGAAATGCCGGACGTGAATTTGAACTTAGGTGAGATGCAATTGTCAGAACTCGCTCAGCAAGTCGTACATACTGTACAAGCTTGCCACAAAGAAACCGAAATCCAAGAAGACCAGTTTTAATGAGTACGAGTGAATATTGAGCTTCTCGAAACAAGTATTCAACCGGATATTCATCGCTTCAATGCAGAAGTATCTGGAGTAGGGATCCAACTGGAGTGGCAAGAAGCAGTACTACACGAAATACGATTGGGGATTAATTCAATACAATCCCAAAATAATCAAATTGTTCAGGAAGCCAATACAATTTTGGACGCACATAAAAGCCCATTGGACGTCATGAACAAAAGAATTACTGATAATGCTAGTTAGATTCTACCCATTAAAGGAACAAAAATCTGTATACAACAATCCTTGAAAACTATGAGTTCAAAGATTGTTAAAGTCAATGAAGTATTGTATTCTATAAAGAATTCATTAAGAGAAGTTCCTTCAAGGAGGGAATTAAGAAAACATATAGCTGTCATGGATGAGCAGATTGCACTGCTAAAAGAAGTTAATACTGGGTTGACGACCACTATGAAAGGATATAAGGTTTCGGCATCTTCTAATTATAGCCTCCGGCCACAGAGTCCACAAGCAGGACCATCACTTTCTGTACATACACACAGACAGTATTATTTCGGTAGTGATGGATTAAGTTTCAGAGATACTGAAAGTTCCTCTACTTTGTTCGGAAGAATTAGAGGGGGAACAAGAAGTAATGCTGGAGCACCTGAAGGAGCTGCCGACAGAACTTCCGGAGGAGCTGCCTGTTGAGCAGCAGGAAGAGCAGCCGGAGGAGAAGGAGACCCTGCGCCTGGAGGATCGAAGCCACCTTCAGAACAAGGGAATAACAACTTCAACATTACTATTAATTGGCAAAGTCAAAGACCAAGGCGTATTCATGAACAAAAGTATGCCAAACCGAATATATTTAAGGAGCCTAAAAGATACTCTGCAAACCCAGGAGAAGACATCGATACCTGCTGGATAATGTTCAAAGTATATATACATGCTGAACCGGAAATATTCACAAAATATGAACGATGCATCGACTGGATCGATTCGTGAATTAATGAATATGTAGCAGCATGGGATATTCAGTAACTAACAGGAATAATTAATGGGAAACATTCAAAATCAAATACTGAGTACATACAGGCCCTGAAATTATGATTTGAAGATAAAGACGCCAATGATGAGGCCTATGCTGCATTAAAAAATGTACGCTATGATGGATGCCTTAGGGACGTGTTTACACAAATCCAAATGCACAATGATAAAGCAATAGCTACCAAACCGGTATTGAAAAAAATGATTCTCAATTGACTGCCCAATAGAATTTTATAGCAGATGCATACAGTTGATCTGTTCAGAATAACTGTTCATGAAATCCTCCACATTATTACCAATGCCGCAAGAACAACAGAAGATTGGGAAGAAGCCTGGAGAAATCTGGGTTTAAGGAAGCCGATTTTGGAACTTCAGATGGAAACTGAGAATAGCTTCCGCTTCATCAATGATACTCAATTTGAGAACCCAATGAACTTTAGAAGAAAGTTTCAAGCACAGAAGAATCAAAATCAGTCTGGCAGGAAGTTCAAGCTAAGAAAATGCCAAAATAAGAGTTATTTCGAACAGATTGAAGGAATCGATAAAGTTGAGTTGCATTGAAGGAAGGCTGCGGGAGAATGCCAAAGATGTGCTTGGCCATGAGACCGTAAAGAAGCTTGTAAAACAAAGGATTGTTTCCGATGGGCTAGAAAAGAAGTCGGCATGGAACCATTTCCAGAAGCTAAGGAATACCATAAGCTCAAGGTAGGAGCTTATAACCAGGTGGAAGCCTCAGAATCAGAACTACATCTGTATACGACATATGACGATTGGAATTTGGAAACCGACAGTCTGGAGGAGGATAATCGGGAAAACAATAGTCCAGAAGAGAATACATTGGAAGAGAACTTTTCGGATCGGGAATTTCACCAGGAGGAACAGGTATGTCTGGAAAAGATTTGATGGGATTCTGATGCATTGTGTGGTTAGTGTGCAACATTAAGCTAACAAGTCAAAAATTACTGTTTTAACATACCAATTTATAATAGGAAGACTATTTTCCTTTTGTTAGTATTTCCCTGTCTGAGAATGACTGGATGGTCGAAACTGCTTGCCTGTAAGGTGCTACGAATACAACATTACACTCCCTCAATACGCACATACAAACCCCAAATAACCGGTTGTGTTCATGCTGTTGTCAAAAGGATAGCAATGTCGAAATGCAAACCAACTGATGAACTCAATCATCTGGTCAAGAAATCTAGTTCATCGCAAGATTATATCTTTTACCAAGGAGTCAAAAAAACCGAAAAGATTACTAAAATAGCACCGACCAAAATTGAAAAACCACTTAAATACAAATTCTTTATTGATTGCGATAATCAATATTTTCCGTTATAATACATGCTGGATTTTGGAAGTATCAGTTTCATTATATCTCCAAATGTGGCGAAAGCTTGTATGATAACAGTAGTTAGAAGAATGATAAAAGTTAAGTCCAAGGATGTCATGGGACACGAAATTACTAAGGAAGGGCTTAATATGATTCCGTTGGGATTTCCTTTTCGAAATCATTGGTCTTACGATCCTGAGGATCATGATTCGGAAGTTATGGAAACTGCTAACAATTATGAGGTCTTATACCAGCATGGTACTGTGAAAAACATAAGGCTCAAGGAACATCAACGTCTCACCTACATTTTCCACATTGTGGGGAACAATGTTATAGTCATGAAACAATACACCCTGAATACTCTATTGCATATGACACAAGAGTAGCATTAAATAAGGAATCAATACATATGAGATATTTAGTTTGGTCTACATCTTCGATATTGGATCAATTGCCAATACAATCACATGGGTTTCTATTGTGATTCGATCCAGAGCATGCAGAGAGATTTACAGACCTTCGAAGTTGTGACCATCATACTGAACTTATGATGTCCGAGGATTAGTCACGAATGGGACCAATATATCATTGAGCTGAATAGAAATCAAGGATATTGTTTGAATACCTTGAGGATATGATTTGAGGGGAAGAGATTAGTCCAACAAGCAGTTCAGTCAGAAGTCCGATGCTGTTTGTGACCACACGAAATGGGATGGGACTTCGGTGATGTGTTGATTATTGGCATCTGAATGTCCACACCAAAAGAGACAAGACTCCTCTACCAATTATGAACAAATTATAAAAAAAATGAGAGACTGCGATTATCTCGCCGAGAAAGATATGAAAGCAGGATTCCCTTTAATGTGAATGGCTACAGGACATGACAAGTTTACCGCATTTAGGACCAAGTTTGGTCTACATGAATATCTGGTTATGACTTTTGGTTTGATCAACGCACTTGCAACCTTTCAGTGAGAAATCAATGACATAAAGCAACCATTATTGGGAAATGTATTCGCTATTGATACCAACATTGCTATCGACGACAATGGCAGCATGGTAGTTGAGGCATATATCAATGACAGTCTCTGTGGAACAAATGGATCGCTGGAAAAACATCATCGACAGGTTTCAACACAATTTCAACTGTTTATCCCGAATAAGATCTGCGGTGAGATCGATAAATCCATAATCAATGATACGGGGGTGCTTAATCCCAATAATCAATACAACATTAATTGAACTAATTTCAACCATCTATCTATTTTCTCTGTCTCTCCTCATGTCTTCCTGAAACTCAACCTCTTGCCCTCATCTTGCAATAGCATGCAAATTGCATCTTCTCCAATCACTGTCACCTATATATAGGTAGATTAAGCTTCTCTGTCGAATAACCAATCCTCAGAAAATTCGTCGAATGTCAACGTGCCAGTGTTCATATATTGTCGCACCAGGAACCCAATATTCTCGTGCTCACCCACAAGAAAAACCACCTGTTAGATGTGGGGTAAATGGACCTCATCCAATTGAAACAGAAGTTTGCCGAGAGACTTGACTTTCTGTTGCAGTGCATACTCGGCATGTGTGTAATGATGTTCAGGCATATAGCGCCCAGCCACCAGTGTTTATAAGAGAAGTAAGTGTGAGATCTTTAATAGACTGAATTGTTAATAATATTTTAAGATCGTCTTCGGTGTTCTGACTGTTGACTGTGGATAGCTGCTGATACTTCTCGTCTTATCTCTGGAAAGATGCCATCTCTGTATAGTTGCCGTCGAGGGTGCATGTGCCCTTGCTTCGATACAATAACTACAATGTTCACAATTGCGTGATCGCGGTCATGTTATGTGCCCGGTACTAACACGCCATGCATCGCAACAGGTTATTGTGCTCATGCCACTGAAGTATTTAAGTGTTACGCTCCTGATAAGACTCAGGCCATCCAGTCCATGGTATCATGTCAGACAATGTGTGAGATGAAACTTGGATATAGACATCTAGCAATGCTATGAGCCAGTAGTTGGAACATTTAACGATCCTGGTCACAATGCTTATCGTACATTAATGCCTTACCCTGTAGGCTAGTTGGTTTGCGTTGTTGACTTAATCAGCGACAAACCGATACTATGCCAACCTAGAATCAGATGCTTTAGCTTGTATTGAATTCAAATCTGACGTTGTAATGCATGCTAACTTATACCAATGAGCAGGGTTGCTCCCGGCCTCTTATCATCAGCCAACGTTATAATTCCCTCTGTCATGTCATGCTTGGGCCGAGACTGTTCTCCTTGACTGGGGAGTGCCCCGATGACTTCTGTTGGCGAAGGCAATACGTCGGAGAGCCCGCGTACTCACATATCGACCATCGACTGCGGTGTCTTTTCAGACAAGTCCCACTAGCTTCAGGAATAGTGAACGTAGTTGGTGACTATCCGTCAGGCCAATACAAATAATCTCCGCTATGGCACCATAGCTGGTTCATCTACAATGAATCTGCTAAGGAACTAGCATATCCAATGGACGTGGGACTCATATGTATCCCCGATAAAGGACATATGACTGGCTCACTTGTAACGTCATGAATAGGTGTTATGCATATCACGTGACTAGTCCAAGAGTCACTCCATGACATGTAGTCATGAAACTATTGCAAGTACTATTATCGCTGTTAAGGGAGAACCCCTGACAATCGATACTAAAGAAGTACCATTTTCTGATTTTTGGTTAGTGGTTCTGGGTTAATGATAGACCCTGATAAAGCTAAGGCAATTGTGAATTGGCCACAACCGACCAATACAAAAGAAGTTCAACAGTGGTTAGGTCTATGGAACTTTTATCGCAGATTTGTTCCTGGATATGCAGTGATTGTTACACCAATTACAGATCTTTTAACAGAAATAACTAAGGAGATTATATGGGGAGATACTCAGGAAGCCACATTCCTGAAGATAACGATCCTCTTTACATCAGGCAAATCTCCACTTGTGCGTCATTATGACTCGAATCAACCTGCTTTAGTGGAAACGGATGCTTCAGATTTTGCTATAGCAAGCATACTTTCACAATAATTCGACGATGCAAAACTACATCCAGTCAGATTCATATCCAGGAACTGGTCCCCTGTGGAAATCAATTACATTCTATTCGATAAAGAAATGTTAGCTATTGTCTTTTCTCTCAGGAAATGGAAATATTTTCTACAGGGAGCTGAATACATGACAATCGTTTATTCCGATCACCAAAACCTGACTTAGTCCAAAACAGCTGTGTTCTTAAACCGAAGGCAAGCTGGATATGCTGAAGCACTACAAACTGTCAACTTCAACTTATTCTATCCGAAAGGTTCTTTCAATGTTAAAGCAGACACGCTTTCAAGGTGCCAGGCGTTCACCTCTAGTGAAGGGAGTACTACAGCAGCAGGACAACAAACATTGTTCAGCAAGGAACAATGGCTGCAAGAAGGAGACATGCAGTTGGATAATGATGACATCGAGGTCATTAGAATCGGAGCAATGGAAGTTGAACAGTTACTGCCAGGAGCTAAGGAACATAATAACGAAAAGGCATTACTTGATGAAGACTATATGGCAATCTACAATCAGCTCAGTTCTGGAGAAACTATCGATAAAGGATATGTGATTCAAGATGACTCGATATGTTGGAAAAATACAGTTTATGCACCATAGGGATTGTGTAAAAGGATTATGGAATCTGAACACGACACAAAGGTAGCAGGACATTTTGGACGAGAAAGAACTATTGAGTTACTTACGAGGAATTGTTATTGGCCAAATATGGATCTGGACATCCACAAGAATTACAACCAATGCAACAACTGTCAACAAACAAAGGCTTCTCGTCAGGCCAAGCATGGCATACTGCACCCAGTAGAGATTGCTTGTAAACCATAGACACATATCATCACGGACTTTATTACCAATTTAGCTTACTCATAAGGAGCAACGATGATAATGGTGGTTGTGAATCGCTTTACAAAGTTGGCAAATTATATTCCAATAAAGACACAAGATAGTTGTACCGTGGCTCAGGCTAGTGCATATTTGGAAAACGTCTGGAAGTATCCTGGGTTTCCATAGAATGTGGCTTTGGACCGAGATGGAACTTTTACCGGACAATTAATTCCCGATCTTGAACATTATCTTGGAATTATAAGGAGCATGAGCATGGTGTATCATCCACAGACAGATGGGCAAATGGAAAGAATAAATCAGGTTACAGAAAGTTATCTAACGTCGTATGGCAATGTCAAACAATACCATTGGAGATCTACGCCCGCAATGGCAGAATGCTCAAGTAATAATTACCAATATTCAGCACCGAAGACTGCTCATCGTTATGCTTATCATGGGTTTGAGGCTCATAAGAATTGGCCGACTCCGGTACAATTCAGGAATCCATCTCCAGAGATATACTGTCATTCCATGACCTCGGTGCATTCAAAGTTATCCAAGCAACTGGAACAATCTATGGACGCAATGAGGAAATGATACCATTACAAAATGAAGTCAATACAACTATTGCCAAAAGTAGGACTGGTAATGCTTAATGGAAATAATATTTGTGACAAACATCGATGCCAGAATTTGGAGGATAAGATGTGTTGGCCATTGGAAGTCATTGCACCAGGAAAGAACAGAAGATACTGTATGATGAAGCTTCCGGAATCCTTGAAGATCCACCCGACATTCAATATTGCGTCGCTAGAATGATATCGCAGAGAGGACCTGGCGAAGCTAGTAGTAGACATCGAAGCCAATAATGCCAGTTGACAAATAGAATCCATGGTGGCTGCTGGGCCTTGGGATGACGATCCGAAAAAGCACATTTATTTGATTACGTGGGAAGTGTATTCTCACAATGAGAATATGTGGGAAACATATGACAATGTGTTGGAATGTTCGCTGGATTTGCTAAAGGATTATTACAGTAAGAATCCTGTGATCACAAGAGATGAACCTTTTGGAAAGAGGAAGCGATAAAGAAAACTTTGGTTTTTTATATTTATCATTATTATTATTATTCTATGTTTTGGAATTATTTCTTTAGTATATTGAGTGGTATGTTTTGCTTTTCTACTTGTTATGCTGGAGCACTGTTGGGGTCACTAGTCCTAGAGCAGGGGGTGATGTGAAGGGGTGTCTCTTACCAGCAATGATAGAGAATGCAGTAGTTATATGAATACACGTTACGGAGGTACTATCGGTCTAGTCATATGATAGGCATAACACTTACTCTCGACATGTGAAATAACCAGCTCTATGTCCTTTAGCGGGGATGCATACTGGTCAAATGTCGGTTGAGAAAGTAACCGCTGCTACATAGCGGATTCACTCGCGATGATGCAGCTATGTTGCCATAGCAGGACAGCTTTGCTCTAGCCATGCACATAGTTTTCAACAGTATACATTATTTCTGATACTAACAGGGCATGTCTTATAGACCCAGCAGTTGAAAGTCAATGTGCAAGTACAAGAGATCTTCAGCTTATCGCCTCTGGCAATTAGAGCAGCTGGGGCACTCCGGAGTCAAACTGAATGGTCCCGGCCTATGCAGGACGTGACTAAGGGAATTATGACGTTGGCTGATGCTAAAAGGCCTCAAGCAACCCTGTTCATTGGTTTGGGTTAGAATGCATTGCAAAGTCGGAATTGAAATTGATATGAACAGATACGTCAACTGCTACGTTGGCATAGTATCAGTTTGTTGCAGATTGCAGCTTCAATGCAGGCTAAATAGCCTTCATGGTGAGGCATTAATTTGCGATAAGCATTACCAACCAAGATTGGCAGATGTTCCAACTACTAATGCAAACAGATTGGGAGATATCAAAGTTCAAGTTTCATCTGACATATTGTCTGACATGATCTCATGCAGTGGTTGGGCTGATTCAGATCGGAAGGGTAGCGCTTTAATACCTCGCCTGTACGAACATGATAGCCTTCTGGGATTCTTGCCATGTTATCACCGGGCGCATCACATTACCGCGACAATGCTATCATGAACACTGTAGTCATAGCCTCGAAGTATGGGCATATATACCCTCAAAGATGACTATAAAGTGATGGCATTATTCCGGCAATGCCAAGAGAAGCTCAAGCAGCAATCCACAGTCACCAATCAGAACACCAAAGACAATCTTAAAATATTATTCAGAATTGTATCTACATTACAATCATTACTTCACTCATACATACACGTGACAGCGCATTGTATGCCTGCACAACAGTATACATCAGCCGAGTATGCACTGCAACTGATAGTCAATAGTTTAGGCAATTTACTTTTTCAATTGGAAGACCACCATTCAACCAACACCAACCATGTGGTAATTCAACTCTGCGAACTTGAGAATATCGATTACCTGGTACTTCAATATCTGCACACGGGTGCATTACGATTCGAGGAATTTTCCGAAGAGGGGTTTTTCAACAGCAAAGTTTTGTCTTCATCTATATTGGAGACTGACATCAGTACCATTTCAATTTGGCAGCTCCTGCAGCCGCGGTGTGGGCAAGAGGTTGAGTCTTGGAATGAGACAAGGAGAGAAAGTGTAAATCGATAGGCAGTTGAACTTAACTTAATCAATGTTGTATTGATTATTGGGATCAAGCACCCCTGTAACAGAGCTTCCTGATGGCAGTCAACCATCCATGGAGGCATGCTGGAAGCTGAATCTCCTATGCGCGGTCGACTGGTAATCAAGAAAATCAAGCAAAGACAAAGAAACTTGGGTGAATTCTGTACTCGCTGTATGCTGTAGTTGGTGTCAACTCATCAGATTGTCATCTCACTGTATCTCTCCATTCAAAGATCATGAGTTGACACCGAGTACAGCATACAGCGAGTACAGAATTCACCCAAGGTTCTTTGTCTTCACTTCATTTTCCTGATTACTAGTCGACTGCTCATAGGAGATTCAGCTTCCAGCATGCCTCCATGTAGTGTTAGCAACTGTTCCAACCCGCTAGAACGGTTCAGGGTTAGGGTTGGGACCGGAACTGAACCGTTCCAACAGTTTTTACCACACGAAAACCAGGACCGTTGCAATTGGGCCGGTTTTACCACCAACAACCCGGCATTTCAACCTCAAAACTTTGGCTCCAATTAAGTATTTGAGTTATGATTGTATTGTAACATGATCACTACATAGATTGTGCAGTTTCAGCAGCTCTTTCACCTCCCGATTTCAGATATGCGATCCAACCAATATTTGTGGAGTCGCCATCGAAAACCTGCGAATTTCGCTTAGAGTTGGCTCTGTTTTCACAGCCACTAAACGAATATCAGTCAGATCGCAAATCTGAATGTTGGAGGTGAAAGAGCTCATAATTCTAAACAGTCTACATACTGATGATGTCACAGTACGATCAGAACTCACTTATTTAATTGGAGCCAACGCTATAGGAACCGTAAATTGGGAACTGCAGTCCAGTTCCAGCCTAACCAAATACCCACGGTTGTATGTCCGGGATGGGCAACAAACCCCCAAGACAACTGGAGGTCGGATTTTTGGCCGGGTCTGGAACCGTACCTAACCGAACCTAACCGAATCACCGGTCAAAACCCGGACCGCTGGAGTGTTACCTGGACCCATAGCTAACACAAGATGACATTCCGCGCTGCTCTGTGGGATACTTCATGAGCGGCCGAGACCGCTGTGTAGCACAGCAGGAGACGTGATGCCGTATTCTCACAGCAGAGGTTCTTACATAACCACAGGGCATTTCGTCTTATCATATGCATCTTTGTTACAGTCACAACATTTGCTACATCATAATATGGCATGTATTGTTTACGTCTTGCTCAATATATACATATGGTCAATCTGGCTGCAGATGGTACTTGAGCATAATTGGAAGAGCACCAAGCCACCCCAATTGATTGAACTGTTCAGAGATGCACCAGTTGGAGGCCGTTCCGGTGAAACAATGGAGCTAGAAGGCAGAGCCCAAAATCAACACTCCACTGCACGTCTCGCGACATCCAAACGGAATTGATGAGAAAGAGCACTGCTGGTTTGAGGAGCGTAGGAATCGGGTAAGAAGATATCATACTACCTGGTGTTGGCGATCCCACACAATTACATGGATCAACGATATCGCAGACAGAGCAGGTGAGACCAAATGTTGGGAAAGATAGACTGCGTATTTTCATTGTATGATTAGATGAGATCGCGATGAGATGGAACTGACATGATGTCTATCTACTCCGGGGTCTGCGGAATAAATACTCCCCATGACCCTTGGCACCTCCGTTACCCCAGTATCTCCGTAGACCCGCTGTCGCGCCCTATCAATGTGCGTGGAGGCTGTGATTGAGCTAGTTTGGAGATGCACTTGGAGGCTGCAATCGTGCGAGTTTTGAGATACACTTGCAGGCTGTGATCGGGCGAACTTGGAAGCCATAATCATACCAACCAGTAGGCGGTAATCATGTGAGTATAGAGATATACTTGGAGGCTGTGATTGAGCAGACTTGGAGGCCATAATCATGCAAGTGTAGAGATACACTTGGACTCTGTGACCGAGCGAGTTGAGAGATGCACTTGGAGGCCATGATTGTGCATACTTGCAGGCCGTAATTGGTCGAGTGTGGAGATACACTTGGAGGCTGTAATTGAGCGAGTTTCGAGGCCATAATCGAGCGAGTTGGGAGATGCACTTGGAGGCCGTGATCGAGCAACATTGGAGGAGTACCTGGAGGCGATCAATCTTGAGGCTGTTGTTCGGCAGGGAGGCACGACGGGAGCTGAGCTTTGATTCGTTGGTCAACTTGGGATTGTGGGAATGTAGCGAATTTCATACAACAATATCTGCCGAGAGATGAGCGATGGGCTGGGAGCGGAAGTCAGTTGATCATGGGATGATGCGGTACGGGGTGTAGGCAGTATGCAGTGTATGCTCTACTCGGTGTATGCTGTACTAGGTGTATGCTGTACTCCGTGTATGCTGTACTCGGTGTATGCTGGAGTTGGTGTTAACTCTTGATCATGGAATGGAGGGATAGAGTGCGATGACTTAACTTCCAGTTCTTAGATGATGGTAGACTTGAGGACGACAAAGTGAAAGATGAGAGAAGATGGGGGAGATCATCATCAGAAATTGGGACTTAAGAGAATTTTCTGTGCGAGTCAATTTACCATCCTCGATACAGCACGTATGAGTCTAGATCGGGCGTGTACTTTCAACAATACAAGGTCTTCTTAACCCGATCAGGCAAGCCGTACCCCTGATATCTCATATCTGCTCGTATCCTGCCCATCTTTCTCATCTTCATCCCCATCACTCTCTTTCTCGTTCACAACTCTACCATCATCGCAGAATACAAAGTTTAGTAATCCCTCTCAATCTCTCCATGCCATGATCATGTGTTTACACCAAGTACAGCATACACCAAGTAGAGCATACACCGAGTCCAGCATACACCCGGTACAGCATCCACCCAAGATTGTTTGTCTATCCTTCATTCTCATCAGTACAAGCTGACCCTTGAATGTAGCTTCAGCTTCTGGCGTGCCTCCGAACACAATTGACTGCCATCAGCAACCTCTCCATGAAAGCTCAAATCAAAGGTAAAGTCACCTTCACACATTCCCACAGTTGCAAGTTAACTAACTGATGAATGGAGTCTCGACACCTGACAGGCCATCCATCGATGGCCTCTAAGTACTCATCCAATCCTGCTCGATCACGGCATCCAGGTCTATCTCCAACGCCACTCGATCGCGGCCTCAAAGTGCATCTCCAAACTCGCTCGATCACGGCATCCAAGTGGCTCTCAAGACTCACACCAGTCCGGCCTGCAAGTGCAAATGATCATGGCCTCCTAGTGCATCTCCGAACTCGGTCCATCACGATCCTGGAGTGCATCTCGAAGTTCACTCCATCACGGCCTCCAAGTGAATCTCCAAGTCCACCTGATCACAGCCTCCAAGTGCTTCTCCATACTCACCTGACCATGGCCTCCAAGTGTATCAACAAACAAGCTCGATCACACCCTACAAGTTTATCTCCAAATCCGCTTGATCATAGCCTCCAAGTGTATCTCCAAACTCACTCGATTACGGCCTCGAAGTTCACTTAATCACAGCCTCCATGTAGATCTCCAAATACACTTGATTACCTCCTCCAAGTGCATCGCCAAACTCACTCGATCACTGCTTCGGAGTGTATCTCTAAGTTCAGTCGATTGTCATTTTCAGACGTATCCCAAATTGCTCTCAAGCACCACCTGCAGCCAGTCCAGATATACCATGTGTCAAGGGGTTGCTATATAAATACAGAGATCAGAATACAGCCTGAATACATGACTTGCAAAAATCGTTGAACGATAAGTAGTACCTATGATTTCCCGGCACACCAGCAGTGTTCCCAAAGAAAATGTTTTTCCCAATCTGCTTTACAGTGATTCGAGGTGCTCCCAGGCTTGTGGCCAGCGCTCCCAGATGCTCCCAGACTTGTCGTCGGCGCTACCAGGCTTGACATGAGCGCTTCCAGACATGTCGTTGGCGCTCTGACTTATCACCGGTGCTCCCAGATGCACCTAAAGTTCTCTCCGGTGCACCGAGGTGTTCTCAAACCTGTCACAATCACTACCATGTTACTCCAGTACCAGTAATCAGAGATCCCACTTACTCCGAAGGCTGGCCGGAATGCCCTCCTGGAGTCTAATACTCTCCTGAAATTGACTCATTTAAGTTTACACTCCACATCCTCTCTGACACTCCTGGAGACTTCCAGTGACTAAAATACCTTTTACTGATGGACTCGCACCTGCCATATTAGTGATAGTAAATTATCCGACACCTGAAATTCTCTAATGTACCAGTCTCTTGTGATGGTTTCCCCTGTCTGCTCTCATCTCTCTCTTTGTTGTCCTCAACTCTACAGTCACCTAAGAACACAGAGTTCAGTTATCACTCTATATTTCTCCATGCCATAATCAAGAGGCAATACCCAGTACAGCATAGACCAAGCACAGCATAGACCAACAACAGCATCCATCGAGTACATCATACACTGAGTATCACAGCCACTCCATACTGCATCGTCCCAAGATGGACTGTCTTCTTGCTCCCAGCCAGTCTTCTCATCCCTTGGCAGATGATGTTGTACTCAATTGTCTACATTCACAGAATGACATCAGAACCACTGAACAGAGTATCAGCTCCAGTGACGCGATCATCCCAAACAACCGCCTCCAGCTCAAGCACCTGAGAGTTCTCTTCCAATCTTGCTTGATCACGCCATTCAAGCGCATCTCCGAACTCACTCGATTACAGCCTGTAACTGAATCTTCAAACTAGCTCAATTACACTGTCCATGGTCGCGAAATCATGATCTCCAAATACATCTCCACACCCTGTCGGTCTCATCCTCCAAGTGTATCCTCAACCATGCTATGTCACGCTGTGGTGGGAAAACGGCTCCCACCACTAAAAAGCCACGAATTTGAGTGCGTACATGACTGGGTTGGGGTTATCGCGGCTCTGCATCACGCTATCAACATGGTTGAAATACCTTCGCTGGATGGCATCCGGCACCACGATCCAGACACCTCACCAATCACGTACCTATTATCATCTCATCTCTTTCCTTCTTCTCTCTGTTGTTTCTGAGTTTCTAGCCAATGGACTATCTCGCTACAGCAACTCCCTCCTTATGCTCCTGGAAACGACACATCCATTCTTGTAGCTTCCTGTGGAAGCTACCATGTGCGATCTCCTGATCTGGGATTTCCGCCACATATGGTCCTCTAACTAGAAGGTAGTTTCGGAAAGCAGAGCACAGGATAGTAAGCTAGCAGCGAGAGACATCCGACTTCACGACGACACCGATGTGGATCGGATAGATGTGATGGGGCCAGAATGACGTGTGATGGAAAACTGGACTGCGAGCAGAGACTACACCACAGCGACAATTCAACACAAATGATGAACGGAGGACCTCTAGGCAACAACAGATCGACGAATAGAAAGCGGGCTTGGAAGGATGGAGATCTCACGGCTACCCCTTGAGGCCATCTCGGCTGCGACCTCACACCGGAATCAGATGCTACTTCCGCTCAGTCCAGGCTGGCCTATCATTTGTTGCTCTGATGTAACGATGTTCCTCCCCAAGTACAAGAGCCTGCCCGCCTTCACCAGTACCGACCCCTCTAGCTCCAATGCTGTCTCAATATTCCCGTACTACTGTGTGGAAGGCTCCGATGTTCGAGACATGGTTGTCATGATGCGCGGATACATGGAACAAGATTCGGCTGTACTCAGGACGGAGATGTTCGGCGTGTTTTGGCATACCGACAGTCAGGCCGTTTCGTTTGTCTATAAGTGTCAGTATCTCGAGCAACTCTGTGCGACCTTGACAGACAGCCATAGAGGTCGTGACCATCCAGAATTTGGAGGTCTTAATCAGATGGAATCCAGCAAGTGATTCCTTCTCACATGCGATGACATCAGTGGAGTAGTCACCGAGCGCGGCATGATGGTCGAGTATGAGAGGACAGAGATGTTGCTGCATGCGCTTCCCAAGCGAGTCTGGAGCAAGACAATCACTAAGCTTAGTTTCGACCCGCACAAATTGCGTACATTCTACTATGGCAAGCTTGATAGTTTGATCTCGCCAAGAACCTCTGCAGCCAAGGCCGTTGCCCTGTGTGAATTTCTCGCTCCGGCTGTCGCTATCCTAACGACTTTAACTTCAGCAACCGCACCACCAACTTCCCCAGCTTCCATCTATTTGTTCAATTCCACGGCTCGCGCAACATCTGGGGCTTCCACTACATCTCCGTCAATGACAGTTCCTCCTGCACCCCTGGCTCCAACGGCTTCAACATCTCCCATGGCTCCCACAAGTTCTTTGGCTTCCCCTTGTTTCGTCAGCTCCCTCTGTGTCTTCGACTGCAGCAACACCCAAGACTCACACGACTTCTTCCGCTTCCACGACTTCACCTGCTTCTGCCGGGGCTTCTCCGGCTCGCTTGGCTCCTACAGCTACCGAGACTACCATGACAATTTCCATGGCAGCTAACGTCCCCTCGACCACGGTGATAATTACTACACTCTCTTCGGCTGCTTCTCCTGCAGCTAGCCATGGTACCATCCATGCTGGACCAACTGTTCGACTGGGAATAATTCGTGTTGAGCCACCTCGAGGCCTGCCAGTCCTTCGACACCATTTTATACCGCCCAAGCACCATCAGGAGATTGCTCTGCCAAACTAACAAGTGCCCAATCTACAGCACCCTCGACAGCCCACCTCACCGTTCAATCAGAAGCCCGCCCAACCGCCGTCATATCAATATCAGGATCCAGTACAGCTACCGCGGCAACGAGATATTCCCCAATGCCATTACTGCAATGGTCATCATCGCCTCCGGAAGTGTATCGATTTGTTTACTGACCTGGAGGATGGTGTTGTAAGTTCCAATAACCATGATAGACTTGTGCTTGGGTGTGCGGGACAGGCGATACCAATGGCACCGGCTGCCCACGGTTACCACACAATGTGGGACTATCCACGTTCAGGGCGCGAAGTTGTTTCAACACCACAACCACCACCGCCACCACCATCACCATCATTAGCTCGCTGGAGCTCACTACTGCGGCCACCGTCATCATCACTCATGTCTCTGCCATTGCCACCAGCCAATCCAGTCTCACCAGCCCCATCTCCAGCTCGACCGACACCTACCTCCACACCGCCGCTATCACCAGAACAATTGACACAGCTGCTGCGGGAGGTAATGCAGTATTTCGCACAATCTCGGCAAGTCCAAGTCAACGTGCAACCCATTCCGAGATACACTGCCCAGCCACCAGTCGCCGTACAACTGGAATCAATGCGTGCACTGTCACGCTCTGAACGCCGTCTACTAGGTAGAGCATAGGCTTGCAGACGGCGAGCAGAGACGGCAACGCAGAGTGTCCTTCACACAACGGGCCAGAGAGTAGATGTTTTATTTTTTTTCACCACCACTGGGGTGAAGCACACTTGGGGGGGACACCGGAGCGATGCGCACATGACAAGGGTGCATTTGGAGGGTACAGAAAGCGCTCATGGAGGATTCGACTGTGAGAAGCGCACCCGGAGGATATAGACGTCCAGCGGGTTTGACAGGCACAGAGGATATGGCTGGTATTGACCACCGTCTCATTAAACAGGGACGATATAGCTGGAGCGGAGGACACGGGGTGGATTCCGCGGCCAAGGATTGTGACCACCATCTACTTGAACCGGGATGTCTGTATGAGTGAGGAGGACACGAGATAGGGAGCACCGTCTCATTAAACTGGGACAAGATGTTCGGGGCGGAGGATACAGGGTTGATAACACAGTGGATGATCATGATCACCGTCTCGTAAAACCGGGCCGAAGGTATGAGAGCGCAGGACCCAGCTTGGGACGATCGTCACTGACTGTAAACGGGATGATCAGTACCGACTGCAATTGGGACGGAATATGAGTGGAGGAGACTATGGCGGATGTTTGGCTAGAGTGGGTTTTCAGGCCGGCTTTTCGTTTGTGTTCTCGGGTCTTTGTCATTTCTCGTTCCTATCATGTTACTTGTTTCGTTTGCCGGATGGGGTTTGCTTTCGGAGATTGTTCTGCATGTCACGGATAACGGATGGAATCTTGGGGATATGAAGATGACGGTAAGGACGAGGAGGAGGATGGCGGAAGAGACGAACCACGCGCTTCGCACCCAGTGGCTGGGGAGGAGCTGTGCTGGGAAAACGGCTCCCACCACTCCAAAGCCACACATTGGAGTGGGTACGTGACTGGGTTAGGGTTATTGCGGCTCTGCATCACACCATAAACCATGTTGAAAAACCTTCGCTGGACGGCATCCGCCACCATGATCCAGACACCTCACCAATCACTTACCTATCATCATCTCATCTGTTTCCTTCTTCTTCCTCTGGGTTCATAGTTTCTAGCCAATCAACTATCTCGCTGCAGCCACTCCCTCCCTACCCTCCTTGAAACGATACCTCCATTTCTGTAGCTTCCTACGGATGCTACCATGTGCGATCCCCTGATCTGAGATTTCTCCCACAATGCCCTCCAAGTTTGCGCAATCAGAGCCTCCAATTCAATATGCATAGTCGCTTGATTGCAGCCCCCAACTGAATCTCCACAAACATTCAATTACAGGCTCCAATTTTGCACCATTACAGCCTACATGTACATATTCAAGCTCGCTTGATCACAGCCTCCAAGTGTATCTCCACTCCCGCACGATTGCAGCCTCCAAGTTGCCATAATATCTGCCTCCAAGTCCATCTCCAAACATGCTTATTCACATACTCCAAGTCTGTCTCCAAAGTCGTGTGATTCTGGCTTGCAAGTTTGCACGATCGCAGCTTCAATGCTCACTCAATCACAGTCTGAAACTGCCTCATGAAGTTCACTAGATCCTTGTCTGGTGACACTATTGAGCTAGAAGGCAGACAGCCTATCATCAATACAACACTACCACACCTTAGATAGCATCCGAAGGGATTTCTTGAAAATAAGCAGTTCTGGTTGAAGGAGTGTAGAAAGTGGGTGAGACGATATGACAGGACACCAGGCCATGAATAACCACACAAAATTGCATTGATCTATGAATAGTTAGCAAGAGTTCATGAGACCAAGAGCCAGGAAAGATGGAGGGTGTATTTTGCATAGTACAATGCTGTCTATCTATCCTGGGGTCTCCCAAATATTTACTTGCTGTTGGTAAGTCCATCACCATTATCCCTGTATCTCCTGATATATACATATAGAGTGACTTAGCAAATAGAGGCCATATTATACTGTAGTGAATCTTGTGACTGTAATAAGATGAATATGATAAACGAAATGTGGTGTGGTTGCGGAACTGTCAGAACCTCTACAAAGAGAATGTTGCACCAAGTCTCCCGCCAAGCTTGTGCAGAGGTCTCAGCCACTCTTGCAGTCTACCACAAACCTTTGTAGAGGTCGACACTGCTCCAAAATATAACGATTCTAATAGTCAAATCTCATAGGATCCTGAATGCAACTCCATCACTGCAGCTGTTTTCAGAAGCACCTGAGAATGCTCTTGCAGAGTCTGAGAGTACATTGCAAAGCTCCAGAAGGGCCTGTGAGCATCTGGAAGAAGTAGGAAGCACTGGTGAGGGCTACCGGAGTGTCTGGGAGCTGAACATTAGTCTTCCAGACCAATTTACATTTTCCTGAGGAAGGCTATCATAATTGCGATTGTGCCAATGTATATATCACCATCAGAGTGCAATGATGTAGTTGCGGTTTTGAACAGATATCAATGCAGTTCTTGCAAATATGCAAGACTGGGCAACACACTGACAATGATAAGCACACAGACTACGATAACACAAGATACATTAGTAACACTCAACATTGAAATATCATTATCGATCTAAGATACTGTATTTTGAGTATGTTGAAATGTAATGGAAATAGGTTGCAGAAACATCTACCCAGCTCAATATTTGCAATGTGAAGCAAGCAGAATGCAAAAAAGCAAGCAGAATGCGAATGTTATTGTTTTGACGGGCTCGCGACAGCATCAGGTAATGGATATGGAGTTGCAGCTCTGGGTGATCAATGTCATAGCAGTGTGGCTCTAGACTGAGTCACAAGACTAAAATGTTGTGGCGAGCCATTGTGGCTTGACACATTGTGGTGAAATGATGGAACTACAAGGCCGAGAGCCCATCATCAACACTCTGCCACACCTCTTGTGGCATCCAAATGGAATTTGTGAAACAGAGCAGTTCTTGCCCGAGCAGCGTAGGAAAAGGGTGAGAATATATGATAGGGTACCCAGCCGTGAGCAACCACGCAATTGTGTGGATCCATGATATCTCGGCAAGAGTGAGTGAGATCAAAAGCAGGGAAAGATAGAGGGTGTATTTCGTTGTATGATGATAAGATGAGATGATGTCTATCTACCCTGGGGTCTCCCGAATATATACTCCCCGTCGCTCAGTCCATCTCCGTTACGCCTCTATCTCCGTACGCCCCCCGCCGGCTTCCCTCTGCCACCCTGAGTGGCGGTGGTGGTGAGAAACAGATTTTCCCAAGTGCGACATCAGCCACAACGGAAGAAAGTTCCACCAATGAGAATGCTTCGTGGTGACTGCATATCGATGATAACCTACGTTTATATACGTATAATAGATTAGTAAACTCAACGACGAAGAAAACACCATTTCCAAGAGTGGCAGCGGTAGCGGCTGGACACGAGACAAGCTTTATCTTTTGTTTCGACACGCTTCGTATGTTTGGCACTTACCAGGGTCCCGGTAGGGCGAGGGTGGCTAGAACTTACATCTCAGAACATGTAGATAGATTAGATTCCCATGAAGCAGTGCAGAGGCCTACTAGAATTATACGATTCCAGTTAATCGCCTTTTATGTATACTTTCATGCCGGACAACGAAGTGGCATGCATCCTCCGTCCGAAGCAGGGCTTTGCCGGTAATGAACCTCAAGACATTACAGAATATAACACAATGAGGAACTGGAGGAGCCAGCTAGCGGTAATGAGGTGTGGAGTTGGGGTCAAGAGGAGATCTTGATGTAAAGGATCGTGACACGCGTCAGAAGAAACCAAAATCCATTACCGTCCAATACAAGGCAGATCTATTCGAAAATCTCAAGCCTTCTAGTTGTGAGTTATTGTATTGCCTACAATTGTATGGAATGGTTTCGTAGATGGTGAGTACGTAAGATACAAGGTGCGCCGACGATTACACAGATGTTAGATGATAAGCACTCGTACGAATAAAAAGATCACGGTCAGGTACCATTAGTAGAGGACTGAATTCAGAAAGTGGTGGGCTGATAAGGATAGGGGTCCGGCAACGAGTGTACAGTTTCTCCGAGGGGGGAAGAGCTGCCGATCTCGCTCAAGGGATGCTCCTACCTTATATGTCTTCTCCTCACGATGCAGTAATTTGAAGTGTCTACGCCATGCCAGCTGCCGTTTCTGGTGGTCCCAAAGCTGGACATTGGTTTATGTTTTCCGCACCTAACATGAGTCGACCGGTCTTGATACTCAGTGAACACAACTTGCTCTAAATCAACAACGCTGTCACACAACCGTCAGCGATATCAGAGTACATTCTAACTCCGACGGAGGCTTATCACCTGCCTGTTGTATATTTCACCGCCGAACTCCTGTAAGCTTGCATTATGCACTCTTTACACTCCTACACATCAGCGAAAGCTTTGAGTGGGCCCGTTCTTGGAGTCTTCAATTGGTTACCTCTAACCGCCATTATAAAAAAAAGATGGCAGGTACTCTGCTAAGCTCGCATGCCAGCCCCTTCCTGGTGCGGGAATGAATACCCGCCCCAGGTAGGGGCTGGACGACTTAGTCGTCGGTGTTACTCCGAGGTTCGAAGAGGCAACGAGCTCCCGAACTCAACACCGAAAATCAAAAAAAGTTTTCGGTCACAGCCTATGTAGATAATAACTGCTCTAGTATTCTGCCTACACTTGACCGAAATTATTTGGGTGTGGTGGAAGCGCCCTCAGTGCTGGCTGATGTTTCACTCAATGATAGGACGAACTCGGGTCTATCCTGCATGACATCGGGTGATATGCTGGAGTACCTCCACCACACACAAACTATTTCGGTCAAGTGCAAGCAGACTACTAGAGCAGTTGTTATCTACATAGGCTGTGACCAAAAACTTCTTTTTAGGTTTTCGGTGTTGAGTTCGGGTGTTCAACCCTCCGAGTTGCACCGTAAAACTGATCACCTATTCGGGGACGTAAATCGTGCAGCCCCCCCCTGGATCGGGCGGGGGCTGGTACACGAGCTTAATGTCAGAGGTTGGTGGGAAGGATCCTATGTGGCATGAGTATCCGATGCGTCATCGAACCGAAACAACGAATGATGGCGTGGTGGACAGTGGGGAATGATGGATTGGCTATGTATCATTGCAGGTGAAACCTTGAAATTTGCCCGCAGGATACCGAGTGCGCGCCTATTTACTCTCTAAAATAGTCGGAAGACCCCGTTCTGACGATAAAGAATGCCTAAAACACATAATTTTGGATATTTGTTACTTTCTTAATCAGGTCGATCCCCGCTTTCGCATCTTAGATTTGCGATTACTTGCATTTCCTCGGATCGACTAGCTATAATCTTGCGCTTACTGGCCTGGGAGACAAAATGCACTATTGGCTATAGGTACCAGTCAGGGTGGCAGAAAAGACCCTATATTACACTAGAACGTTCGAGAGTGCGGCAGCGGGTACTCGTTATCAACATTTCATGCAACTTGTAAGATCTTCACAATGTGGAGTTCATTCATGCTGAGTCCATGCGACGCCGGTGATAAGCACGATGGAAGATACCGGAAGTGAACGGGAAGGGAGATTATCAGAAATGGGTATGTACGCAATTCCTGAGTGATATAGCATATACAGACAACTTCTTCCACAGACATTACACATCTTTGTTCGTGAGGTCGGTAACTACCACAACCGTCTAATAATCTTCACTGTCCACAAGTCAGAACATCGAGTTGTTCTTCCGGACCCTAACCCAGCACCCCCAAGCTGGCTGGGAATTATGTAGATTCATTTAGCTAATGGTTCGTTAGAACCCAAACTGATGCACCATGGATACGGTCGGAAGACTTCATTGCCAGGCGCACGGAAACCCTGGTAGAAAGTAATAGTCGCGATAGAATATAAGAACATATCAACAAAAAATGCTAGTGCCAAAAGATCTCTATAATACAGTGTGGAGACCAGATATACGGAGAGAAATCGAGGAAGAGCTGTTAGTGCAGGAGCTAACCATGCCAGAATTGCTAACAATCAGTTGCTGAAAGTCGTTGGTGCTGGCTGTGAAATTGTCGGTCTACGCTCAGTAGCATAATTTTCTCGCGTTGTGGATGCGTTGATACGGGTAAGGAGTTGGGGTACATGTTTGTGGATATCCTTCATTTTGGCAACTGTGGGTTTGCACTACATCTAGTGAGGCAGAGAACGAGACAATACTATGCCTGTTCTAGGCGAATCAACCGATACTTTGAGCAAGGGCCCGTTTGCCATAAAATTGCTTTATTCCAAAGAGTGCCGTTGTCTCCTGCCCAGATAGGTTTGCGTAACAGCCTCTTTTTTTGTTGATATTCGCTGTCAGTGTGTTATGTGGCCCATCTCCGACAGTAGGTTGTGATTTGAAACCATCCTGCCGCTTTAGCCCATCTCACTTCAACGAAGTTTTAAATGTTTTGAAACTCCACTTCCCATCAATCGCTGCAATGAAAAATCCGGGAAGACCAGAAATAACTCAGTGGTTGGTAATGAAGTATACCTAGTTATGTAACGGAAAATAGAAGCGACTTTTGCGCCTAGCTCTCAATCCTCAAATCTGTATACTATTGACTTCTCCCTATCAACAGACGCATATCCAGAATATGTCGATAAAAATTACGGACGAGACCATACAAACGAAGGAATCGCAGCTGCAAAATTCGGACTCCAACAACCGAGGATTCTCGGATGTTGTATCTTGCCTTTTCTTTTGCTAGTTGCTAGCGATATGTATACGCGGGATTGTTCAAGTTTGAAACTGTCTTTTGCTGTGCCATAGGTCAAGTCCACTTATGAGCCACGGATTTTACCTTGTATATATTTGCTGAGCTTAGCCTCGAGGTAGTTCTTTCTCTCTACGGCTCTCTGTTGATAACTCAGGGTACTATTAACGGCGAATTGATATGCAAAACACATCGAAGTCTTTGGGAGGTCCGCGCGACGGTCGTCGTATTAAGGCTGTACGCCTGTTACCTGACAAGCTGGGCGCTCGTGCCAGTATACTCATTCGTTCTCCCAATCCCCTACATTCCCTTTTTATCGAGGTCTTTCTGGGTCAAAATTATCAGCGTGAGTTGAGCACGAGCCAGAGATCACGAATTTCCCAACGGCCTGAAGAGCCGTGCAGTGTGGCAATGCAGACCATCGACACTGTTGAACCGCCCGACTTGAGCTTGACCTGGAACTTCGATCTCTCCGACCATTGGAAGTTGCACACAGCCTATATCATTCACACTTTCAAGGTCCATTACCTTTTTTCTCGCCTTAAGATAAGGGATTGTATAGGAGGACCTGAGCGGACTACGGCTGGAGGCTCCTTTACCGGGAGTGGTGATAGAAGCACCGGTGCCCAAAATAATCGGCTATTATCAAGACGTAGCACCCTGGAACGACCCCAGCTGCCGGGAAAAGACGAAGAAAATGCTGGCAGACGTAGAAGAGAGACCAAACGTCACCCGGCCAAAACCGAGACGGGGAAATACAGATGCGTCCTGGCTCGGTACCGCGCGCTGGCATTATCTGAAGACTGTGAGACTCTGGCCGTTGATACAGTAGACCAAGCGTTGTAAGTTGCCTTTCGTATGACCTGATTTAGTTCAAGCTGAGTAGAATGCAGAAGACACGGTGATCAGTACCACGGTAATGTTTGCCCATTCTGTCGTTGTGAGGGTGGAGAAATTGCACTTGTCAGTTTCTTCGACAAACCTAGCAATCTAAAGTATTCGGTTCCCAATCTAGATCTGAAAGTATACGCTAACGTGGCATTCAGATCTCATCTTTTATCGTCGGAGCACAGCGATGAACTTGTCAGTATGGGAGTGTACGAAAGACTTCAACAGGACAACACGAGAGATTTCAGTTGGCTTATACAACAAGTTCTACTGCCACGCCCACCAGATTCTACTACTACATTACCGGCTTCCGATGTTCAGCAGTCGATAGTCCCTGCTTCTCTCCACAACCAGCAATATCCCTATAACCTTGACGCATTCGTTGATCAATATGGGCCAACTGCTTCTCCGAACCCCCTTATCGCCCCGCCACAGCCATATTTCAACACACCACATCAAAGCCAAGATATTTTCGCTATTCCCGCCAACAGCAGCCCTTACATACAGAGGGCGAATCCAACGACAGTATTAGCGAGCTGCTTGAACAATGGAACAGTGACGAGATAGCAGTGCAGACGCCATTCGATCCCTTGGCAATCGGTTTAAACCACGCCTGGCCGACATGCTTGCGGGAACTTGCAATTTATTGTTATTGCAATTCATGTTACCATAGAGGCGGATTTCCATAGCTATACTAGCCAGATCTCTAAATGCTTGAGGGCTCTGGATCGCTAACCGGATTAGCTTAAGGGTAGCAAAGACCGAGGGAGTGGGGAGGAGGAGAGGGGGGGAGCGCCGTTTAGTGGAACCTAGAGAGGGAACACCGTCGGATATAGCGTTTTCTTTATTTCATCACCACCACTTACTGCTTTCTGTAGCTTTTGCGTATACATCTCCTATTTAGCCATCTTATCTAGCTTTCCGCATGCTAAGTAATATTTAATATGATGTCTTGTTTGATAGTACTCCATTGTCTACTTCTAAAATCTATTCTTGAACAACCTATACATTATAACAACCTCATTCCAATATGCTAAACTAATATTTACAGGCTCAAAGTAATTTTCTCGCCTCAGTGGAGCACCAGGGGATATCCGCTGCTTATTGGGAATGTGAAACTTGAAGTGTTTAATCATACTGTACTCTTGTACTCATTCTATCAAGAGTATGACAGTTCCCGCTGACCCCTCAGTGAACACTATCAAACTTGGGGTTCATCTCGGAGGAATGAATTGCCGTGTGCTAGTGGTGCTGTCAACTTATGGTTAAAAACGGTGCTAAAAAATAGGTTTAACCCTCTTGCAAAGCTAGTAAAATGTCTACAGCTCAATAATCGCAAAAGCCATGAGCCCACACAATATGCCCTGGTTCATCTACTGTATTTCTAAATGGTTGTCGTGATATAACCGAGTTCTTCCCCGTGACTCCGTCTTTCCCCCCCTGCAGTTGCTGAAGGCTCTGCGTGCAGCACCACCAGCGCTGATAATAGTATACAAGGGAACACGCGTGTGGAAACCACACGGTACCCCGAAAAAATTCTGCTGGTTCTCTCTTAAAGTTGGCCCGAACTCGCCTCCGGCTCCTTCGGGCGTGTGTTGCTCGCAAGTTCGCCATATCTCCCCTGGCCGGGTACATTTACGTGAAATTTCGTGTCCTCGTGTGTTATAGAGTATAGTAGGGATGCGTTGTTGCTGGGTGGCAGTCATAAGATTTTAGATTAGATGGATTGTGATTAGTTATGAGACGGAGCTAGCCGGCTCATGATTAGCTTTACTGTATTAGAAGTTCCAGAAGCCTGAAGTAATCACTTCTCAATCACGGATGAGTGACTGTCTGCTGTGCTCAAATCCAGACATTAAACATCTTAATTGGTTCCACCTCGCTATTCGTAGTGTGCACCCCCTTTCTTAAGTAAATCGAAAACTGCTCGTAGGATTTGCTTTAGAGTTAAAAATAGTGGCTATTTTTGGCACGGTTAAGCAATTACTTCTTGTGCTACCCGAGCCAGCAATCTTCTGACCCCGTGCTGGTCTGCGGCCGTGAGTGCTCTGAACTTCGACATCGTGTGTTGTCAATTGGAACAATAGAAAGTACAGAAGCACCTGATGCAGCTAACTCTAGCGGTGGACAAAAGATTTGAAGAGATACACTCTTAGAAGGTTAGCCAGTTGTTGTCGAACAAGGGCGAAGGTGAAATGAATATCTCATCATGAGGAGGCCGAAGGATAGTGGATTGAAACTTTAAGGATCGCAGGATGAGACAGCGGAAGGAAACCCGCCGCTACCACCCGATGGAGAAAGTTTTGGTAGCTCGGGCACTGGTTTCGCTTGATTCAGCGCTGCAGAACGTAAGATGGCAGGCGCTTAGCTTTTCTACTACAGGATATCTTACTCTATTGAGGAATGTAACGTCACCAGTTCGGTTCAGATTGCAGTAACCGTGTCGACGATCAGGTCGATTAAACTATGTGTTTCTTCTGCTTACGTCTTGAGGATACGAAGGGAAAAACGAATATAACCTAACTAAAATGATTGTCACTGAAATACAGATTGTTAGAGTACTATTAATTTAAAGTATGACATGAACGCAACCAATTGGAATTCCGAGATGCGGTTTGGTTATGTACATTTGTGATTGTCCCTTGCCCAGACACAAGTTAACACGCTCCTCATTTCGCTGAGCATATTGCGAGCTAGAATTGCGGCTCAACACTCACGTCACCACATCCATCCACCCTAAGTCTAGGCACGATAAAACAAGCACCCTGGTAACGTGCCAGCCCTATAGGGCATACCCTAACACTTACGCTATAACCACACCTTATATATCCAACCTCCTACACCAGCCTAACAGCCCCACTTAAACCTGCATCACTATCTCATCCCACAGCGCTGGGAAACCAATACGGCCGATGCGTATGTTATCTCATGAATCGGAAACACTCAAATTGTAGGCAGCGAGCGATATTATTCAGTGCCCACCCGCAACATTTTCATTCCCGTGGCCTCAATGCATACGCTCAGTCGATCTGGAGAAACAATTTCAAGTCAAGCGACGTGGGGCAGTGCAGATTCGTAAGTTGCCTAGCTTCCGACGAAGGTTTGTTGCTTCATCAGACCCGACCTTCTGGGGGGAATGATAACATTGCCGAGATTGGACCGACAGCGATTAGATACGGAGCAGAGCTAGCCAGCTAATATACAATATCGGTACTACTATCTGGATTCGCCTTTTTTTTGCAGTGCATGCCCAAAGCTCAACATCAGTTCCAGTTCACAACGAAAAACAAACTTTGACGTAATATACGGTTCAGAAAACTCGAAGTAACCACTTCATTCTCACTACGGGCGATCTTAGTTCTCACCTGGGCAAGTGCTGGATTTGCCTCGGCTATTTTTAGCGCACTTAAAGCATTTCCTAGTCTGTGCTACCCGAGCCTGCAACGGGGTGCAAGGCGTTGCCAACTTGAACATCGTGCGTTCCATTCGAACGAAAGGATTAGTACCAACGCTGCGAAGAACAGTCCTCCTTATACGGGGAACAAGGGGACTTCGATAACGCTGGCTAGAATTGCGTTCGGATGTTAAACCATTGGTTTGGACAACTTTTCAGCCATAATTTGATGATTTCCAAACACGCCTTGTAACTCTAAAACCAGAAATTGACTTAAACTCAGATTTTGTATGGCGACTTCAAGTTACAGACAGTCACCCGAACGCGCTCTAGATGTCGTTGAATGGGAAAAGAAAGTTTGGTGGATAACTTAGACGGCACATTGATCGATGGATGATGAGGCGGAAGGCCAGATGCACAAGGTTTTAGTCGCTTAGGTACCGGTTCGGTGCTCTGGCCGCAAGTTGGCTGCTGCTCAGGCGTTGTTACTTCGGAATACGTATTACAGAATGTAACCTCGTGATTCGCTGGGTCGGTTAGCGTTCAGATAGTTGATTAGAAGTCGACGGTGGTCTATGGCGTTGATAAACTGCTCCTCTTGAAGATGCGAAGGAAAAAGCAATTAATTGAAAACCGAAACTTTGATATTAATGAACGCTTCGAGCTACGGACTGGGTATATATGCTAGTGTTTCGTGCCCTATACAAACTGGGAATCGCGGCTTTACCATATCTGAAGCGAGAAACTAAGAACTCTGCTGACGTGGCGCTGCGAGCCCTAAAGCGCGCACTGACCACACCTTATATCCACTACCCTCATGAATCTGAGTTGTATAAGTAAGTAATAGTATTTAGTTATGATCTCTCATTTTCGTAGCCTCAACGTAGTTCATATAGACGTCAAGCTATCAAGATTCGCAACAAACCCAGCGTCCGATACAAACGGATCCGACGATTCTGGCTGATTGTCATGATACACGATGAGCTCACTGGGTACACATAACCCTTGCCAATGTTCGAATCCGGTAGTCAGGCCATTGAACCCGGCAGGATTTAGCAGTTACACAGTAATTTGGAACCAGCTCACGATGTTACAACCACTAAGCTTGCTACTGTAGTAGTCATTGAGGTTGGAACGGGGACTGAGTGCCGACGCGAAGTTTTGAATGGGACAGTCGTATCTGACAATTTCTTGATAGTTAGACAGGAACCCTGAGGGTGAAATTGGCTCATCTGCTTCATTCTTCAAAGAAGCTACGATACAAAACAAATCATCTGTGGCCCCTTTCCACTTTGTCCGAAATCTGCAGCCAGTTTGACCGGAAAAATTGATGAACAATGGCTGCCTAACGCCTGATACTGACTAATACCCATAAAAAATGGGACAGACACCCGCTGCTGGCTGCTGACATCCCAATCTCAATGACTAGTACAGTACTAACAAAACTAAACCCCCGGGTATAAGTGGGAGCGATATAGTACACAGCCCTCCTCATTTCCGGCTAAGAGCGGTGTCGGACGCTGCCGAAACCAAGTCTTCGGTTGATTAGTCTTCGGGTCGAGCCAACGAAGTCCGACAGCGATATCATACACTGCCCTCCTCATTTCCAGCCCTCGACGCAACAGAACGGGGAAGTATTTCTACTGGAGCATCGTCGCTTCCGAAACCTACCGTTTGCTTGCTTTACAAGTCACACAAAGCCGCTCAGCATAGTTTAGTCAGGAACCACCCCACCCTCGGAAACTGTTGGCGTATGACATCCGTACCTGCCTTTTCGAGGATATTATTAATAGTCAACGGAAGCTTCGATGCATATGCAAGGGTAATGTGCAGTAGCCTCGGATGCACGCAATTAAGGTGTAGGCAAGGGTGAGACACACTGCCGAGCTAGCGAGCCGATGCGAGGTATTTTTTCTCCGGCTCGGCTGCAGCGTTGAGGCTATTTCAACAGTCGTCAATTCACACGACATTAACATTCCTACAAACGCGAGAGCCGCGGTACATGAACTTTGGGCCGAGAAAGAGAAAGATACAACCAATGACCGACATCCCGAGCCATTCAATAAATTATGGGATAAAGGGGTAGATGTAGGTAGATAGACGCTCACCGGTGAGAATGCGACAGGGATCATCGCAGGTTTGTGACTACATACACCCTGTTCCGACAGATTTTCCATGGATCCTTCCCCCACGATACTCCATTTGTCAGTCTCTGCAACCCTCGCTACATACAAGTCTCCTTTACAGACTCCGTGCGACACCCCTGAAACACTCCAGCCTCCACCCATCCCCGCGTTCATAAACCTCAACCTCCCACGTCGTTGTATCCACACCGACCATGCGCCCTCTACCATTCGCCTTCCTCACCGTCGCTCTGGCAGCCGCGAACCCTACCAAACACCACCCCGCCGGCGTCGGCCGCCGCGCACCAAATGAAGACGCGCCTCCCCCTACCCCTGCCCTCGGTCGCCGCGCAACGTCATCTCCAACCATAACCACTGCTCCGCCGCTCTTTTCCGGCATATGTACGGATCCGTTTTACCATGTAGAAACAATGTAAGCCCCTCACTCCGCACCACACCACCCCGCCCCCATCCATCCCCCGCCAACGCACCCAGAAACGGCTACTTCTTCGCCCCCTGGCTCGGCTGCGACAGCTTCCGCCCGCAATGCTGTCCACCAGACTATCCGGCCTACGCCTTCACAGTCGGCACGGAAGCCCCCACCGCCACCGCGAGCGACTTCCGCCTCGCCTCCTGCCCCGACGGGTTCTCCCTCGGCAAGCTCCCCACCCATCCCGCAAGTGTCAGCGGCGTGTGCTGCCCCCCGTCGTTCACGCCCCTTCCGTCAACGAACGGAGACTGGTTTCAGTCCGGCGCGATGTGTTATAAGACTATGAACGCGAGCGAGCGGAGGGCGAGTGCGAGTTCTACGTGGAAGGCGGTGTTTAATGGAGACCAGTTTAGCATTGTTGGCGGCAGCTTTGTGACTGCGCCGCCCAGGTTCTCGAGTAGGTTTGTGGCGTTGGGGTATTATCTTGATCCGCAGGCTACGACGGCGGGGGGGAGTTCGGTATCGGTGACGGGGACGGGGACGGGGACGGGGTTGGGGGCGACAGCGGCTTGTACGGCACCAGCGCTGGCGTCGGTGGCGGCAACGACGGAGGGGATCAAGGCTGGTGCCGTGGCAGGGGTGGCGTTGGGTGCCGTGTTTACGGGCGCTGCGGTGGGTGCCGCTGTGGTGTGGTTTTTGTTTGGGCGGAGAAGGAGGGCGGAGGCGGCGGGGGTGGGTGGGTATGTGCATACCCAGGTGCCGGGGGAGATGTGTGGGGCTGAGTCGGTGAAGGAGTTGGTGGCGCCCGTTGAGATGGATGTGAATGTTCGCCGGGAACTGCCCGGGGCAGGGCAGAAGTAGGGTGGAGGGGGAGGTGATGACAGGGCGGGCGCGGTGGGCGGGTATTGTAGGCTGGCGGTGCGGGGAGGAAATAAGTGGTGCGGCGTGGAGCGGGCATAGTCGGAAGACGGACAGATAAAGACTAAATCTGCTGGGGGGAGGGGAAAGATGTGGCGTAGAAAAACCCGGCATGTTCCGCTCCAATATGGTCGAATAACCGGCGGAAGCGAATCACACTGTACATTAAATAATATTGCAATGTATTTATTTAGAGATATTGAACGAATGTACATGCAGGATTTTTACGCCAGGTCTAGAACACTGGTCTGGAACATTGGCGATCGCAGAATGCTAAGGAATCTGTGTGGGTGACATGCATTACATAGGTGAATGTGATACTGCCTGCTGCAACGGGTGTTCCAACTGGGTCGGGCTTGAATTAGTGCATCTGCGTGAGCGGATCTAGCCGCTATCTAATCAATCTAGTGATCATCAATTGATGGTTCCCGGTAGGGATAAAAATTCATCCCCTGGTGCTTGAAACGCTATGGTTCGAAACTTTCTGGGTGCTAGAATCACCAGGAGCACACCATCAATGGACGATACTGTGTGGCTCATATCACCGCTGTGATATAAACTCGCTAGTACATGCGCGAGCCGTCTATGTAACCGCATGCCGCGGCTAGTTAGCGAGGCTAATATTAAGCATAATACTAGCAACAAAATAGAAGCACAGCTTTCGAACCACACCATGTGTCTCTAGTACTGCAGGTGTCGACCCTTGCTGTTGGTCTGCGGACTGAGCTATCCAGCGGCTGCGGCAAGATACACTAACTAAATTGTTCAAATGCGTGCACAACAGGTTCGTCCACTAACATCCGCAGATAAAGGAGGGTAAACAACGAGCATTACCGAATTCGTGCTTTGTATTTTCTATCCGATCCTCTCCCTCTCTGTTTGAATCAACGTCGCGTTTGTCTCGCACGTGCACCCGCTGATGGTTTGTACTATTGCTGCAAGATTACAAAGACTCGACGATGCATAGACCTCGTAAGCCATGGAAACTAAGGACGTACGCTCCGAACCAAGAGCTTCGTCCGCTGTTCGCCGGACACTTAAGGATGAAACTGAAGCGACTGGCAAGAACACTGAGAAGTGTGTGAATTAGACATATTTGATACCTAATTAATGTAGGCACTGGTTGTGATTGCTGCAAGATTTGAGTGAGGGAACATTACAGTCACTATCTTGTTCGGTCCCAGTTGTACAGCATTACTTTTCGCCACTGTAGTCCGAGCACTACAGATCTAGCGCAGGTACTCTTGCATGTGACCGACTGCTCTAGGCACGGCAACCAAAAAAAGCAAAAGTTTTCAAATCATGGTGTTAACAGCAGCGTGGACTACCGGCTAAAGTCTCTATCAGTTCAGGCGATTTTTGCCGGTATGATTCGGCCCTACAGTTCATCGGGTCTAGTGGCATATACACAACGTCCGTAGTACGATTTTTGTTTGTTTTGTTTTATTCATACTGTGTTCACTCTAATTAGAGTATGACAGAGCCTAGGACAACCCCTCCCGTAGTACGATTTTGTCATAGGATATACTAGCCATGTGAGGTCAGCAAATGTACTCGGCGGTGTAGTTTATATTATACGAAATCTTATTGTGATTTGCGTGATATGTTTGAATCCCACTACTCTCCCCACTCTCGCTGGTTGCCAGGGGGATAAGATTTGTTGTAGTTAGGCCATGGCACGCATACATGCTGGATGGATCCTCAACGGTCAATACAATCATCACAAGTACCATTATCACAATTATCAGCACTATCATCAGTGAGATCATTTTGCACGCCCACACGCTACGTGCAAGATTTTAAAGAAACTACGTCAAAAGTTTGTGATTAAAACAGTAAGAGCTGAAAAGGAATGACTTGAAATTTAAACTGTATCTCTAACTAAGCCATCCCGCTGCTAGCAAACTTCAACACCAAATTGAAATATTTCGACAGTTTCACAAAGCTCTGCATGAGATCTCACTCAGTGTAGAGTGCAATTAAAATGTTGAAAATACTGATTGCTCTATCTCGAGGGCCAAAGACCGTGTATGTACAATCTCCCATATGCGTACACGTATGCTCTATCTGACATGAGACGCATCACCCTGGTCCTGATGCATATCGTCATACAGTCACCATCAGTGAAGTCAACCGTCCCGTCCGTCCGGGATCACTGCGGACGGGGACGGACGGCAAAGTCGCCGTCCGTCCAAGGGCAGGACGGAAACGGTGCCGTCTTTTTGAGCCAGGACGGGGATGGACGGCAATGACGGCCAACTAGCCGTCCCCGGCCGTCATCTACCGACATCCATGGATCTTTTGCATTGTACATTATAAAATCTCATAAAACTAGTTACATCTACTTTGACCTCGAAGCAAGATCATTCAGCATCTGCTCCATCTTGACTATGTCTGACGCTGTTGCTCCAAAGATTAAGCCTTGTTTCACCCAGGATTTCAGACACTCAGCAGCCTCGATGATATCATCACCCAAGCGATTTCGTAGGTCACTGATCAGCAACTTCGCACTACTAAATAGACGCTCTGGTTCATCTGACATTGCTGGAATACTCATCAGCTCAACACTCATTTGACCAAGAAGTG
>Ga0307515_10000551_pt1 | contig 88308 bp, 82 predicted proteins | sample 17_EM_MG_FD_194513 | JGI IMG/M metagenome (GOLD analysis project Ga0307515, IMG submission 194513) | Populus trichocarpa ectomycorrhiza microbial communities from riparian zone in the Pacific Northwest, United States - 17_EM | ecosystem: Host-associated > Plants > Roots > Unclassified | place... | reverse complement strand
GTTCGAGGGTGGCAGATGAATTGTATATAAAGAGAGTGTTGATAGTGTTGGAGGATTTCCTTTTCTTCTCTCTTTACTCGTTCTCTTGTATAGCAAGCAATAGTACGACTTTGGAAAATATTCTGATCCTTGTTCCTCGATACGCACTTCGAGTTCAGTCCTGCAACATTCATATCACCTGCGCCCGACCCCGCCCGTTACACATGGTATATTCCGTATATATTTCCTCCCCGCTTCTTCCATAACATAAGGAAACAAAGACAAAGTTGCGAATCCTCTTCCCCAAAACAAAAGAAAACCCACCAAAAACAACATCAACTTTTACACCCCGCCATCACTTGACTCCTCGTGATCTGAGTTCTCCGCCTCCTCCACCACTCCGCTAATTCTGCTGACATCAGTATGAACAAGAAAATCCATCAGCGCCTGTGAACATTTTTCTTCTGCAAAGACGAGAGACATTGGCAATGAAATCTTTCGCTCCTTTAAAACCATTTCAACACCCTCATACCCATCCTCCCCCTCTTGCCCATCAACCCAAAGCTTCTTTTGTTCTCGTTTCCATCTTTTACACCACTTAAAAAGGTGGTCTCTTGTCTGATATTGATGCCCACACCACCAGCATTTCATATCACTTCTTTTTCCGATCTGCAATAGGTATTTCGCTATCAGTGCATGTCCTGACTTAAGCTGATAAAACCTCGCCGCAATCGTGTTTTTGGCTGCCATCACCGCACTGTTACCTTTCCTCTTCACCAAATCATACTGTTAACTGTGCATTGACTTCTTCCTCATCTCTTTTATTTCTTCTTTGCTTTCTTCCCACTTCACCTCTGACAACTTCCAGCTAATGTGGGAGAAAGGAACATAATCTAAAAACAGTAGCGGATTTTGCATTTCGGTGTAACTGCCGCAATGCTTATATGCTGCCTTCGTCGCTTGTTAGTCCGCTTCTTCACTGCCTTCTATCCATTTATGAGCAGGTACCCACCGGTACTCTACCTGGATATTTTTCCTGGCTACTGCGTCAACCCAATTCATTGTCCGTAACGCTAGCACCTGTCCTGGTCCTGGCTCGTCCGATTGTATTTGTCTTAAAGTGGCTTCGGAATCCATAAAAACCATAACCCTTTCGACTTCTCTTTCACTGCTAATCTCATCTGCTATCTTCATAGCTTCCGACATTGCATACATTTCCGCATCAAATGCTTCTTTCTGTCGGCCTAAGTGCACCCTCCTCTTTTTCCATCTCCCTTCTTCTTCCCATACCACTGCACACCCAACCCACTCATCTTCTTTTCCCGATCCATCAGTCCAAAGAACAAGTCCCTCCCATTCTAACTTTGCTTCTTCCATCGCTTGTTCCTCATTCTGAATTATCACTTTGCCTTTAAGGCATCTTTTTTCCATTAGTAATGTCATCCTCTCGTAACTCCTCCTTTCGACAGGTTTATCCTCCGGGATCAACTCATCAATCCCCCCCACTCATTGCAAAACATTCCTTCGTACTTCTAACTTTTTCCCTCTGCCTTGGGCATCAGGCACAATCATCTGACCCAACTTATACCGTCGTACCCGGTTATTAAGAACAGCCACTGCTGGTCGTAAACCTGCATCATTCATCAACGCCCCTTGAAGTGTTGTCCTGAAGCATCCGGTTACCCTTCTGCCCTATTCAATCAACAACACTTGCACCTCTTGAGCCCTATTCTTCTGTCCATGTCACCACGATTCAGACCCATACAACGCCACCGCCTGAACTGCCCCAACATGAATTCTTTTGCATCCTTCCGAGCTTAATCGTTTCGTCGTCATTAAGAATCTCACCCAATTCTGCGCTCTCCTTGCTTTCGCTAAGGTCTTTTTCGTATGATCATTCAGGGTAAGCATATCATCCAGCCATACCCCCAACCATCTTTTCGCTTCTTTATTGTACGAAACCTCATGATCTCCTACCATTACTCGGGCATTGATCTTTGGTTCCTTATTCTTTCTTCGTCGTGTGAACAACATTGCCTCTGTTTTCTCAATGTCGAATAGACAGGCATTCTTCTTTGCCCAAATTGTAGTTTCCGCGGCACATCTCTCCAGTCTTTGTGTGCATTCCCCCACATCCTCACCCTCTACCACCCATGCCACATCATCAACAAAAGATATACCCTCACTTCCACATTTTTCTTGTTCCTTTTCAACTTGGTCGAACAACCCCGAAAGGTATATGACGAAAAGTACTGGTGATACTGGCAACCCCTGTGGAACTCCTGTTCCCACATCCATACTATCTCCTTCCTTTCTGTCCATCGACATTATCACTTTTCTATCTTCCATTAAGCTTTCCACTCACCTCACCAGGTCGGCTTCAAACCCCATCTCTTCCATTCTTTTTATCAAGTTCCCCTTTGCCACATGTGGAAAGGCTCCCTTAACATCCATCAACAGTACTGCCGTGGTATTCCCCCTCCCCCACGCCTCTTCAACTCTCTTCATCAACCTTCCAACCGCATCTATTGCTGACCTTCTCCTTCTGCATCCAAACTGTCCATCATGAGGTAGCCTCCTTTGCTCACACTCCTCTGCTATTGAGTTGGCTGCCACCTTCTTGACCACTTTCCCCAGACAATTCAACAATGTTATCACCCTATATGCCTTGGCGACTCCATAATCTGGTCAAATCGGTTTCGGTATAACCACCCCTTTCGCTTCCTTCTAAACTCGCGGGTGTATTCCTAACCTAAAGAACACTTTAACGATATTGATTATTCTTTGAGAATCCCAATCCCACAATAATCGTATTACCGTAAACCCCAGCCTATCCAGGCCAGGTGCCATCTGAACTGACGGATTAAATAGAGCCTCTCGGATATCTTCGTCAGTAATCTTTTTCCACATTTCTCCTCCCTCCTCTTGGGCCTTTCTCTGCACACTCCTCATAGGTTTCGGAAATGCTTCCTCTTTTATCAACTCCGCTTTATCCTCCCAGGACTCTGCCACCTCTCCACTCCTGGATTTCAAAGCCTTCGTTGTTTGCTGGCCTCCTGGTTTCAAATACCTCAAGGCCTGCCAAACCTGATGGCTCGTAGCAGAGCTCAAAAACTTGTGCCACATCTTCGTTTTCGATTGTCGGATAATTCTTCGGAGGTTGCTTCGCTGTGTTTTAACCTGTTGCTGCGATGCCTCCCCTCTCCTTCTAGCTCTCTTTATGGAGCCCAAAATCTTTCTCTGTTCTGCAATCTCCACCATCCTCCACCTCTTTGATCTCGCACACACTTAAACTTTTTTGCAGCACCTATTGAGATGATTAACAAAGTTTCGCTGTATCCACTCAGCTTCCCACTGCAATTCTTCTCCGCTGCTTTTCTCATTCAAAACAGGTCTCTTTGAACTTTTATCCTTCCACTCTTTTTGTGAATTTTGATGATTTTCTTCCTCCTCCTTTGACTTAAGCCCATCGATATCCCATCCTGTAATCTTTCGTGACACTTTGGCTCCCTCCCATTTGTCCCATTTTAACTGGGCACACACAATAGCATGATCTGAAGTAGTTGCCAAATCTGTTGACCTCTCTAATCTACCAGCCTCCGAAGCTTTGGTAATAAAAGTCAATAAGCGATCCCGAAGTTTCGCCATTTCTCATATTCGTATGGGTTTCTTCCCCATCCGTAACCTCGATCAAATCGTACTCATCCATAAGAGTTTCCAAAATATTCACATCTCGTTTTGGTGGGCACTGTGGGTCCCATCTATCACTATGAGCATTCCAATCTCCTCCTAAGAGAATCTTTTCCTGCTCCATAATCTCGCTCCATCTTGCTGTCTGTGCCGATCTGCCTTGACTTCTCACTCCCCCCTCTTGTCTCAGCTGATCATACACATTCACCAATCTCATTTTTCTACCCGACGGGTACATTATATCAAACACCTGTACATCTCCGTCTCCCCCTTAATCCACTTCCCAAAACCCCAGGTGTGTATCTCTCCTTATTGTGGTCATTGTTCGTCCTCCTCTAACCAATCTATATCCTGGGTGACTGATGTTGTATCCCTCTCTTTCCTCATACGGTTCTTGCATCATCACAACATCCGCCCCCCAAACAATTCCTTTTTCCAACACTATCATAGTTGCCTCATACCCCCTCCCACATTTATGGAATATGCATTTCACCATTGCGTCACGGGGGGTTCTTTGGTCCCTGCGTTAGAAGATTCTCCTTCTGTCTCTTGTGTCGCAACAACTTGGACTTCCGGCATCTTTCCTGTCTGCTCATCATCCTGAGCCTTTTTCTCCGCTTCTGCTGTCGATGGTTCCCCATCCTCTGTATGATCCGGCTTTTTCTGTTGATCAGTTGTCATGTTTCGACGTTCTCTTTCTCTCTCCTTGCAGGTACGTCTTTCTTCTCTTGCCGTCTTAATAGCCTCCTGTTTCTTAACGCAACAATTGGCCTTCGCAGTATGACTTCCCTTGCAGTTGACGCACTTGTCGACATTCTGGGTGCAGTTCTGTACTGCATTAGCTTTGCAACCTACCACGTTGCATTTATGATCCTTTGTCAGATGTTTCCCAGCGCACAACATGCACGTCGGCATCCCCAAGGATCCACACTTCGCTTCAACATGTCCCCACCTGCTGCATACTCCACAAAAGGAATCTGGTCCGGCATTCATAAACTTCTCCACATGATACTTCACTCCTGCCGCCCTCAGACCTGCCTTCAAAACTTTTTCGGCCAGTTTACTACTCTTGACCGCAAACACAGCCGTTGATGCTTTCTTTCTTTCCACCTTCTTCTTCTGCACATCTTTTGGTCCTCCGATCCAGTTGGTGGCGAGGGGCAACACCACACCCTTGTTCTCAGCCTGCAATTCTTGACGCAATTTTTCAAGTCCTCCTCCCATCTTCTTCCCCAAATACCTATCAAAATTAACTCCGTGCGTTGTTACTCTCTCCCAGGGTTCATTTGTTTCGATGTCCATAATTCCTGCATCCACCTTTCTCGCTGCGTTTATCACTATCTCCCTATACCGAATCAACATTTCAGCTGTTGCTCCCGGGGTCGTGATTGCTGACAAACGTTCTCGGGTGTTCTTTGCAACTCCCTCAATGCAAATCAAATGTGGAACCTTTGCCATGAAAAGTTCCCTATTCACTTCCGACAAAATATCCAAATCCTTCTTCTGAGAAAGAGGAAGGCCATTATCTGTCTTAAAGATAACCCTCCTCTTCTCCATCGAATTTTGACCTGGCAAGACCGGCTTCATCTCCGTTTGCCTTTGCTGCCTCTAAACTTCAGTGAAGCCGTGTCTCGTCGTCTTTTGCTGCTGTCCCGACTGTTGTTGTTGTCTCTGCTCGGGTTGCTTTTTTGGTGGTGGTGGTGCTGCCACTCTCTGTGCCCAACTCTCTTTCTTCTTTTCCTCCGGTTTCTTTGCCGGTGTCTGCTGTGTTGGTTTCTTAACCTCCGGATTCTTCTTCTCACCTGCCTTTGGTCCCTTTGGTACCTCTTTTACCTCCAGTTTTTTCACGTCCTTCTTTCCTTTTTCCGCTACTGCCAGCGCAATAATCGGTCTCTTCGCAATGGTAAACTGTCCACTCAGACCAAACCTAGGTAACTCCTGCTTTTTCCCCCCAGGCGGAATAATCAGAGCAAGCTTTGACGCCTCCAATTCTTGTTCCTCCACCTCCAGTCTCTTGAGTACCCTCACCACTTGCTCATTTTCCTCCCCCAAAAAGGTTGCCCCCGGTTCAAACTCGATATTGCTCATAATATCCTTCTCAGGGGTAACTTCTACCTGTTTCCCCCTTCTAATTTCCTCTCTTTTCTCCTTCTCAGCCAACTTCTCAAGGTTTCCCACCACCTGATCCATCATCTGTTCCACCATCTTTTCCATGCAATCTCTCATTGCAATTTCAATTGTCTTGGCCATATTCACAGGTGCGATCTTAGCCAATCTGTTTTCAATCTTACTCAACCTCTTGTCGAGTTTATCCGCTCTAACCTCATCATACTCCCGACTCAGTTCCACCTGCTCTTTCACTTCTTTGGCAATTTCCCTCGTACTCATAATTGCCGCATCAGTATGATTCTGCTTCGCTGTGATATGTTGGCTCTGATTCTGACACCAAATATCGTAATTCGCATCATTTCTCTCCTGTCCAACCATAAAATCCCTCAGTCCGTTAGTGTTCCGAAGATACTCACCAATAAACTTTCCCAGATCTGCTGGTTCATCTTCATTGGACAAAATCTCTGCAGGCTTGGCCCAATTACATTCAAGCTTTCTCCTGCTTGGCGTCTGCAGCATATTCAGGATTGGTCGTTCAGGCGTTGTTGGCCTTTCTACCCCCTTCCCCTTATTTCTTTTCTTTCGCTTCTTTGTTGGCGTTGTGTAAGGTTCCTCGTCCCTCCACTCCACCTCCGTCATCGCGTCATCGCTATCATCGCTGATTTCGAATTTTCTCGGAATGGGTGTGTAGACTCTCAGAGTCTCTTCCATTCCCTCCTCTTGTTCGTGCTGGCTAACATTTTCTTCCGCCTGAATGTACCTTTGCGCACTAATTCCAGCACTTGCCCTAGGAGTCAAAAAAGGATCCTTGGGAATAGCGCTAGGAGGTAGACCCAAAAGGTGTTACGGGGGTGCTTCCACTTAAGTATCTATACTTAGTTATACCAAACGGTACTTCTAATAAGTACTAAGTGCACGGCCGTAGATCCTATTTCCTTCCTATCAGATATGACGAAATGGTATCCTTAGGAATTGACTGAAGACAATTCCTTTGCTTCTTAGATAATGGTTTCCTTGGAATCTTTCCTGATCTAGTTCATGTCAACGGATCTGGTTTTACTTTCTTCAAAGCTCTCCTTTCCTTCCGAGAGGTATTAATGAATTCCTTGGATTGCTTAATAATTCGCAAATCTCGACTAAAATCCGAACTACTGGAATCCTGTTCCGTATTGTGGATTTGAGATATTCTATCGGAATGAATAAGCCCTAACTGGCTATCTATTCTGAGATCCTCTTGAATATCTCGTGGCGTAGCCGATACTTTCCTGCTGAATTGATTAACAGCAGCTGATACTCCTTAATCCTCGGCCCTATGGGGAGCTTCGTCAACCAAGAATAATCGTCCAATTTCCTCAAGGGACAGCTGAGAATCTTCTGATCGGATAAGCAAATTCTCGATATGCTTAACAAGACCCTCGGTAAGGCCGATAACGGATGCTATCCACCACATGCTTTGCGCCACAAAGATATACCGATTCTTTCTGGTGTCATCGATAATTTTCTCTAACGCGTATATGATAATGTCTTTATCGTTTTGAAAGGTAATTCCCATCTGCTGAGAGGATACTTATCCAAGGTGCGGGGCTGCCGCTACACAAAGCTAATAAATTGTATATATAATAATAGGTAGATATAGGTATCATAAAAACTCAATAATGAATAACGGTTTTTCTTTCGCTGGTAGATATCGCTGTTTGTTTCGCTGTCAGAGCTTGTCCTTCTCATTGCCGGGACAATGTGATCTCTTATATAGAAGCTTCTCGGGATGTTACGCATGCACACCCATACTTCGTCTTCCATGATTGTGATAGCAACGTGCTTTGCGACTTACATTCCTACCCGTACACATGCATGCCAAGGCAAGCTGTACTAGAATGCGCATGGTAGAGATTGCCACGAATTCCCCAAGGTTATCGTGTTCATGCAAGTGAGGTATTAAAGCGTTACGCTTCCTGATGAAACTCAGGCCACACTTGCATCATATCATATATCAGATCATAACTTCAACTTGGACATCTTGCTTCCGTATGGTTTGGTAGTTGGTAACAATTCCCCACATAGGGTAGAAATGTTTTTCAGCATCACATACTGCTGTATGATTGCATCATAGGTTTATGTGGCGGGCAACCACTACTATGCCAACATAGATTAAACGACACGACACGCATGTATGTTATAACAAGTCGCACTAGCATTGCCATTCCGTCACAACCCAATGTGCGGGGATACTATAGGCCTCATATCATCAGCCAATGTCATAACCTTTCAATCACGCAATAGCTCAGGCCGAGACCATTCTCTTTGACCGGGGAGTGCCCAGTGCTCCAACCTCGCATGACAGATTGGTCTTAAGATCCCATTTAATAGCTTAGTGGCTAGCGATTGCCATGTCTGCAGATCGAGGCATTCCTCAGTATGATCAGACATAATCACTCTAACGAATTGAATGAATCTGGTTGAAAACAACATGCTCGGCAGGACCTGAGTGTTAGGGGTTCTCCCTTAATAGAGTATATGTACCTGGGATAACCAAAGATGGGTACTTGTCAGTGAAATAACCTTCGGGCCACCTTACATGCAAAACGACTACGCTAGGCATCCCCAGAACTCGCAGTCACGATTACCTTTAGTGGGGTATGAGTGGTACTCGTCTCGATTGGTTAAGCTTAGGCTTAGCGGATTCATTGAAAGCGAAATGCTGCGGCAGCTAATTTGATGACGCAATAACACTGCCAGATCGAATGGGTTACAACCCGGCTGAGCGTGTTATTATCAACCACATTTACATCCGACGCTGGAGTGATTATGTCTGATCATACTGAGGATTACCTCGACCTGCAGACACGGCATTCGATAGTTGCAAGCTAGTACGTGGGATCTCAGACCAAGAACTGGGCACTCCCCGGCCAAAGGGAATAGTCCCGGCCTAAGCAGCGACGTGAGTGAAAGATTATGGCATGACTGTTGATATGAGGTCGGAGCATCCCCGCACATTGAATCGTGACGGAACGGCAACTGCAAGAGCCTTTCGTTCAAAGACGAAAGAGCGCGTGTCATTTAATCTATATCAGCATAGTAGTGGTTGTCCGCCATGTAAACCTATGATGCAATCATGCTACAGTATTGATTAGCATAAAGACGCTGAACACTATGTTGTCAGCTGTTTCTGATTACCGAACCATACAAGAGTGAGATGTCCAAGTTAAAGTTATGGCCTGATATATGATACCTTGCGAGTGTGGCCTGATCAGAGTCAGGAGCGTAACGCTTTAATCCCTCACTTGCATGAACACGATAACCTAAGGGATGCGTGGCAACCTCTGCTAGGCGCGATCAAGTGCCGGCTTGCCTTAGCATGCATGCGGACGATAATGAACGTAAGATGCAAAAGCACATTGCTATCAAAATCATAGAAAAGAAGAATGGGTGCGCATGCGTAACATCCCGAAGAATTTTCTATAAAGAGGGCACATTGTTATGGCAATGAGAAGGACAAGCTCTAGCAGCGAAACAATCAGCGATACCTACCAGCGGAAGAAAACCGTTATTTATTATTAAGTTTTTATGATACCTATTTCTATTATTATTATGTATAAAATTTATTAGCTTTCTGTAGCGGCAGCCCCGCACCTTCGATAAGTATTATCCTGTTGAATGGTTATTACTTTTGAGAACGAAAACGACGTTGTCGTTTATGCGCTCCAGAAGATTATTTGCTACACTAGGAAACATCAGTACATCATTGTCGCGCAAAGTGTTTGGTGGATAGCCTCCATCATTGGACTTACAGACGGACTTGTTATACATATTGATAATTTACGAGCACGCGTCGAAGCTGGCAAAGTACTTTCGGAGATCGAGCAGCCATCCTCGGAAACGAGATTATCGCCATTAACTGAACACCTTTCCATCCATACCATAGGAGGAAGTGTTCATCCTGATAGGATACCTCAAATCGGAAATACAGCTGATAGCGACTTCGAGGAAAAAGATAGTGAACCTGAGACAAGTCGGGCTACGTTGGCAATCCAAAGTACCGAGAGGTTTATCAACCTATCCAAGAAAGCGAGGAAGGCTCTTAATCAGAAAGTTTGTGTGTTGTCACGCACAAGGTCGGGAAAAATTCCGGTTAAACCTTTAACTAAGAAACAGAGGAATCGGTTACAAGCAATTCCCAAGGATACCCTTACTTCGTATTTGAATACAAGAAGGTAGCGAAGGAAGATTAGGGAGATTACGCTTAGACGTAATATTGCCGATAGTATCTGAACTCCAGAATTATCAACGAATAACCAAGAGACTGTTAATCTAGGTTAATCATACGAGTTATATGTATTGTCAGTATTGTTGCACACCAAGATACGATCTAGTGGCTATTCGTCTAATAGCCTCCGATACGACTATACATATTTGTCCTCTTTGCGTATACGACTTGTACAGTCTTCCTATACACTTCACCTGGGAATACGCTTAGAGAAATACAATAGGGTCTACGGCCGTATACCTAGTATCTGCTTATAGGTATCTTAGGATATAAATAAGTACAGTTACTTAGGTGTTAAGCACCCCCGTAACACTGAGTCCTTTCGATCTGGCAGTGTGATTGCATCATCAAATCAGAGCTACCTAAGTATTGCCCTTTCAATGAATCCACTAGAGGTCAAAACTCCTCTATCCAATCGAGAAGAGTACCACTCTATCCCCGCTAAAGGATATCGTGACTGAAAGTTCTGAGGATGCCTAGGTAACCATTTTGCATGTCAGATAACTCGAAAGTTATTGACAAGTACCCATCATTGGTTATCTCAGGTTACATATACTCTGTTAAGAGAGAACCCCTAACATCACCCTGTTCTCTAGAATCGGTGACCCAACGATTGCTCCGTCTTAAGAAGTGAACTTGCTAGTCTTTAAGAGGCGAACACACTGTATTCTAACAGGCCGCTATTCCCTTGGACTTTTATATTTTTGCCAGCAACAGCTCCCGCACATCAAGAGTGTGCATCTTTTTATTCCATTTATAGTTTGCCAACTTCATATCGTTTATTGTTCGTCAACATCATATCGTTTTGTCAATGCAGAATGTTGTTTATCCTGCATTATAGGTTCCTTCTCTTTTGTCCATCTTTTAGACTTCGAGACCCATAACAGTGACTTTCTGCAAAACATACTGTCTGAATGATTGCATTATAGGTTTACGTGGCGGGCAACCACTACTATGCAAACGTAGATTGAATGACACGTATACGCATGCATGCTTTGGCAAGTCGTACTCTCGCAGTTGCCATACCATCACAACCCAATGTGCAGGGATGCTCCAGGCCTCATGTCATAAGCCAATGTCATAATCTCTCAATCCCGCCATAGCTTAGGTCAAGACCTTTCTCTTTGACCGGGGAGTGCCTACTTTCTAACCTCATACAAGAGATTAGGCTTAAGATCCCGCTTAATAGCTTAGTGACTATCGATTGCCGTGTTTGTGAGTTGGAGTAATCTCCAGTCCAATCAAACATGATCCCTCTTAATTAAATGAATCAGGTTGGAAACAATACGCTCGGCAGAATTTTTACTTCTTTCGATCTGGCAGTATTGTTGCATCATCAAATCAGAACTACCGAAGTATTGTCCTTTCAATGAATCCGCTAGAAATCAAAACTCCTCTATCCAATCGAGACGAGTACCACTCTATCCCCACTAAAGGATATCGTGACTGAAAGTTCTGTGAACACCTAGGGTAGCCGATATGCATGTCAAGTAACTTGGAAGTTACTTGACAAATACCCATTATTGGTTAACACAGGTTACATATACTACTGTTAAGGGAGAACCCCTAACAAAAGGCTTCCCTCGTAATTCGTAGTTGATGGAGGAGAGACAATCCTCTCTCGTGGTGTTTGCGACAGAAAGGAAATTTCACTTCCCCCATAATTCGTGGTAGGTGGTGGTGAGGACAGCCTCAACGACTCTTGGTTGTCTACACTTCTGCTTCTAACTCTCGACCTAGGACCTCGAGTACTGTCTGGAATCATATAAACCTTCGGTTGCTTGTAAACCAAATTTCCCTCCTCATCTACGCTGCTCCCTCCGTGAACTGTAGACACTATTTGGCTCGGATGTTCAATCTCCCTCGCTTCCTGATTGTGCATTCTCGCCGTTTCGTTGTAGACATTCCTGGGTAGGACCACTGGCCCTCCCAGGTATTCATTCACATCCTCCCCAACTGGCTCTGAGGTTGTCGCTTCGTCCGGGCCCTGAAGGTCTCTCGCAATAATCATTTGTGCTCCTATGCCACTAGAAACACTCTCATTGACGGAGGGAGTTCCAAAAGAAGTCTCCGTCATTTTCCTGGCTCGCTCTGCTGCCTTCTGAAAGGTGCAGTTCTTTTTCGCTCCGAAGAGGCTCATTGTGCTTAGCTTCTGATGACTGAAGGTCGTTCAGTTGAAAACCGAAGCAAAAATTTTCTCGCAATGTCAAACTTGATTGGATAAAATCGGTCTTGGCAAAACTAAAAGGTGGTGTGGTGTGTTGTCGGAGGTGTTGGACTGAAGGCCTTATTCTCGTATGTTACTGTTGGGGCGCTTAAAATCCGGGCAGGAATAATCGCCATATGATTCGAAGCATTTACGCCGAAGTTTCTCTGATTCTTAAGTTAGTACTAACCTGAGCAATACACGGTGATATTACCAGGTGAGCATTGTCATCCCAAAAATACAGCCCAAACTCAGCTACCGTTTGTGCCGCTGCTATGGGGGGACTATAAAAGTGTTCTTGTGCCTTTGCAAAGAGCCGATAATAAAATCCTGGCATTGCTTCTCGTACGAAGTCAGCGTCAAGGGGATGTCCATACCATACCTGCTGTCCTCCGACAACCCTTAAAATCTCCACCGGAATCGGGCGTTGGCCAGCAAGGACGCACGGGAGGTGAGGATACCGCAACTTGATATTCCGCACTAGTCAAAGCCACATAAAGTTAAGAACTGTGACAAAATTAATCGATTACAAGTGGATTTGAGTGCAATACCGTTGAAAAAATATTCCTTCATATTCATTTCGCGCGCCAAACCCTGAATAGGGTCATAATACTTGAAAACCACTTGAGCTGGGGTTCTCGTGTCAATCCCCATAACACGGACGACATCTTGATCATTTCCTTGCACTGCCGCCCCTACAATCCTAACCATGATTGTGCGGAGACATCGCCGTAGTATCTTGATTTGGGACAAACTAAGATCTCGCACCCGCCCAAGATCGCTTGTCTCTAGGCATTCTGCCATGAGATCCGTAAGTGGCCCTTCTTTGTAGAATATAGTGCCACAGATATTAATGTTACAAAGCAACCTGCCTACCGTCGGTCTAATGCTGAAACGGAATCCCTTCACTGCAACCAAACTAGCTCCCACGGTCTTAATCCAATCTGGGTGGCCACCAGCGGGAAAATATTTCTTCTTACATTCATGTAAAACGTCCTGGTTGTTGCGAGGACGCTTTGCGAGGATAATTTGGATGGCCTGAAGAGCGGGTGTTGGATTATATCCCGAATTTCGCCCTTCCAAATGCTCCCTTAATTCCTCGGGCAGAATCTCTGCGACTCTTGATATAACAAAAGTATGTCCATCATTATCATTGACTGAGATAACTAGCGTATCCTCTGGCCTTCCCGCTGCTGTTGACTGGGCAGAAGGGTTCAATTGCCTCACAGAAACGATCGTCTCCGCGTAATCGGTAGCGGCGTAGTTGCTTGGGTACTGTGGATGGTTCTCGAGAAGTTTATATAGCTGTTGTGTCTGTTTTCCCCTAGCGCACACAGGTCGAATATTAACGCGATAAATAAATATCGTCTTGCTCGGTAGCTGCACTAGAAAGTGGTTAGTGCGAATCCAGGCCTTAACGCCACTGGTTCCATAGACAGGACGGCAGGGTCGGTCACTCTCATTAGCTACATCTGATTGAGCAAGGAATTCGTCGCTAGCCTTGAAGATATCATTGTCTTCGACTGGGCCACTTATACTGGTACATTTAGTCAACATAGCTTTCACAAGCATGCCAATAAAACTACCAGAATTCAGATAACTTACGGGTTAAAGATTTCTCGGCTGTAGCCTCGGTATCGTCCGAGACTACCTCGCCTGTGCCATTGACTGGACCGGGGCCTCGTAACACCGATGCCGAACTGACGTCCGCCCCCTGGTGTACGCGGTAGCGAGGGGGCTACATCGTTCATTAATTTCCCAAGGTCGTCTTCAAGTTTCTCATATGCATCACACTCTGCTTTTCGAATGTTTTCCCAAATGTCCAAGGGTTCTCCAGCTACTGTTACTGTCACGGGCCTCCCTGAGATCGCCTCCCGGAACGCAGTCTCCCCTCTCCACATGCCATCTATGATTTCGTTTTGCCGCGACCACACGATCGCCATGATTTTAAACAGTACGTCAAATGCCTCTTCGTCTCCCAGAGCTTGTGCAGTACTTGTCGCAGCTCTCAACAGCAGTATTAGCTTTAGACCAGTAATGTGGTTTCGATGAACTGCGACATTCCTGAGCTCTATCATACTATTCATATCATCAAAAACATGCTGAAGACTCTCTTCTGTCTTCTCGAGTTTATTACAACGTAGCTCATCTCTCAATGTTCGTGCACATTCCGAAAGCTCGGAGGATTCTGGGCAACTCCAGCCCTTGGCATCGCGCGTGTCTTCCTTCTGATAAGTACCTGCTCATAGCATTAAGGAAGCCAGACTCACTCTGGCTAAAGTATCTGTAGAAGCACCGTTCGAGAAGCGATTGAGTTCTCGAGAGAATGCGGTATTGGGTGCCATATCGAAAGGCAGGGAGCTCAACCGTATGTGGAAATACTGAGGGGCCCAGTGCGGAGTCGTTGATATTTCCAAATAATGTAACCCACCCTTCCGGATCACTGTCAGGCCTCCCGAAGAAGGTAATCCACCCCTCGGGCTGAATATATGTCGGGAGCACTACATTCCATATATCCCACGGCCACTCTCTTACCACAATTTCCGTGTCGTATACGCTCCGGCTGGAGACCTCTAGCTGATGGGCTTCCTGATCTGAATGGAACAGCTCTCTCACTTTCTCTATCACTTGAGAATTGGTATATCCGAAAACCCCATTGGGCGGTATATATGGCGTAACTTCGCTTAGAAGGTGATCGATAGAAGTAGTTGCCGTGGCGTGGTGAGCAGCAAGCGCCCGGACATATATTTCGAGGGGACTAAGTATAGCCATAGGTAGTAAGTCAAAAGTGACGTTTACTTCAATAGAGTATTTGGCAGGAGGTAATCGTGGGATTTCCAGCTTATTCGTAATCTGGGTTGAGCGCCACCTAGCTGATGGTGAAATCTAAAGAGGGCGATGGTTGAGAGCGATAACTTCAGAGTGGGCTGGCGGGTATTGTCATGCATCCTGCAAGGCATGAGAGCGGCGAATAAGATTTCTCGTGTTAAATAAAAAATTTGACCGTACACTCTACTGCTGAATCGTAACCTTGGATGCTATCGTTGGTCTGAAGTAAAGTACCACACCCCCCACGAAGGCCTCCCGCAATCATACGAGCTAGTCCCAACATACTTAAGTATGTACCATCGACCGCATCACCAAGCATACACAAACAAGCCAATGAGGAGAGTTTTCAGTAGCCACCCGCTCTGTTCAAGGATGCTGGAGAGGAAGAATTCGAGACTTCGAAAATCTCCTAAAATCCACCGTGCTTGTTCAACTAGTGCTGAGGATTATATTGGCCAATTGGCTATTGGCTCTCTATAATCACTCTTATCTCGAGGTGCGCATGACCATTTATCGTAGACAAAATTATGATAGGGGCTTCATTCGCTACGTGGGCTATACATTTTTATTCGTCCGTGGAGGGATGACTTTCACCCTGCCCTGGCGTAACACACAGTACACGTGGCTGCCACACAAGTCCACGCCTTTCCCAACTCCTACTCCTTATATATATAATTCTACCTCCGAAGACCTCACCACCGCACCGTCGCAAATTCATCTTCTCGAGACGGTTTCTGTTTTTGAATACCATTAGCATCAAAAGCCGTTCCCCGCTGTAAGTGTCTGGTTGGCTCAGTTGGTAGAGCGTCGGTCTCATATTCAATATGACTGTTACTTAGTGATAGCAATCCGAAGATCGCGAGTTCGATCCTCGCACCGGACATCGATTTTGGTTACTCTGCTGAACAATTGTTTTAATTTAGAGTCTTTGGCCCCAACTCAAGACTGTACCTACGTCAAAGATTCAAAAAGCTACTGATCTTGTTGATACTCTGTTGCCTCGCCAAATCTGATTGATATAATCTCGACTTAAGGCCGATCTCGAGTAGGGAACAAAGACTCTAAGTTTCCCAGATGCAGCCAACACCACAATAGGAATCACCAGAGGCCAAATGAAAGACTCAGTTCAGACACTGTGAATAGGTCACCAACCAGATAGCCATTGGTAGAACTCTGCAAATTCCCTTCCCATCACGGACACTTGAAGAAAATTAGAAGTTATCACAGCAGTCTAGCCAGTAATGAGTTGGTGCCATCCAAAAGACAATCCAAGTCATTACGCTTGCTCTCTACAGTACTTAGCTAGAACAGGAAGTCGGTTCACTAGAAGCTTCGAGTAACATCCATATTCGAGTACCCAGCTTCCCCTCTATCCCGATAACACCAACATACCCCGAACAATGATATCCCAGGATTTGTGACAATGGGAATGTGAGTGATGTTCAATGATTACGCACGACCAGACATCTATCTAGTCACTAACTGGATTGAGCCGCAGAATGCCGAATGAGGAGTACATGGAAGTTACCGGTAAAGACTCGGAGTGCCAATAACCTGCCCGGCGGTGCCAGACAACCTACAGTGGACCCAAAACTGCCCACCCCGTCCCATACCGCTCCAGCAGCTAACTATAGCAAGCGAGATTCAGTATGTGTAGATTAGAACCCTACTGCAAGTCATCACACTTAGGCACAGGCAAGGCAAGGCGGCGCTTATGGCGCCTCTAGACGACATATGATTCTAGTACTTAGATAACCCATCCGAATCCATAATATGTTGGCATACTGCACTCTGTTTGCCAGGCAATTGGTGGCAGCGATGGTGCTGTGCATCCACCCAAATTTCCCAGCTAGATAATATACTGAAGCATGCGCAATTTCACACTTGGCAAGGCAAGTTGATGTTTACTGTCGGCAACACATAAGGTTATAGTTACTTAGCATGTACGTACCACAGACATAAATCTACCGACTTGCACTCGTTCATTGTGATCTCGAACATTCCGAGTGCGACTGAAGTATTCTCGTACGATCGTAATTACAGACGATGTTACATCATACGGGATCTAGTGCCCCGAGCTCCGAGGGCCTTCCTTATACATACGCTTTATAGAATGCAGATGTCTTTCTTCATTTGGCTTCGCTGACGTCCGCTCACCGACTGCGGTTCTGGATAGTGGTTTTAGTGAAGGTAACATCTCAGCACCCAGTTCCAGCAGTAAATGGGGAATACGCTCAGATAATATGCCTAGCTTTGGTTGCACTTCCTGGATGATTTTCCTCTTCCCTCGGTCATCTTGTGGTTATCTAGCCATTCGGAGGTAACGAACCAAGAAGCACAGGGAGTCACTCGAGCTCTAGCTACTTCACTTCAACCCCACAGCCCAGTTTGACTATGGTCTTTGATTTGAACCGCAATGCCATAAGTGAGTTTGGCCATGCATAAGACAACTAGAGGCAACATGCCAGAACGCGGACTTGCTCCCGGGTATATACCAACTCTTCGTGGTCCAATATCTAAAATCCACTCAGTCTTCTAGTATGTTAGTAAGTCAAGCGAATGAGAAAGTCAGTCAAACAAGTTTCCAAATGTGGCAACTTTCTTTCGGCGGACTTGTCAATCTCGAGCTCGTGGAATTTCTTCGTTCAACCACCCGTTCTACTAGCACTTCAACATTCTGCCGCACCCGAATTTGACACGACTCTGCTACCGTCCATTTGGAACAATCAAGTACATACAAGCCAATTAAGGATAAATTGACGACCCGACACAACATTTAATGAGTCTATAGACAACACTAGACTTTTGTGAGACGAGGCACAACTGTGCGAGGCTGAACTTCTCGATATTTAATAAGTACCACCCTAGCAGAGATCGGCTGTATGATTTAAGGTGATTTAGTCATTGTCTCGGGCCCGCACTGTTTCACGTTTTACGACTTAAACGACCCGCATAACTCTCCCGTTAAGATGCGTCGGAAAACCCCACCTTTGCACCAATAACATTTCCAGCGTCTGCAGGTCTCGTTTTCGGATTCGTCTGCACATGTAGGAAAACGGAACCCACCGCGCCTCGCACAGCCGAAAGAAACAAATATACGAAATGTCCCCAGCTTTTTCAACGTAGCGAAATTTCAAACCTAGTTGCCAAGCTCAAGAGCTTGGGCCATATCGGCGAGCTTACGCCATGAACTTCTAACCGAAGTTTCACTAGGTCTGTATGTCCCACCCATTCGATCTTACGTTGAGATCCTGATCTTTCAATTGGTTTCACTGAGTTCAAAGGCTTCCTCGTATTAAAGTTGGCGGTGTGATAATGTCTTATCTGAGATTAAAATAGAGCTCTATCGCGGATGGCCATCTGATCCAATGTGCTGGGGGACTACTATTCAACGGCTTCTTTATTGGGATCCAGTGTTAATAGAGTATACGATTGCAATATTGCCGTGCCGGTAGACACGGATAGTACAGTCCAATGCCAGAAGAACTATAACCACACAGTTTATATTTTGTCCTGGCGGGTTCCTGCTCATGATCAGGCAGGTTCAGGATTGGGTCGGGTCTTCGCTATTTCTGCACTTCAATCAGATACCCGAAGCCCAGCTCCACCAGAAGTATGCAAATGGAGCGCACGGTTGATATCTATATTTGTGCCTACTCAATATTAAGAAATGATTCGCCATGGCTATTTCCGTATGTCTCAAACGACGGGACTCGCTGGTAATTACACTTTCAACACTTAGCTCGTAACGAAGACGTACTCTCTACTGTTTCTCCGCGCCATACCGGGATACGATAATGCACACACATGGCAAGCCACCGGTCAACCAAGATGGGTGAAACCCACTCTAGTTTCCGACTCTAGAGACAACTTTACTACACTGCCACTCATATCTGGTCACTCGGATTACTAGCCGAGTAGGAGCGTACTCCACGGATCGACAGCCTGTCCCTCTTTTCTATGAGGGAAATATCTACACCGACAACAAAAGTTGTGGCGAGAGTTCCGGGGGTAGATAGAATGGTATCACCGAGATATTGCATTAAAAGATTTCGAAACTCCTAACATACTCTATATTCCGTGGGATAAAGATTAACAACAAGGACGCATTATATGACTCAATATTAGTCCCATATAACTTCTTCAAGGATTCGAAATGCAGAGTGTAATGGAAAGCAAAGGTAACAAATGATGAAGAACTGGATACGACTCATCATATGAGATGTCTCAGTGGAGCATTAGCCCCCCTCTTCTCTTGCGGATGTGTACCCGTAGTCACACCTTAAGGTTCGCTATTCAGTGTCCCCCAAATTGAAGTCTTTTTTCGCTGTAAAGATCCGGATCCGTTCTTACAGTGAGAGCTATATCCTATTTTGAGGTACCAACACCTGGACTACGTATGTACTTAAGTAGCTACTACTGTTTCATCCTTAACTCGCTAAATATCTAGCTGCGGTAGTTGGGGCATACGACAAGGCATACGACACTTTCCCAATGGGCGAGCGGTGAAAAGAATCTTTTAACCTCTTGTTGGGGTTTCGTACGCCCGCAGAGGAACCGCTTACGACAGAGCGCGGCGTCGTCATCTGGCGAGGTACGGCACCGGCCCGTCCTGTAGGTGTCTATTTGGTTTTAAAGATCCGCGTGGTGTGCTATGTTGGATCTGTGTCAGGATTCACCATTGCCGGTGTACCGTTACCGGACATTACCGTGCGTGCTTTTCGAGCTTTATGTGGAGGGCTGAGTGATCCTTTGTCGTTGTCTCGATTGCCGCCAGTTTCCTATAGTCGTTACGGTGGCCATTCACGGCGCTTACCGCGAGCGAGCCAGGTACCTGGATATCGGGTTGGGAATGGACATCCCTGTGGTAGGTGTAATTTTCCTTCATCGCGTGGGGGTACCATACCCAGCGGATGGCTCGGTTCCCACCCATCTCACGTCTCCATCCCACGGAACCGAGTTGCATTAAACGGCATCGGCATCGGCATCTGTCGCCCCATATATTGCAATTCAGCTCCACTTCCATCCAGCACTCCTGAAAATGATAGGCTGCGTGGCGTTCTGCTGCTGTAGCTAATCCTTGCCGCATATCCTCGTGGTCATGTGTGCAGGAACCTATGAAACGGCATTCTATCCATACTAAGGGTGGTATATATTAAGCTAACAGCTCGGAACTTCGAAGATAGGAGGCTAAGAAATATATGTCCCCAGAGCTCCTTAGATCCCTGGAGATATAGGTTGGCATCAAAGCAGTATGATACTGTTCCTTCCGGTGTTTAGATAGGCGGCAATTGTTCGCATAAGACATTGTATGAACACGATCACGATCAACAATACTACAGTAGATCTGATAACTGGCACTGATATACCTATAGCTGTTATCCCCACAAGCGGCCAGAACCACAAGATAAGGCAATCGATCGGGCGGTAAATACCTCAAATCTTGGGATCGATAACACGTAGAAGCGAATTTTTCGGGTGGGTTTGATTCACATAATTATAATAAACACTGTGGGGCAAGAGGCAAGGTCAAGGTGCGAGAGAGTGGTGTAATTCATATCGATGTATCCAACCGTCGTGTGAGATCTTGCATTGCATCGACATCTCGTGGGATGTCTTGATCCTCGTATCGTCATCATGTGTGCTGCGAGATTCCGCGGAGCCCTGCTGTCTGTCATGAAACGTTACTGTGTTCGGACGAATTGAATCTCCAGATGCAAAGCAGATGGGTGCATAGCATAACTCATTAGCCTACGAGATGCTGTGCTACACAGAACATGATAAAGATAATAATAAAACTGGCGCCATATATGACGTACTTATTCTGTCAGCAAGACTACATTTGAGGCTGCAGTAACGGTGCCTGGTTGATGTCTCTCGTTCGTTTGAAGAGGCATGTAATATGATCAACTGACTGCACATCCAACCACAAGAGGACACTATTCTAACTGGCCTATCTAATACGAGTCTACTGACAACTTCCTTTCGTCCGCCTGATGATATATGCAAACCAAACGAACTGTACAAAGTTCCACGTCATCAACACAAGCCAATATTTGTGACTGGTGCCGTGTGAAACACCGTGAGGACAAACAAATGGCTTTTGTCTTATCTCATGCTGCTGGATCTATTTGATAGTAACTGCGAAATTATTCCTGGTCTTACCAGGATTCACCTCCTCTTTCTTCCACGTCGTCTTCTTATATGCAGCCCCCAGATCATTAAGCCGCCATAACCCATATATCAGCTTCGGTGATAGCTTTTGTTTCACCAGGGTATAACCAAGACTTCCCATCATCTCCCCTAGACGTTTCTCATTCAGATATCTTGAATTTGTGACGCAGGGCGCTGGTAGCACTATGAACAGTGATGGGAACAATGGATCTTCTGTATTCAGGGTTCGCAGGAATTGTGTAGTCCGACGGAGCATCTCCCCACGGTTTGCAGGATCAGGGACAAAGTTCAAAACCAATGACAACGATATCAAGTCAAATTTCTCGTCGTCACTTGTGGGTAGCGGCCGCTTCATAAAGTCCTGTGTCTCGATGCAAGGATGTTGACTGTGCAGATCGATACGCGTAACCATGAATAGCGGGGAATTGGAGACAGCATTGTCGGGGCTGAGAGAGCCGACTTCTAGAAGTTTCAGGGTCCCTTTCCCTCGTGCAGCCGCCTTGTCTTCATTCAACCACTGGATTAAAAACTTTGAGGAGTCACCACCGCGCTGTGAGGACTGTCCCTGGATCTGAACTGTACGCGTCAGCTCTGAAACGCGTAGTACTGGTGCACGTGGAATGCAGAGGAGTTTCATACGCTTGCATTCTGGTATTTCTCAAGCCCGCCGCTCGCCTCAATTTCGAGACGCAGTTTCTGCGCAGCCTCGGCGTCGTTGCGCGATACAGCCTGTGCGAGCTGCTTCTGCAGGGTGTGGTGCGTGCGGATCAAGGCGCGGCCAGCCTTACTAGAGAGGGATGCCGACGGCTTCGTAGAGGGTACGGCGGATGATCGTTTCCTAGAGAGGAGCACGGAGCCGGGCGAGCGCTTTTTTGAGATTTTGGCCATGTTGGGGCGAAGGGAAGGTTGTAGAATTGGGTTGACGGCACGGCGTGAAGTGAGGGATGATGTTGTAGTCGCGGACGTAAAAAACTCACTTTTGTTCTACACTCCGTGCTACAACGCTACTCCACGCGACTTCTCACGTCTCACCCGGCACCTGCCGAAATTATTCTTCTGAAAAAGCAATTATACTACCCTAAGACTTCTCCCCGCCAGTTCGACCGTCTCGATCTTGTCAGTTGAGCTCGGGGCTCGCTTAGAAAAGTGCTGAAAAGAAAGAAAAGGGTACCCAGAATTATCGAGCCGATGAAACCACATCGCGTTTGACAGTGTAGGAGCGAGGCTGTCTGACTCTTCTCACGAGGAGATTATTTCCGGCCGACAGCCTGGAATCAAAAATGGAATCAGTCGGTCTGACAGTCTGACTGCTGCAGTGCGGTCCCAGCTGTAAATTGACGGTCATCGTCATTTGAGAAAGAACTTCCTCCCAACAAAACAGAACGGAGCAAGTCCAGTCGTCCCGTCTCCTTACCCTCGGAATTCGTCCTGCAGGTATTCGTTGGTACATAGAAGTTGCCACTGGACTACGGACCGGCACAACATCAATCATGCCGCATAGATAAAGAAACTCCTCGCTTGGAATACGGGGTTAGGGTTGATCGCCGCTGCAATTGACAGCTCGAAATTAACAACATGTACATGCAGTGTTACTCTAACGACAACGATGACCAGCACAGCACAGCAGGTCCATACCCAAACAGCTAGCAACGATCAAGTCATGCCGGCGTCAATTCAACACACGGCAGCTGCAACTGCGCACCCACAATGCCGGGAAGAAAAAACCACAACAGAAACTTCAGACGAACTCCTTATCCCCCAGAAGCGCCACACTATCTTATCACTTCCCCAATTGATGTCAATTGCCACCGGAGAAGCCCGGGGGAACGTATTCTTTCCTATCCCATGGCGCCGGGTCAGGCGCTGTAGGAGTTGCTTTTGGAAAGTCCAGCAGGCTTTCTGGCGTTTTTTTTGTTTGACTGGTATGTACGCAAGTTTTGTAATATAGTATGGGTTCTTTCAAATCAAATTGTGGGTCCGGTCAGATCTTCGGCAGCCCTGACCGAAATTCCCCCAGTTGGTACCAGGTATTAAATAGCAAACGGCAAATAATGCAATCGACTTGTATGATTGTGCCTATGTAGTGGAGCGAGCAGACCAAACCTGATTTTGCCCTGAACCTGATTTTGTCCTGAGCCTGGATCCCCGACGCGCCACTAGCAAGGCTGTAGTTCATGTACACACTACTTTCGTGGGTGTCTTTGGCCGCGCGCATACACGGCGCCGCATATGTAGGCCTCGGAGGTGAAAGGGAAAAGGTTTTTACGACGCATGGCCGGAACCCTGCTTCCGACATATTCCTTTGGCCGAGATCGATATCTCTTGTCTTCTTCAGTCTTTGTGTGTTGGAAACGGAGCAAGTCATTTGTTGCCACGCGCTTTCACTGAGACCACGATTGGGCGGGAAGACTGAAACAACCCAACTGCCGGTGTTGGAAGCCCCACTCCACCACAAGGCTGAAGAGAAGACGCTATGACCATGCACGACGCAGGTGTCAGTTTAGTTGGAGATTCTTCTTTTCAGGCCACGCATCTGTAGATAGATTGCAATTTGCTGCGTTTGCTTCGATATAAAACTGATTGGGATTTAGATACAGGTATCGCCCTTTCTTTATCTTGGAGTCTACCTCAGCCGATCAACTTGGGGACCTGTCGGGCTGGGTCATGCCATAGTCATCGTGCAGTTGCATGATGAGATCTCTAGTTACATATGTTGTGCAGTCTAGCGCCCTTCACGACAACGTATATGATGTCTATGTACCTTAGGTACTCTGTAGATCGCGCTTCTGCAGTTGGAGGCAGGTGTTGTTGGTAAATTGAGGCTGTTACGGACGTGGTCATGGGATTGGAATCAGAGGGTTTTCTGAACAACGGCTCCGGCAAATAGAGCCGGTGAGTGGTGGGTTCTAATATCCGCTATGGGTGCCTTTGCATGTTTAAAGGTGTAACTTAAAGTACATATGTCATTTTATACTGACGTTCGCTAGACTTTTTTGGATTTTTTGTCTCGGTGACCTCGGCGAAGCAGAAAATATTGGCACGCTGCCCGTCCCGAAAAGTTGGTTCTAGGAATTTGACAACTGCCGGACCTCGCTTGAGCACCGATCACCCAAGGGCGCCACCGTGCGTGCATACAGCATGGCAACTGCTGGTATCGAACGACCGCTTAGAAACAAATAAGATACATCCCGACGTTTTCTGTTCAAGCTGATGATATCTATCTAGCGATTAAAAACAAATTAGATGGAGAGCCAATAACATTGCAGAGTCTGGACTGGCATTGCGTCACACTGCATCGAAAAGGCAGACTCAAACGGGGTTGTGGCATTGGGTTATTCAGGCGTGGTGCGACGGCATCTCACGAGAGGCCATGCAACCTGCATACCTACAATATGCAACCTGATTTCTGGGACGCTGGCTGTACGCTGCACTAAAGACAATAGTAATAATGCCCCTGCGCACCGAGAAATGCACGCCCCTCCAGATGCGGGAATAATTTATTTCAACCGACCCTATGCGTGCCTTCTGAGTCCCCTGCGAATACTCCCTGGTTCACCGAGCATTGAGTTCGCCTCACGCTGCCGTATTAGCCTCCTCCCCTCAAACACTCATGTGGTCCCCGAACTTTGGAGTTGTGCTGCTTATCGTCCTTGTGTGTGGTTCCCCCATTATGTGTGCCTGACCAAGCACGGAGAGTCGGAGACAGTCCAGTCGTAGACGCCCGCCTTGGAGTATAAATCCCAACACCCCCCCCATTTACAATGTCTTAGGCATTCAGTACATCGACACTCTCACCTGGGCAGCACCTCAAAACCTATTGAATACAGCCTCAGGAGTCTCACTACCTCAGTGAAGACATAAACATGACTCGAGGTACGACGATGGCGGCAAACAACTTCCCGACATATAAACCATACTCTTCGGTGGCAGAACAACCATTGGCCTCACTGGTACCCTCCCTCCACGTCTTCTCGGAGGATGATCAACTCCAGCCGTACCAGTCGTCTATGATAGCACAAGCTGCTCACTTCACGACTGTGATAACTTTATTGGCCTTGACCCTGGCATTTCTCTATGTTATTATGAACGACCGCCGGCGGCATGCAGTGATGTATGCTTCTACCCCCATTACATGTGCATTTTTGCTTTTGCGGTTGTATTTCGATCTCTAACATTGTGGGGTAACAGGCCGCCAGGACCATCGCCTGTGCCGTTTGTAGGAAACAAATGGGACCTACCCCCATGCAAACCCTGGTACAAGTTCAAGCAATGGACGGACATGTATGGCTCGTTAGTAACAATTTGGGCTGGCCGTCGGCCAACAATTATCATTGGAGACCCAAAGGTTGCTTGTGACCTTCTGGACCGACGTTCTGCAGTATACTCTTCCAGACCTCGCTTCGTGGTAATGGGTATGCAATTATCCTATCCTTAGTCGCTCTTTGGAATTCTCTGAATTATTTGGGTTGATTGATTCTGTGAATACAGGCGAGCTGTTTACTAATAACGACTCCTTGCTTACAATGCCCCATGGCGACAAGTGGAGAAAGACTCGCAAGATATTCCACACCGGGCTTTTGCGGAAAGCATGCGAGACGTACAAGCCAATTCAGGAAGCTGAGACGCAGAGGCTTGCCCACGCGCTTCTCCATACCCCGGAACAGTTTGGAAGGCACTTGGAGCGATACGCAGCATCGGTGATGGTGTGCGTCGCTTATGGACGCAGGGTAGACGATCTGGACGATGGCGTGGTGAGACGGATTTACCAGCGCATGCAGTATATGTCAACGCTGAATGTGTGAGTGTTCTTTTCTTTCTCTCCTGCTTCCTTTGTTTTTTTCTGCACCTAGTTGTTGCTTTTTTGTGTTCTTCGACCATGGAGGCGGTAATCACTGCCATCCAAGTCGTTGGGATGAGGTGGTACGAGGGCTGACGAATTGTGAATATCAGCCCAGGCGCTTACTGGGCGGAATCATTCCCTCTTCTGAAGTTGGTACCCGACTGCCTTGCGCCGTGGAAGCGTGAGGTGAAGCAGCAGGCCGAGACTTCGTCACGGCTGCTTTTAGACCTCGCACAGCAAGTGCGCATCCGCATGAGGGATAACACTGCGCCACCGTCCTTCACCAAAACGCTATGGGAACGCTTCGATACCAACCCGGGCGAGCTTACGGAGCGTGAGGTGGCCTATGCTACCGGCTCCTTGTTTGGCGCCGGCAGTGACACATCTTCATCCACGCTTATGAGCTTCATTCTCGCCATGACGTGCTTTCCAGATGTGGCGCGTAAGGCGCAGGAAGAACTCGATCGGGTCGTTGGCAGAGATCGATTTCCGACCTGGAGTGACGAGCCAAATCTTCCCTACTGCACAGCTGTCATCAAAGAGACACTCCGATGGAGGCCAGTAGCGGTAATGGGTGGGACGCCGCATGCTAGTATTCGCGATGACTACTACGAGGGCCACTTTATTCCTAAGGGAACCACAATCCTGGGAAATCTCTGGGCTATTCACCACAACGAAAAGTACTTCAAGAATTCGCAGGATTTCGTACCGGGAAGATACTTGGAGCTACAAGAGGGAACAGAACCTTACCCGCATCGTGATGGACATTCCGCTTTCGGATGGGTAAGAAACGCACCTCCTCCGAATCGCCGAACAAGTCTAACGTGGGACGAAACAGGGACGGAGGATTTGCCCCGGCAAACAGCTTGCTGAAAACTCATTGTTTATCTCTATTACGCGGATACTGTGGGGATTCGATATCAAGAAGGCGATCGATCCAGTTACCGGCAAGGAAGATGAATACAATATCTTTGCATACACGGATGGATTCAATTCGAAGCCGCAGCCATTTCGGTGTGTCATCGAGCCGCGGTCCGAGCAGATACGAGAAGTAATTGAAAGTGAGGCAAAGCTAGGAGAGAAGTTTTTGGAGAGGTACATTTAGAGAGCTGTGCAAATCATTGCATTGGATCTTGTTTCTTTTCTTTTCGTTATGATACCATGATTAGGGTGGTGAGCGATTTGATTTTTTGCCTTTTTCATTTCTGCACTTTGTATTTTTATATCTTGACTCTCTTTTTCTATGTTATGTGTTTTTATTTGCAGGAGTAAACGGTGGGATGGGTGGGGCCTCGTGCGGTTGCTATTTTGGCGCAGGTTGGATTTTTCGAATTTTTTATGCTGATGCGCTCGGAGCGCCACAACAGCGACTTCCGCGCCTTGTTTTCCGTAATGTGTGATGACGAATTAATTCTGATAGTTTTACTTGAGCCATTCAGACTGCATCTGCGTCTGCATCTGACCCAAAAATATTATATTGTCGTTTATGCTCCCCAGGCACCAGCAGGGCAACCAATTAATGCAATTTTAACAACTTGAGCACACCATTTCTTCCGATTGGTCGTGCATTTTATTTTTTTCTTGAAGCCTGTACGGTTAAGATCAATTAGCACCTTGCACTTAGTAGCCCGTTAACCGTCCACGGTCCAATGAATGCACGGCTTGGTACGGCACAGGCACAGTTACAGCAAAACGTCACAGCACCCTGACACCTCTGCCCCTTGGACAATTTGTCGACATCGTAACAAGGCCCCGTCCTCCTGACCATTGTCTGTCTCCCGTGGAGAAAGAGTAATAACGAATACGTTTAATCCTAGATTTCCTATTTATAACCCCAAATAGAAACCAGAGTGATTTACAATTGGTACGGAACTGACCTCCGAAACCACACGGGAGATCAATATCAAATGAAGAACTAGATATAGGGGCCGAGTGCCACGGATCTATACGGATGACAGAAGGCCACCCATCTATAACATAAGCTCTATTGCAATATATGACCGTTCGATCCAACTTGTTGAAGTCGATAGCAAACCGCAAACTGGCTCTTTTGGAGCTAGGGTAGCGCTTACTACACCCCTGCTAGTCCCGAGTTTGGCAAGTTGGCAAGTTGTCATCTGTATGCAGATCTCGTCGATCCTGTCAATGCATCGCCAGAACTTTTTGATCCAGACAAACCGTTCCAAGTGACAAACAATCACTGATCACCTGCTAGTCTGCTAGTCTCCAACGCAGAAAGTGATGGACGGGGGCGAAATATGAGAAAGAGTTCTACTGAGTTTTCTGTTTGTGGGGTAAAGAGGGAACGGATTCCTCTAGTTATCCATGCCAAAATAGTCGCGGATTCGCTAAATTACGCGCCGCAGTAGTATAGTCGATATTGCGTACATCATTTATCTTGGCCTAGCTCCAAGTGCAAAATAGGCACTATAGTGCTAGTTTATATGCCATTCTATCCGCTATAGCTATTCCTAGGTGAATATTGCAATGGTTATTCGGTCTTCCGAATACCATATCCTTTGCATTTGGGTTTCTTGAAATAATCTGGATCTCTCCTTCATACCCCCACATAGTTGATAGTTGACAGCTCTCCTATCAATGATGTTGTACATACAACAATGTACGCGTTCGTCTGATATTCCTTCGATTGATTACATATAATAATAACGGCGTTCATCTGATATCTTTTCCTCGATTGATTGATTACAATATGATTACGATAGGCAGCAAACAGCAGCATATAAAACGGGTAACACAACAGCAACAGCTGCTGCCCAGTATATACGGTACTTGCGTGACTATGCAATATATAGACAGCATATTGCTGCCTACTTGGCAAGTGATTTCGTGCAGAAGCGACGGTGTGTGCAGGGGATACGGACGCCGTCCATATCTAGAATACTATACATCATAATTCCGGATAGACATCTCATATATAATCCCTGTGCCTGCAGCGCCGCAGCCACGTTTTGGCAATGCTGGACACATGGGCATATATGCATATATGCATACCAGGTCTAGGAGAAGCATGTAGGTGACATGCTGAGTGGGATGGACAGTGATGATGCATGCATGCGTATAAGCCCTGTGCCCATGTAATCTACCCCACAAATTGTATTACCGATGAAACTGGGTGAGCCGTATGCCCGTCAGTAGGCAAAGTCTTCCGCTGGTTCTTCTGGACCCTACAGCTAGGGAACTGTAACCGCCGGAGTTGGCTCACTCAAAGATGGAAGGTCTCCGATTTGCCTTGCATATTGGCAATTCCTGAAGGAATGTACAGGAGTACGGTGTGGGGTACATGGCAGGAGATCCGCAAGTGGCTTACTCCCACGCTCCGGCCATGTTCATAACTATGTTTATAGCTTTCAAGTCAGTATTGGTAGAACGCACTCTTAACATGTTCCTGGTGGATGGCGAAGGTGATACAATGAACTAAAGCTACGCTTCCTAACGTTCCACGAGGAAACATTCGGTAATCGTGCGATAGTTCATAAGGTGCGATGACAAACAGGCTATCTTCCAGAACCCCCATACTTTTGTCCTGTGTTGTACCCCTCCTTTCGCTAAAGCTCCTTGCCTCTGTCAACTGAGCTACTAATATGTAGCTAGCATTTTAACTTCCCGTCGGATTAATCTACGGAGCACACATCCGGCAGTTGAGTAATAGAATCTGACAGGCCTGGACCATGGAGGCGGGTGCGTTGGTCTCGATGGTGCGCTGCTGGACGTTTTTTCCGCCTATTGGAGGTCAGGTGGTGACGGTTTCTTACTCTATTTGCTACGCTGGAGTGGGGAAAATACGCAGGCTGGTATAGGAAGTACTTTAGCTTTTATGCTCGGCTTTGGCTGGATAATTGATGAGCATCGCGCGGCACTTTGAAATTTACCTTACCCTACGCTTTCCCATGTCAAATTCACCGTATGTTCCTGGTCTATTCCGATTAGCCCCTCCCTACAGCTCATCCCGTGGTTCTGCGAACACGCCTCCCCTGCAGTAGCATTCCCCACACATGCAATTAATGGGTACTCTAACTCAGCAAGTACGTGCATACGAATTCCTCATCTTCTGCAGAATTTCTAATCGTCGGCATTGGACTCGAGCATAGGATTCTCGCTTCGGGCCCCACTCAAGTAGCTAGCACTAAATTGGGATCTTTTCATGATGCCTAGTATGTAGGTCGTCATACCAAGCATCATCACTCATGTCACATGGGTTATAACAGCGTCAATTAAGACCATACGTCTCCTGAGCTACCCTACATACGCACTCAGGTAGCTGTGATACGCAGCTCCATACAGTTGCGTACATACTTAGATATATATCAAGCGGCGCAAACAGGGCCATCTCTCCGGTGGCAAGGCGGGGTACATGCCATCATATCCAAGGCCAGGACAAGGGCTGTAATCTGTAATATGTCCGTCAATGCCAATTTTGAGGTTTTCGGTAAAAAGATGCTGGGAACTTGCTGACGTATAGTAAGACGTCGGAACTAGTCTAGGTTGGGTATAAAGGCCAAGCTTTTGAGATCTAGTTTTCGGAAGTGTGGCACACTGGCGCCTGAGACTACTCTTGATGAGGTTGCGGGGCGATATGGATATATTGTATTTCAGACCCCACAGCTTGAGCCGAGAGCCGAGAGGCTTCGTAGTCTACGCCCTCAAGTTTGCCAGTGTACATATGTACGGTTGTACTTGCATCTCACTGTCAGTGAGGTACCAGTATGTACGTGCTAGCAATAGATGTCCAGTTTTATTCCTAAGTCCTTTATTATTCCCATTGTTAGTTATTTCCTTTTTTTGGATTTATTTTCTTTTTCCGTATGCGCGGATCTTTGCATAATGTATCATCATGCCTTATGAGCCTCATCCATTCAAATGACAACTGGATGTTTCTGGTTGTTTCGGAACTCCAACTGTCAGTGGCGTTGACATCCGTGGGTATCGGAACGTCACCGAGGACCTGGAGATAAAGACGTAGAGAAACGCCCATCCAAGCAAGCATATTAACCGAGAAAACTTATGTGAGAGAGAATTTAGAATTGCCTCGTGACTAGAACAGTACTCATCAGCTGCATGAAGCTGCACAAAGCGAAGAGCTATGTAGACTAATTATTCTGTAAAGCCAGAAGTAAAATAATCCATGGCTAATACCCGCAAAGTTAGCCGCTGCCATCCGCCTCCTCCTCCGCCTCCTCGAAGCTAGAGAAACCGACGAAAATTCTGGAACGATAACAGCAAAAACCGAGGGGGCAGGCTTGTATGACACTTCTCACAGCTGCGAAAGAAAACAGCCCTGAGATTTTGACGCGGCGCGGTTAATCAGTTGTCGCGGCTACGGAATGAGGAATCCACCTCCCTATCGGCAATTACTCGCGGCAGGTACCTTCGACATTTCAATCCACTTTGAATAAATGTTTGTAATGCTAGAGTGTACTGCTTACGCAATTCCCGGGTGCATTCCATTTCTATAGCTATGGCACATGCGATGGAAACGAAGTGCAATACGAACAAAGTGCATGCGCAGCAATTGCCACCAATGAACCCCAACAATGTAAGAATCGAGACAAAATACGCTGCCGCTAGGTAATCAAGGCTCTGGCCAGCGTTTGAGACTAGTGCAAGGCAAATAGTGTGGGGTTATCAATCGAGATTACTTTCGTTTACCCAGCGTCGCGTCGAGAGGTTAAGATCTCAATAATCACTTTTGATAAATATACCTGGATGAGTTACGCTGATGAGCGTTATGTCATGGTTATTCCTCGCTTCTTCTGTCAAATAAGCTCTATGCAAAAATCTGACATGCCTACCGGTAATCTAGGTATCATATATGCACTACGGATGCGGCTCCCAGAAAGTGATTCGCACTTTGTTACGACAAGGTATCTATCCCAAATTTTTTCTGGAGGTTTGCATCGCTTGTTACACATAGAACCACAAACGCCTGGGCGCGGATGTATTGGGTATGTTGATAATTGCGGCATGGCTTGGTATCGACCTGTGTATCGCTGATACCTTCTCCGCTGCTGCAGGATGGCATGACAGGATAGGTTATCTATGAGACTGTCAGACGAGCGAAGGACAATCAATTCGGTAAAATGCGTGCAGGTGTGTCGTTCGGTGAAACCTTTTTCCTATTTACGGAATCATACGAGCTCGAGTGTGCATACATGATTGGAGCAGTAACTGCGCAGGTTTGAGGTGGCTCTAGGGGCGCGGTACATAGTTCGTCAGGTGGGCTGATATTCAGCTTCTTGCGGTCACAAATTCAGCTTTTTGTGGTGAGCTGAACTCTCTTCAGCCCCATGGTTCTTCTTCTGTTGGTCAGGTCTGTCTGTCTGCCCGCATGCAAGCCTTGAAGGACAGGTCACAAATCGTTATCGTACGGATTACATAGCCTCGCCAAACCGTGGATTGGAATACGTGAAATTGTTTGCTGCAGTCATCTATGAATTTAGCATTAGGTAGATACACACGAAGGCCATCGATCTCATATTAGGTTCCAATGGCTAGCGATTCGGTGGGGTTCTAGAAGTATAGATACAAAGGTCCGGCTATGGGGACCGGATGGTTTCCCCACAGAATAGGCGATCTGCTATTGCATGTTGCGCTCTTGTAACGGCCGGTGGCAATTCCAGAATCGCAGGCAGCAGATGCCTGCACAATGCAATGATGAGATGATCACAAACCCACCAGTGAGTGGGGGGAATAGAGGCTGTGTAGAAGGAATTGAACCCATGTAGACGCAACTCGCAAGCGAATCGGATTTGTTCATTTCACCTAAACGTCGTCATGGCGCATAATGCCGAAAAAATATTCATGCAAAATATCGAGTGACAAACTATGACCTGTGGGATGGTATGCATGGATTTCAGAAATGCAGGAGCATGTCACACCACTTATGCACTCATCACTAGGTTCAGCGCTACATCATCAATAAACCCATAGATAGTATAGCGACATAGACCTCTCGACCAATTAGGCGATAAAGCCAATCCTTTGGCTGCGAATAGGGCGGAATATATATTATATCGTGCGTAGGCAGCGCCTGGCAGCTTCACCGGTAGTTTTCGATTCTTCTGATACCTTCGATCGCGATCTATCTGCCGCACGTAGGAAAGAAAAAGTTGCAGGTGCCGAACGAATCGAAGATATGCATATGCGCATTCGAGATACTAAGCTGCTAAGCTGCATAACCCAACCAAAAAACACCACTTTTCTTTATTCGCTTGTTTGTCTCACTTTTTTTCCGTGTCTTCCTCTTCAGCTCGAATCTAGGCCAGGCCAAATACTCCAACATAATCTACACTCCCCTTAAACATGCCGTTGTAATATATCCCTACTGCGCATGCATTATGCTTTATGTGATCCATAGTTATATAGATGTGTATGCGAGCTCTGAAGTCAGCCGCTTTATCTCCCCGCCGTCAAACGTGGGTAGGGTTATTGAAGCGTGACTACGCATGGATGGAGACCACGTTTCCCGACACCTCACCACAACGAGGCCACGCCCGGCAATGTTGGTACCTTCGTGGGCCGGTCGAGTTTCTGGGTACGTAGAGCAATTGCTAAGTCGGTATAAAGGACCTACAGTCCCGACTGTGGGAAATCCGTGGAGCTACGCTCTTGGGCCGATCTCAACGGCAGAGTTCTGTTGATTGAAGACCTAGGATGGAAGTTTTGGCGAATTCTTCGTTGGAAGTGAATGCACTGTATGTTATGAGAATTTGTGAGAAGACATCGTTGTCGTTGTTGCTGGGTCTAACCCTACGAGATTCTTCTGCATGCATGAAGATACGTGCTCTTCGCTGATCATGTTTGATTGTTGCTCTACTACATATGCACACACTCAACAGATATCCCACGCAGCTGTCGCTACTCTCTGTCTTTGTTCAAGCAGCAGCAGATGATGCCCTTGCATCGGCAGTTGGCCGGATGTGAGAAATTCGGCATATCAACAAGGTTCAGAATACGTACTGGTTTCAGGATGGGACTCTGTCGATGTGCTGGCGGCAGGGCACGGGTGACTTGGGGGAGGATATAATCCTTACTCAATTTATGAGTGATTATGAATCCGTTATCAAACAGTACTTCTGTTAGAAGTGTAGAACCATAGTTACTGGCGAAGTAACCATTGGATGGATGAGGATACTCACAGGGAGGATCTCTATACATTGTGAATGTATGGTGCCAACAGGGTATGCCTGCAGGCAGGTGTGTACATCCGTGATCGCCTACCGCCGGTGAAGGCAGAGCCCCAGATCTGGAGACACTCTGCAATTGGCAATGGGATTGAGTGATTTGGCGATGGGCGTTCTGAAATTGCCTCTCGTTACCATCCAATGAAAGAGATATATTGGGCTAGACAGGCTTTGGGGGGCTCCAAAGGGATGATCCTGGGTGGAATGTGCGCGAAATTAGATCCAAGTGATAGGCTGTACAGCAGTGCAGTTGAGTTCCCGGGCCCGTCTTGGTTTCGGTGGTCCTCTTCAACAAATTTTGGAACGCATCAGCGAGCACTCGTAAAAGTGCCAGCGGAGGTCGATGTTTTTGCAACGCTCTGTAACAACCTTCACAACAGGGTCTCTAGCTGAGGATTTCTGCTTTGTCTGCATACTAGAGAGTTATTCATAATGAGCCGACTTTGGTTAATACCTTCATATATATCCATGACATTCATTGGCAACTTCTCGAGCGCTTTGCCAGTCTCTTTGCTCCAGGTGGCTCCCAAGAGAACTCCATGGGATAATTGGTTGATGAATGCAATTTGTGGAATCAAATTTTTACCCTGGAGCAAACGGCCGGTAGCAACTTACGGAGACTTGCGTTGTTTCGGTCGATTGGATAGCAAGAGTGGACACTCTCGCAAGGTGAATGAATATATTTAACGGTGCCCCCTCGATCCCGAACTCGATCTTAGCGTGTCTGCCTGCAGTTTATGAAAGCGAGATCTTGAGCAGCGTAGCAGATGTGATGACGACGTGACGATGATGGGGCGTAGTTGAAACCTCGAGCGATCAAAGTCGAGATCGGTGCTCGAACATTGGAATGGAATACTTCCTGTAGATTTTGAGACCGAGTCACAGTCGCTGTCTTGAAATCCGCAGGCTGGTATCAACCCTCATTCTCGATCTCAGATCTATACCCCAAGGTCTGCTACAGAGTTAGTGCAATAACGGGGCTACGCCGCTTCAACTTGCTGGGCCCTTCTTCAATGGTGTGACATAGGTGGGCCTCTCCAGATTCCAGATCTGGAGCTCGAAATCTAACACATGACGCTGTAATCGGTCTCCCAATTGCCTTCTGAAGCTCGATCTTCAGGAGCGTTGACACAGAAATTCTGACATCGAGTTGTGTAAACTGCCTGCTGTGACCTATGGAGTTAAAGCTTCGATCTAAACAAGACATTATATTTCACCGAGTTTCTGCTGTTCGCTATTGCAGACTGCAATCTATCGTTAATCTCACTGGGACTCAAGCACAGGCTGATGCAGCATATAAATAGTCATTCATAGTAAATGACAGCCAGCGCGGTCATTTGTATGTCGAGAAGCAATGGTAGGAGACTTTGGGCAGTTCATCAAATCTCGCAATCGTCCATAGCCTTTTCCCGCGAAGCCTTGTTTGTTCTGACAATTCACAGGCGTTGAATGCAAGCCGATCGCCGGTAGTTTTATCTGTGATCATGACCATACACGTTTTTCCGTCTGGATGGAGGACTCGGGTAGCGGGGCTATTTGTGGAGCTCCTGGAAAATTTCCTGTATGCGGTGGAGGGCTCGCTTTATGAGCTGATGCGCTCTCGTTGGTTGGTTGGGGATACGGGATTGTGATGCTGGGATGTAGGGAGAGTGGCGGTGGTTTTGGATACGAGTTTGTATGCCTGATTCATGCGTGCAAATTGCAATGCCTGGTGACTTTATCGCTACTTGAGCTTGTGGATGATTACTGATATCGATACTTAATTTTGTTTCTCCGCTCAAACTCCAGCATACGTACGTGTGCGCCGAATAGTTGTTCGTCTGTTTTGTTAGCTGTATGGCTAGACTAGTCTTTCTTTGAAGGAAGTGCATAGTTGCTTCACCATATGGCAATTTTGCCAGCGGTCCAGCTGTGGAACCGTCCAGACTGGTACAGTCTGTGTCTAGTGCAGTCCAGTGCGGGATCAGTCTAGACCAGTGCGGACTGGATACCTAGGGTTAGGTTTAATATGCGGTATTATATTGCCATTTATGGGGCTTCTTGTAATAAACACACATCCGCTACCCTATAAGCTTCGTTTAGACTCTCAAAGGGACAAACAAAGTGGTTTAACAGGGTGCAAGTTGGTGTGTACTCCAGCTTTGACAATTTTCAACTTTCAAGATGGGTTTCTCTACCAAGAAGTCAGATACCGAGAGTTGCCGGTGTGCAATAGGGTACAGATGGATGGACTCGAGGCTGTAGAGTATCTGAAATTGTGGGATAATTGGAGATACCATAGGTTGTTGTAACGGATAAAGAGCGTGATGAAGAGGTGGATATGTTTGTAGATTAGTTGCCCTACTTAAGTTGTTAGTACTGGACCGGTCCGCACCACGTTGGTGCAGTGCAGCTCTGAAAATTTCTGGTCCAGTGCACAGTGCAGTCCAACTTTTTCGTACACCGCACCGCACCAAGCCCTACCCCGGACCGGCACCGTCTGGACTACTGGCATCATTGCCGTATAGCGCAGTACCTTCTTCATTTCGTTCGTTGTGATTGAATAATTGTGCCTGATTTACTCAAACGACCGAAGCTGAACTATTCTCGCCAAACGCTAGTGGTGCCTGACAGTGTGCAGAGGGCGCGACTTTTTTGTCATGGAAACATTCACGTTGAAGTATCAATTCGTTGGGTATCATTTACGCGGTTTTGTTTTTGCTCTAATCACAACCGTACCGGTCCCTTGTGACTATGAAATGGTAGTCAGCCTTCCATAATATAGAAAGTATACTCCGCTTGTTTCATGCGAAGGGGAGTGCTGTTGACGCAACCCTGTATCCATACTCATGACGGTCGACAGAATATGAACATGAAGACCATGACGTTCTATATTTGAGAACCTCATTCAGTGGCCCTGCTCCAGAGCAGTTCATTCACAGAGGCACACTAGGAGAGCCTGACATGCCTACTGAAGTAGCCGGACAGTTGAGCACCGGGATACCATCTTGTAGTTGCGCCGGGGGTGAGGCTTTCAACTCCGAAGTTCCTAATTTTTGAAACCTAAATATCGAGGAATCACTGAGAAATCCCATGCGTAGTCTCGACTCGTCGTGACACTTGACGCGCAATAGAGACCGCTGTCCTCACTGAAAATGCGGTACCAGGTATGTAATAGCAGCCACTCACATTTAGTGACCGATATCAAGCCTAGACATCAGAGAAAAGCAATTCATTGAGCTAGTTTACGTTACCTGAGTTCAGCAATAAGTTACGTCCCCCTGGCCGTCTTATGTTGAACTTGTGAGTGAATTTTTCCTGGAAGCCGCACTGATATGAGAGTTTCTGCATGATATCTGGTGACTGGGTGATAGCTCTTTCTTATATACCATATTATTAGATAATCTTTCCATCGCTTGATGTACAGTGCGCATTCTATCATTAGTTGGGGTGAATAGTACTGCATGATGCACACGCTGCCAAGTTGGGCCTTGTAAATCTCCTTCTCCATACGATGTGCGGCCGGAGTAGAGAAGATTCATAGGCAATCTCTTATTCGAGAAGTGCTAGCACACAAGGATGACACCCACCGATACTAACCCCGAGACTACCTCGACTATAGGTACGTGATGCTCTGGTCTTTGCCGTCGAAACAGTGTTACCGAGGGGGTTCCATAGCAAGCGAATATCGAGATCCTTGGGTTGAATGGATTTCTCTGGCCTTTTCAGCGTGGTGGGTTCTTTTGGAGGATACACTACCATTTATAATAGCTGATATTGCATGTCCCTGCTAAGGACTAAGTAGTAGAAAATCATCTCGCAAGCAATACTTTTCTTCTCTGGCAGTAAGTAAGGGTGCAGTTTAAGTAGCCATAGTTGTCGCGGAACCTATGCAGCTTTATTGCGGAGAGGAGGGGGTGGATTTGTGGCAGGCAAAAGGCGGAACGGTGTGAAGAGAGATAGACAAGACTTGAACTGTCGTGGGAGTGTACGGATTATAGGTAGGAGATGGAGTGGTTGATGCCGAAATGATGGATTCATAAGGACTGCGGCCGGTATTGCAGGGGCAGCCAGCATTGTGATGATTGTGATCGCTTGGTGTTCAGAATGAACGCTTTAATACATGACGGATCGACGGTGAGAGATAGATAGTTGTAAGACCACCGGCAGTGGCGGAAATTCAGATCCGCCTCATCACCTTACCATCATGTAATGTCACGTCACTAATTATCGTCTTACCGTTGACGTGAAACGCACCAACTTGATTAGGTATGTTAGGCAGTGATCGAGGTTCTGATCGGGTTTCCAAAGACTGCCCGTATACTCCCAGAAGGGGTGAGCAAAACAAGAAGAGTGTATGCGACTGATAAGCTCTCGGCCGAAACAGAGTCGATCATAGGGCATCATCCATAAATCCTGCATTATCTTGAGATAAGTTTATCTCGTCATATCTCATCCCGTGGATAAAACTTCGCGGAAGTGTGGAGATTGAGAGTACTCGTTGTATACCAGATAGCTTCGACGGTTCGACAGTATTGCACGAGTGGCCTCGATCGGCGGAAGGACTCCAGACGTTATCTCGGATTCGGAGTCTCGGAGTCTTGGAGCTATTACACAATGCTACGGTGCCGTGGGAGAGGCGGATCAATTATAGGAACAGCTGGCGGAGACATTCTGGAATGTATTAGCAACTGTAGCGGCAGAAATCATATCAGTGGTGAGAGTAGCTGGTGGGAAGGTGAACAACGGATGGAGTGGAAAGATTTTCACCGCTTCTCCGTTAACCGGGTCACAGACCATCACTCACATCTAGCAAGACCAAGTTGCATGTGTAGATAACCTACCCTGGGACTGCAGTGAGCGTGGCCTAACTGTTGTTGCGCAGATAGGGACGAAGTCCTCTACTAGACAACCGAACAATTAACTACTATCATCTAGATCTAAAAGTAACAACCAAGTCTCGTGGCTACCTTCAAGGTTATTTGTAGATTAAGCAAAAGGTATCCTGCTTTCCATTCGAGTCTGTGAATCTAGAGTCATTATCTGCGGTGATATCGAAGCGGCCCTCACAAAACAAGCATCCATCCTCAGTGACGCCTATCTCTATCCCGCCGCACGTTCCTACTCCGACTCCTGCTCCTCTTCCGCTCATCATGCTTTCTATGGTGTCTATCCCTATGATACTCCCTCCTCCTGCTTCGCGACCTATGCCGATGCCTGCGCTCGCGTTCATCTCTGCCGCGACTACGTGACCGACTCCTGTGACGTCTTTCCTTGTCCCTCCTGCCACCTCTGTCCGTAGCCCTATTGCGAACTCTTTCCCCCTCCCTATCGCGCCTTCTCTCCTCCCACACCTCTCTTGTCTCCCGCACCTCCCGCGTCGCCTGGATCTCCCGCGTCACCTGCACCTCCGGCTCCCCTTCATCTGTAGCCTCTCCAGCGCCCTTCTTCCCAAACCCCACACCCCTGTCCAGCCCCTCCTCCTCCTCGCCGCCACGCGCTTCCTTTATTGCCCTCTCAACCTCCTTCTGGTCCACATCGTCTCTAATCCTCGGCTGCAGGGGATACCCCAGTGCCGCCGCCAGCGCATCCTGCTCTGCCTCCTTGACCCGCCGGATCTCTTCCTTCCGTTGCTCTTCGGCTGTCATCTGCGATGACGACGAGTTCGCTTTTGAATACCATGTCAAGTCCTTGCCGCGCTGCCATCGCCCCACAGGCGCCATCAGGCTGTGCCCCAGGTAGTTCTCGCGGTCTTTGTCTTCCTTCACGGAGTCCCAGGAGAATTCGGCGCGTCCGCCACGGGAAGTGTCGCCTTTACGGAGGCCAGAGAGAAGATCCATAGTGTTAGAGGTGCTAAAAGGGCTGGTTGTTGTAGTGATAAGGAGTCGATGGGAGGCTAGGAGCTTAGTTGGTTGTGTTTGAGTTTAACCCTTGCCCGTAGTTAGCGTACGACAATAGCCAAGCCTCACGTGTAAACTAGCAAAATTATCAATCCAACCCTCTGGAAAGGGAGGAAGAAGCTCTCGAGCTGAATCAAATTACTTCTCATTCTACAAGAAAACAGATCTATAATCACTCTCACGCGAAGACAAGGAAGTGCGTAGTTGCCTAGAGGCGTGACGTCGTTGTTCTCCAATTTACACACGCCCAGCAACCACCAGTCCAGCGCGTCGCCTCGAACAAACGAACCACTTTAACCATCATCAGGCCTTTTCATCAAACACCTCCCCACGCACAATCCACACAATGGATCGTCCACGCCGCACCTCGCGTCGCGTAATCCCCGACATCACCCACCACCCCTCTCCGTCCCCGGATCCCAGCAGCGCGATCCCACAAAAACGCATCCGTACCCCCTCGCCCTCTCCCGTCAAACCGAAACGTGGCCGCAAGGGCGGTCGATCAACAAAAGGAAAAGGAAAAACCAAAGCCACTGAAGCTGACAATGATGACGACGATGACGGCCCTGTAATTAGCGACCTTATCACTGTTAACGATGGCATCGAATCAGCAAAGAAACGCAAACGCGGTAGAGCAAGGCAACCCACACCACCTGAGTTTGAGATCCCACCTGAGCCAGCGCGGCGGTCTGGCCGCAACCGCGCTCCGCCCAAGGATCCCTACATCGAAGGCCTCGTAGCAACAGCAGCAACAAAGAAGACGGCAAAGCCTCGGGGTCCGCCCAAACCAAAGAAGAAGAAAATGACTGCCGAAGAGCTGTGGGCACCTGAAAACCTGGTCACCAAGAACTCTCCGTACATCACTGCCGACCTTACTGTAATCCCCCTTCCCCCCAGCCCGTGCATCCCTAACACGCTATAGAAAATCCTTAACGCGCAGGTCCTCTCCCGCACTAACATGAGTGCGGAAGACTACGACTCGCTCATCGCGCTCCTCCCAGCTGAAGACATCCTCTACCGTACTAACACCGACCTTTCCGCCTCAGATCCTGCGCCAACCATCAACTCCGCACTCTTTGACTCCGTTTTTTTCAAGGAGGGCATCCGGAACTACCAATTCGACCTTTCGTGCGGGAAGTACGAGCCGGAGTATATTGCGAAGGGGAAGGCAGCGCGAGAGCGCAGGATGACGGGGGAGTTTGATGCGTGGAAAGATGCGCAGTTCGAGCTGCATTGGGGAGATAAACAGAAGTTTTATCACGATGCGGTGGCGGGTGAGAGTAGTAAGGTTAAGCTGCCGGATCTGGTAAAGCATCATCAGTTTAAGGTTGGAGATGTGTTTAGTATGAGACGGTCTTTTGCTGGTGGGTTGACAGTGAGGAAGGATGCTGTGGTAAGTCCCAAAGTATGGCGAATTTGTTCTCTTCCCTACTAACATACCCAGCTTACATCCCTCTCCAACTCCGACGGGACATTGGACTTCTCGTACCCACCTGGAACTGCAGAATGGACGCGTGACGGTATTGCAGACAAGACGGTTGAGAACGTTGCATCGCTGACCGCGTTGGAAGCGCTGCTGCTGAAGGAGGACGGAAGAGCTCCCGAAAAGCTGCCGAATGGTAACGCGTTTAAGACTATACGCGTCATACGCAAGGGCGAGGATATTGGGTGCATGTTTGATGTTAGGGCCAAGTTTTGGGGTCAATATTTGAAAGATGAGGAGGATGAGTAAATGCAAGGGGGAAGAGGTCTGGAAAAATAGTGCTGTGTGGATTTGTTTGTACGGTCGTTTTGTCGGCTTTCGCTAGGTTGAGGCGGGTGTTTGGCGTATCATCATACTCTTGTAAGGGACAATTTGTTGTAATTGCTGAGAGGAGGGGGATATATTTGCAAAATCACAAGAGTTCCTCTCTATCTTTGTCCTCTATTACCAACCCTCACTCCTAGAAACATCTTAACTGCACACGACACAGCAGCTCCCCTAGGATACAGCACTCCTAGTGGAAGGATGCTGTGCAGCACTATGTTGAGAAGGATAAAGGAGCTTCCTACGGGTGCCGTCAAGTGAGATGAAGAGGCAAAGATCCGTTCAATTTGCCAGTCTTCTATCCTCTTGCTACAATGTCTATCTTCTTCCAAACCATGAATCCTGCGAACTATTTCTTTCAAATCCTCCACCCAGCCATACTGTATACAACACCTAATTTTCTGATTCACCGCTAGATTCCAAGGCTTCACGTTTGGGTATATTCTGTGGGCAATATTGCCTAGCATGTAGAATTTGGCGGCGGCGAGCATATCCTTAATAGTAAACTTATTTGTTTGCTTTATCAGTCGCTATGCTTCCTTTAGTCCACAAATTCCGACACGATGGGTGGGTGTGCTCCGGACGATCGTCATATTCGCCTGCATCCCAGTCTCTCTACGAGATGGTAAGCCCATAGAGCCGGCGCTGGGTCAGTGAAATAGATTTTTGACCAAAAAGACTGGTAGTGTGAGCGTGAAGAGTGGTGGTAATCGGGACGGTATGTGAGCCACAAGTTCCTGTAGTGTTGCACACGAGACGAGATGGACGAGATATCTTGTCTCGTGCCCTTTTTTGAATAATTTCGAGATATCTAGAATATCATCAGTTATTCTTCCCACCCAACTGATATCGCCAGCCGACGTGTCCATTCTAAACTACGATGTGTCTCCACTTAGTCATGGGCTACTTGTGACCATTAGTAAACTGGTCGCACATCTCTGCGGGCTCTGCGAGGGTAGGTTCAGTTGCAGATAGCTCCTAATTAATATAGTGGTCTGACATATCGACAGTTTCAATCCTCTCCCTATGTAGCAGAGAGCCTGACCAAAGACTTCTGCCGCTCATTAAGGTAGTGATGGTCACTAAACGATATAGGATGTCTCAAGATATCTCATGAATATATGAGCAAAGCTGCATTGCAAACCTCCGAAACTTCAAAAATACGATCTCGAGAAGCCCAACATAAACTACAAATCCAAAATATCCATGCCAGAGTCCCTTCTCTCGTGAAGTCAGCATCTCGTGCCCCTACTCCGTGTCGCTGGCCGCTATGAGATGGGGGGGGGGGGTTGGTGGCATAGGTGTTGAGATAGGAGGTGGGTAGATCAACCGCTCTCTCGCATTCATAACTCACCTTTTGTCCATCTAGATACCGCCCCACCGAGCGCAGCCCTGGAACTTATCTCGAGATGAACTGGTCTGAGAATGAAACTCCTCAAGGGAGTATAGAATAAGAGAGGATGGAGTTTCTTTTGGTGGTTACAAGCAAACAAAGAAATCAGTGGGGGCTTAGGGCTTAGGTGTTAATGAATGCACATTCGTTAGAACTGGACTTCTTTAATAATAAAAGCTTCAGTCTAGTCATACTATCTGCCACTGTGGGCAACTTGCACATAATTTAACAGAGCTGCAGGAGCTTTCGTGATGCTACTCCGGTCTTTTTTTATATAAATGATGTAGTTGCTAGATAGTGGAAAACTATTTAAGGAATAAAGGTGTTCAAATCCAAACAAGGATGTGGATTTAGGACTTAACCCTACAGCAGGGAATCGGATTGGTGAGTTTGTTTTATGTCACAAGAAAGGCTCAGAGCTTGCTCGCAAATTGTGGTGAGAAGACAGAAGGTTTAAGGGACACTTCAATTACTGTATTTGGTGTTAATTACTCTAGTTTGGTGTGGTAAAAATTGGTAAATAGGCACTATCAGTGTCTGGTTGGCTCAGTTGGTAGAGCGTCGGTCTCATATTCAATGACTCTCACTAAGTGAGAGAAATCCGAAGATCGCGAGTTCGATCCTCGCACCGGACATTTTTTACTTCTATTTGCCTCCATTCGATCATAGATAGTCAGGGTTGGATGTGCATGTCAGCGGAGAGGATACAGCATAACTGAATGTAGTTATGGGTGAGTTGTGGAACTTGTACGTTCTGTGGATGCGATGGTGAGAAGGTAAGGTGTCAGTAGTTTAAACATGACGATTTAACAATACCTACCTACCATCACATGTAATAGCCTGTTCTATGGGTAAGTCAACCACCACGGCTCTAGGTTGATGTGCTCAAAGGCAGCCTTACCGAGGCGCGTTTCACTAGTGGTCTGAGGATATATACTCAATATTAATATTGGATGTCTTCTTGTTTTATATACAACTTCTATCCGATCAAGTCTGCAGTCTGCATCCACCTTCCAATCAATAAAATAAATTCATGAAATGTATAGACATGTAAGGCAGAACATAGATCCCTCACTTCTTCTCCTTCTCCTTCTCTTCTTCCTTTCACATTGCTAACCTTAACCACTGTGATACTTCTTAACTAAGAATCCTATTCAGTCTCAACAATGCTTCCATACCCCCTTACCCCCATTCCTCTTTTCAACCCCACATAATAACTTCCCCCAAAGCCCAAAGCCAAAAACAGCAATATACTAACAACAAGAGAATATATTCCCAACAGCCTTCCCTCCTCTCCGCCCTTATTCTCCTGCACCGAGAAAAGAGCAATAACAACAATCATGTGGGAGAACACGGCGGCCGTAACGACGCCACAAGCAATTCTACAAATCCGCGCGGGAAGAGGTTTCTGATCCCGCGTGGTATGATATGTCGCCACGAACACAACCCCGAAAAACATGAGCGCACTGACAACAAGATTGTAGATTCCCAGCGCCCTCCCCTTGCCGGAATTCCACCCGCAGGCCTCTTGCGCGGTGTACATGGCTACTACGATTAGCAAGTTGAAACAGGTGGCGACTGAGATGGTGGCGTAGATGCGCTTGATAAAATGGTAAGCTGGGATAATAATGACGGACAAGGGGATATGCGTACCTGCCAGGAAGATGGTAGTTGTGAAAACTTTGCCTCCGCTTCGAAGATGGCGGCTTTTAGCCCGGCGGTTGGGATAGTCTCTTCGGCCCCGAGGCCGCTGATGCGAAGCCAGTTACGAAGGTCGAGAGCGGCGGAGGCGCCTATGGTGGCGGTGGCCGCGGTGTCGTTTGACAGGAGTGGAGTGGTTTCTTTGCTAGATGACATGTCTGCTGTGATGGTTTCTCCTTCGTATGGTGTTTGGGGTGGTTATGGATGAGAACTCGAGCACGGAGGGGGTAATTATAAGTCGTAGTTAAATATATATACTGGTTTACCTGTCAGGCAGCCATCTCGTTTGATCCTGGCAACTTTCGAAGTCTGTTGCTGTCTTTTATCTTTTATTGGGATACATGATTGGATGAGTCGCACAACAGCATGCACACATTCCTAGACAAATTTAGGCAGAGGGGAAGTTACAAGCTATCAGACAGCCGTCTATCCAAATCTGTACCTTGTCAGCGAGTTTGTAGCACGTCACACAGCAGCATACACAGCCTGGACAAGGCGCGTATGGTGCGAGACTCTAAGCTCGCATGCCAGTCCCTCATACCACACCCAGGAAACACGAGCTTGGGGGGGCAATCAAACCGAAGAATCCTCAAACCAGAGTACCCTCAAACCGGGGTACTGGACATTTGAAATTCCATGTTATACACATACAATTCCCATAGCAACCAGCTGAATGTTTTTTTGACTAACAGATATTCAATTGGAAAATAATTTTATTTCTCAGCAACCGCCATGAATTTGGGGATTGGAAACTGTCAGTTGATAGAGCTGATGAAACTGAGTCGATTGACAGAGTCCTAAGTTAAATAAGAAAATTGGTGGTGAGAAATAAAGGCTCAAAAAGTCGAGTTTGAAACATTCCGGTTGCTCTCGTTCCTAGAATTTTTCGTCGCTCGCAAGCTCGCTCCTGAGCTTGCGAAACCAGCTGACGGGTGGTTTTCGAGCGCACATTCTGGTTTAAGCCCCTCCCTACCATAATATCGAGTGATGCCATATGCAGGACTAAAAGAAGTTATAGGAGCACACCTGATTGGTCGCCTTCTCAGGCTGACGATATACTTATATTGCTAGTTACATGCAACTACATCGTTTGTTCGAGCGCTTGTTTTATCGAGAGTTTTCTCTACATTGATATATCGCGCTTCTTACAACGGGGATTAACTTGGGGTAGTGAAACATACTTAACTGATTAGAAAATAAGAGGAATACTAGGTCTTGTATGGATCTACCACACTTCTTGTAAACGTTATAATTTTGAGGGAATATATATGTGTTCTTTTTAATCTGTGAGCCCGCCAGTTTGCGACGTTGGACGGTTCACGATTTGGAGTAGATTAGGGAACTTGTGAACGAATCGGAACGAACTTCTACATATTCCAGCAACTTAAGAAAATGATATGAAATGCACTACAATAGACTTCCATAACTTCAGACTGTCCCTATATAACTAAAATCTCCCATGGAGGGACCAGTAATCCAATTTATTAGTCGCCGCCCACGGTATAATAGACTAGAACCCCATCCACAGAGCATCTTCACGACTCTATGTCTAGCCGCTAGAGAGATGCATCTACAGGATCCTACAACACACCACTTGCAGCCTTGACTGTAGAAGGAAGAAGCGGTGCAGCTTGGATGAACATCATAATCGGACACTTTTCGTACTCTTTAAGGCGCTGCTCTATGCTAGGTATTATAGCAAGGAGCTTGACTGGTTAATGGAAAGTTTTTACATTAGTGAACTGATATCAGATTGCATTCAGGAGTGTTCGCAAATTGACCGAGTCCTCATATGGGACGGGACATATATGTTCTACCCCACCGACCAACTTTTCCACTTGACCAAGGGGACATCCCCTTGACCAAGAGGGTAGCTTGGCCGGCAGGGCGTCCTACTGGGCAAGATTCTTTGTTGGTGGGTAGGATATCTCCTGGCCAGAAAGTAATGTACTTTGCTGGTGCGCCGGTGTGATGATGGTATCAGTGTTTCTAAGCCCGCCAGGCATTTTAGCCGCAAAATCTGAGGCCTGCCTTGGCGCAGGCCAGGGGCCCGGCCTCCATTTGAAAAGCCTACGCCGCAAAAAGCCTGGCGGCCTCAATTTTGGAGGCCCGGCTTTATGCAGATTGGCCGGACTTGGCTGCTTAGGAACACTGGATGGTATCTCTTGACCAGAAAGTGATATATTTTGTAGGTGATATCTCCTGCCCAGCAAGTACAGGTGTCGAAGCTGTGTAGATAACTCTCCTAGGCCAATATCAACTCGTTCTGCTAGAATCACTCAGAGAAAAGAAGTTTCCAACCAGCTTGAGGCCTAGGTAGAGTGGTAGATGAATTGTTTCGATGCCTGAAAGCAATCTGTTGGTTAAGAATCCTTTTTTGGACATAGGAAAATGGACATTAGATGACAAGTGAAGGCATAGGTGGTTGAACTTTTAAGGCGATTGTTAATTTTTTTCACAGGCCGGTGGTTTCAGACTCCACCAGGAAGCATCCAACTCACCAAGCATATCACTTGCTAGGCAGGAGACATCCTACCCACCAGCCAAGAATCTTGACTGGCAGGACGCCCTCCCAACCAAGTTGCCCTCTTGGTCAAGGGGATATCCTCTTGGTCAACAGGACGTCCTCTTGGCCAAGTGAGAAACTTGGCCGGTGGGGTAGAACACATGTATTCGCGGCCAGGGTTTGGAGTGTCACAGCGCTAATGCTACACTCGAGTGCGAAGGATAAATGGGTAATAGCGGAGAAGTACACTTTTAAGCCTCTTTTAAGCACGACCAACAGATGCAGAAGATAAGCTCCCTTCACATATACCACCGGTTCAATTCTTATTTGCATATCGGCTGGGTACCGGTGTAAGGAAGCATGCCAATTACTAGTGATGTGGAAAAATAGCAATCCATCGATCTTGGGCTGTAGTTTCGCTCGTTCGTGACGAATCGTGAGTAATAGACGACGTGATTCTTGGGGTAGGGTTTAAGCACGGAAGAAAAAAAGAAAAGTTCGGCTCTTCTCGAATCAAAGACCCTGCTATACCCCACATACGTCAGTGACACGCAAACAGCTGCCGTTAGCTGCTAACTAGCCGCGAGAGTCTATTGCTTCCCCAGAATCATGATTCTGGACACCCCCTCAGTTTTCACCAAATCCTTTCCCATCGAACACCGGCAGTCCTTTTGGGCTATTTGCTTCGCTTCTTTGATAGTATATTCTTCAATGTAATTCTTTAGTGGCCTAGGCAAGACTTTTTACTATCCGGTGAAGATTCCACTGGCGTCCTTCTATCAAGTACTCTCGAGAACCAAACTCTGTTTGTTCTTTTAGGTCATGGCGGAAAGCCTCTCGTGACTTCCCTAAAGTTTAGGAACTTGAAAGGATGGAATACACGAGTCTATGATAGAAATATGCCGTGGCAGGTAGTAACTCTCCATATAGAAGTCGATATCTAGGGATATATTTTCTTTCTTTATTCATCTCTAATGCAACAGCACCGCTATTAACGCCCAGTCAACATGCCGGACCTCAACCAGCTCGGATTCACGCTGACGATAAACACACGCGATCGCCCGGACCGATTAAAGAAATACTACGACTCCGAGAAGCTTGATGTATTCGATGACTACCAATCAGGAATCTGTATCACACGCTACATCGAAGCCCAACGTGATAAGGAGTTTTAGATCGCTTGCAAACCTCTTAAGGATGGAGAGTCCGATAAAACCTTCAGCTTCCACAGCACCATTGACGGGGTATGCTACAATAACAACGGATACCGCGCGGGAACTAGAGACACGGGTGTTAAATGCGGCGATGCGTTGTGCCCTACTGTTTCAAAGCCGTGAAGTCGTCGGAAGAGTAAGAAGTTGGACAGGCTCCGGCTGATCAAATCGGGAAGATTGTTGTGGCGGTGAGGAGAGGGGTTTGGTCACAAAGAAGAAGAAAGTCCTAACGCCGAAGGGGCGGGAAAGGAAGAAACCCGTGCAAAAGAAGGAGGAGGAATCGGTTGATGACTTGGAAAGAATGGTGTTTGAAAGGGAACTGAAAGGCAGGGATTTTTCTGAGGTGGTGATGGTTGGGTATGTGATATACCTACCTAGGTAGTCAACAACTTGATCCCGGAATTCTGAATGCTGACGATCTTGAAGCTTTGGGGAGCCGCAGCCTAAGAAGCAGCGTGCCCGTCCTGAAAAGCAGAACGATAGTGAAGACAAGATCGTAGCCATCAAATGTGCCAACTGGGTAGATACTTGGGAGAAACCTTTTGTGGTGATCCGTTTCGTCTATATGACAAGATCAGGTTTGCAGGACCGAGGTCTGATCCAACATTGATTTCAAATAACTTTAGCACTTGGAAGGATGACTGCTAAAACAATGCAAAGCCGGTATATGGGTGAAAAAAGATGGAGTATATATACTTACTTAGTACTTAGTAGGTACTTGCAGAAGCGGGCAAGAAGTAAAAACGATATGCGCGAAGTGCGCTATTCAGAATCAACACCCCGTTCATATTTAGCACATCCAAACCAAGATGGGATTCGTCGTGTAGAGTTCTACAGACTTAAGTGTTTGAAATCATTTCGTTTTATGATCATACAGTTGGTAGACAATCTGCCGCTCTTGCGCCCGCCTTTGCGCCCACCTTTGCGTCTGCGTAGACGCAAGAGCGCGGCGTAACGTATGTCGTTAGCCATGCGGGCATCGCGTGTCACTCGAAAATATGAAATAAAGTTTCGTTTCGCCAGGGTTCCGGGACTATACCACTTCCATACTAGTGGGTAACATTAATCTATTAATAGACTGATCAAAATTTTATCGTAAGTATAGGCCTGGTAGGATTTTGTGTGGCTAGCACCAGCGACCTAAAGCCGTCTACAACAGCTACGTAAGTAAGCATTTACTTGAACTCATCCCATTTATGGACACTCAGTGAATTCAACCCTCATGTTCTCCCCTCTCGTCTTCTGCGGAGCGCGTTTTCCTAACTAGATCGTTTTAAACTATCGGTCAGCGGTGCTCTACGTTGCGATCCGAACACCACATTGTTCTCTTGAATTCGATACCACGTCGCAAACACGATCAAAGAACAGCCCAGCACCCCCCTGCATCGCGTCGCTGCTGCCATGCCTCAGGTTCGAACTAGGTAACCATTTTGCATAGCCTCAGTGCGCACCATAGAATGAATGCGAGTGCGCACAGCAGCTTGCAAACGCGAAAACGACCTCCGTATCATTCGTAGTAGCATTGTGGCAGTGTGCCTCGCGGTAGAGACTGGGGCAGCAGTTAGAATACCTCTACCCTGATCTGCAGATAAAGTTCGCCCCCGTAGGGCGGACGTGGCGGGGTTAACTACGCCACCAGCACCATATAACTTTCTTATGGTTCATAAACCTAATCCAATCCTCCAATCGTTGACGACCGTAACAGACGATGATCCCATTGCAACCCGTAGAAGACCCGTACAACCGCCCGTTGCATCGCAAGGCTCGGATTCGGAATATGCCCTGGTATCGCCGGAACTCCGAAGCCCTTATCAAAACGCCTTCAGCCCGCACACTGCCTATTCTCTGCAATAGCCCTCGAGGGAGTCATAAATGCATCAGCCTTTGAAAGGCAGATAAGTTGGCCTTGTGCGCATATTTCTAAGCCCCCGATTATCGCTGGGACGTGTTCCGTTCGGCCTTGAGTGTCGGCGGAGCTTCGGTAAAATTGTTTGGGTGTCTTCTCGATTCGAAGTCTGCCGAAGGTGCGAGTTTATTACGGTGCAGTTCGTACAACCGTGATCCCTGGTGCTGAACACTGTGCGCAAAGGAAGAGAGTAAGTTATTGGCTCTGAGACAATCCGTGGAAATTGCGATTTTCGAACGTGGCATGTCTTGTGGTTAAGTAGTCCGTCGCTGGGCAGTGTATCAATATTCGCGATGGTGTTGCTGACTGTGCATGCATCTTCGAAGGCACCTGCAGAACGCCTGCAGCAATTAGAGCCAAAAAATGTTAGAACGAGACTACATATTTGCAGCGAGTACATAGGTATGGCCTGTCGATATTATCAGCCCAAGGCAAATTCGGAAAAATCAATAATTCCCGAGTCTTCTGCATATGCGCATTGATATTCTCTGCGGGTGATGATCCGGCAATGATCTTCATTCTCAGCAATTTCTCCTTCAAATAGGTTCCCCGTTCCTAGAGCCTGTATAAGCATAACTGCGTCAACCATAAACACCAAATGCGCACAAGAAACAAGCCCTTTCCGCTTCCCTGACAGATATAGTATAGCATAGCCATAACTGCCCTTGAAAGATGAATGTCCGCGAACAAATAGTACATAGTCTAAGCCATAGGCTTTCCTTGGGTTGTACTTACGAGAGTCGTTGAGCAAGTAATGAAGGATATGGGGATATGGTCCTGGAGGCTTTGTAAGTTAGATAGGAACATACAGAGCACTGCCATAATCCATTAACAAAAATTCAGGTTGCTGTGAAGACCCTCCCACTATCCCTCATCCATCACTCCGGGTATATATATAATCGAGATATACCACCCCAAAACCACCGTCCTTCCCACCACATCAACCACATCTCCAAAGCCCTTCCCAATCTCAGAAACTTCTCATTGCTTTCCCATTTAAGACTCCAGAAAGTAATCAGAGCCTCGGAATTCTCAGAAAGAAGCACCTCTCGCCAACCTTACTCCGCCAAACACTTTCAATCCACTCCAGAACATACTCTGACAAACATCTTCAATCTATTCCAGACCAAGATCCGAACCTCAAAATGCCTTCGTCTCATCAGTCATACACCGTTCGACAGTACCTCAAAGGCAAAGATGATTCGGTTTCCTCGGTGAACCCAAGAGGCAGCACAGGTGCATCGACCAAAAACGCCAAGGCCGCTATCAGCGGATACGACAACGTCTTTCCTAGCAACGGCTCTCATACAGCCTCGACAAATGGCGCTTATAACTACGGTTCCCACGCCGCCTCAACGCATGGCTCTCATACAGCTCCGAATCATGGCTCGAATTACACCTATGGCCAGTACAAGTCGTAACAGGGTATTGAAACATGGCAGGGTGGTGTATGATACATTATAGACGACATGGTAGATTTCTGTTTGTTTAGGCGGTCGTTTAATTTGTGTGCATTTGAGTGGGGTTGGATTGGTGTCTCGGTATTGTTCGAATTGGTTGCATTGAGACTTTCTGTTTATGAGTGTGTACGATTGTTTTCTTTGAGTTTCCTTAAGTGGTATGTTTTTGTTTGTGTTGTTTCTTTTGTTTTTTTTTTGTTTTGCTAGATACTTAAGAATTTCATATAGCAATAAAGATTGTAATCTGGGTAGAAGTTCGTCCGGATCCAAATTTCTTCCGTTTGAGTACTTGAAAATTCCTTGAAATGTCCTAAATTGCCGTTTCGATGGTTGATTATCGGTCATACCGAGAAGGTACCGTTTTCGGCCATCTCCAGCAACTCTGACGATGATCTGTCAACCAATAAGCTTGCAAAGCTGAAGATTTTTGTAATATGGCCTCAAACCTTTTGCGGCAAGGCCTAAAGATCCAGGAGAACATACCCCATGCTGACGGAATATTTCACCCGCCCGATCGTGAGCTGTCCCCAAGCTTCAACATTGCAAAATACTCTAGTGTCCTACCACGTCGTTCAACACTAGTTGAGACGCTATAGGATTTCAATCTTGATTCTAGCTCCGGAAGCTGGTTTAGCCAATACAGAGACTTTCCCTAATTTGCCACAGTTCTAGGTGCCCAGCTACGGGCTAACTTCTCTTTGCGACAGAGTCAGCCTATGCTCAGCCGTTGTGTGCAGTTCTAAAAGGCTGAAATATGTGCGCAATTGTGTGCGCGACCAATAAACGACCATGCTGAGCACACAAGTTCCTATATGGTCATATTTCCAGGATAATGCGCAGCGGCAAAGCCCCAGCGAATATTTCTGCCTTGCGAAGCATAGATGGCTGGCTAGGGATTTTGAAGCCTGATGTAATAGGTATATCGGTCGTTGGTAGATAGAAAGAAATCCCTTCCGCAGATCGTTCAGCTCTGGCTGATTGTATACGTGATGTGGTCCATGGTCTTTTGTGCTATTAGCAACGCAATTCCTTTACTGTTTATTAGTTGAAGAAAGGATTGGACTAACACTCTAGTCTATTAGAATCAGGCGCGCCAGCGGCTATTTTTTGGACCGCGTAAAAATAGCCGCGCGACAGACCAACAAAACTCAACCAGTGAAATAGGTATTCAGGTGTCCAGTGCTTCGCCTCCCTGAGGCGGACCTGAGGCCGGTAATGGAAGAATGACCCTGCATGCACTAAGAACTGTCTGTATTCACGAACACCACATCATAATCAGCAAACGCAACAATTTCTGTAAGCCCCCTCTTGATAAATGATCAAGAAGAGAAAACACAGCCCGATAATAAACTGTGTAAAGGTACTTTAGGTAAGTACTTACCGTTGGCTATAAATCAGATGCTCTCCCCCGCTGATCTAGAATCATTGTCCTCGCCACCACTCCCTCCTCAACACTTACATTCACACATTTATATATGTCCAAGACATCTAATTACCTTATGGATCACTATATAAATGATCCAAACCGACCTTGGTCGTCGGAACACCTGACTGGGTCCACAAGTCGGTCACGCGCTGGGGCTGCTATCAAAGGTCTCGACAGTGCCTTTCCAGGCCCGGGCACAGCTACCTCGGGCAACACTACCTCAGGTCCCCGCCATGCTGGCGGTGTTGCGGGAAGATTGGGCGCCGCCGCGCCGAGGGGTTCTGGACGGCCTTAATTTGTACTCCCACCATCTTCGCCTATTCTTCATCTCCGCTATCACGTTCAACTCTCCCTCCTCTTCTTCCTCGACCTTCAACTTTGGGTTCCACGACGTGTTCCCAATCATCATCCTCCCTCGACTTCGTCTAAGGACTTGTATCGCAAAACATATTCTTCTCTTCCAGTTTTTTGCGACAGCGTTGGTGTGTATCGGCCGGGTTCTCTGCATTGCTTGTTTTGTGCATGGTGATTGTACTTGGGTATTTCGGGCGTCGGATTTGCTAGGGTGGAATCTTCCTTTTCCCGTTCTTTCGCATTATATTATTCTTGTAATTTGACCGTAGTTCTTTTGTATTAGACTTGGGTGGTGCGAGTTAAGGGTTAAGGTATCCATTGGCTTAATTTCATTGCTTTTGTATCTAATAGAATTATTGAATTCAGTTTTCCATGAGCTTGGTGCCTGGTGGTCTCGTTCTCAGAGCTCTACTACTCGTAAGTTGTCCGTAGACCTTCGGCAAAAAGCAGATGTCTGGTTTGCCGGAGCATGTAGATTCTGCGGGCGGTGTTGGTAGTGGTAATATGTACTTTAGTAGGAGTTAACAAAGTACTTTCGATACGCCATTCCCCAACCTGTCACCGGTGTACCTTCTATCGCAGTAGTAATATGATTTGTGGTATCATCGCATTGTCCTCTTCACGTCGACTAGAAGTATTCTGCGTTTGACCTCAATAAACCAATTGTATGCCCGCAATTTGGCCGCCGAACGTTCGAAACCGGAAGGCTAATGTATTGTTCTTATAGTGTTGATATTGTATATATACTGTATCTGCGATCCAAGAGAGAGAGGTAGCCCTTCGCTTCCGCGACTGAATGCCGGGGCCGCAGGGTCCGCTCCACGACACGATGCATGAAGGTCATGAAATATCGCTCGGCGAAAACAAGGTCGATAACATAACATGCTTTCGGGTCGTCTTTGGCGGTAGAGTAATATTCGTTTCTAGTTCTCCTGTCCCAAGCCCTAGGCCGGAGTTTCCAGAGTCGCTTGCGCACAATTTTCTCGTCGCAAATCATGGGTCGCCAGTGTGCTCTGCCAAAGTTTATACAGAAAATTCTTTCTCCCCCACCGGGCGCAAACTTCATCTCTTTCTGTCAGCGGCGCAGGCGGCTGATTTCATAGCACTCCACGCCACTCTGCCACGGGCTGCTCTCGGCTCATGATCAGAGGCACGCCAGCTGCAGCTACGCAGCCACGGCGGCTATCTCATAAATAAGTTCTGTAGGAACATCCTAAAACAGGTGGGACAAGGCGAAATATATGTGCCATCCATTCTCCAAACGTACAGCAAACGCCGCACTGAAAAATGGTACATCAGAGACGTACCGTCAACAGCCGTGCTATTAGGTGCATCACCGAAATAGAAAATTCCCGGGACCTGATTCTGGAATGCTCGTTCGAGCAATGGAAGCATATTGGTCTCTGCATGAACGAATCAGCTCGAGCCTTGGATCGTAACCCGATAACAAATTTTATTCCAACTTACCTATACTCTCAGCTCAATACCGCCTTCCCATCAATTTCGACTTGTCTAATTCTTCTTCATATCAAATAAGCAGAATGTTAGGATTTGATCCCATTTGATCCCGTCCTTTTTGACAGGAGCGCATGACCAGCCAATGTTGTCCATCCGCAGTCGTTTGTAAGGTCGTTTGTAGTAGTACAGCAATCGGTTCCACAATCTGTTTTCAAAGACTAGGAGAATATCGCTCAAGTGTGTGGGAAACTTACGGCACTCGATCATCAGATTTTGTGCAGTTTTGTTTGTCAATCAGGTGATCGACTCCGTATGCGCTCCTCCCGGAGGCGTTATTTTAGCACCCATGTTGGTGTCTCACCATACCGGCAGTCATGCCGGGTTCCCCCTCGGGCAGGAGAATTCGAACGCCCTACGAGTATTGACTTTCCTATGATGACCAGGGGGAGGTGAACGCAAATACCAGCCATGCGCAATGAATCTGCTACTGGCCAATCTTGGTGCGTACTACCAATAATGTAGAGCACCTACTCCATATGGCTGTATTGATAATTTGCCAAAAAGGGTCCATGTCTATTTGCTCTATTCGAGTACGAAAGCAAAAATACAAAGAGCAATCAAACTCAATAGGTTAACAGTTAGCCTGAAGGAGCGAGCGTAAGGTGTTGGCATGAAGAGCGCCTTTGATCATCAAAAACTTCGTATCTGATCGTAGTTGAGATATGAGACACGGGTGGTTTATGCTCCCATACCGAGTACCAGGTTTATGGTTATGGGCCTAGCCAAGAGCAAGATAGCGCAATTATTGGTGAAGCGCTTGAAGCTGTATATTCGTGTCGTCAAACCGAGGTTGGCAGGTACCAGTGTCCAACTGGTGGGGACGAAATGACTTGGACAAGTCAGCAGTTGGGAGGTGATGGGGTCTCTTTATATAGGTGACGTTTGAGTGGGCTCTGTATCTGTCAGTAAGCCTTAGGCTTCATACCCAGGTTCAGGCGTACAAAGCTGTAGCCTGTAGGTAGCAAAAGTTGGTAGCTCAGGTCACACTTCGACCCTCACAGCCTAGGGCGCATTTCAGAAGTACTTATGTGTGCATATGCACCCTCTCTAGGGCGGGGCACAGTTAGGCAAAAGGCGAAGGCTAGTGACCAGGCACACCAATACCCTAGGAATTGAGGGCGTCAGAAAGAGCTATAACCAGAATCGTCACGCGCAGGATCTCATGCATCCTCTTCCTAGGTATACAGTGTTATCCTTTATTCTTTTTTCTGGAAGACTTGAGCAGTCGTCGACCGCTAACTGGATAAATACACGAGGAGTATATAGGGCTTGTTGAATCAGCGGGTATGGGAATGCCAAACAAAGGAAACAGCGTGAAACCGCCCGTCAGCTGACTTCGCAAGCTTGCGAGTGACGAAAAATTCTGGGAACTAGAGCAACTTCCGAGTACGCACGAATACTAGAAATTATATTTTCATACCGTGATTTTAATAGTTCCCGAAATTGCAACCCCAAAGAGGGAATTTGCTTGTCAAACTTCCAAGAAGCGTTGGAACAGCATTTCTAGAGCACATAGGACCACACTATTCCTACGACGTTCCAAAGCACTCCCGGCTATACTAGAACATTCGATATTTTCTAAGCACTATTGCAGAAGTGACATCACTGAAAGATATAATATTAACGACATCTCATCGGATCATCTCGATACTGCATATCTCATAGGATTCCTATATCGTTAACGTTCATACGTTCATGCGGGTTCATGCTGCTGCCACGTCATAACCCCACAAATTCCTGAGTCAAGATGCGTCAGTGTTAATGGCGACAGCAATGCACCGAAGTACGTAGGTGAGGAGATTACCTAGATTTTGCGATGCGTACTTATGCGCAATGATGTTTTTAAATTTAGGTAGGTAGGAGCTAATCAAGTTTCGCGTAGCACATAGAGATTATCATCCAACTATTTCAGTTGGGACCAGATCACATGTTATGCATGCGGGCGTCCCAGTAAGTACCTATTTAAGTACTTATGTAGGTAGGTAGTGCTGCACGCAATAATGTCGTATAGCCCGAGACTGACTACAATGGTACTTAATACTTAAGTAAGTATACGATTGATAAAGACTGAGATGGTGCAGGAATGGATGGCACTGCCTTCTCCTCCACTTCGTTGTCAATTGTTGAGTCACACTGAATGGTTGAGTTTGCTCGAAATCACGCTCCTAGATTGACTCTTCTAGCACCATCCTGTCTAGCACCAGGATTTTTGTAGTGCGCTTATTTGTGTGCCTTAGCAGATATCTGACTATTCATGCAAGGTTGAATCTTCGGAAGAGAAACTCCCAGCGGGAGCCTGGTACGTGCACAAGCTACGCAAACTCACGGTCACGGATCTAACCAGGTATACGTAATTGCTACACTATCCGCAGAAATTCCAACCTCCACTCTAACAGGTACAATAACAAATCCGTCTTACGGCTGTGGGCAGAGTACTAATACAGAGAGCTCTTTCAGAGACGGACACTACTAAACAGTAAATTGCTCTGGTGGGCATACTGTCCAATTGGTTTCACCCACGATCCAACATCCTCCCCCCTAGATGCTTGTTTCAAGACTATTTGACTTGCTTTAACTATATTTGCGTCCAACTCCACCGGCATCTGACAAAAGTCCAAAAATACCCCGGGCATATACAACTACCCTATGCTTGGGTAACAGTCAGCCTTAATTCGCACCTTAGATAGGTCACCGGAATAATCAGCAGCTCACAGAAACACGTCAATATCCCCAATACTACACCGGATGGTCATCCTCAAGACAGGCTATCCTAATTTAATTATCTCGCGGAGGCATCTTCTGTGCCTCCAAAGGCGGATACCTACCACATCCTACGAGCACACCATTGCGAATGGAACGCCTTCCTATGGGTCTACTGGCCAATTAGGTTCCGGCTGGAGTTTGTCATCAATGGTACTCGAGTTAAGGTTGAGAACCCATACCCCATAGTCTGGTTTAGTTACTTCAGGCTATTTACTTGTATCTTCAAATATCTTCCCGAAAACAACGATCCAGCTTATCATAAGTTTTTCTGAACTACTTAAGTGCCTAATAATAGGATTAGGTGTGCATGCGCAACTGTCGATATTAGCTTTTAATATTACGTACATTCTCGGGCCTTGAAAAAGCCCAAATCAATAAGCGTGAACTCAAACCCTAACTTTCGCTGAATTATAATCGATTATTATCACTAAATCGGCGAACTAGCGGCACACCACATGTGCCATGGATTCTGAGAAATTGAACCTGACCACTCTTGGTGGTTGACAGTCTTGTGCTAACACTGCCTTCAGACTAGTGCACCAACTACTCCTAGTACGAGACGCATTTACGCTGGTGACGACTGAGGAATTCCTGTCTAATATGAAAACCCGCCACACCTCTTATTCTACGGCACCTTCATGGTCCTGGCATTGTACACATACTGTACGGCTATGTCTCTCAACAGAACCTTAACTTCGCAAAGAGGAGGCTTCAGGACCCTGGTTGATGAAATGAGGAATACGCCCGGGACCCACCCTGAACCTAGAAATGATACAGCAGTTATCGGGGTTACATATAAGTTGGAGTCCAAGGAGCTCAAAAGCTGCTTGAAGAATATGAAGCACAACACTGCAACCGGCGTTGTCGTGATGTTGAGATTGATGAAGAGGAGGGTGAAACATTCCGTTAAAATGGGCACCATGTCAGTAAAGGGCTGGAGGATTGATTTAAGGTATGGCAGAGGGTGTTTAAGGCTGCCAGTGAATGTGGTAGGAGGAAGATAGAGATGGATGTGAGGACTGATATCTTTGAAGTCTGCCTTCAAGGCGGACTGCTGTGGTGTAACAGCACCGACGAGAGTCCGTAAGTAAATTTATATGCATACCTAAGGCGCTCATTCTAGCTTCCTCGAAAGTCTACTTGTTAGCACCGGCCCTGGGCCCGGCTCTAGGCAACAGCCCACTGTTAGAATTCTTGATACTAGTAGTATTTTCATGTTTTGGCCATTAGAAGCCCTAACTCGGAGTGCTTTCAAGCCAACGCACCGTATCGTGACCCAAGAGAAGGTAAAACAACAATATTTGCAGCACTGCCCAGATACCTGGCAGCCTGGTTTCAAGTTGATCATTTTCATGCAAGATCGTCCGAACTTATCACTGGCCAGCCCTGTCACGTGCACCCAGTTCATCACTATCTTAAGAGCTGTTTTACTCAGGTACTCAGGTAAAGGATCGGACGCTCTTGTTTTGGTATTGAATTTGGCTAGCTAGCAGAGTGTCGACTAGGGAGAATGTTAGCTGGAAGTCAGAGCACTCTAGTTTCTAGTTTGATATTATTCTGATATTATTCTGGCCATGCTATACCCAAATTGTGTGTGGTACGATCGCATCGTGCCAGTTCTGTATGGTTACCTGCTAGAACAAGAGCATCCGATCCTTTACCCGAGTACCCGAGAAATTTATGTAGTATTTTTAATCAAATCCATGTCTTATCGACACGATGTAGCTGTATCGATAGCGCGACGTTGGTGTGGGTGGCGGAGCAGGGTACAGCATATCGCTCAGCATCGTGAACACACAGCCATTCAAAATAAAATGAAGGGTCTGGCAAGCGAACGACTCGGGTGTGAACACTTTCAGGCGCCTTGATTCTATTCGAAATAGTTTACTGCTATAATAATATGGATGTCAGCGGTCCTTCTTTGCTTCGTTCATTCGTCTGAATTTCGAAGCATCGATATGTGCCAGGTTGCTAAATTTTGTAAACAGAGCCATACCACACGGGTGTTAGCAATTATCAGCTACAATTTTCTAGGTTATGGTCTTCGATTGTGATTGGCATGCACTCGCGTAAGGAGATTTCGCTGCCTCTTTAACAACGTTAAGCCGGGTGGTACGTATGTGGAGGCACCAAAGCTAACGAAGCAGATGCGGTTACCGAGGCTCGGAGATGATGTTTCACTCAAAGACAGCGCTCGAGTGGAGATCTGGGTAACGCATTTCCGCCATTTCACGTACGGTGTGCCATTTGGCTGCTTAAGTCGGATCTCTATGGAAGAGTATGCATGATGATCTGTACGGCATGGCACCGGGCTTGGCTTCCTTAGAAGGAGTATTCCTCGTGTTTATATTGTTTCTCTAGCCATGTTGTGGTCTCATCGCCTCCTCATGATCATTCAGAATCCCTTCTCACCTACGTGGAGTATCGTTTTCTAATTCAGGGTTTGTAGGATATTTCAGGCGTGCTAGTACCTGGCCAAGGGCTGCAGGTGAGTCGAACACGAATCGGATACGACTCGGGACTGTACTAGCAAGTTCTGCTGCCAACGGGTAGGATTGTTGTACTATACACGCCGCGCTAGGGCTGGTTCTCCGACCCCACTCCGAAGTGGGGCAGATTTGTTTCAGCTTGTTACCAGGCCTTGCATCTTGCCAGACGCAGGTCGTTGCTAAAGCTAGGAATGTCGGATTACCGTAAAGTCGCGGACGTTACTGAAAAATGTAATATGTTTAGTGCTTGTTATAATGATACATACGGAGAATTTTTAGTTGCATACTCCAAACTCTTCAAATGGTGATACTCCCCACCTTCTATCACTACAGATGCATCGTGTCTGCCCCTTCCTGAAGGACCTGGGTTGTGTCTGCTGAGATCTGTGCAATCCTCTTGGTTGCCTCATCGATCTCACTCGATGTTCACCTTATCAGGTTAAGAACATTCCTGATAGAGTTGTTATTTGGCACTTCACTGTATCAGCCATGTTACAGCTTTATACATTACTGTTACATTGCAATACAGTACGGTATCGTATTCGACGGCATTCCTAATTAAGGCATTCATCGCACCCCAGACCGGGCTGAAACAACGCATCTCAAAATAATAAGGTATTTTTGATCCTCTGCAATGCATGTCGGACTTCAGATCAGGCTCAGAGAAACCAGCATACGAGTCTCGATACTAATGCTTGGAATCTAACATCCTCACTTCGAGACCACATCAATTACCGCATTATCTGGATCCGTCTTTTTGTAACTCGTGCAGCTTACCTGGCTGGCTGTATATGCTACTTTTATTTGGGCTTCAATACTTCAAAGGTGAATAAAAACCGCTGTTGAACTCGGGAATGCAACCTGCACGAACTACCAAAAGATGGATCTATCTAGATAATACGGTATGCCCATCGTTCGTGTGAGGCGTCATCCCAGGTCTGCCAGGTGTTCCCTGCACATTTCTTCGGGCTACCCATTCGGCCCATTAATTCACCGAAGGTATATCTAACAGGGTGACGTCGACTGGAAACAATCTAGATGGAAACCCGTGATTTTGAGAGCTGAAACACATACACAGAGTACTGTAGACCACCTGTGATATCTAGCCAACCAGAAGGTGACTGGTGAATCAGGGCGTCGTAATCTTGCTCACTCAGGATGCCCGAGGTAACCTAGTTTGTTCCAGATTTGAGGCAACGTTACAGCTGCAGTGAAAAACCCTAACCTTGTATTACGAATCGACAACGTAATCACCGGCGGATATGGACGCATTGCACGTGGTAGCACAGGCCGCTTGTATACGTATCTCATGCGATCAAAAGTTTACTTTATATGGTATACTTACGACAATAAACTCGAGAGTGGGGCCGGGTGATGCGGAACTCAAGGGAATGATATCTATTGGCTGCAGTTGTTCGTGGCTGCATGGCATGTAAGATCGCTATTATTCGCTACACTGGAGGTTGATGCATGTCTAGATCTTATGACTGGTGTCGGAGCCTGCAGATCCCGAGGGAACCTTAAACATTAGAGCCGTCCCGGAAGACTTTTGAAAGTTTCTAATCTCTACCTTCAAGTGTTCTATATGATAGTGAATTTATATGACCAGTGAAACCCCTTGGGGATCACAGGCTTCCAGGACATTGCGAGACAGCTTTACCTAGCGGTGTTGAATTGGTTACTTTATGGTGGTTCTCAGAATGCAGCGATCTCCATATCAAAGTGCAAGTTTAAAGGGATCGATTGCTTCAATAGAGTTTCGGGTTCTTGCACAAGCACTCAGCTGACCATGGCCGCTATATTACGCTATAAGTGCATCTTTGACGTCTGATTGAGACAGGATCGATCGAGGCCTTTGTAGCATATGAGAGATGTAGAGTAACTAAAGCACTATGCAAAGAATTTTGCACTTGTGCCCTGAATTTCCATTCTGAAACGTCATTGCAGGACGCAGAACACGACCCAGATACTCAACCTCAACGGTCAGTGCTTCTGTTCAAGGATTGCCAGTCGGTGTTGGCGTTAAATCGATGTGAGAGAACTACACCAACCAAATCAGTGAAACACGAATGGAGAGGTAGCCTGAGAAGCTGGAGTCGGCCTCCAGTCATAATACTATCCGACCGGCTGTCAGCAACAAGCGTTGATTTTGATTACAATGCGAAGCTCAGAATCTAGCAAGTCGCGCGAGAGCCAATGGACCCAGGTATAATGAAGTATATCTAGGTTGTGAATCTGTATGTGATTTAGACGTAGCGTATCGCAGAGCTGGGATGGTAAAAGCCGTCGTGGTTTAAAGCCCTAACCTCTCACATGACACTGTCCCTCGCTGATCAGTCGCTAAGCAGGGTTGGTTAGTGGAAGCGAGGTGTGACGTTCAATCGCCCAATTGGCCAATTAGATCTATAGATGCAATTTTTGTACACCTTAGACTTGCTCATGTGCGCCCTCAGAAATTTGATCACTCGCAAGGACACTCCTTACACGGCTGGACTTGTAAATTCAGCGATAAGCACAGCGAACGGCCTGGGGTAAGGGAGCTTTTAGAGGCCGTTTCTCAATAGTCCATATTATAATTTTCCACAGAAGAGAATATTGCACCACGACGTCCGATGCTGAGAAGTCGAGCACAGCTTGGGGGATGACCGCCTGCAGATGGAAACTCTGCTGGGGTCTTGGTCTACCCTAAGGTGCTTCGTATGTACTTGGGGGTTTCACTGATGTTTGGTCCTGTCATATTGACGGTGCTGTTGCGCTACAGAGGACCTAAATATTGTCCCAATAAATATCTTATGGAGTTATATATGAGAAAAGACGCCTTAAATCAATAATTCAAAGTGCCCTTGGGTGCGAGATACGGGCTTATTAGCGGTGCTGTGATAGCTTTTGAGATTTAGAGAGGTATAACTTTACGGAACTTGGGATGCTCAACAATGTTTTACCGCTTATTTTCTCCTTTTCCCTAGATCTTTTGGTTCAATTGGATCTGGGTATGCAAGTAGAGGCGATTTTCTGGCCTGTGCTCTGGGTTTGACCTGAGATTTGGTGATCCCACGTTGAAGGTTTGAAGCCGCCTGCTTCATGAGATGTTTCTCCTATCTCCTCTCAAGCAGCACAGCTTTTGGTGGGCTATTACGAACTCTGAATACAATCTGAGTTGATTATCGTGCTACTTAAAAAGGAGCTCTACAGTTCTGAATTAAGCGTACCCTTTAAAATCAGGATGCAGGTAAGCTATTTCAACCCGGCGTGTTAGCAATCTGCAAAAGAAATTGTTCTAAGAGATTAAGCGTCCATCCTTTCAAGGAAGCACTCCGGTCAAGGATGCAGCATGCTGAAGCATGTAAGGTTCGTAAGGATTTTGGCAACGTTTACATTGCACATTAGACGGAGTATGAATGAAGTGATATTTTATGTACCGTCAACTGGCAGAGACCAGTACCACTCACCACTGATACCCTTTGGAATGCCCATCAATGCCAACACCCACCTGTACGCACCATAGGCCCGATCAATCATCCACAATGCCCCAAATAATATCTATATTCGGGCTCAACTTCTATGACTTTGGTCTGACATAAACCACCCGAACGCCAAACATAAAATTTAAACCTAATCAGCGTCCAGAAGTGGGGCGATATGGATTGGCCTAGTTTAACTTAGATCCTTAAGTTAACCTGTCATTGACGGCAACTTGAATCGTCCTAAATGTATCATAATGAAAATGGTAACTTTTCGATATTAGACTTTCTTTTAGAATGCCTGATACTCCGTTTGTAGTTCCAACGGAACGGCGACCGTTCAGCCCCAGTCCGTTTGCAGATCGATGTAGGGTGATAATGCATGGCGGAGAGGAGCCTCCGAGTTCAACGGTAAGTTCCCATCTATAGTACAGAAAACCTGGAAGGTAAACGAGCAATCCTGTACAGTGTTTCTCCTGCATGAATTCTATCCGTTTGCATTAGAGTACTGAGAAAGGGACACATCAGTGCGGTTACAACCTGTATTAGTTCGTATTGTGATGGCCGGCCGCTGGTTCAGAGAGAAGTTTGGCGGATTTGAGCTAGATTTTTACGCCACAAACGGCTTCTACACTTCCGTAATAGTCAGCTCACTGACTCATGCTACTAGCGCATGGTTTCGGTCCTGAATTCGTGTTGCATATATACATGTAGATACCCTGACCTACACTGTGCGTGACTGCTTTCTACAGCTGGTCATAGCTTCTCACACGGATATGTACACAGTACCTCTCCTTCTTACTGAATACAATTAGCTATCTTCCTCCAAAAGTAACAATTCGAACCTTCAACTTGTGAGTGACAGTCGGTGAAACATAATCGATGCCGTATATAGCTATAACTGTATCTTTAGCAAGCGTACCTCCTACTCCTTCGCAGAAATCTGCAGCTTTCAGTTTATACACCGCCTTTACTACGATAAGGTATCCTAAATGTGCTCGGGAGCAGTGATATTGAGTGAAAATGTGCTTCTAGAGAAGTGCGGCTCAAATTCTTGTCTCTTTACCCGGCTATCTGAGATAGAGCTGCTCACTCAGACACGTACAACAAACATCATGCCTAGATCGCGATCACCACCACCACGACATCGCGAGCGCGAGCCGGACCGCAAATATCGTAGCCGCGATGATAAAGATAGAAGACGCTCAAGATCGAGAAACCGTGACCGTGAGCGCCGATGGCGAAAAGAATCGCCTCCGCCTGAACGATCGAGATCTGACGCATTCTCTCCGCCTCCCCGTCGCTCCTCGCCTCCCAGACGATCGGGTGTATACACCCTTCCACGGCACCCCTCACCCTCTAAACGCGCAGGCGCATACTCTCCTCCTCCACGCTCCCCACCCCCCAAACGTTCAGGCGTATACTCTCCGCCTCCACGCAGCGCGTCCAAAGACCTAGCTCCACAGTCTACCTCTGGCGACCCCTCTGCTCCCCCCATCGAAAAAGAAAAACCCAACTTCTCGGCAACAGGACTCCTCGCGGCTGCTACCAATACCGTCAACAACGTCGTCCTGAAGTATAGTGAGCCCTCTGATTCACGGCGTCCCCCGCCGGTACCTTCCTACAAGCTCTTTGTCTTCAAAGATACCGCAATAGTCGAGGAGATAGATCTCAATCCCCGGAGCTGCTGGTTGATTGGGCGCGATAGAGCTGTGGCAGATTTACCGGTTGATCATCCCAGCTGCTCAAAACAGCATGCTGTGCTGCAGTTCAGGTTTGTGACGAAGGTCGATGAGTTTGGCGAGAAGAAAGGTTCCGTTAGGTTGTATGTTATGGACTTGGAGAGCGCGAATGGGACCAGCTTGAATGGCGATGAGATTGAGGGAAGACGTTTCGTCGAGTGTAGAGAGGGTGATTTGTTGAGGTTTGGGCTGAGCACCAGGGAATATGTTATTATGCTGGATCGCGGGTGACCGACACTACCCGCTGGAGGGAAGACGGTGGATTGTGCTATAATATACATATTAAAATGAGATATTGTGAACATAGACTCTTTCCCCAGTAAGGAGCTGGGGGTACAAGCATTATCCAGGCATATGTACATACTGGTACTTGTATTCTGAAGAGCCGGGTCCCTGGTTGTCTGCTTGGATTGCAAACTGACGCGAAAAGCAGAATGAGAATAACCATCTAGACTTTTGCATGAATCTACATATCTTGAGTTACAGATGACTGATAGTGATGGTTTGTGATGCTGCCATGGTTGATGATTGGTGCCACTCGGCAGCCGTTACCACGCCCATCCATCTTTGCCGCACCCCTGCATTGCTACATCACCACTTGAACCCGACGCTAGAGCATAAACACCTCTAACATCACTGCACCATTGCAGTTATCCCCAAGAAGGACTCAACGACAACCTGCTCTCATCACGGCATCAACAACCGATAATTCACCTTCCCGCCTCCGCCGCTTCTTTGGTCGTCCTCTCTCCATCCTCTCTCCCTCCTCTCTTGATCCCGACCATTCCCCACCTCCTTCCCCCAACGCTATCGACGACCTCTCTACTACTCCCGAACAACGCCGGAGCTGGGCCCGTCGTCCTTCAAGTCGGCATTCCTTCACCTTCTTGCCTTCACCTCAACCTAGTCCCAGATCCACCTCCCATCCAGTAGCGCTGATCGAGATGAGTTCATTACCGCCCGCTTTGCCGGGCGATAGCTCGAGGATTGAGGAAGACAACAATGATGACAATGACGCGGTCGGAGACCTCAGTCTACCCGTTGATCAGCAACGCCACCTTATGGAGTTAGAGAGCAGCTTCCACATTGACTCTGATGCCCTTAATATGAGTCGACGACTAGGAGACATGTCGGCGCCGCCACCGCTAAACCGTCTGCCGCCGCATCAAGAAGAGAGCGACATAGACACCAGCATTGCCGCTGGCGACGAAAGCCAAGCTACCATTGCGCAACGCGTGCGCTCCTCTTCCACTGCCGCCATTGTCGGCGAGATGTCCTCTCCGGCTTCAGAAGACATCAAGAACCTTGAGAATCTCACGAGCTCTCCAACTGCAGCCGCACATGCTAGGAACATGTCTCGTGCTGCGACGGCGGCTTCAACTCTAAACGAGGTGATTGAATCGCAAGGGGGTGGTGGAGAAAATTCACCACGAGCTTCGGAAATTGGGATTGCGTTGGAGCGACGGCCGTCGGTTGCTTCGTCACATGGGGGAGGAGGTCGTGACTATGGTGCGTTGTCAGAACCTCGTCCTCCATCTGCTGCTACAAACCCTAGATCCACATCAACCCGCCCCATTCCAAACTCTACTTCATCGTTTACTCTCAACCAAGCCGCGACAGCATCTGCATCCGCAAGCTCGTCCTATAAACGTAGACCAAAGATTCTACGCTCGAGAGAAGCTTCACAACGATCCAGTATGTCCTCAGTGAATGATATGCAGGGGCTAGACGATGACGAGAGCACTCTCACTTTGGGGGAAGAGCGTCAAGCACTTTCACGTCAGACGTCGCTAGGATCGATTGCTTCCGGAATCACAGCCTTGGGGGGAGGCAGCGTTTATGGCGGAGAACGTACTGTGTCTATGGCTTCAGCCGCCGACCGTGCACTGGCAAGGCTGGATGAAGAGGAACGGAATTCGAGGCGGGGATCTGATGAGGATGGGGATGTGACCGTGACTGCAGAAGATAAAGATCGGCCGTGTACGCCCAAAGAAAGAGCACCACCTTTACAGCAACCCACCGAAACGGCCGTTACAGCACAAGTCAAAAATGTCCGTGTTCCACCTACAATTGCACGCGAGTACTCACGACACTTGGGAGCACCTGGATCTCCCTCTAAGAAGGCTGTGGCAGCGGCAGGAACCCCGGCGACTGGAAGGGGTAGAGAGATGACTCTCAAAGAACAAACTGCTTCTATTGACCGCCTCCAGAAGGAAAATTTTGATCTCAAGATTAAGGTTTACTATCTCAATGAGAAGCTGGAGAAGCAAAGCGATGAGGGAGTCAAGGAAGCCCTTCAAGAGAACGTCGACCTTAAAGTTAAGCTCGCGGAGAGCATGCGGGAACGCAAGTCTCTGAAGAGACGTGTTCGTGAGTTGGAAAAGAAGGTTGAAGAACTGGGAGGTGAGAAGCAGAGAGAGGAAGAAGCTTCAGCTGCCGCTGAGTCAGATGAGATATGGGAACTCAAGGAGAGAATCGAGCGATATGAGCTTGAGATTGAAGAGTATAGGAGAAAGGATGCAGAGAGGAATGAACGGATGCGTGACTTCCGAAGACAAGCCAACAATGGCCATCAGGCCAACGAGGAACAACTTGTATGTTTCCATCTCTGTGTTGATGCTCTAAGCTGTGCTAATAAATGTCTAGGAACAATTACGCGACCTGCTTACTTCCGAGGCAGCTCGTCGGGAGGCCCAGGAGACCGAAAACATGCGACTCCGTGAAGAGATCTTCCGTCTCCGTGCTAACGATCAATCTCATCTTTCAAGAACTACCATCTCGCGAACCAGCAACTCCCGTTCGGTATCAGAACGCGATCAATCGCAGTCACGCGCTGGCCGCGATATTGTTACTCAGTTGAACCAAGCTCGCCGCGAGAACGAAGAACTTCGCCGAGATCTTTCAGCTCAGGCATCAATGCTCACTTCTCGCAACCGTGAAAAGGACCGCCTATACGCTGAGATTGAGGATCTGAAGTTGACCATGCGTGGCGGCGGATCTGGGGCTGCATTTGAAAGTGCTTCTAGGGCCCCATCCGTGTTCTCGGACCGGCTCCTCGACCGCTCTGTTTCTCGCGCAGGTGGTATACAAAGTGCAGCTGGGTCCCACGTCAGTAGTGTTGTCACTGAGACCGAGCGTGAAGAATTCGAAAACACCAACGGAGCGCTGAGAGATCGTATCTCTGAACTTCGACTCGCTAACCAGGACCTTCAACAACGGCTCGAATCCTGTTACGCGGAGCTCGAGCAACGCCAACAGGAGCAGGCTAATTATGAAGACGAACTTGAACGTGAGCTGCAAGAGATGCAAGCTGATCGTAACGACGCATTGCGTCAACGCGAGGAAATTGAACAGGACTTTGACCAACTTAAGGAGGAGGCCGAAGAGGAGATGCAACGTTTAGAAGACGAACTCGGTAGGTTGGAGGAAGAAAACAGACTCAAAGATGAGGATTTCAGGGGTTTGCAGCAAGAGCTTCGGAACGTTTCCGATGTCGTTGTTCGGCTCGAAGACCTACAGGAGGTTCATCAAGGTGAGACCCGACGGCTTGCGGAGCGAATCCAGGAACTTGAACGTACCATCCTCGAAAATGAGCAGGAGATGAATGTTCTCGAAAACTCCCTTCGTGAAGCAAACGAGAAGATTGAGCGCCTCAACGTCCAAGGAGAGAGTGCAAAGGGCGAGATCCAATTCTTGAGAGAAGAGCAGGATGGCGATAAGATCAAGATTGGGCAATTGGAGAGCACCATCAAGCAGCTCGAGAAGGCGCTTGAAGATGAGAAAGATAGAGTACGTGAGGCTCGACAGCAGATGGAATCGGAGCGAAATCAGCGTGAGCAGCACGGCGATGTAAGGCAGCAAGAGTGGGAGCACAGATTGAATGAGAAGAGCACTGAGCTCACCAACGCAAAGGATGAAGTTCGTCGATTGAAGGGCAAGGTCTGCAGTCGCGAGGATGAAGCAAAGACGTGGAGAGAGAGGCTGGAGGAGTTAGAGAGGGGACTTAGGGAGGCCTTGGGTGACCTTGGAGGGACCAGGACGGGACTTATGCAGGTATGTTAATCACTTCTTCAAAAGGAGTCTCACACTAACAACTTATAAGTCCGTCCACAATCTCCAACAAGAACTCGACAGCACTCTTGAGGAACTTGACTATACCAAGGGCGAGCTTATGGAGAAGGATCGCAACCTTAAAGACCGCGAAAGCCTTCTCGAATCCATGGCCCTCGAAACCCGTAAACTCAGCGACCTTCTCGAGAAGGAAAGAAACTCTCATCGCCACGATAAGCATACCCTCGAAACTCTTCAATCCACAACAACTCAACACACACGGCGCATCAGCCAACACCAGCAACAAACCACTGAAATAGAAAAGCAGCGGAACAAAGATGCCAAGTCTCTTAAAGCCCTCGAGGAGCAGTTCCGGGAGCAGCTTGCAGAGCGCAATAACCTACTAATGCAGGTGTGGCAGCGTCTCTCTACAGTTTGTGGTGCCGACTGGGCCACTCGTAACTCTCTCGTCACCACCACCACCGCCACCTCGTCCGTCACTGAAGGGAAAATATCTATGGAGATCGCTATCGTCTCTGCTTTCCCTGGGTTCACTCGGAATCTTATTAGCGCGGTGAAAACAATCGAGAGCATAGTCGCAGGCTTCAAGACGAAATGCCGGGGCGTTGAACGTGATCTCTGGAAGGAATACCAAGTCGTTGAGAACGCGCTGGAGGCAAGAACGAGAAGGATCGAACGCTTGGAGGGATTGGTGAGAGGTGGCATGGGAGAGAGTAGTAGCCAGATTCGAAGCGAGATTGCCAAATTGAGGACTGAGAATCGGTTGCTGAAAGTAGAAATTGGTGTCCTGAAGCAAGAGGGTGTCGGCATCGCGACACCGCCAGTCACGTCTACCACTCCTACCAATAATAGCAACCCCGCGCTTGCAGGATCAAATCAACAATCACAGATGAAACGATCGCATACCACCCATGTTTCGTCCTCTCATACGACGCATAGCTCCCATTCTGCGTCACATTCGGGCACAGCTAGTCCTGCCAAGGATCATCAATCTCAACACCGGCCCATGGCAGTAGCACGAACAGACTCTGCGGGCTCGACGGGAAGTGATGGCGGCGAAAAACGATGGATTTTGAGATTAAGAGAGTTAGAGAAGAGGTTGAAGCAGGAGCGGGAGGCTCGGCTGCTAGACAGGAGTATGGCCAACAAGAAAATCCAGGAGAGTAGAGGAGAGAAGGAAGAGATCAAGAGGGAGTTGGAGAGAGAACGCGTCCGAGGCGAAAAGTAGACGTCTCCGCTACGAATTTGGGCTGCTTTTTTGTGTTGTTGATTGCATTTGGGTGGTGTTTGGGTGGCAGGCCGGAGGTGTTAATACGGGCTTCACTTGTTACGATAGCTATGATTAATCCTGAGGAAAGATTCTGTGTTATTCGATTATCTCGATTATAGGGCGGTGTTTGATTCTACTCTTTGTATTTTTACTTACGATGATGCGACTTTATGGGAAATGAGTTATCATACATGCAGTCGAGTACGCCTCTTGATTGATGACCTGACCTCGCATACTTATCACCTCGATTTGTGTCTGCCTAGAGTGTTTGTGGTGGCCGGTTTCGCAGAAATTATTGGACATGGCATGGTTTTTCTGAAGACTGTTTCGAACCGAACCACCTTCCGGTGCTTTTGTCTGCACGACCGATGCCACAGATGACAGCTGGCAGTTTCTTGGGATACATTTGATTCGGGGAAACAGGCAGCCGGCTGCAAGGTGGGATTGGTTTCATTGAGTCACTGTGGCACAAGGCTACATTAAAGTGGCGAAAGGACAACGTTTACGGTCCGCGCGGCAGGCCCAATAATCAACCACCCACGTCGTTCCATGTAAGTGTGGGGTCAGGTGGTTTCTCTTACCCTCGTTCCACTCTCTCTCTTCCACACTCCATCCTCCTCCCCCTCTATCACACAAGTTCACCTCTAACTGCCTTTTTTCGAGCGAGTTGTCTTTGATATCCAAGACCTCGAATCACTGCTATCTATCTATTTGTCTGTTCCTTGCACGATACACACTTTAAACGCAGACGTAGCGAGCTTTAGCTTCGGAGCTCCAACCGAGCTTGTGCAATCACGTCACACCCGCGATGCTTCCCGCTTTTCATATCCGCGGCTTTCGCGACCATGAGGAGAGAGAGGCAGATGTTCAGCTCGACAGGAGGGAGGATTATGATGAGCTGATTGTTGAACACCCCGTTGCGACGCTGGGATATGTCGATGATGATGATGGCGAGGTTATCACTGTGTGTTGCCCAAGACCTCCACTCTTTGTTTCTTTTTTCGCTGATGACGTTGTAGGTCGGATCATCGATAGAACTTTACGACCGCATCGATGAGTTGCAGTCTATCCGCCCCATCGTGTTTGATCTCCTCACATCGCTTCGCTCTTGGCCACAGAGCCCCAATACCGCAGAGGGAATACGTGTATGGACCGAGTTCGTCAGTCGCAAACACAACAAGGGCAAGGGGAAAGAAGTGGAGGAGATACTGGTAAATGTGGGCACGCCAGAAGTCAAACCCAAAGAACGAGAAGAACCGAAACCATTTCTTACCGAATTCGAGGCGGAGCTCAAGAGACTACTTGAGCAGTCTACGGAGGAAAAAGAAAATGACACTACGCCGGCCACAGCAGCAAATACTACTGCCACTCCTTCAATTGTTCCCGCCGATATCGTCTCGCAGGCTATACAGAGTATCAACTGGGCCTCACAAAGCATGCGTCGTCTTCGTCAGGACCTGCCACAACGCGCTCAACCTGCTGTCGAGAACTTGAGCCATGCTGTCCACAGTGCGATGGGTGCGTTGACGATGCAGCTTTCGCAGGTAGCACAGGAAGCGGCTGATAGAGCCCAGCGAGCTGCAAGCGCTACCAGAGAAGTGGATACTGCCGAAATCGATGCGGTGAGGGACAAGATTCTTAACCTTGCTGTCGGGATTGGACATGTTGCGACACAGAGTGCGATGGGTGCACAAGCGGCTGGAAGAGATGTTGGAAAGGATGTTGGCGAGGGGTTGGGCGTCGTTGCGAATGAGGCGAGAATGGCAGCTTTCAGTGCGAAGAATGAAGTGCTTCGTGAGGTTAATAAGGCGAAGGGAAAGATTGAAAGGAATATGCGGGAGGCTATCGACGGCTTTGGATCTCAGCGCAGGCAAAGCACTGCTACTACTACTACAACGGAGACTAAGGTTGATACGGTGGAGAAGGAAGTTGTGCCAGAAGAGACTCAGCATATTTCCCGTCATGCCAGGGTCGAGGATGAAGACGATGCGGATCTCTATTCAGTTCCATCTCGAAACCCCGGCGTGGAGTTTGTCCACGCCTCTCGTTACAAGTCGTGTGCCGATTGGTTGAAAGACGTCAAGGAGAAGAATGCTGGAAAACCTCCCTCCACTACCGAGTCGGTCCAATCGAAGGAACGAGAAGCTGTTGCGTTTTGGCAGCAAATGGATAGGATAGCGCACTACGAACGCGGCGGTCCCAGTATCAGCAACGCCACTTTTTCCGAGGAGCAAAAGGAATCGGCTGAAAGGGAAGTCGACGAACATGTCTCACTCTCCGATGACGAGGGTAATCGCGATGAGCCCGAAGATCCTTTCACACTTGAGTACAGAAGTTTTGGACTGGGGCGTCCGCGTGCACGATCTTCGATGTACAATTTGGGACGTTTCCGTGATGATGCTGGGGCCGTCGAACATCGACGGAGGAGAAGACATGGTCCTCAACATCCACCACATGGGCATAGACATTCCCAATCTCCCCGTCATCACCCTAGAGGACATGTACCTCTCCCTCCCCCACCTCCACATTTGTCACATTCGCCTCCTCCTCCACCGCGGGGAAGACCCGCCTTCCCGATCCTTAACTTCGGTTCTCACCCTCCCCCACCTCCTCCACCTCCCCCACCGCATAATGACGGCTCATACCCGCCGCCGCCGCCTCCCCCTGCGCCTCCGTCTCACCCTCACACTTCTTTCCGCCGCTTCCCAGGCGGTGCGGACGACAGCGTTGGACAACGGTTGTTTGGTAGCTCTTCCAATGATGATGATAGTAGCAGAATCCGTAGTCTTCGCCGCGCACGTACCGTCATCGGAGCTCCATCCCGACCTCCCCCAGCACCATTTCAGCGTCCAATCGACCTTTCCCGCTCCATCTCTCCTGCCCCTGCTATGCCACCGGTTCCATCCCCACGCATCATTAACTGGCGTACCAGCTTCCCTTCAACGATGATGCCCCGCGGAGAACACCCAATTGGAAACGAACTGGAGAATGAGCCGAGATGGCCCCGAGATGTGTTTGAACTCGCACAGCAGGAAATTACAAATGCACACTCACACCCGTTCCCTGCGGCACCACCGATCATCAACCGCGAAGAGTTGAAGAAGGAGACTAGACAGTACGAGGAGGCGCGGGAGGAGGCGCGTAAGGAGGCGTGTAAGCCCCTACAGATGCCGCAGGCAGAAGTCACACACGCAAATGCAAACCCCTTCGAAACACCGCCGAGAGCGCCATCGCCACTGAGAGCACCAAGAGCACCAAGAATACCAAGAGCACCAAGAGCACCAAGAGCACCAAGAGCTCTATCGCCACCAAGAGTTTTGTCGCCGCAACCCCAAGAAATGGAGATTGAGGTAATGGAGATGTCCGAGAACCCCCCGGCGCAGGACGAACCGAGACCATTCGATCCGTTTGTAGTTCAACAAACTTCAAATGTCTTCTCAGGCTTCCCGCCAGCGGATAACAACCCCTTCACACCGGCTATTTGGCAGCATTTGAGCCTTCCTGGGTCGTACCCGCTAGAGGATGCGGTGGATCGGTGTGTTGCGCATCTTGTCGAGATGGGATATGCGGATGGACCCGAGGGCGTGGATCAGGTGGAGCGGTTGAAGGTTTATGCGCAAATCTCGGATGGGGATTTGGATGCGGCGATCGAGATGTTGGAGGAGGAGAAGAGGGCTTGGGAAGAGAATGCTTAGTCGTGCGGGTGTATACGCTTATGATGAACTATTGATGTGTGCGTTGTTGTTTTTGGTTTGGTTTGGTTTTTGAAACGGATGGATGGATGGATGGATTGCTTTTACTCAACTTAACTTTTTTATCATGAATTTGGAATATGGTTATGGATATGGTTGTGTGGATTATCTTATCTTATCTTGCAATGCGAATGATTTGGCTGAATTGTTGGTCTCTGAGCCTACCGGTTCTTCCGTGATCTTTCTCATATTAATACTCACTCACTGGCTGACCGGCTGGGTAAAAGTTATTCAGTAGCAAAGAGCCTTGAATCTAAGTGTCCACCTACAGCTCAGCTTTTGAATGGGATAATCTGTAGAGCTCTGTACATCCAGCTTCGGAGAGCTTCGGGAATTGATTGGCAGAGTTTTAGATCATTGCCTGAGGGGAATATTGTTTAATATCAAACGGTTCTGTGCTTGTCAATAACACTCTTGTGCACAACGGTTGATGTCGTGAGGAGGTTAAGTTTTGTTTGGTTAAGGATGGCGCATTGATACAGATGTTGAGAAGGTTTCATAGCCATGAGTATATCAAGATATCAAGAACCATATACCTATAATACCGAAAAAGCCTGGAATGGTTTGAAGCCAGTCCATAGCACGTGGGCGGCCTTAGAGTTTTTACGCTTGAGGTTTGTTAGTAGCTCCGCATCGTTCCCCCAACACTAGTCTGTCAGACTACCACAAAGCCTCTTTTAAGCCTCCGTTTTGTGTCACTTTGGGCTTGAGAGGGTTAGTTCCAAGCGCCGGTTGGGGGCCTTAATGTTCGCTCAGTACCTATTACTGGAGTGCTGCAGCACGGAATGTATCAAGAACTACGACAAAGGCTGAACATGCCAACACCTTATTTGGAGTGTGTCAATATCTGCTGTTATGAAGAACCGAAGCCTGCTTGGCCGTTTAGACTTCTTGAGAGCGGATAGAATCAATTCTATCGATTGAACGCAAAGCAGGCTAACTATGGACGATGGTGCAGCGGTTTGGAATTGATCGCATACTTAAGATGAACAGCAACAAGTACGCACGAGCTGACGATACTTGTAATGGTACGGAGTCCGTTCAAAGAAGCTGGCTGGGGCATTGAAACGCCAACGTCCAGGTTAAAGTGGTTGTAGGGCGCATGCAACCATACAGTAGATCGATCGACTGGATCTATGTAGAGTACTGGTGCGGGTCTGATGTTTGCCGCGTTTTACGCATAACATTATCCCGTAACGATACCACCAACAAAAAAGCCCACAACCCCACAACTTACCATCACCTAAACTCCCTTCCCCAAATACAGCTACGCGAGTGATTCTATATGAATTGCGGCTCTTGTATTATTAAAGCCGAAAGTCTCCGGAAACGGCTTGGCGTAGTTTGAGGCATTGGGTGAGAAAAGGGGGGCTGTGTAAAGAAAGATATCGTCAAACGCGCCCAACAGATTTTGATTCAATAAGATTTACGAAACATACTTATGCACCCAAGAAGTAAGGAAGGAAGAAGGGGTTTTTGGTTGTAGTTGTGGTTGTCGCGGTTCTGTTGGTGGTTGAGAAGTGGGTGTCGGTAGGCAGAGCGCTCATCGCTTTGTCTCCCCTTTTTACCTTTTTACCTTTGCTTTACCTTGCCTTGCAAGAGAGCAGGAAAGCAACCAAGCACCGCACCACAACCCACAAGCGCGCCGACAAAAGGTCCCTGCCCCCATCACGCCCGCATCACGACCGACCAGGAGAAAGAGAGAATCACCCACTCACGCGATTAGAGTCCGCCCAACGTTCCCGGTCGCGTCATCCGGTAGAACTATTATAATCCACCACCACCAGCACCAGCAGTATCTCCACTATCAACCATCAATATCGATACATAGGCAAAATGCCAGCCGAGGAGGAGCCAGGTATGTTATTTTTCCTGCGCTCACCACCGCCACCTCCACCACCACTCGCCTCTGATACTCCTGCAGCAGCGCCGACAATCAGCTCCGCGACGACGACGCTTGCAGTGGTCAACGGCAAGCGAAAGCGCAGCGCTTCAACAGAAGGGGAGGAAAAGGAAACTGTCGAGCGCAATGCAGGTGAGGAGGAAAACGCTCAAAAGAAGAAGGATGCGATGCAGGCTGTAGCGAAGGATTTGTTGATTGTGCTGAAAGAGTAGGTCCTTCCGTGCCCTCCCCCTCAACAAGTGACGGTATGGTTTGTTATTGACGAGACGGGATAGATACGACCCTACCCCTTCGATCCTGTCTTTCCCCCTCTCGTCTATTGCCAGCGCAGAGATGGAAAGTCCACCGACAAAACGCACTAAACTCTCCACGCCGATACCAGATACAATTCACGAGAGGCTAGCCACGGCGACTTATGCCTCATTCAATGTGTTTCTGTCCGATGTTTCGGCAGTTTGCCGCGCCTTAATGGCTACGCTGAACTCCACGCCGAAGGCAACCGCAGATGGTTCGACAAGCTGGGAAAACGTCAACACCACCGTCGCCCGTGTAATTCACTTTGAGCACCTGGCTAAGGACCTTGTCAATCGGCAGCGGAAGCGGCTTGTGGAATGGCTTGACTTTACGGAGGAGGTGGACGTTAATGATAAACCGGCTCCATCGTCGAAGGGTTCTGATAAGGTCGCGCTGACCGTGTTGACGTATGGTGGCCCGGTGTTTTCGTCGCTACCAAAGGCGGATAATATCATAATTCCTTCCGCGGTTTCTTCGAGATCGACATCAACTTCTGGATCACCAAAGTCCCCAGCGTCAACGGCGGCCACCTCGGTGGCTTCGGATTGGCCAAAACACCATCACCATCATAAGGCTGAGCGCGTTGCTGTTGTCACCCCGTTTGTCGAGCCCGATGTGTCGCTTCCACATATCTCAACCGTCAAAGCGATTCCCGCATCGGAAGCTGAGATCAAAAAGGAGTCCGGTGCTGCCGCCAAGATCCCAAAACTGGGAGAAGTGTTTCCCCCGCCACCAGCTCTAGCCAATCTACCGCCACCACAGGTCGATTATTCTAAGATTGGGCTGAAGTGGGGGGGCGAATTGGGACCTGGCGGGATCGTAGCACATCCGGAGGTGGAATTTAGATCGGAAACCCCAGGTCACTGGCTGCAGTATACAAATTACCCACAGCCTGGATTGTCGCGGTTGCCCCCGGATCCTTTTAGGCAGGGGATTGGTCTTCCGGCGAATTTCGTGGCCGCATATAGCTCGTTTGCACCGACTAGAGATGAAAGTTTGGCGAAGGTACCCGCCGCGGTCAGTGATAGTATCTGGTGGGAACGTAGGGGCGGCCGTATCTTTAGGAAGATGTTTGCGCAGTATCCTCCGATCGGTCATATGTACAAACAGTATGAGCCGAAGAAGCAACAGCAGCAGGAGCAAGCGAAAGATAGTCAAGATAGTCCCCTACAACCCAATTCGGACCTCAACGAGTCGGAGATCGAGAAGCTAATCGATAGCTTCGAAGAGCTTCCAATCGACACCCGACTATTGATGTCCCACGACGCAATGCTCGCCGAAATCTCATCCCTCCTCTTCCAGCTGCAAAGCCAGCAATACACCCGCCTCGCGGCGACAAAAGCGGAACTCCTCCCACAAACCGACGAAGTTAAGACCTACATCGCCCTCACAGACCGCCTCACATCCCTCATCGACGCCCTCCCACCGCATGTACTCGCCACGATCGACGGCCACCCAGACTCGGACCTCATCCTCTCTAGCAAAATTCCCATCCTCGACAGTGCCACCTCAGTGTTCAAGGGCACCCTCCCGAGCGACGATAAACCCCCGCAACAACAGGTCCAGACCGCCGCGATGAGCGCTATCAATGCTGCGGCGGGTCTGTCGCCCATCAGTCCCGCCCCAGTCGCGAGTATGATCTCGACACCTAGGAGAGTCCAGGGTGCTCCGCATCTTTCCGTTGGTGCCCAGCAGCCTCCGACAACCCCCCAGCAAACCCCGCAATATGGATACCCCCAACAACCACAGCAGCAACGGCCCCAGTATCAGACTCCGCAACAGCAGCAACAATATCAGAGACCGAGGGGAAGTGTGCCGCCGCCGCAAGGACTGGGTGCTATTGGCGTTGGAGGGGGATATTATCCGCAGCAGCAACCGCAGCAACCACAACCGCAGGGGATGTCACCGGCTGTGGGGGGAGCACAGAGTCCTGCGAGATATAGTCAGAGGGTTAGACGATAGTTTTATGTGTACGTGTGTGGATGGATGTAGGTTTAGCAACCGCAGAGGGGGGATTCAAAAGGACTTTTTTTTACTTTCACTTTTGTTTTTCTGTGGATTAGGGTGTTTTTTTTCGTTTTCTGTAGGGAGGCGGGTTGATGATGGGCCTGCTCGGACCCGGGCTTTTTAGTTCTTTAGTTATGAGTTTGCCTTTTATGAGTGAGTGCTGGACGAAGGGTGAGGAGGAGAGGGATAGGAAATTATAGTTTGCAAACGAGTGATGAGTGATAAGTGATTGTGAGTGAAGGGGTGATATTACAGCATATTTATCTGAAGCTCTTAAGCCGGAGCGAACATTCGTGCAAGAATTGGTGATAACTCGTGGATGAAGGGAAGGGTGGAATTGTGCTGGCTACTTGATCATGAGCGAGGTTATAATGTTAGTGTTGGCCTGAGACGAGACAAGACAAGATCCCAATAAGGCCCATGAAGTCTCCTCAGTCTCGGGTTATCTCGTCTCATGTCCAACAAGAAAAAGTTACTTGCCGGTGGTTGGTGTTCTTTCGGTGGGTAGAAACGTAAGATGGGAGGAAATGGTCTAGTATCTTGGTGTGGTGGGTGGAAGACGGAGGGGAAAGAGGAGAGAGGAGAGGGGAGAGGGAACGGAGGCGGCCTATTCTCTCGCGGCGATCTAGGGCTTAGGCCGTGTTTAGTAAAATCGTCTCGGTTCGGTAGTGCTAACGTTTTCCGTTCAAGAACGAACGTCCGTTTAGTGAACGGAACTGGTGTTTGGCAAGACCGTGTCCGTTTCCTCTCAAAGCCATAAACGGACAAAAACCTCTGTTACTGAAAAGGACCTCTGGTGGCCCCTTTTACGTCCGTTTATACTTCAATAAGTGCACTCACACGCCGACAGGACCACCTCGAAGTCCACCGCCAGCACGTCCACCACCGGAACCGCTTGCGAGCTGCATTTCCTATAGCCTTGTACGGTCACTTATACCTATGCAAGGCACTAGTTCGGAGTTCTATTCGTACTAGAAATATTTATACCTAGGAAATTCTTAATGGAGGTGTTCTTAGCTGCTGGAATACGTGCGCTCTTTCGCTTGGAAGCCATGATGTGGGTGCTGGTGAGAACGGGCTCAGATCTGAAGGAAAGGCTTCGGGGCGGAAAGATTTTCACTCACAGTTAGCTGAACTTAAAGACACTTGGGCTAGTGAACGGTCGTCTATCCAAACACTAGATCTGCACCTGTCCGTTGCTTCTGCCATCCGTTCACAGACTGAGAACGGAGGGTAAACACTGACAACGGAAGCTTTATCGTCCGTTCTATCCAAACGCGGCCTTAGGGCGGTTCGTGACGCCCATTTCACCATACTTCGACGTGTTTCGTCCATGAACAACGATAGCAATATCCACCACTAAAACGAACTTCTCTACCATACATAGTTCACCTTCCGGGTGCCCTTTAATGCAAGTTCATCTAGGAGTACTGTACTAAGCATCAAGGTTCGTACGAGATTTCGTTTTTGCTGGTACCGAATGCCCAAGAGTAGGCTAAAACCTCAATAAAATCTCGGACGGGCTCGCTGTGATACATGACATATGAATATTGGCTATTGACGCTCGGTACAATAGAGTATGTGCATTAACGCAAAGCAAAAATGTTCTGACAGTTTCCTTATATAACAGCCACAGCAGTACCAAACTCCACTAATACCGACGGCGCAGCTGTTACATTGAATCTGGGCGCACTGCTGGAAATCTCCAAGGGCAACAGCCCATGGTCCAGCATTGAAAGAGAGATCTCCGACTGCTCGGCACTCTACTAGTCCCGCTTACCAAATCGGCCGCTGCGGCCCCTAGTTTTTGGTACTGACCGAAAAAAGCCAGCAGCTAGAATCTTCTTCCCGTTGGGCTTGCAAGTAATGTCGGAATCTAAATCAAAGAGGTTAGCCTCATTTGGATGCCAATATCTCTAGAAAACGCTGATACTGACCACAGCAATGCTTACAAGGTAATTTTTTGATGCACTTTCTCCCTTGTAACATACAATACTTACAGACTTGGGAAGTGTGAACGCCAACAGGGCTTTCCCTATCTTCACTACCTTTCCCAGGGTCACTGCTAGATCCTATGCTCATTGGATCCGCCATAGCTTTCGTACCAACTGTATGAGCTGGCCAGTCGAGGGGTGGGGGGTCCTCGTCCTGGAAAGGGATCTGCTGCCTCGACTTGGTTGAATGTTTTTGGATCGAGGGTTTCGCAATTTCTACATACACTGAGTGACTGTAGGAAGAATCCGCTGGTGCAACGACTTGTTTGCTAGAATTCTGCAGTAACTGAGTGAGCTTAGGGCTGCCAGTTTGCACTGCTGCTTCAAGTGCTGTTTTTCCGTACATGGCGGCCGGTGCATCGACGTCTGCACCAGCATTTAACAGTAGTCGAACGAGCTCAATGTTACATTTTTCCGCTATTGCTGCTTGGAGTGCAGTCCTTCCCCACTTGGGATCAACAATCGGTGCATTGACATCAGCGCCAGCATTAAGCAGTATTCGAACGAGCTCAGTGTTGCCGCTTTCCACTGCTGCTTCGAGTGCAGTTCCATACATGGTGGCCGGCGCATTGACGTCTGCACCGGCATCCAGCAGTATTCGAACCAACTCAATATTGCCTTTCTTTGCTGCTGCTCCCAAAGCAGTGCTATGGTTAAGGGCTGGCGCATTAACGTTTGCGCCAGCACCCAACAGTATTCGAACGAGCTCAATGTTGCCGCTCTCCACTGCTGCTTCGAGTGCAGTTCCATACGTGGTGACATCTGCACCAGCATCCGGCAATATTCGAACGGGCTCAGTATTTCCTTCTTGTGCTGCTGCTTCCAGCGCAGTACTATGGTTAAGGGCTTGCGCATTGATGTCTGCGCCAGCACCCAGAAGTATTCGAACGAGCTCAATATTTCCTTCTTGTGCTGCAGCTCCGAGCGCAGTGCTATGACTAACAGTTGGCGCATTCACGTCTGCGCCAGCATCCAGAAGCATTAGAACGAGCTCGGTGTTGCCTTTCTGCGCTGCAGCTTCGAGTGGAGTTCTTCCGTATTCGGGGGCCGGGGCATTGACGTCTGCACCGTAATCTAGTAGTATTCGAACAAGCTCGATGTTGTCGATCTCTGCTGCTGCTTGAAGTGTAGTGTGCTCATGTTTGGTAACCTGCGCATTAATTTCCGCACCAGCATCCAGCAGTACTCGAACGAGCTCGATATTGCGGTTGAAAGTCGCTGCTGTGAGGACGGTTCCTCCGTAATATTTGCCAGGGACCGGTAGCGAATTTACATCTGCACCAGCATCCAGTAATATTCGAACGAGCTCAGTGTTGTTATTTTGTACAGCTTCTTGGAGTGCAGTTCTTCCCTGACTGGGGGGCGACGCATTGACGCTCGCACCAGCATCGAGGAGTATTTTAACGAGCTCAATATTCCCGTTTTCCGCTGCTGCTTGGAGTGCAGTTCCAAAGGAGTCGACAGAATTGACGTCTGCGCCAGTATCTAATAATGTTCGAACGAGCCTATTGTTACCACCTCGTGCTGCCTGGAGGATCGCATTTCTGCTAGGGTCGTTGCCCGGCGCAATGACATCTACAGCCGTAACAATCGCAGTTTTTTGATGATTGGTGCACTCTTCGGGTTCGGCTTGAGGCAGCGTTTTCAATACAACATTGGTGTACTCTTCTGGTTCGACTTGAGGCAGCACTTTCAATGCAATATCGACCATATGACGACCAATATGTAATCTCATACCCGCGCTAGTTCCCCACACAGCGTCCTCGCAGAACTCGCAATGCCATATTCTTAAGGCAAGTGGATCTTCCTGTTCGCAAGAATATACAACATCTTTGATGCTTCCATCTTTAAGAGAAGAGTCTCCTCGCAGGTGGTCCTTGAGCACATGCTGCTCAAAGCTCCACTTGTTCTGGAACCTCCGTTTGCAACCATCGACACAAACCCAACCCCCCGTTGTATCGTAGCGATGATCGCGACGATGGTGCCCGAATTCAACTTCGTGCTTTTGCCACTCCTCGTGTGAGGCAAAGGTAGAATTGTGGAAGTGGTGACAATCTGGAACGATGCAACTGTAGGGCCGTAGGTCGCTATCTACGTGTTCCCTTTTCGGGAGCGTTAGCAGCACCAATAATTAGGGCAAGGTTCATGTACTGACTTCCACTGTGTTGCGCAGTCCACTGTATTTGATGGAAGTATCGTTTGTTTGAAGCAGATGTTGCAAGTAAATGGCTCGCCAGCAACGAGTTTCACCGGCGGAGGCGGATATGATACAGGATCTGGTATTATGCTCGGCCGCCATCCAGTTTTAATGGTACTCCCTATATTATCATCTTTATCTATGCGTGATGTATTTGCCCGGGCCCACTCTTGGATCCTCTGGTGCCGTTGCACATTGAGATTTCCAAGCGTATTTGCAAGCTGGTGGTCGATTCCCTTGTACATGTCCATGATATATGATCGGTAATGCTGGGCTGTTAGAGTTAATTCGGTGGCTGAAGATGAAGTGGATGTGTTGGAGTTCTCTGACGCGGAATGCAGGTCTTCAACATAAGGTGTAAGGTCGTGTAGTGAATCGATTGAGTCGATAATATCTTCCAGAAACCCGTCACCACCGTCATCATCACCACCGTCATTACCACCGCCATAACCTTCATCATCGCCTTCATCATCACCTTCATCATCGCCTTCATCATCACTATTTGAGTCGGAGACATGTAACAGCTCAGATATCTCAATTGGAAGCAGGTCGACGATGCTACGCAAACGTGATCTCAAGAAATCATCTTCGTGAACTGATGGCAGTCATTACTCCGATCCTCAAATTATTAGAAAGCAACAAACTCTTGTTTAGTGCATTCGCAACACTCCCCAGAAGCAACTTAACCATCTTGTCCAGACGACCGTCCTTTTCCCAGTCAGAACTTCGATCCAAATCATCAAAATCGTTCTTCCATAGCACAAGCCGGTATTTCTCTTCTCTTAACGAGCTTTTCTGCTCCTCCGGTATTCGGCCAATCGCAACTCGAAACGAATCCATACATAGCCTGAAAAGTGACGCAACCGTATCTTCTCTTTCGTTAGTCATCTTCGCAGGCTGATATACATGCACAGCGTCAGGAATCCGAAGGCTACTCAGTACTTTGGCCGGTCGGGATACGATCCTTGGGATATGGTTTGGGCATCAAGAGAAGAGACCAGAGTTCTTGCGGAAGGAATAGAAGAATCAGGCTACGGACATGGCATTGTTACACTGCATAGCATAGCCCAATGTCTGCCTTGGTATGAACAAATCATCGAGCGAATGAGTTTGCCTACATACGGCAGTCTCCTCTGAACAAAAAGTGCAAACAAGCGGCCAAAATCGACAAGCGAGCAACCAGCTGTGATTAGTAGCATAGAACATATCTAGTTCAGCACCATTGCTTGGGTAAAAATCAAGAAACAGACGCAAAGACAATTTCTTTACAGTCATGTGGAATTTTTTCCCCTCAATGTTGAATCAGTAGGTTATACTTTATCGTTGAAGGCTCAAATGCTAGCTGTTTCTGGCAACCGCAACTCTGCTGTGCCGTAGACGCCGCCGCAGGTAAACCATGCATATGCGCGCGCATGGCGGTGTAGAAGTATCTCTACTCGAAAAATAAGTATGGGGACATCTAGAACCCTAACCCTACTGTTTCCAGGCTAGCATAAGCGCTTGGAGCAGAATTAGGGGGTTTAGGTGTCCCCATACTTGATTTTCGACTAGTATTGACGAACAGCTCGAAAGTTCGCTGTTGTCTAGCGCCAACCCTCTTCGTTGCCCTTGTATATATATTAGACTTGCGAGCTGAACAAAAAGCCCGAGTACGAGAGCACCCCACCCTCAGTTGACAAACATTTCAGTTTTATAGCTACTCACCAACACCATCGCCAGTTCCAATCGCTCCTGCTTGATTACTACTGGACTCCTAAACGCTTCCATCACTTTTGGTTGGGGACTTTCTTACTGCGAGCGAAAACCATTTTTCATCATGGCCGAAGCTGCTGCTGGCATTGTGCTTGGGGCAGTAACGATAATCGTCCCTATTTACAAAAGCTACAAACGATGTGCGGAACTTCTTCAAGACATCCTCCACCCAACTGAAGACCTCAAGTCATTCACTGTTAAATTTATCACACAAAAAAGATTCTTCGAAATGGAATGCGAGCTCCTGCTAAGCAGTGCCGTTGGAAACGAGACAGCTCAGAGGATGCTGGAAGAAGAACAGCATCAACAATGGAAAGACCAACATTTTATTGAGTGGTGTGAGGCGAACGTCTCTGGTCCACTTGAAATGGCGCTCAAAACCAGCATGGAGACACTCAAGGAGATCTCCAAACGTTTGGCACAGGGGAATTCATCTAAAGGCGCGATGACAACAAGTTCGGTGCGTATAGTAACAACAGCTTTGAATACTTTAACATTCTGACCAGAACAGGTTCCTTTTATTAGCACGGGCTCGTCCAATCAACTCCAAATCTTCATCGATGAGAGCCGGGCGGCTAAACGTAATGCAAAGTGTCGGTTCGATTGGGCAATTGCTGGAAAGTCTCGTGTGAAGGGCCTCCTGTCAACACTCAAACAGCAGAACCGAGATCTCCGTAGGCTGCGGAAACAAAGCTCAGAACTACAGAGAATTCGCGGGCAGATAAGCCTCAATACACCAATGCCGTTTTCCGAAGCTGAAAACTCTCCCACCCCTGATGATGGAACCACAGCAGAAGTGTTTGCAATTCGCGACTTTGCAGAGTGCCTGTACGAAGGTTTGGCTTTGACAGCAGACTGCTCATGTCACAACGTAAACCTCCGACTAGAGGGCATGTCATTTCATCAAAACGCCAAAGATAATTCTGCCAGCCGCACGACCTTTCAGCTAGTCATCTCGCCAGGCAATTATCGCACCAGTCCTAACGATGTGTCTGATTGTGTTTGCCTGCTTGTTCAGTCCGAGCGGCGGATGGAAGGAGGGGGAGCTGCAAATGTATTACCTGCTTCAGCTCAAAGTACCGTTGGGCCCAGCTGGAAACGCAAGGCCTCGGACCATTTTAGCTCTGATACTACCAATCCCAAGAGGACTAATCAGATTGTCCGATATAATATGATGATGAACGCTTCACCACTATCAGCATCAAATAATAGAATGCCTTCAACGTCACTCAATATCACCAGTCTCTGCTCTGCCCTCAAATCCGCAGGACCCAGATCACAATCACGTCACTGCCTCGGCTTTATCGGAAACAAGAACATGTCCTGCCAACATCTTCTCTATATGGAGCCAGATTTTTACCCATCGTCATCGCGGCTGTCACTTTCAAACCTCTTGTCTGCTTCTGGAAGACAGCACCTACCCCCGCCCTCCGAGCGGCTCCGCATGGCACCGATATTGGCACTTAGTATTCTTCAATTTGGATCCTTTTCTTCGTCGTGGTTTCAGGAACACTGGAGGAGTAGAGATATCTTCTTTTTCCTCAACGAGCGCATTTCCAATAGGTGCGGCAGGGCAGCGGCCACATCGGCATCATTATCTCTCGCGCCTTATATCACCCCCTTTTTTGGCCTGCCCCAACTCCAGCCGTCCCGTCGTATTGCGAGGAACAATCAGCTTTTTTCCCTGGCTCTTGTACTGTCCGAGATCGCATTTGGCATGACGCTCCCAGAAATCCCCTCCCCCAATAATATACCCAACTTCGCTGAGGATGATTCCATCCTAGAGTACCTCAAACTTAAAGAGATCGTTGACACTAAGCGGTTGGAAGGACAAGTTTCGAGGAAATATGCCAAAGTCGTCGAGCAGTGCTTTTATTGCGATTTTGGGCTTGGGGGCGATTTCACAAAGAAAGATCTACAGAAAGCCTTCCTTAGGAACGTCGTGGGGAAACTACAGGAGTGTGTCAGAGTGCTGGACGAAGATTAGGCTACGGTTGGTGCCGAGAAGAAATACAGAGAAAACGGAGTTGAGATACTTCACGGGCAACTTGTAGAGTATGCCTCGGCTGTATGTGACATCATCGTGTTCCAGAAGCATATGTTCCGACCCATACGCCAAATTTTCCCGTTGGCCAACAGGTCGACCGATATGCCAAATTGTCAGCTTGGTGAATAGGTCAACTTATACACCAACTGACCGAGGTGTCAAGTAGGAGGCTAGGAGGAGGTTAGGAAGGTGCAGTAAAGCACCATATTTTTTCAACTATTAAACTTCTACATCATCCTACTTCTTCATTATCGTGTCTATCCTACTTCTCTATCATTGTGTCTCTTCTAACTCCACTATAATTCCTCGCCTACAATAATGACTACCTTGACTTCCACTGGCACCGCAGTGTTTACCGCAAGCATTCCAGATTTCTCCCAGATTAACGAAGGCTTTTCATATGGGGTCTGTCAGGAGTTCAACTAAATATTTATGTTAGCAGATTACACTCCACGCTGCAGCAGTGGCAGAATCAACCAGCAATCGAGTAACTGTATCTTGTAATTGTAAGGCTGTATGCACTGGTCACTGCCGCTGCAAGAAGAATCAAGTTCAGTGTTCAGTATACTGTCATGCTGATGAGTATGATTGCGGAGATTTATCGCCACTTACAAATTACATTGGTAAATTGAACCCCGGGTCCAGAGCGAGCTGGGTCAGCTGTCAGACTGAGTGAAAGAGGACTGAGTACTCGGAGGGTGTCAAAAGTCGGGCACACTCCATAAAATGCGGAAATTCTACACCTCCACCACAACAATAAAGAGAGATTCTGAAAGAGAAAGGGGTGGTAATAGGCTATTGGAGATGTTTCTATGAGGTTTTCTCAGAAAAATATGTGCTATGTAGTGAAAGACGAGGATCTTGGCATTTCTCGTTGTATGGGAGAAAAAAGTCGGGCGCTCTTTTGCCCTGTGTGACCGCGCCCCATATACCCTTGTACCCGAGTACAAGAAAGAGAACCAATACAACAGTTCAAGGACAAAATACAGCAAGAGTGACAAGGGGATAGCTTATGCAGGGGCAGGAGGAAGAATAGATTGAGCGGTTCGCTCGGAGTGTATACTAGTAATTTTGTGGAAGGAAATAGCATTGTGAACTTGGTACACCGGT